>Ga0187845_1001508_pt1 | contig 13262 bp, 17 predicted proteins | sample SpaLakP09_SKY_68_FD_134515 | JGI IMG/M metagenome (GOLD analysis project Ga0187845, IMG submission 134515) | Oligotrophic lake water microbial communities from Sparkling Lake, Wisconsin, USA - SP09_SKY_68 | ecosystem: Environmental > Aquatic > Freshwater > Lake | place: USA: Sparkling Lake... | reverse complement strand
GTCCAGCACCTGCGCGCTCGCATCCTTGGCGTGCGCGACGTAAGCCAGTTCGGGCCCGGCCGCCGCGAACTTCTCCGGACCCAGAACGATGCGGGCGCGCAGATCATCGTCGGCTTCCATGACGGCGGGGGCACCGGTTGCGTCGTTGGCGGCGATCAACGTCAGACGCGCCACGCCGATCGCCGCGCCGATATGATCGAGCGTCGCACCGGTCGCATAGGCGACCAGGCGTGCGACCAGGCGTTCGTTGAAATCCTGTTGGTCGAGCATCTGGACATAGGCGGCGACCTGAAGGACCTTGACCGCCGGGTCGCTGTCCACGGTCGCGTCGAAGCTGGGCAGGATCGCCTGGACACGCGCGATCATCCTGGCGAGGATCGTGTCATAGTCGACGGGCGCGATGATGATCGGGCGGTCCAGGCGCGACAGATCGACGGTGGTGGAGGAGTTGGCGGCCATCGCCGCCCATGTCGGGTGCGCCGCCATGGGGTGGCGAGCCCGCGCTCTTGTAGAGACCCTCTCTACAAGATCAGCCGCCCGCGACGTGATCGAGCAGCATGTCGATCGCCATCGCGCGTTCGCGTTCGGTCAGTCCGACGAGCCCGCGCTGTGCGTAGCGGATCTGGCGTCCCCCCTGTTTCGGTGCATCCATCTTGCCGAGCTGGTGAACCTCGGCGACCAGCGAGGCGCGGCCGGTGAAACCGATCCATGCCTCGCTATCGGTCGCATCGGCGCGCAGGAAGCGGCCCGAGCGCAGCTTGCGGAACATCGCCTGGCGGCGGATATTGCCGCGCCGGCGGAATTTGCCGGCGCCCTTGTTCTGATCCTCGGGTTCGACGGGGAGCCAGCGATCCACCTTGTCCCAGAAAAAGGAGCGGATCGCGCCGGCCTCGGCATCGAAACCGGTGATGAGGGGGCCCTGGCGGACCCATGATTTCATGAAGACCAGGCGGGGATTGGCGTCCCCCTTGGGATAGAGAAACTTCACCGCATAATTGCCGGGACGCTGTTCGCGGCGCGGACGGCGGGGCGTGTAGCGCGATCCGTCGGGGTTCTCCTGACGGCCGATCCGCTCCGACTGAGTCGCGCGCAGGGCGCGGGCCATCTTGCGCAGGAGCGAGCGACGTTCGGCGCTCGACAGGCTGCGCAGGAGATTACCCGCCAGTTGTTCGATCGGCGCGAAATCGTCGCTCATGGGCGGGAGGCGGCGATCGTCGTCGTGCCGGCGACCAGGTCCTCCGCCAGTCCTTCCCATAGCCGGGCGCCCTCGGCGCCGGCAAAGATGTCGGGCGGGAGCAGATCCGCGAGATGTTCGGTGGTGACGCCGCCCTCGACCCGTTCGACCTTGACGCGCTCGGTCAGCTCGATCGTGATCGACAGGTCGTGGAGATCCTTGGCCAGCCATTCGCTTTCGAAGGCGAAGGGCTGGCTGTCCTGGCGCTGGAGCAGCTCGGGCTGGTTGTCCGCGATCCAGGCCAGGATGGGGACGATCACCTCGTCCTGGTCGCCGGCATAGTCCTCGACCACCAGGTTGACCGAGCAGCGATATTCGAAGGAGAGATTACCGGCGCGGGCGATGATCTGCCCGCGATCGACGAAGATCGCGAGCTTGGACGGATCCGCCGCCAGCGCCGGCACGGCGCGGACGAGCAGATCGCGCAGCGAGTCGACCTTCCTCATGGGACCTCCAGATCGTCGACAGTGACGACATCGATCGCGCTGCGGTTCGCGTCGAGATAGGCGAGGAGCTGGTCGAAGGCGGGGCGCCAGTTCGACATGGAACCGCTCAGTCCGTCGTGGAACACCAGGAAGCCGACGCCCTTTTGCGCCATCGCGCGATCGACATGGTTTTTCCAATAGGTGGTATAGATCGCGGCGCTATTGCCCCATTGGAATTCCCCGGCTCCCATGGCACGGATCCGCATCGGATCGCCCCAGGGATAGGTTTCGATGATGGAGAATTCACCGAAATAATAGGCGCGGACCGACCGGTAATTGCGAAACATCGGATAGGTCAGCATGTTGGTCGCGCCAACATTGCCGAAATAGGAGCCATGCGACCCGCCGCTGAGCCCCAGGCCATTTTGCCAGTTGCGCAGCTTGGCGGTCTCGGCGGTTCGCTGATCGGCACTCATCAGCTCCAGGCCGCCGGGCCCGGTGTTATTTTCCGTGCTGTAGGCCTGGCTGGCGATCTGCCACCCAAGATTGTCGTGCAGCGTCTTGATCTGCGAGGTAGGCAGCTTGCCGGTGCGGTTGGCGTCGATCGCTGGCGACAGGTAAAGGACGCCCCGGAAACCATAACGCGCCATGGCGCGCGACGCGTAGTTGATCGTCGCCGGATACTGATCGTCGAAGCCGATAATGAACTTGGCTTTGTTGAGCGTATTGGCGACCAGCTCGATATTGCCGACCGCGATCGTGATGGGAGAGGATGTGTTGGCCTGCATCGTCACCATCGCCCAGGTGACGGCGGACAGGTTGGCGCCGTTGCCGACCGCCACGAACTGGCTGACCGGGACGGTGAAGGAGCCCCAGCGCTGTTCCTTGTCCTTCTGCCCCTCTCGGATCAGGCCGGAGAAGTTGTACTCGTGGTAATTGGCGCCAGGGGAAGACGGGTTCCCCTCCGAATAGAGGCGGACCTTGTAGCTATCGAGGCGAGGGTCGACGGACGCGATCGGCTTCGTCCAGATGCGGACATTCTGCCCCGTCGCGATTACCGGGTTAGCGAGCGTCGCGATCGGGCGGAGCTGGCGTGCGTTGAACGATGCGAGGGTAATGGTCAGCCGTGTATCGCCATAGAGCGGATCCGCTGCCACATCGCTGGCTTCGGACGGTGCGCCGTTGAGCCGCGCGACCTGGTCGAACGACGCCAGCACCGCGATCGGGGCCGCGACGCGGTAGCGCTGATAGGCCCGACCGCCCACGGCGGGGCCCTTGTCGCCGTCCGCCGGCTGGCCTGGCCATTCGGGGCTCGGCAGCGCGGCGCCGGGCGCGGGGGGCGGGACGATGATCTGAGCATCGGCCGGGACGGCCATCAGGAGCGCGGTCAGCGCGGCGATCACCTTACGCATTGGGGACCCTCGACAAAATGACATTGGCGCCGGTGGTGTTGGTGAGGACGACATCGACCAACGTTCCGGCCGCGAATTGGAGGGACGTACCGCCGCCCGCATCGGCACCGCCCTTGGTGAGGAGCTGGATCATGTTACCGGCGGGATCGCGGTAGCGCAGTGCGATCTGGCCATAGCTGGCGCAGGCCTGCGCCAGCACATAATTGCCGCCGAAGAGCGTGACGGGGGCACTGGCAACGTTGTTGCTGGCCAGCGCGAACTGCTCCTGGCGACGATCGCCGGTCGCGTCGAAGATCGCGCGGCGTCGTTCGATGGTGGACGCGGTCATGGTTTCTCCTTTGCCGGGCAGGACCCCGGCGCGACCCAGTTGGCCAGGCGGTCGAGCCGGTCAGCATTGACGCCGGCCGCGCGCGCCAAACCGATCAGGCCCCGGCGCCAGGGGGCGGGGATGGTCGCGAGCAGCGCGGGATCCTCGACAAGGGCGGTGGGGCGTTCGGCGCAGGCGAGCAGATCGGCGGACGGGCGGGGCGGTTCGACGGCGACCGCGACCGGCGCCGGTGGGACCAGGTCAGTGTGCCGGGCGGCGCAGGCCGGCAAGATCGTTAAGAGCAGCGATCCAGTCAGGACCAACATGGTTGGTCGCGTCGGCATCCGCATTGGCTTTCTCCATTCGGGTTTCAGCGGCCCGCGCGCGGGCGATGGCATCGCGCGCCGCGCGGGCGTCCGCCTCGGCGCGCGCGGCCTGTTTCTCGATCGCGTCGGACAGGAGGCGGGCTGTTTCGCGATCGATCGCCTCGCGATCGGTCCGGAGCTGGCGGGCGCGCTGCGCGCAGGCCGTGCCGGGGCCGCGCATATGCTTCTCGGTCCAGTCGACACCAACGGCGCTACACACCAGCTCGGCGCGGCGGACCGCGTCGTCGCGGTCGCGCTCGGCATGGCGGGCCTGGACATATTGCCAGGCCCCGACGCAGACGACAGCCAAGAGCAGGATGAAGCTCGCTTCGGCTTTGAGGCCGCCAAAGAGCTTGCGGAGCCAGATCATCGGGGTTCCTTTCCGGTCAGCATCATCGCCTCCAGCCGGACCGCACGGTCCCCCACCTGGCGGTGCCAGAGTGAGGACCGCATCCCGGCGACGGCACCCTGCCAGTCGCCGCGCTGGATCTTCGGCAGCGTATTGACGAAGGCGCGCAGACCCTTGCCCTTCCGCGTTTTCGACGGAGGCCAGCCGATCCCCATGTTGAAACACATATTCAGCATGACGCGCTGGCGGACGGGGTCGAGCCGGCGCCACCAGGGGAGATGGCGATCGAGATCCGCTTCGCTGCGGACAATGTCATTGGCGAACAGGGCGTCGGACTGCGCCTGGGTGATGCCGCGCGCGATGCAGCTCGACACGGTGATGCCGAGCGCGGCGGTTTCCTCCGCCGTGATGCCGACCGTTTCCAGGTTGCGGCCCTTGCCGATCGTCAGGAACCCTTGCGAGCAGTGGTAAGCGATCAGCTTGTCACCTTCATCGCGCGCGATCTCGCGCGCCAGGCGGGCGCGGTCGTAGGTCATTTCGCCTCCTTCTTGCCGAGCAGGCGGTCGATCAGGACCAGGAGGAGCGGCGCGCGCTCGACGATACCGGCGATCAGGGCGGGCGTGGCCTTGAAGGCGGTCATGCCAACGACGAAGCCGACCGCCTGGAGGAGATAATCGTCCCAGCCGGTCAGGCTGTGCGCCAGGTTGCGCGCGAAATAGCTGACGGTGATGCCGACCATCATTTGCGTGATGCGCCGCGACCAGGTCAGCCCCTCTTCATAGACCAGGCTGACCGCCGCGCCGAGCGCGCCGGGGACCAGCGCGATCAGGAAGGCGAGGACCGCGTCCAGGAGATCGTGGAGAAATTTGGGCATCGGGATCAGGTCCAGAGTTGCACGACATCGCGCACGCGGTTGGCGGGCGGGGTGTCGGGGAGGATGACGGGGGTTCCGATCGGCAGGACGGGCCCCAGCCTGGCCAGGCCGGGATTGGCCTGAAGCACGGCGGGGAGATCGTCGGGACCGAGGCCGCGTTCGCGCCAGATCAGCGCGTCGAGCGTGTCGCCGGCGCGGGCGCGAACCGTGTCCATCAGATCAGTTCGACGGTCATGCGACCGACGCCGAGGATCTCGCGCACCGCATGGACCGAATCGCGGCGCAACTCGGCGACGGTCGGGTCGAGCTGATCGGCGGAACGTTCACCGCGACCAGTCAGGTCGACATCGACGAAGCGCTCGACGATCTCCGCCTTGGCGGCGGTGAAGACGGCGCGGCGATAGAGTGTGGTCAGCTCCGACACGCCGTCGACCTTGTCAGCGGGAACCAGGTCGAGCGTCGCGAAGCCCGCCGCGACCTGGTCCAGGCGCCAGTCCTTCAGGTCGCGACCGACGCGGATGATCGCATTGACCAGCGCCTGGCGGACGCGGGCGTCGGTGATCGCGTTCGCGTCGACGCGCTGTTCGTCGCGGAACAGGGTGGGATCGATCTGCGGAAACCAGCCGCCGGTATCGATCGGCGCGGGCGCCGTCACGACGGGGGCGGGATCGCCGGGCAGAACGGTGGGGATAAAGGTCGCGGTCATGCGCCGGCGCCGATGACATGAACCGCCAGCGCGGATCCGGCGATGGTCAGGGTGATCCCGATCGCGAAGAGCAGCGCCCATAGCCCGCAGCGGGCGGGGAGGGCGGTGATCGCCGGCAAGCCGATGCTGGCGGGATCGAGCCGGCAGGCCAGCGCCAGCGCGCCGGCAAGGGCCGCCCATGCTCCCAGGCCCTGGCAAATCGCGGCGATGAGGATCAGGGCGGTGGGGAGCATAAGCGGGCTTTCATCAATCCAGGGGTGGGGATCGGGTCCGCGGCGGCCCGCAGGCCCGAAGGCCCCTCCCGCCACGCGCGATCCGCCCCCGGCGCCGGGGGGCGAGCGGGTCAGCGACGCGAGCGGTAGCTCGGTCGATAAGTGGTGGTCGTGCGCGTGATGCTGCGACCGCCGAAAAGGCTGTTGCGGGTGGTCGTGGTCACCGTCTTGGTGCGCAGCGGGCCGTGGTAGGCGGGGCGGCGATCGCCGTAGCTGGGGACCTGATGGATCACGGTCGGGCGCGAGGAACCGCCCGAGATCTGCGATGCCAGCGCGGCGCCCGCCAGGCCGCCGAGCAGGTAATCCTGCACGTCACCGCCCGAATTGGCGACGGCCATGCACGTCACTGTGTCCTTGGTGCCGGCGCATCGCTCCTGCGCGGTCGGTCCGCAGGCGGTCAAAGGGAGCGCTGCAAGGGCGGCAAGGCAAAGGGCAAATTTGGTCAGGCGCATCTTACTTCTCCAGGGGTGGGGTGGCGTCGTTCCCATCCTTCGCGGTCGTGGCCACGACCGAGTCCGCGTTGACCGCCGGGGCGGCAGGATGGGCTTCGGTCCCGTCGACGCCGGCCGGGACGGAGAGGCTCTCGGTCGGGAGCTTGGGCAGCGACTTTTCGAGCCGCTGAATGACGGTCTTGACGCCGATGCGCGGATCCAGCGCGAAGGCCTGGCGCAAATGCTCGATCGCGCGGGCGGCGACGTTGGTCCGATCGGTCGAGCCGTCGGGCAGCGCTTCGCAGGCGCGGACCAGTTCGGCGCCGATCGCCTTCTGCATCTTGGCGCGGGGCTGGTCGTGCATGTCGACGCCGTCGACCAGCTCCTCGACCTGTTGCAGGACGTCGAGCGGGAAGGCGCCGCCGGCGTTCTGCGCGCGCAAAGCGGCTTCGGCGACTTCCTCCAGGATCAGGGTGGGGGCGTCGCGTTCGTAGCGGGCGGGCAGCGGCACGTCATGGCGCAGGACATGGGAGGCCAGGCGCAGCGCCAGCGGCCATTCCCCGATGTCGATCGACCAGACCATGACGGTCGGCAGGACCTCGGTCGCGGGCGATGGCGCGATTTTGCCGGGCTCGATCGCTTCCCCGGCCGCGAGTTCGCCTTCGATCCAGGGCGCGTATTCGGGGACCATCTCGCGCTTGGCGGCGATCTTGTTGGCGACCGACTTTATATCCTTCAGCCGGCGCAGATCGTGGGTCAGGCGAAGCATGATCTGCTTTGCCGCGACCTCGGCGGCCGGAGTGTAGGGATTGGTCTCGGGCCGGAGATCGGCGGGGGTGAGCCCGCCACCAGGAGCGGACGCACCGTTTGCAGCGATTAGCGACAATACATGGTCGCGATTCTGTCGAGCGAGGCTCATTTGCGTGTCCTGGGTGGCGGGCTACGGGGGAAGAGCGGGGCGGTTGTTAGGCCGCCGGCTTCTTGCTCTGTTGGATGTTCTCGACGAACGCGGCGCAGCCATAGTCCTCGACGACATAGCTCTCGTTCACCGACTGATAATCGGCGACCTGGTTGAAGTCGGGCTCTTCGCGGATGGTGCGGCGACGCGAACCGTTCTGGACGTAGATCGAAAGGTTTTCGAGCTTGGTGACCAGGATGGCGTTCGGCGGGAAGAACGGGACCAGCACGGCGGTCTTGCCGCCGATCTGCTTCGGCAGGGTCAGGATGCGGTTGCGCGCCTCGATCTCGGTCGCACGATCGCCTGCGGCGTTGATGACGTTGAGGAAGCGGTCCTGGACCAGGTCGCGACCGACGATGACGACGATATCGGTATCGTCGCGATGCCATTCGTCCATCAACTCGATCGCGTCATAGACCAGCGCGTCGATGTTGACATAGTCGACATCGACGCCAGGCGTGCCGGCCGCGACGTAGATCTTGCCGCCGACCGTCACGCGGCCGGTCACGGGATCGCGGGTCGCGGGGGTCAGCGTTCCGCCCGCCAGGTGGCGCGCCGGCGCGAATTGGCGAATCTTGTACAGCCAGCCGAAATTGACGTCCTGGAGGAGCGGATAGGCGGTGATGTCGGTGGTATCAGCGCGCGAGACGCCGTTCCAGCCGATCATGATCCGGTCGCGCCCCTGCTGCGCGACGATCGCGTTCCGATAGAGCGTCTGGAACTCGGGCTTGTGCGCCCACATGTCCAGCTTGCCATAGCTGATCGCCGTGTCGGAGTTGGTCTGTGCGCAGAAGTAGCGGCCCCGATCGCCGGTGTCGGTGGGATCGATCGGCTTGCGCTTCACGCCGGTCGCGCTGTTGGTGAGGGTGCGGCTGGCGATCGGGCGGTTGACGCCGAGGCCCACCTTTGCGCCTTCCTGCGCATCGACCGGCACGATGTTGATCTGGTTGAGGAATTCGCTCGACTGCTGGATCACCTCCTCCAGCTTCTGTTCGACCGAGGGCGCGACCGAGAATTGCTTCTCGCCACGAACGACATCGACCTCGATGCCGTTGATGGAGGCGATCTGACCAAGCATCGCGTTGAAGGCGACGCGGGTGGAGTTGTGCATGGTGGGCGGGTCCTGTTTCTACGGGCGGGGCTAAGAGGCGCGACCGATCAGCAATCGGTCAGGACGGTGGTGTTGCCGCCCGTCGCGGGATCGCGGGAGAAGGTGTTGACGGGTTCCTTCTCCAGCTTGGCCTGGAGGGCCGCGAAATCGGCGGTCAGCTTGGTGTTGGCCTGGACGAGGGGCGCCATGGCCGCCGAGATCGACTGCGCGACCGTCTTGCCCATCTCGACCGCGAAATTGCCGGCGTCGAAATTGTCGTTGGCAGGCTTCGGTTTCGGTTCGTCCTTGGGCTTTTCCTGCTCGGTGCGACCGAACTTCGACGCCAGCGTGTTGAAGAAGTTGGCGATGGCGCCGTCCGCCTTGCTGGCGTCCAGCGGGGGCGCGTCGAACTCCAGCGTCACCGCCTCGGCGCCGTGCGCATGGAAGGTGCCGGGCGCCGAGCGCGAAAATTGCAGGCGCTGGGTCGCGATCGAGGCGGGGTTGTCGGTGAAGGCCAAGCCCACGATCCCGGTCTTGCCGCATCCGGCATATGAGGGGGTCAGTTCGACCGAGGGGTAGGGCTTCTGGTCGGTCGCCGCGAGGTTGAGGAGCTGGTCATTGGCGTCGACCTGGAGGTAGAGGGCGCGGCGCTTTTCCTGCTTTCCGTCGATCGTGATCTGATCGTCCTGCGCCTTGACCGCATAGACATCGCCATAGCCGTTGAAGGGCGGTTCCGGGCTATAGCCGGCGATATGCTCGACATTGATGCGCGGGCTGTACGTCTCGCGATTGAAGGTCGCGACGATCTCATCGATCATGCCGGCGGTGATCGTCCGGCCGTCGCTGATCGTGTTGCCTTCGACGAAAGCGCGGAAAAACTTGCTCTTGGTGCCCATCGCTGTTGCGATCCCTGATAGCCGCCCTCGACGGGCCGATTTGACCGGCTGAACAGGGCGCAAGGGGCGCGTGCGCGCAACGCGGCGCTCTTGTAGAGAGGCTCTCTACAGGAGCGGGACGGCGCGGGCGGCGATCGACGGTGGTTACCGTCGCCGGCGATGGACAAGCTCCCGCCCGATCATGACATGCCGCTGCCCGCGTCGACGATGCCGATCCCGGTCGACGCGAAGCGCCAGGCGCGAAGCCTGTATTGGCGGGGGTGGGGCGTTACCCAGATCGCGGACGAGCTGGGGCTCAAGCGCGCGACGGTCGAGAGTTGGAAACAACGGGACCGGTGGGACGAAGCGCCGTCGCTGACCAAGATCGAAGACGCGCTCGAGTGCCGCCTCAATACCCTTATCGCCAAGGAGCAGAAGACGGGCGGCGATTTCAAGGAGATCGATCTCCTGATGCGCCAGGTCGTGGCGGGCGCACGAGTGCGGCGATACCAGGCACCGGGCGGTCATGAAGGCGATCTCAACGAGAAGGTCGCCAATCGCAACGCCGGGGAGCGTAAGGAACGGGCGCCCGCCAACTACTTCACTGCCGAGCAGATCGCGCGGCTGGAAGAAATCTTCCACGCCGAGAATTTCGAATATAATGAATTGTGGTGGGATAACCGCCATCAGCGCACCCGCATGGTCCTTAAGTCGCGTCAGATCGGCGCGACCTTCTATTTCGCGCGGGAAGCGTTGCTCGATGCGCTGAAAGGTGGCGGCAACCAGATATTCCTATCGGCATCGAAAAATCAGGCGCATGTCTTTAAAAAGTACATCATTCAGTTTGCGGCGCGGGTTGGCGTAAAACTGAAGGGCGATCCGATCGTCGTATCGGCGGAGGGACTGCCCGAGGACAAGCCGACCGCCGAGCTGATCTTCCTCGGCACCAATGCCCGGACGGCGCAGGCCTATTCTGGCAACTTCTATTTTGACGAATTTTTCTGGGTCTATGGGTTTGAGGAGCTGGACAAGGTCGCCAAGGCGATGGCCAGCCACAAGCATTGGCGGAAGACCTATCTGTCGACGCCGTCGACCGTCGCACACCAGGCCTATTCACTGTGGACCGGGTCGCGCTTCAATCGCCGGCGCAAGAAGGACGCTCAGGTCGCCATCGATGTCAGCTATGACGCTCTGAAGGGCGGTCAGCTCGGCGCCGATCGGATCTGGCGCCACATGCTGACGCTGGAGGATGCGGCGGAGCAGGGGTGTGACCTGTTCGACTTGGCTGAGGTGCGCGACGAGAACGCGCCCGACGAATATGCGAACCTCTATGGGTGCCAGTTCGTCGACGACAGCCTGTCCGCTTTCAAGTTCAACGAGCTGCAACGCTGCACGGTCGACGCGGATGTCGACTGGCGCGACATCAACCTGTTGTCCGATCGGCCGGTGGGCGATCGGGAGGTGTGGGCCGGTTACGACCCGCAGGAGAGCGAGGACGGCGACAATGCGGCGCTGGTCATCGCGATCCCGCCCGATGGTCCGAACGGCAAGTTCCGCCTGATCGAAAAGCATCAGCTTCGCGGTGCGGACTTCCAGGAACAGGCGGAGTTTATCCTGTCGCGGCTCAAGCGCTACAATTGCACCTATATCGGCGTCGACGCGTCGGGCGTGGGTGCCAGCGTCTATCAGCTCATCCGCGACCGGCATCGCGGCGTGGTCAAGATCCAGTATTCGCTGGAGGCCAAGGCGCAGATGGTCATGAAGGCGCAGCACACGATCGCGCGCGGCCGAGTCGAGTTCGACGGTGGGTGGACCGACCTGCAATCGGCCTTCCTGTCGATCAAGAAGGCGCTGACCCGCTCCGGCAAGGCGATCACCTGGAAGGCCAGCAGGGCGGACGAGACCGGCCATGCCGACATGGCGTGGGCCGCCATGCATATTTTCATCAACGAGCCGCTCGACGGTCAGACCCGACCCAAGACGCGGATGGAGATCATCGGTGACGAAGAAGACCAAGATCCGGCGTATGACGGCATCGGAGACGAGTTCGGCGGCCAGTATGGCTATCTCCGGCGACACGAACGCGGTTGCGGTCGCGGATCAGGGGGGCGTGGAGGCGTTCACGTTCGGAGAGCCGGAATCGGTCCTCGACCGGCGGAGCCTGCTCGATATGTTGCAGGTCTATCGCAACGATCGCTGGTACGAGCCGCCCCTGTCGCGCGAGGGCCTGGCGCGGTCGTTCAACGCATCGCCGCATCATAGCAGCGCGATCCTGCTCAAGCGCAATATCGTCGTGTCGGAGGTGGTGGCGACGCCCTACCTTTCCAGCGCCGTGTTCGAGCGCCTGGTCCAGGACTTCCTGGTGTTTGGCGAATGCTATCTGCTCCAGATCGCCAATCGCTTCGGCGGCCTGGTCCGCCTCGACTATCTGCCCGCCAAATATATGCGGCGGGGCGTTGAGCCGGGGGTGTTCTGGTATGTGCCGGGCAGCTCCCCCGAGGTGGCCTATCCCGCCGGTGCCGTGGTGCAGATCATGCAGCCGGATATCAACCAGGAGATCTATGGCGCGCCTGAGTATATCTCGGCGATCCAGGCCGCGCTGCTCAACGAGGCGGCGACGCTGTTCCGGCGCCGCTATTACCTCAACGGAAGCCACGCCGGTTACATCCTCTATGCCACCGGCGATATCGACGAGAAGGACACGACCAAGCTGCGCGCGGCACTGCGCGCGTCGAAGGGGCCGGGCAATTTCCGCAACCTGTTCGTCCACGCGCCGGCGGGCAAGGAGGGAAGCCTGAAGATCCTCCCCGTCGCCGAGCAGGGCGCCAAGGACGTGTTCCTCGACATCAAGAACGCGACACGGGACGATGTCCTGGCGGCGCACCGGGTGCCGCCCCAGTTGCTCGGGATCGTGCCGGCGCAGGGATCGGCGTTCGGAAACCCGAAGGACGCGACCGGGATGTTCTGGATGCTGGAGATCGTGCCGCTCCTGGCCCGGTTCCTCCGAATCAATGAGGCGGTGCAGGTCCAGGCGGTGCGGACCAGGCAGCCGATCGAGGAGACGCCCCAGCGGCTGCTACCGGCCGCGTGATCGCATCGCCCGGCCGATCGCGGCCGGGCGGGCCGGATCGCCCCATCTTCTGGAACAAATAAGGAACATGCTATATTCCACCTCTATCGAGTCGATGGAGGTAACGATGCTTGCTGAATATGGACAGGCCCGCGAGCCGTTCGGCGCATGGCTGATGGCGCAGAAGGACCGGGGGGACTGGATTGATCCGATCGCGGCCGCCGCCCGCGCGGATCGCGGCTTTCCCCGCAACGGGACGCCCGACCAGGTGCGGGCGCGGCTGCGCGACATGGGGGCCGATGGCGATGCCTTCGCGGCGCTCGATGATGCCGAGATCGATTGGATGTCGTTCTGATGGAGCGGGTATCGCGCGACCATTTGCGCCTCGTGCTGAGCATTGCGCTCAAGCTCTATCGCCGGTCCGAAAAGAAGGCGTTCGGTATCGAGAGCGAAACAGTCCTGAACAAGATGGTCGAGGATATCCTGACGCGCGTCATGGGCAGGCCTGAAAACGAAGCCGTGATCCTTCGTCCCAGCCGGATCATCCGTCAGATCGGCGAGCGCGAAGGACGCTGGGGAGAGGACGAGCCGCATCCGCAGGACGCTTTGCCGGCCGGGACGATTACCAACGTCTTGTAACATTATTACGCGCAATTTTTTTCAAAATTTGTGAAATTTTATTTAATGTAATATTGTTACACAAAATCGGTCAAATCTGTCGCGACCCCGATTTCCGCGCAAGACCCCCCGCCTCGCCCGCAGGCTTTTTAGGTCGCTTTTGATGCAAAGTGGACCTTTGATGCAGGCCGGTTTTCCGGGGCGTACAGAGGCGAAATCGCGTTGAGGGTCGTGATGCATCCTGATGCACCCAGATGCGCTTGGCGGGCTCTGTGG
>Ga0187845_1001506_pt1 | contig 13272 bp, 11 predicted proteins | sample SpaLakP09_SKY_68_FD_134515 | JGI IMG/M metagenome (GOLD analysis project Ga0187845, IMG submission 134515) | Oligotrophic lake water microbial communities from Sparkling Lake, Wisconsin, USA - SP09_SKY_68 | ecosystem: Environmental > Aquatic > Freshwater > Lake | place: USA: Sparkling Lake... | reverse complement strand
TGGAAGAGTCCAACCGCAAGCTGGCAGCAATGACCACGACCGATGGCCTGACGGGCGTGAGCAACCGGCGCGGCTTTGATCTGGCGCTGGAAGCGGAGTGGCGCCGTGCCGCCCGCACCGGCCAGACGCTGGCGCTGACCATGCTCGATGTGGACTACTTCAAGAAATACAACGACCACTACGGCCATCAGGCCGGCGACAGTGCACTGCGCACCGTGGCTGAGCTGATCACCAGCCATGGCCGCCGCACCACCGATCTGGTGGCGCGCTACGGCGGCGAGGAGTTCGCCCTGTTGGCAGCCGCTACCGATGCCACCGATGCCTATGGCACGGCGCAGGAAATCTGTGCCGAACTGGCGCGCCGCCAGCTGCCGCACGTGGCTTCACCGTTCGGCGTAATGACCATCAGCATAGGCGTGGCCGCCATGGTGCCTAGCGAGGACAGCACGCCGGACCAGCTGGTGCAGATGGCCGACCGCGCCCTCTACCGCGCCAAGGAAAAGGGCCGTAACATGGCACTTCTGGCCATGCCACCTGTCTGAGGAACCGATGTCTGAAGTAAACACAGCTGTAACACTGCCCGCCAGCCCTGAGCACGATCCGCAACCGGAGGCGCCGCAGCCGCCGGCACCGGGCGACTGCTGCCACAGCGGCTGCACCTTCTGCGTGGAAGATATGTACCAGGGCGAGCTGGATCGCTACCGCGTTGCCCTCAAGGAGTGGCAGGAGCGCCAGAGCGCCGCGCAGCAGAATGCTGGCGGCGCCCAGCCGGAACAAGCGGCAGCCGGCTGATCATTTGCCGACTATCGGCGGCTGCCCGAGAAATCGAACAGCGGCATCAGATCACCGAGAGCGGGACGGTTCAGCGGCACATACGGGTCGGCCTTGCCATGCACGGGATTGGGCAGGTTGTCGCGGCTGCGTGCCGACAGCGGCGGCAGCGACCAGTTACGCTCAATGAATTTGGCGATCGACGCGTGGTCATAATAGGTGTGGTCGACCACGCCCTTTTTGGCCCACGGCGACACCACGATCAAGGGAATCCGCGTACCATCGCCGAAGAAGTCGATAGCCTGCACATAACCGGAATCGTAATAGCCGCCGCCTTCGTCAAACGTGATCAGGATGGCGGTATTTTTCCACAGCGCCGGATTGGCCTTGACGCGGTCGATCACACCGGCCACCAGTTCGTCGAAGCTGGTCTCCATGGCATAGCCGGGATGGCCGGATATGCTGTCGTACGGGGCGATGATGGACACCGCCGGGAAGCTCGCCGCATCTTTCACGTCCACGTAGAACTGCATCAGATCGACCAGCTTGGCCTTGTCGGCGCCCTGCATGGTGGAGCTGAAGAAGGTCGGCGTGTCGCACATGCCGCAGTATTCCTTGTCCACTTTGAGGCCGTCGTTGCGGCCGCCGCTATACCACTTCCACGACACCCCGCCCGCCGTCAGCGCATCGCCGATATGCGGCATGCTCTGCGGCGGCAGCAGGAATTTGTCCGGCCCCAGCTCCAGCGCCTGCCCCATCGGACCGTAAGCCGGATCAAGGTTGTTGACCATGTAGTAGTGGCCAGGCGCGCAGTTGCCGTCATTGAAGGCTTTATATGGCAGCGCCGCCAGCAGCTGGCGGATACCGGCCACGCCGGGCTGGCTCTCATCGGCGCAGGCCACATAAGTGCCGCCACGGTAGCCGTCTTCCGTGTACCAGTTGTTGCTGCCCGGCTGGGCATCAGGATTTTCGATCAGCTTGGCCGGCGGTGTGGCCACCTTGCCGTCTTCCAGATACACGCCCACATCGGCCGTGGCCAGCGCAAAGTAGTTGGCCGTGGTGCCGCCCATGATGGGCTGGTGATAATTGTCGGCGATGGCGTATTGATCGGCCAGCCGCTTGAACAGCGCTGCGTCGCCACGCGCCATATTGTAGAAGCCCATGGCCACTGCACCCTGCCCCGTTCTGCCGGGCGCCAGCGGAAAAGGATTGCTGGGGCCGGGGCCGGTCTGGTCGCCGACCCAGACAAACAGATCGTTCTTGCCGCCATTTACCTGCTGCCACATCTGGAAGAAGCGGTGTGTAGGGTCGCCCGTGTGAGCGCCATAGCCGACATGGTGAGTGATCTGGAACGGGCCGTTGGGCAGATTGGCCGGGAAGCGTGCATCCGGCACGTCCTGACGCTGGCCGAACGCACCGGCCGCCCATGGCTGCGGCAGGGTAGCGTAGCTGCCCGTTACTGCAGGCGTGGGCGTGTACGCCCCCTGCGACAGGCCCAGCTTCTGCGCCGCATCGGCGTAGCGCGGGCCTGGCGTACCGTCGAGGTTGACGATCTTCTTCGACAGCAGGTTGGAAACCGTCTGTCCCCTGCGCGGCTGATAGACCCCGTACAGATTATCGAAGGTCCGGTTCTCGCCGATCAGCACGATGACGTGCTCGATCGGCGTGGTGGCCGCTGCGGCGGCCGTTACATTCAGCGCACCGCAGACCAGCGCCAGCAGGGGCGCCCGCATTACAGCTTGCCGTTCAGCGAAACGAAGAGCTGACGTGGAGCACCGGTCAGCATACTCTGCAGAGTATGGTTAGGATCGGTCGCAGTGAAGCCGTTGGTGCCGATCGAGCTCAGGTACTTCTTGTCGAACAGATTGGTCACATTGGCTTGCAGCGTCAGGTCTTTCAGGCCACCCATAGATTTCAGCTTGTAACCGGCCGACAGATTGGCCAGCCAGAACGACGGTACGCTGGCATCGTTGGTGTAGGTGTAGTAGCGCTGTCCCGTGTACTTGGCACCGAGACGAGTGAACCATCCGGCGTTTTCGTACGACACTTCGGTATTGAACAGCACGCGCGGAGCATCCACCACCTGTTTGCCGCTGACGGCCACCAGCGTCGTACCATCCATGTAATTCGATTTATATTTCGAGTCGTTGAAGGTAGCCGAGTTGAACCAGCTCAGCTCGCGGCTGATTTTCCATACGCCGATGGCTTCCACACCTTTGGTATCGACCTTGCCCACGTTGACCAGCGTCGACGGGCAGCCGACGATGCCGGCGCAGGTGGCCACGCTCAGCTGGCGGTCGCTGAAGCGGGCGTTATACACGGCCAGCGAACCCTGTACATCGGCGCGCTTGAAGCGGTAGCCCAGATCCAGGTTCACCGAAGTTTCCGGTTTCAGTTTCGACACGCCGGCATCGTAGGCGACCTGGGTCTGCGAGAATGGACCACTCACGCCCGGCTGGAAGGCACGCATGTTTTTCGAGGCCGAAGCGAACACTTCGTCATCCTTGCTGATGGCGTAGTTGACGCCAGCCTGCGGCAGGAAGGACTTCTCGGCGCTCAGCGTACCGGCGGCTCGGCTGCCTACCAGATTGGTGGCGTTGATGGCCACGTCCATGCCTTTGAAGCCGGCATTGAATTTCAGCTGGCCGTCCATGGCGCTCAGCGTATCCTGCAGATAGTACTGCGAGGTGGTGGTGATGAAGTTCTGCTTCCAGTCGGTACGGAACGGGTTGGACAGGAACACCATGGTGTCGGCCGGGCCGGTCACGCTGTAGTAGTTACGGCTCACGGTGTGGTTGCTGCGCTCACCCCAGACACCGAAGTTCACGGTGTGGTTGTCGAGCTCCCAGCTCAGGTTGCTGGTCAGGCCGTCGCGCCCGATCGAGTACTCGGTGGTACGCAGCGAAATCGGATTGTTGGCATCGGTCGCCACGTACGGAGTGTACCAGTGGCCCTGGCCTTTGTTGTCGTGATGGTAGATGGTGCTGTTCAGATTCACGTGGCTGCCGAAGTTCAGATCCAGCGTCAGGCCGCCCAGAGTATCCTTGCGCAGACCGCCAGCCGAATAGTAGGCATCGTCCAGGCTGTTCACGCCGCCGGTGAACTGGCCCTTGGCCGCGTTCACGGCGCGCTGCCAGTCGCCCTGATAGTTATCCCACTGATAGCCCAGACGCTGCACCATTTCCGGCGACACGTCCTGATAGTCGACTTCGCGGCGATCCGAATAGTTGAGGAAACCGGTCAGCTTGTTCTCGCCGAAGTTGAAGACGAACTTGGAGTTCAGCTGGTCCTGATCCTGGCCGCCGGCACCCTTGGTTTTGTCGGTGCGCTGGCGGGTGCCGCTCAGATAGGCTTTGGCGACGCCGTTCAGCAGGCCGGTATCGACGCGGGCAAAGGTGCGCGAGGTGGAATCGCTGCCGAAGGTCTGGGCGAAGGTCAGGCCCAGTTCATCGTTCGGCATCTGCGAGAAGAACTGCACGGTACCGCCGAGGTTGCTGGTGGAAGCAGTGGCCAGTGCGCCGGCGCCTTGCGACACGGTGACGCTGCCGATGTTTTCCGACGAAATCGCGCGGCTGATATGCAGGCCGTTGTTGTTACCGTAGCTCATATCGCCCAGCGGCACGCCATCCAGGGTGAAGCCCAGCTGGTTCTGGTTGAAGCCGCGCACGCTGAAGCGGGTCGACCATTCGTAGGCACCGAAAGGATCAGCCGACTGGAAGTTCACGCCTGGCAGTTTGTCCAGCACTTTCAGCGGGCTGGTACCTGGCAGCGCTTCAGCCAGATCGGTCTTGTTGATGTTCTGCACCTGACGCGACTGGCCGCGGCCAGTGATCTCTACCGTCTGGATAGGCCCGACTACAGCGCCGGCCAGATTGCTGTCTGCGGCGGCATCGGCCGCATCGCCAGGGTTGGCAGCCAAAGCGGCGTGGCAAGCCAGCGCCTGCAGAACCAGCAGGCACAGAGGTTTCAGTGGGAAGCGCTGTTGCATGATTTTTTCTTTCTTGTGAGTGAATGTAGAAGCAGTTCTGACTAACTCGCAAGATTGTAGAAACGACATGTGACGCCGCGATGACGTTGCCATGACAACTTTATGACAAGATTTCCTCTCCTCGGTTAGTATGCGGAACCGAGTTACACTCCCATACACCTATGCCTCAGCCTACCCCCCCCAGCCCCGGCACGCCTGCTTCGCCGCAGCCTGCACCGGACCGCCCAGCCACCAGCACTGCCGCCGGCAGCCGCTGGCTGAGCAAGCTCGGTCCCGGCCTGATCACGGGCGCGGCCGACGATGATCCGAGCGGCATCGCCACCTACTCGCAGGCGGGCGCCCAGTTCGGCCTGCAGATGCTGTGGACCGTGATCCTGACTCTGCCGCTGATGGTGGGCATACAGGCCATCAGCGCCAACATCGGCCGCGTCAGCGGTGCCGGGCTGGCCACCAATATGCGGCGCCATCTGCCGCGGCCGCTGCTGTACACCATCGTCACCCTGCTCTTGCTTGCCAACACCATCAACATCGCCGCCGACATTGCCGCCATGGGCGAGGCGGTCAGCCTGCTGACGGGCGGCGGCAGCCACTGGTATGCGGCGGCAGCGGGCCTGCTGTCGCTGCTGCTGCAGGTGCTGCTGCCCTATCACCGCTATGTGCATGTGCTCAAGTGGCTGACGCTGGCCCTGTTTGCCTACGTGCTTACGGCCATCAGCCTGCACCTGCCGTGGCTGCAGGTGCTCAAGGCCATCGTCTGGCCTGAGCTGTCGTGGCAGCCGGCCTATATCACCACCGTGGTGGCGGTATTCGGCACCACCATCAGCCCCTATCTGTTTTTCTGGCAGGCTTCGCAGGAAGTGGAGGATCTGCGTGCCGACCCGCACGCCCACGCGCTCAAGCATGCCGCCGAACAGGCTGCCCCGCAGCTCATGCGCATCAAGGTCGACACTGTGATCGGCATGGGTTTTTCCAATCTGGTGGCGCTGTGCATCATGCTGACCACCGCAGTCACGCTGGGCGCACACGGCATCACCGACATCGATTCTTCGGCGCAGGCGGCGCAGGCCTTGCGTCCCATCGCCGGCGACTTCGCGTTTGCCCTGTTCAGTCTCGGCATCGTCGGCACCGGCCTGCTGGCCGTGCCGGTGCTGGCCGGTTCGGCCGCCTACGCCATGGCCGGCGCCATGCACTGGCGCGGCAGTCTGGAACTGCAATATGGCAGCGCCCGCAAATTCTACGGCATCATAGGCGCGGCCACGCTGATCGGTACGGCGCTCTGCTTCACCAGCATCGATCCCATCCGCGCACTGTACTGGAGTGCTGTGCTGAATGGCGTGATCTCGGTGCCCATCATGGTGGTGCTGATGCTGCTGGCACGCCGCCCTGCCGTGATGGGCGCGCTGGTCATTTCGCGCCGCCTGACGCTGCTGGGCTGGCTGTGCACCGGCGTGATGGCGCTGGCGGTGGCAGCCATGCTGGTGACGATGGTTTTATAATGGCCGTAGCAAATCTCAGGAGCAGCCCATGCGAGCGACTATCCGGCTAGCGCTGTTGCTGCTGGCCAGCGCGGCCAGCCTAGGCGTACAGGCGATCGAACGGCCGTTTCCGGCCAACGCCGTGCGCGGCAAGATGACGCCCGCCTTTTTCCCCGAAGTTCTGATCGACGGCAAAGTGCGCCTGCTGGCACCGTCGGCGCGCATCTTCAATCAGGACAATCTGATCGAGCTGCCGGCTTCGATACGGGGCAGCGATCTGGTGGTCAATTACACCGTCGATAGCTGGGGCAATATCGACCGCATCTGGATACTCAGCGCAGAGGAAGCAGCGCAGCAGCTTGCGCCGGCCAGCACCAGCCGCTAAGCAGCGACGTTCAGCAGCGGCGAATCTTCCGCTGGACTACCGGCACCGCACGCTGGCGGAATCAGACGCTGGCTGCCAGCTGCGGCAGCTGGTTTGCTTTCAGCCGGCTGGCAAAGGCCGGCAGCTCATCGGGCGCGATCGGCAGCGAGATGTGATAGCCCTGCAGATGGTGGCAGCCAAGGCGGCGCAGTATGCTGGCCTGCCCGGCCGTCTCCACGCCTTCCGCCACCAGTTGCAGGCCCAGGCTCTGGCCCATGGCGATAATCGCATGCACCAGATTGTTGCTGCGCTCACTGTGCTCGATATCCATCACAAAAGCGCGGTCTATCTTCAGCGTATTCAGGTGGAACTGGGTCAGGTAGCTAAGCGAGGAATAGCCGGTACCAAAATCATCCAGCGAGATGCCCACGCCCATGCCGCGCAATTGCGCCAGCACGCTTTGCACCTGGCCGCCGTTATCGATCAGCACCCGCTCCGTCAGCTCCAGCTCCAGCTGGCGCGGCGCCAGCCCGTTGCGTTCCAGCGCCTGCTGCACCAGCGCGACAAAAGCCGGATCCGCCAGCTGCCAGGCCGAGACGTTGATGCTGACGGTCAGTTTGCCCAACGCGCCCGCCTTCCAGACGCCCAGCTGGCGACAGGCTTCGTCCAGCACCCAGGTACCGATCTCCACGATCATGCCGCTGTCTTCCGCCACCGGGATGAAACGGTCCGGCGCCACATTGCCCAGCGTAGCGCTATGCCAGCGCAGCAGCGCTTCCACCTTGGTCATGGCGCCGCTGGCGGCACTGGTAATGGCCTGATATACCAGGCGGAATTCCTGTCCCGCAATCGCGCTGCGCAGCGCGCCGTCGATCACCAGCGCATCCTTGGCGGCTGCATTCATGGCATCGTTAAAGAAACGCAGCTCGCCGCGCCCGCTCTTCTTGGCCACATACATGGCGATATCGGCATGGCGGATCAGCGTGGCGCCATCCATGCCATGCTGCGGGTAGCAGGCCACGCCGACGCTGGCCGACACGCCAATCACGTGGTGAGTCACGTTGAAGCTGCTTTCCATGCCAGCGACAATCTGTTCGGCACAGGCCCGCGCGCGCTGCTCGGCGCTGCCTGCCGCCAGTTCCGGCAGCACCACGATGAATTCATCGCCGCCGAAGCGGGCCAGCACATCTTGCGGTCCCAGCACCGAATGCAGGCGGCGCGCGAACTGGCGCAGCAGCTCGTCGCCCACAGCATGGCCGAAGGAATCGTTGACACGCTTGAACTTGTCCAGATCGATGAACAGCACGGCGCACTCGCAAGCGCCGCTGCAAGCCAGCGTGACTTCCTCACGCAAGCGGTTGGTAATGGCATGGCGGTTGAAATAACCGGTTACCGGATCGATATTGGCGGCCTTGCGCAGCAGATCATCCTTGCGCGTGCGTTCGCTGATATCGAGCAGCTGCACCAGACAGTACATCCGGCCGCGCTCTTCATACGGGGAAGCCAGCAGTTCCACCGGCAGACGGGTGCCGTCATGCAGCTGGAACATGGCCGTCTCCACCAGCGGATAAACGGCACCGGGCGCCATGCAACGCTGGAAGTATTGGTCGGCCATCTGCGGCGTCAGTCCCGGCAGCAGATCGCTCACATGCTTGCCCACCAGATCAGCCGGACCGGAATAGCCCAGCAGGCGCGCACAGCGGTCATTCGCCACCTGCACATAGCCGCGCCGGTCGCGGATCAGGAAGCCGTTGCTGAGGCTATCGATGGTGCGCGCATAGCGCTGCTGGATTTCCTGCTGCACGGCGTAGATCAGCCCCAGCATGCTTAGCGTCTTCAGCACCGTGGTGCCAACAAACCAGAACAGATACAGCTCGGGTCCCAGCGTCACGGCACTCAGGACGTTGAAGATCCCGCGCAGCAGCAGCGTCATGCCGAGGAACTGGTAGCGGTTCTTGTTGCGGATCAGGCGCTGGCCGCACCAGATCATCACCACGCCGAGCATGGCAGCACTGCCGGGTGCCAGCAGCTCCGGCATGGCGTCCCAGATCAGATAGCACACCACGGTAATCGCCAGCGCCGCCGGCAGTATCCAGCGCTGCTGCGCGCGCTGCAGTTCACCGAGGAAGAATTTGGTGCCGCTCCAGTAGCCGGCCATACCGGCTGCCAGCAAAGCCGCGCACAGGGGAATGCGCCACTGTTCGGCCAGATAGCGGCCGCCGATAAACCACAGCACAATGCCGCTCATCACCGACAGCTGGCCCAGCCCCCAGTACAGAGCGTGCTTTTCCTTGCGCTGCATCAGCCATAGAAAAATCAGCAATGTGCTCAGAATGGCATCTGCCGCAAATGCCGCGGCGATGGCGGAAAGGTGGCTGTAACTGCCGAGATCGGTGCTCATAAATGGGGCCCTGCGGTCCAGCGTCTCAATGTTTTGGAATAATTATTCAGTTCATTGTATGCCGAACCTCAGGCGCCGCGATACGGCAGAGCACGTCTAGAGCCGATATCTGTTGCCGATTGACACAGACGCTGTCACAGGAACAAGGAGATTGCCAGACTCCACATCACCAGCGCGATCACCGCGTCGAGCATCTGCCAGGCGCGCGGACGGGCGAATACAGGCGTCAGATAGCGCGCTGCCAAGCCCAGACTGCTAAACCACAGCAGCGAAGCCAGCATGGCGCCTGCGGCAAAATACCAGCGTCCCATGCCGGCCTGTTGGCCGCCGATGGAGCCGAGCAGCACTACCGTATCCAGATACACATGGGGGTTGAGCAGGCTGAAGGCCAGCATGGCCGCCACCACCGTGCGCCGCTCGCTGGCGCCGCTATCGGCCTGCGCCTGCATGCTGCCCGGCTGCAGGGCGGAACGGGCGGCGCGCCAGCCATACCAGCCCAGAAAGCCAGCACCGGCCAGCTTGATCAGCAACAGCAGCGAGGGGGCCCGCGTAATCAGTTCGCCCATGCCCGCCACCCCGGCACCTATCAGCACCACATCGCACAGCACGCAGATGGCCACACACACCAGCACGAATTCGCGCTTGAGCGCCTGCCGCAGCAGATAGGCATTCTGCGAACCGATGGCCACAATCAGGCTGCCGCCCAGTCCCATCCCCTTGAAAAAAGCTGCTGCCAGCATCGCTACCCCCTAGTTGAAAGCGCCAGCTTAGCGTGACAGTGAAGATAAGTATAATTAATAAAAATCACCAAATATTAGGAAAACTAATGAAGCAGGTCGATTATCGCGGTCTGGCCGCACTCGATGCCATCATCGAATACGGCAATTTCGACAAGGCCGCCGCCGCGCTGGCCATTACCCAGTCCGCCGTGTCGCAGCGCCTGCGCCTGCTCGAACACAGCGCCGGCGAACTGCTGATCGTGCGTAGCCAGCCGCCTGTGCCGACAGCGGCCGGCCAGCGCCTGATCGCCCATTACCGCCAGGTGCGGCTGCTGGAAGCGGCGCTGCTGCAGGCCGCGCCGGGCGCCGCACCGACGGCGGAAATCGCCATCGCCGTGAACGCCGACAGCGCCGCCACCTGGCTGCAGGAAGCCATCACCCCGCTGATGCTGCGCGGCGACTGCATGCTGCACATCCGCATGGACGATCAGGACCACACTCTGAGCATGTTGCGCGAAGGACGGGTGTACGGCTGCGTCACCAGCGAAACAGCGCAGGTGGCAGGCACCTCCTCCACCCCGCTGGGGCGGATGCGCTATCTGTGCGTGGCCAGTCCCGCCTATGCACAGCGCTGGTTTCCGCAAGGGATGACGGCACGGGCCGTACAGACTGCTCCAGTGATGATCTTCGACCGCAAGGATGCGCTGCAGCAACGCTATATCGCCCAGTACACGGGCTACACGGGCAGCTTCCCGCACCATGCCTACGCCAGCTCGGACGGCTTCCTGCGCTTTGTGGCGGCCGGTTTCGGCTACGGCATGCTGCCGGTGCTGCAGTGCGAGGCGGGCCTGCAGGACGGCACACTGGTCGATCTGACGCCGGGCCACTATCTCGACGTGCCGCTGATCTGGCACCGCTGGGATATCGATACGCCCTACACGCGCCAGCTATCGGAGCGCATCATCGGGACGGCGCAGCGCTGGCTGCAGCAAGGCAGCCCAGACTAGCGCGCCGCCAGTTCCGCCTGCGCCCGCGCTTCCCAATCGGCCGCGTCGGCGCTGCAGCTGGCAGGAGCCGGCGCGCTGCCATCCCAGTCGCCATAACGCTGGTACAGATTCACGCTGGTCCACGCCAGCCTACCGGCGGGGAAATGCTGCAGAATGCGGAAGGCCGGATGCTGCAGCGGATAGGTGGTAGTGGAAACCAGCGCCCCCGGCTGCAACTCGCGCGCCAGCTTGTGCGCCAGTGCCGGCATCAGCGGGCCAAAGCAGGTACTGTAGAGGAACACCAGCGTGGCGGCGCTGACATCGACCTTGAACATATCGGCTTCGATAAACGCCAGCCGCTGCGGCAGATCGAGCAGATGGGCCAGCGTGACGCTGGCGCCGTTGGCACGCTGCAGCACCTGTTCGCGCTGCAGCGGTGACGCCAGCTGCGCCAGCTGCAGGCGGTTCAGCGCCAGCACATGCTGGCAGCGCTGCAGGGCCAGCTGATGGCGGTAGCCCATCAGCTCCACGCCCACGCAGCGCTGGAACGGCAGACTGAGAGCGGCCGTCATCACCACCTTGCCCAGACCGCTGCCCAGATCGACCATCAGGCCACCGGGCGCCACCAACGGCGCGATGGCCGCAAAATAGCGCTCCAGTTCATCCTGCTGCAGTTCGCCGTAGATCAGGCCGGCATCCTGTACCAGCCAGTCATGGATTTCCGTATCGCTGATCTGCTGCAAAGGGCGGAACTGCGGCAAGGGAGGCGTACGCGGCAGCATGCTGTGCGGCTGCAGGCCAGCCGGCAGCGTGCCGACGATGATGCCTGCATGGGGGCGCAGGCGCTGCAGCAGATAGCCGTGCTGCTGGCGGTCCTCCAGACAGGCGCGCAAGGCATAGCCGGTTTCGATATAGGCGAGAAAAGGCGCATCAGGCGCCAGCAGCAGGGGCGGACGCTGGTGCTGCTCGCCGCCCTGTATGGCAGCGTACAGTGGTGCCAGCAGCAGCTGCGTCGCCAGCATCTCAGTGCAGACTGGCCAGCATACCCTGCACCTCGTCGTGCACCGCCTGCCAGCCCGCTTCCTGCAGGCGCGGCGCGCAATGGGCGCAGACCTCGAACGGATTGCACAGGTGCTGCAGATCGATAAAGTGCTTGCCCACTACCGGCTTGCCGGCGTAGCTATCCACCGTCACGGGGTGGGAACGGGGCGTGACGGCCGCAATGGCCGGGACAAAATCGGCGCCGCCCGGCGCCAGCCAGCGGGCGAACGGCTCGGTGGCCTTGCCATCCGGTACATACCACGACTTGCGCTCGCTATTCCAGCGCGCACCCAGCGCTTTGGCTTCATCCTTTTCCGCAAACGGAACTTTTAAAAACATCATGACGACCACTCCTCTTTACCCCGCCATTCTACTCTGCCCGCGCCCGCACCACGCCGCTACTGCGGCAAACTGCCCGGCCGCCGCCATCCCCGTTACAATAGCGCCTTGCAAGCAAACGCAGCGCGGGGCCGCCTGCCCTGCCGCCACAATCTGAACACCATGTCCATCATCGAACCGATCACCCTTACCGTTGCCGAACTGGCCACCCGCTGGCAGCAGAGCGAAGCCGACATCCTCACCAGCGGCCTGCCCATGTATTTCTACTTCGACGGACTGGTGTTCGAATTCGGCGACAAATGGCACCGCCATCATGGCGAGTTGCAGGAAGCGCGCAACCTGGAAGCGCAGCAGGCGCGCCAGAGCACCGTCGATCTCGACATCCAGCGCCAGAACCTGCACCGCCGCGGCCTGCTCAAGCTGACCCAGTGGGAGGCTCCGCTGGACGACGACGCGCTGGCAGCGCTGTACGCCGAGCAGGAGCACTTGATACAGGACATCAAACGCCTGCAGGCGCTGCTAAAAGACCGCAACGAACAGCGCCAGCGCTTTGTCCGCAATGGTCTGCTGCGCGCCGCACCGCGCACGCTGCGCGAGATTGCCGCCCATGGCCACAGCAGCTTCCCCAACTTTGCCTTCATGCCCGCCAGTAGCGGCACCGACGAAAAGATCAGCGCCGGCGCCGTGGTCGCGCTGGAAGACGGCTTCCCCGCCAAGGCCAGTCTGAGCACCGCCGATCTGGTGCTGTCCATGCACGACGTGCGCAGCAAGGAATAAGCGCAGCACATTTGCACTGTGCAGCGTTGCTGCAGCGGCCTGCATGCGACAGATCTTGCGCAGCCGGTCCGCTGCCACTGGCCCGACCTGGCGCGCTTGTGCTAGGCTAGCCCGACATTTTTATGCCGTGATTGATGATCGGGGACTATGCCATGCCAGTTTCACGTCTGTACCAGTACGCGATTGCCGCCAGCGTTGCACTGGCTATACTCGGCTCGACGCTGGGCGGCGAGGCAATCTGGCTGCACTACTTTGCCAAGCCGCTGGCCACCCTGCTGATCGCCGCGCTGGTCTGGCGCCAGACCACGCCACAGCATCAAGCCTATCGCCGCGCGCTGCTGGCCGGGCTGGCTTTTTCGTGGCTGGGCGATGTGTTGCTGATGCTGCCCAGACAGGTGCTGGCGCCAGGCT
>Ga0187845_1001501_pt1 | contig 13309 bp, 8 predicted proteins | sample SpaLakP09_SKY_68_FD_134515 | JGI IMG/M metagenome (GOLD analysis project Ga0187845, IMG submission 134515) | Oligotrophic lake water microbial communities from Sparkling Lake, Wisconsin, USA - SP09_SKY_68 | ecosystem: Environmental > Aquatic > Freshwater > Lake | place: USA: Sparkling Lake... | reverse complement strand
CCAGCTTGTTCAGGTCGGACACGCTGGGCTGGCTTTTGCCGCGTTCCAGCTGTGACAGAAAACCGATGGAACGGCCGGTGGCGGCGCTCAGCTGTTGCAGCGACAGTTGGCGCAACTTGCGCAACTGGCGGATTTGCTCGCCCAGCCAGGCGGGATCGGGCTGGCTGCTGGGCAAGAGCGGGTCGGTATGGGCGGATGTCATGCCAGCCAGCATACGGGGAGAAACGATTTACCGTGAAAAAATTATACTAGATTTTCACCATTGGAAATTTGTGTTGTATTTTTTCAATTTTGCGCATCAGGGCAGGCGCAGTGCCCGGCATGACACGCCAGGCAGGAATGGGGCGTAGCCGTCCTGCGGGAGTGCTACATCAGGCCGCCTCAGCCACCCGCGCGTTTTACCTGGAAGCCCAGTTTTTGCAGGGTGGCAATCACGGTAGCGACATGGTCGCCCTGGATTTCGATGATGCCATCCTTGACGGTGCCACCGCTGCCGCAGGCGTTTTTCAGTTGCTTGCCCAGTGCAGTCAAACCCGCAGCGTCGCGCAGCACGCCCTTGACCAGGGTGACGGTCTTGCCGCCACGACCCTTGTTTTCGCGGTTGACGCGTACGATGCCATCGCCGCTGGGCAGGGTGTCTTGCTGGCAGCGACAGGCTTCTACAGGCTGGCGGCAGTCGGGGCACATGCGGCCGTGCTCGGTGGAGTAAACCAGGCCGCCGGAGGAGGATTTCGATTTCATGATGGGTGTCGGTAAGCAGGGCAGCCGGCAGTCTAGCGCCAAATGGCGGGCTAGACGATATCTGCCCTTGGCTCCGTGGTGGGGAGCGCGGCTGGCATGGGCATCAAGAGCTGCGAACAATACCTCGTAGAGAACTCGGGCCAAGGCGCGCCACCGCAGACAGTACAAATAGCAGGGCAAGGCAGCGCAACGCAGCAGCGGGGGTTTTGCTAGCGGGTCTAATCAGGCTGGCGGGGTGGCAAGGCCAAAAAAATGCCAACCCGGTGAGGGGTTGGCCCGAGAGTAAAGCCGAGAAGAAACAACGGAACAAGAGACAATCCAGCGCAAGCCGCTGGCTCGGGACAGATTGTCGCCTTGTTATGTGACAGCGGCTTGACGTCTCGATGAAAAAATAGCGATGCCTAGCGGGCGTCTTCTGGCCGCATGCCATTGAAGCGCTGCAGGATCTGCTGCAGCTCGGCGCGGCTGATTTCCAGCTCCAGCATGGCGGTGAGGGTGATGAACAGGCCGCCGAACATGTCGGGGGCCATGTTCACCAGTTTGGCGCGGGCTTCGTCCACACTGAGTGGGCATTTGCTTGCCACCAGTTCGGCCACCGCCTGCAGCATGGGAGGGTGACGGGTGAGCTGCACCAGCGAGGAGTCGGCCTTGAGCCTGGGGTAGGGCGGCTGCGCCGAAACCTCTAGCGTGGCGTGCAAGCGGATGTCGCGGCTGGATGCACCGATGCGGATTTCATACTGGCCGCTGTCCACCACCCAGGCGGCGTGGGCCGGGTCGTAATAGGCAAAATCCTCACGCTGCAGGGTGAACTGGACGTGGCGGCTTTCACCCGCAGGAATATCCACCTTGGCAAATGCGCGCAAGGCCTGTAGCGGGCGGCCCAGTGCCGAGGGCGGTGGGGCGATGTACAGCTGCACGATTTCCTTGCCGGCGCGCTTGCCAACGTTATGGATATCCACGCCAAGACTCAGCGTGTCGTGTTCGTCGATTTGCCGGCTGGAGAGCTGCAGGTCGCGGTAGTCGAAGCGGGTGTAGCTCAGGCCGTGGCCAAAGGGAAACAGCGGTGTTATCTGGCGCTTGTCGTAATAGCGGTAACCGACATACAGGCCCTCACCGTAATGGTGGCGGCCGTTTTCGCCGGGGTAATGCAGGTAGGCTGGTGTTTCTTCCAGGCTGTTGGGCAGGGTGGTGGTGAGCTTGCCGCTGGGGTTGTTGTGACCGAACAGTGTGGCGGCGACGGCATGGCCCATGCCTTGGCCGGCAAAGAAGCATTCCAGTACCGCCGGCACCTGTTGCAGCCAGGGCATCAGTACCGCATCGCCATTGCACAGCACCACCACCAGCTTGGGCTGCGCGGCGGCCAGCCGGCTGATCAGGCGCTCATGGCTGGCCAGCAAGCCCAGCTGCTGGCGGTCGCCATTTTCACCATCCACCCCGATGGCCGTGCTGACAAACACCACCGCCACCTCGGCGGCTGCGGCCATGCTGCAGGCTTCCTGTAGTGCGGTCTCGTCGTCGTGTTCATCATCCGGCGCGCCGACGGCGTAATCGATGAGTACTGACTGGCCTGCCAGTTCCCGGATTTCATCCAGCGGGCAGTCCAGCTGCCAGGGTTGGGTGGTGGCGCAGCCCGAGCCCTGTATCACTGGCTGCAGGGCCGGTTTGCCGATGACCGCCAGCCGCGACAGGCGCTGGCCATCCAGCGGCAACAGCTGGTGCTCGTTCTTCAGCAATACCAGTGATTCGGCGGCAACCTGCCGTGCCAGGCGGTGATGGTCGGCAAAGTCAGCCACGGTGCCGGGGCGGCGGCCGGCATGCACCTTGGCTATCAGCTGCAGCATGTGCAGGCAGGCGCTGTCCAGCACCTCATCCGGAATGCGACCCTCTTCGATGGCGGCCAGCAGTTCGGCATTGTCCAGCGGGTTTTCCGGCATGGCCAGTTCATTGCCGGCCAGCAAGGAGGCCGGGCGATCCTTGATGCCGTACCAGTCGGACATCACCAGCCCCTGATAGCCCCATTCTTCACGTAATACCCGGGTCAGCAGCCAGTGGTGTTGCGAGGTCTGCTCGCCGTTCAGCCGGTTGTAAGAGGACATCACCGTCCACGGCCTGGCCTTGGCGATGGCGCGCTGGAAACCGTACAGGTAGATTTCGCGCAGCGCCCGTTCCTCGACGATGGAATCCATCTCGGTGCGCATGTATTCCGAGTTGTTGCAGGCAAAGTGCTTGAGGCTGGCTCCCACGCCTTGCTGTTGCAGGCCGGTGATCAGCGCGGCAGCCAGATCGCCGCTGAGCAGCGGGTCTTCCGAGTAATATTCATAGCCACGCCCGGCCAGCGGCGTGCGACGGATATTGATGCCCGGCCCCAAGAGCAGGCCCACGCCCATGGACTGGCATTCAATCGCCAGTGCACGGCCCATTTGCTCTACCAGCGCCACATCCCAGCTGCAAGCCAGGCTGGAGCCGTTGGGGAAGCAGGTGGCCGGGCGCGAGTGGCCAAACAGCGCTTCCGAGCCACCCTTGCTGTCGTCTGCCTGCTGGCCTGCGTCCTGCTGAATCACCGACAGGAAGTCGCTGATGTTCCAGCTTTCCTGCTGGTCGATCTGGGCCGTGCTATAGCGCACGCCATAGGTGCCATCGGTCATGACAAAGTCGCTGATGCCCAGCTGCGGCAGGCTGGCACTACGCCACAGGCCATGCCCGCTCAGCAGGGTTACCTTGTCTTGCGGGCTCATGCGGGCGATCAGTTCTACATGGGAGGTGGTCATTTCAGGACTCCTGTGGCTGAGCAGCGGCGAGCTGCTTGCGTGCTTCGATCTGGCCCACCATGCGCAGATAGCTGTCTTCATCCAGCTGGTAGAACAGCACGAATAGCAGTGCGAGTACGAACATGGGGGCGGGAATCAGCGTCATCATCAGGGCGATCCAGTCTTGTGCCCGCGGCGTGATATGGGCGGCGTCGTAGCCGGCATACTGCAGGATCAGCCCGGCCAGCCCGCCGGCAATGGCCATGGCTACCTTGGTGATGAAGTTGAAATAGCCGTAGATGGCACCTTCGGTGCGCACATGGTGCTTCCATTCGGCGTATTCCACGGTGTCGGCCACCATGGCGTACATGCAGACAAAGATGCTGCCCATGGCGGCGCTGTACACGCAGACGCAGGCCATGATGGCCAGCCGGCTGTCACCTGCCAGCCAGTACTGGTAGGCCAGTGCCAAGGCGCCGGCGCCGAGGGTGAGCAGGGTCAGTTTTTTCTTGCCGAAGCGGGCAATCAGCTGTTCCGAGGCAATGGTGCCAGCCACATTGGCCACGGTCTGGATGGCGAAAAAGCTGGCGGTATAGGCTTCATCGCGCAGGACATAGTTGATGTAGTAAATGGCGGCGGCCATCCACACGCTGTAGGCGATATAGGTAAACACGGTGAACATGGACAGGTGGAACAAGGGCAGGTTGCCGGTGATGGCCTGCACCATCTGGCGCAGGCTGGGTGCTTCGTCCTTGTGCTGGTGGATGCGCTCCTTGGTCATGGCAAAGCAGGCATAGAACAGCAGGGTGGCCAGCACGGCGAACAGGGCGATGGTGAGCTGGTAGCCGGTGCGCGGGTCGGCAAAGCGGCGAATCAGCTGGTCGGCATACACCGACACCACAAAGTAGCCCAGGGTGGCAAACACCATGCGATAGACCGACAGCGAGGAGCGCGACATGGCGTGCTGGGTCAGCATATTGTTCATGGCCGAATAGGGGGTGTTCACCGTGGTGTAGGCCAGGCAGTACACGGTGTAGCTGACCAGGGCATAGGCAAACTTGTAACTGGTGTCCGGGGTGCTGAAGCACAGTACGGTCAGTACACCCAGTGGCAGCGCACCATACAAGAGATAGGGCCGCAGCTTGCCGTGGCGGCTGTGGGTCTTGTCGATGGCGTAGCCCAGCAGGATGTTGAACAGCGCGTCGATGATGCGGGCGATCAGGAAGATCAGGCTGGCTTCGCCAGCACTCAGGCCAAAGATATTGGTATAGAAAAACAGCAGGAACAGCGACACGGCACCAAACGACAGATTGGACGCCATGTCGCCCAGTCCATAGGCTACTTTTTCACGCAGGCCCAGTTTGACATCGGCGGCGGACAGGGCAGGGGCAGACATGTGGTGGTTCTCCAGAGTAAGCCGGGCTTGGCGCAAGCTTGCCTGCCACGGCGGGAATGGGCTCTACCATAGCAGCGCTGCCATGCGGTGCTCTGGCCATTCCGTTCTGGAAATTTCCGTTTTTTTAAGATGCCGTTTCCATGTGCCGGGCAAAAAAAATGCCAACCCACAAAGGAGTTGGCCCGAGAGAGAGAAACGGTTGTCCAGCCAGCAGATCTGGGCTGCTGGTCCGGCTATGGCTTACTGTGCCAGCGGTTTTTTCAGCACGCGCAGCATCACGGCGGTCAGCACCGTACCCACCACCAGTGCCACCAGGTAGGATCCCAGATTGGTCACCGCATTGGGGATGGGCAGTACAAATACGCCACCGTGCGGTACTTTCAGTTCCACGCCCATGGCCATGGAGATGGCACCGGTCACTGCCGAGCCCACCATCAGCGACGGAATCACCCGCAGCGGATCACGGGCGGCAAAGGGAATCGCCCCTTCGCTGATGAAGGAAATACCCAGCACGCCAGCGGCCTTGCCGGCTTCACGTTCGTCGGCGGTAAAGCGGTCGGCAAACAGCTTGGTAGCCAGGGCAATACCCAGCGGCGGGGTCATGCCGGCTGCCATCACGGCGGCCATCGGGGTGTAGACCTGGCTGGCGATCAGGCCGGTGGCAAAGGCATAGGCTGCCTTGTTCACCGGGCCGCCCATGTCAAAGGCCATCATCGCGCCCAGAATGGCACCCAGCAGCAGGGCGCTGCTGCCCTGCATGCTCTTGAGTGCTTCGGTCAGCATCGCCAGCAGGGCGGCTACCGGCGTACCGATGACGTAGATCATCAGCAGGCCCACCAGCAGGGAGCCCAGCACCGGCAGGATCAGTACCGGCTTCAGGCCGTCCAGATTACGTCCCAGCTGGATTTTCTTGTTCAGCCAGTCAGTGCCGTAACCGGCGATGAAACCAGCGGCAATACCACCGAGAAAGCCGGAGCCCAGGCTGGCGGCCAGCATGCCGCCCACCATGCCGGGGGCAATGCCCGGACGGTTGGCGATGGAGTAGGAGATATAACCAGCCAGAATCGGCACCATCAGCGCAAAGGCGGACTTGGCACCAATCTGGAACAAGGCCCAGGCCAGCGTGCCCTTGTGCGCGTCGTCAAAGGCGTAAATGCCGCCAAGCGCAAAAGCCAGCGCAATCATGATGCCGCCAGCGGTGACGAAGGGCAGCATGAAGGACACGCCAGTCATCAGATGCTTGTAGGGGCCGCTGCGCTGTTCGCTTTGGCTGGCTGTTGCTGCCGTGGCCGCCGCAGTACTGCCGGCGGCCTGGCTGGCCGCGTGTGGCTGGGCTTCGGCAATGGCGCGACGCACCAGGTTTTCGCCATCGTTGATGGCCGGCTTGGTGCCGCTGGAGTACAAGCGTTTGCCAACAAAGCGCGCCAGATCGACCTGGGTGTCCGCCGCGATGATCACCACATCGGCCAGACGGATTTCATCGGCAGTCAGGGTGTCCTGTGCGCCGACCGAACCCTGGGTTTCCACGCGGATGCTGTGGCCCAGCTTTTGTGCTGCCTGGCTCAGGCCTTCGGCGGCCATGAAGGTGTGGGCAATGCCGGTGGGGCAGGAGGTAATGCCGACAATGCGCAGCGCGCTGCTGGCGGTCTGGGCGCTCAGGCTGGCCTTGAGCTGGCCTTCAGCATCGGCCAGTACGGCTTCCAGTGAGCTGAGCAGGGTGTGGCTGTTGGCAAAGCGCACGTCTTGCGCGGCGGCTTCACCCAGCAGCAGCACCGCATCGGCACTGGCGATGGCGCTGGCGCTCAGCGGCTGTTGCACGCCCTGTGCGGTATGAATTTCCACATCGATCTTGTGTTTCAGCTTGCTTGCCGCCTGACGCAAGGCTTCACCGGCCAACATGGCCTGGGTGCTGCGATCTGGGGCTGCAATTACTGCCAGCAGGTTTGCCATTGTCTTTCTCCTAGTTTTGTCTGCCTGTTGTTGTTGCTTTGCTGATGATCTGCCGCGTGGCGGGGTGGGTGAGCGTTGCCCGCCCGCAGCATGATGGTTTATTGCAGTAACTGGACATCCACTTGCTGCGCCAAGCCTTCCACCTCGCTGCGCGCCGGCAGGTGCGGGCCGATACGCGCCAGCTTGGCGGTGGCAAAGGCCACGGCCAGCCGCGCACGGTCTTCACCGGCCAGGCGCTGGTGGCGTGCGGCACTGAGGCCGGCTACCAAGGCATCGCCAGCACCGACGGTGCTGAGCGGGTTCTGTACCGGCAGCCGTGCCAGCAGGGCGGGGCCATCGTCCAGCACAAACAGCGCGCCTTCCTCGCCGAGCGACACCACCACCTCGGCCACGCCGGCCTGTTGCAACTGGCGGGCGCAGGCCAGGACGTCGTCCAGGGTGGGCAGGGCACGGCCCGCCCATTGCTCCAGTTCGTGGCGATTGGGCTTGATGCAGTCCGGCAGGCTGGCGCGTGGTGCGGCTAGTGCGCTGGCCAGTGCCGGGCCGCTGCTGTCCAGCAGCACATGCGCGCCCCATTGGCGCAGCTTGCCGATCAGCACCGGCAGGCGCTCCGGCTCCAGCCCTTGCGGCAGGCTGCCGGCCAGCACGATCTGGCTGCCGGGGTTGATGTCTGCCGCCAGCAGGGTGAGCAGGCGTTCCCACTGGGCTTCGCCCACCGTCAGGCCGGGCAGGTTGATGTCGGTGGTGCTGGCATTGGCCAGGTCGGACAGCTTGATGTTGACGCGGGTATCGCCCGCCACACGGATAAAGCGGTCGGCAATGCCCTTGTCCTTGAACAGGGCTTCGAAAGCCTCGCTGTTATTGCGGCCGAGCAGGCCGGTGGCCAGCACCGGCAAGCCCCAGTCGGCCAGGCAACTGGCAACGTTGACGCCCTTGCCGCCGGCATTGCTGCTGCTGGACAGCGCCAGGTTGACTGCGCCGGGCTGAAAATTCTGCACGCAGACGGTCTGGTCGATGGCCGGATTCAGGGTGATGGTGATCAGCGGGCTATTCATGACAGCAGGCTCTGCAGGGCGCGGACTTCTTCGGCGCTATCGCAATCCAGTGCCTGCTGCGCCAGTGCGGCCAGCTTGGCAAAGTCGCTGCCGCGCAGGCGGGCCTTGACGCTGGCGACGTCGCGCGGACTCATCGACAGTTCGTTGACACCCAGGCCGGTGAGCAGGGCGGCACCGAAGGGGTCGCCGGCAATGCCGCCGCACACACCTACCCAGCGGCCATGCAGGGCTGCACCCTGTACGGTCTGGTGGATCAGGCGCAGCACGGCCGGGTGCAGGCTGTCGGCTTCTGCCGCCAGTTCCGGATGCTGGCGGTCGATGGCCAGAGCGTACTGGGTGAGGTCGTTGGTGCCGATGGAGAAAAAGTCCACATGCTCGGCCAGCTTGTCGGCCAGGGTGGCGGCGGCAGGGACTTCCACCATGATGCCGATCGGTACCACCGGCGCATCCAGCTCGCGGCGGATGCCTTCACACAGGCCCTTCAGGCGGGTGATTTCCTTGAGTGAGGTAATCATCGGGAACATGATGGACAGCGGCTGACCACCACGGGCAGCGCGGTACAGTGCGCGCAGTTGTGGTTCCAGCAGGTCGCGGCGGCGCAGCAGCAGGCGGGCGCCACGCATGCCGAGGAAGGGGTTTTCCTCATGCGGCAGGTTCAGATAGGGCACTTGCTTGTCGCCGCCGATATCCAGCGTACGCACGATCAGCGGGCGGCCTTCCAGTGCCTGCAGCATGCCCTGATAGGTAGCCAGTTGTTCTGCTTCATCCGGGCTGTCGTCACGTTCCAGGAACAGGAATTCGGTACGCATCAGGCCCACGCCTTCGGCGCCGGAGGCAATGGCCGCAGCCACCTGGTCCGGACGGTTGACGTTGGCGGCCACTTCCACGCGGTGGCCGTCGCGGGTTTCTGCCGGCAGGCTGCGCTGTTCTTCCTCACGTGCCTTGCGTTCGTTTTGCAGTGCCATCCACTCGCGGGCGGATTTGAGGTCGAGTTCGCTCGGGCTCAGGTAGAGCCGGCCGCTCTGGCCATCCAGAATGGCAGGGGTGCCATTGGCGACGCCGAGCAGGCCGGGGCCGCCAGCTACCAGGGCCGGCAGACCCAGCGTGCGCGCCAGGATGGCGGTGTGCGATGTCGGGCCGCCCTGGGCGGTGGCCAGACCGACCACTTTGTCGGTATCCAGCCCGGCGGTATCGGACGGTGACAGATCACTGGCCAGCAAAATGCAGTTGTCCGGCAGCTCGGCCAGGGTGGTGGCCTGCAGGCTGGGGTCAATCTTGCCCAGCACGCGGCGGCCTACATCGCGCAGGTCGGCCGCACGGGCGGCCAGCAGCTGGTTGCCCAGCGCAGCCAGCCGGTCGGCCAGCCGTTCCACCGCCTGATGCCAAGACCAGGCCACGCCGTGGCCTTCCACCATCAGCTGGCAGGACAGGGTGATCAGGTCGGTATCGCTCAGCAGCTCGGCCTGCGCCTTGAAAATGGCGGCTTCGGCATTACCCAGGCGCTGGGCGGTGTCTTCGGCCAGCTTGGCCAGTTCGGCGCGGGTTTCCGCCAGTGCGACATGCAGCTTGTCACCGGCTTCGGCCAGGGCCAGCGGGTGATCGGGAATGGCCGGCAGGCCGTGGGTCAGCACATGTACCTGCCCAATCGCCAGACCGGGGCTGGCGCTGATGCCGGCCACTTCCAGCGGGTGGCCCGGCGGCTGCCAGTTGTGTTCGCTGCGCTGGGCCTGGGCTTTCTGCGCGGCCAGTGCAGCGTCGGTCTGTTCCTGGGCGGTCAGGCGGCTCATCACGCCTTGCAGGGCTTGCAGCAGGGCGCTGGCATCGTTGCCTTCCGCCGATACCACCAGCCGGTCGCCACGTTGCAGGCCAAGTTGCAGCAGGGAAATCATGTTCTTGCCATCGGCCACATGGTGACCATGGCGCACTTGCACTTGTGCGGCGTACTGACGGGCGGTTTCCACCCAGGCGGTGGCCGGACGGGCGTGCAGGCCGTTGGGGTAGTCCACCACCCATTCAAATTTTTCTGCCAGATCGCCCGCTGGTTCGGCAGGGGCCGCCGGTGCCGCTGCGCTGTCAGACAGGGCGGCGATCAGCTCTTGCGGATCGCTGGTGGCAAACAGCTGCTGCAGGCGGGTTTCGTCCTGCAGCAGGCGGGTAAGACGACGCAGCAGCTGGATGTGTTCGTCCGACTGGGCGGCAATGGCAAACAGCAGGTGGGTGACCTGACCCGGGTTCCACTCCAGCCCCTGCGGAATCTGCAGGATGGCGATGCCGGTACGCTTGATCAGGTGGCGGTCTTCCACCATACCGTGCGGAATGGACACGCCATGCCCCAGGAAGGTGTTGGCCACGGCTTCACGCGCCAGCAGGCTGTCGATATAGGCGGCATCGATACAGCCGGCGCGGGCCAGCAGCTGGCCGGCCTGGCGGATGGCGTCTTCCTTGCTGGCAGGTGCCGTGGCAAGGCAAATCAGTTCCGGATGGATCAGGTCGTGCGACATCGGGAGTGGTCTCCTGGTACTGTTATTTTGCTGCATTGCACCCAAAAAGGGGCGGTGCTGGCTATTGTCTGGCGTTGCGTTGATGGCATTGAAATCGATTACACAACACCTGTCAATATTGATCGTAGATCATCTTGATCAAACAACATCTGACTTGCTAATGATCCTTGTAATTAAAGGCTTGCAAAGCTTTTTGACTTGATGCAGGATCACGACAATCTGACTGAAAACGATTGCAAAATGACCGTACGCATCAAGGATGTTGCCCTGGCCGCAGGTGTTTCGGTAGCCACGGTGTCACGTGCGCTGGGCGATGGCCCGGTCAGCGATGAACTGCGCAAGAAGGTGGAAGCCGCCGTGGCCGCCACCGGCTATCTGCCCAATCTGTCGGCGCGGCGGCTGCGCTCACAGCACAGCCACACCATCGGGCTGATTGTGTCGGACATTCGCAACCCCTTCTTTACTGCGGTCAGCCGTGCCGTGGAAGACGCGGCCTACGCGGTGGGCATGCGCGTCATCCTGTGCAATACCGACGAGAACCCGCAAAAAGAAGCCATGTATCTGCGGCTGATGCAGGAGGAGCGGGTAACCGGGGTGATTTTTGCCCCCACCCGTGCCACGGCGCAGAAGCTGGATCCGCAGCAGCTGGGCTTTCCGGTGGTGCTGATCGATCGTGCCGCCCCACCCGGCCACGCCGATGCCGTGGTGCTGGACAATGCCGAGGCGGCCAGCCTGCTGGTGGAGCATCTGCTGGCGCAGGGCTATCAGCGTATTGGTGGTTTGTTTGGCAATACCAGTACCACCGGGGCCGAGCGCCATGCCGGGGTGCTGGCAGCCATGCAGCGGCATGGTTTGCAGGCCGAAGCGCGCTTTATTGCTCCCACGCCGGAGGCTGCCGAGCAGGCCATGCGCGCCTGGCTGGCCGAGCCTGCCGTGCCGCAGGCGCTGATCGCCAGCAATGGTCTGGTGCTGCTGGGCATGTTGCGCGGCGCACGGGCAGCCGGGGTGGCCATTCCGGATCAACTGGCATTGGCCGGTTTTGACAATGACAACTGGACCGAGCTGGCCGGCCCCGGTCTGACGGTAATCGAGCAGCCGGTGTACGACATCGGCCGCACCGCCATGAAAATGCTGCTGGAACGGCTGGAAGACCCGGCACGCAGCGCGCGCAAGGTGGTGCTGTCCGGGCGGCTGGTGGTGAGGGGATCGACCACTGCTTAGCCTGCTGAACACAGCGTGCAGGCCACGTGATCGCCCCGGTGGTCGCAGCCCGGCAACTGCTGGGGACCGCAAGCTGCCGGTCACCAAGATGCAACTGGCGACCGTTTTTTTCACGAACGTCCAATTTCAATCGTGAATTCTTGCGCCTGAGCGGTATGAGTCCCAGCGGCTACCGTCGCCAGTTCAGTGCCATAGCAGCTGCAGAAAGTCATTGACCAGTCCGCTCAGTTGTTGATGAATGGCGGCGCGCTCTCGACCGCCACCATCCGAGCAGATGATGGAATCATTCGTATCTTTTTCAGCCAGCAAGGTGGCCGCACCCGGTTTGCAGCGTTGCAGCATGCTGAAATGTGCGGCATCGGCGATCTCCACATAGCGGGTGTGTACAACGGGCAGCTGCGAGGCCAGTTGACGTGATTCCAGTGCTGCGGGCAATTCCGGGTTGGGGCTGCCGGCGGCGATGACCAGTACCGGTATCGATATGGCGGCCAGGCTCTCCGGACTGAAGCCGCGTGAGAGCCCCAGATCCAGCGAGACTGCTGCCTTGATGCGCGGGTCACGCCAGTTTTGGGCTAGCGCCTGACGATCTGCCACAGTTTGGCCAGCTTGCATTAGCGCATATACCTTGCAGGAGGCCAGGGTCGTCTGCTGCTGGCAATCGTTTTCCAGCCGGGCTGGTTCGGTAATGGCTCCAGCCAACTCCATGACGGTCCAGCCGCCGAGTGAATGGCCAATTGCCGCAATGTGCCGCTTATCGATCAAGCCCTGCCACTGATGGTGTGCCAGCACGGCGTCCAGCACGCGGCTGATGTCGCGTGGCCGGTGCCATAGCTGGGCCGAGGCTCCAGAATGCAGATCCCGCGATGTTGTGCCCGGATGGTTGGGCGCTGCCACGATATAACCCTGACCGACCAGGGCGGCTGCCAACCAGCTTTGATTACCCCAGTTGCCACCATAGCCATGTGATAACAGGGCCAAGGGGTGGCTGCCGGGTTGCATAGTGGCATCCGGGATGACCTCGACCCCTAAAAAGATTGGGTTATCGGCTACCTTTCGAGATGGTTGCTGGTTGTTGGCGGGATACCAAACTGCAACAGACAAATTGCGGTTACCGGATGGGTCGTTCAGTTGCCATTGCTGGAAGCCAATGGCGGGGTCTGCAAAACTCATGCCGCAGAGCTGCAGGCCAAGCAGGGTGGAGAAGTATTTGATGGACACGATGGTTTTCCTTGTAGAAGGGCAGAAAACGTCCGCATGGCTGGCGCTGTCGCATGCTGCGACCTAAAACCGGATTCAGATCCTTTTCCGGCAGATCAAGCGCAGTTGCAGCTGGTCTGACGGGTATTACCGACTGCCGAGTGCCGAGGTAACTGTCTTTTGGGACAGTTTTAGTGTATCCGCCACGTAGCTGACACTCGCCGGCTAGCGCGGTGTAGTCATCGTGCTGTCTTCTTTCTACGCACTCAGCTGACTCTGCGAATAATCGTTCAGGCACATACGGTCATCTGCCGACTGGATGGAGTCTCGACTCAACGTCGCTTGCTGCAAGGTCTCTTTTTATGCATGCCAACCATACCGTGTTATTGCAAGCCCACCCCGAGTGCCGCCCCTGGCAGGTGAGATTGTTCGGCCTGACGCTGGGTCTGGTCACCGGGGCTGACTTTGTCGCGGTCAGCATGATGGGGGTGGCCGGCGCTG
>Ga0187845_1001498_pt1 | contig 13318 bp, 8 predicted proteins | sample SpaLakP09_SKY_68_FD_134515 | JGI IMG/M metagenome (GOLD analysis project Ga0187845, IMG submission 134515) | Oligotrophic lake water microbial communities from Sparkling Lake, Wisconsin, USA - SP09_SKY_68 | ecosystem: Environmental > Aquatic > Freshwater > Lake | place: USA: Sparkling Lake... | reverse complement strand
TGCCAATCCTGCTCGCGGTGCTGGGCATTCTGTTTGTCGCCAGCCTGTCGCTGTTTACCGTTGACCAGCGCCAATACGCTATGGTCTTCCAGTTTGGCGAAGTGGAGCGGGTGATCAAACAGCCGGGTATCCAGTTCAAGATTCCGCTGTTGCAGAATGTGCGCTATTTCGATAGCCGGGTTCTGACCATCGATGCCGAAGCACCGGAGCTGTTCAATACGCGCGAGAAGAAAAACGTGCTGGTGGATAGCTATGTAAAATGGCGTATTGTCGATGTCGAACAGTTCTACAAGAGCGTGGGATCCGAGAATGCCGCTGTCGCTCGTCTCAAGCAGACCATCAACGATGGATTGCGCGCCGAGTTCGGTCAGAAGACCGTGGCTGATGTCATTTCCGGCAAACGCGACCAGGTGATGGAGACGGTTCGCAAGCGCGCAGACGCAGATGCGCGTAAAATAGGCGTGGAAATTCTCGACGTACGCTTAAAACGTGTCGATTTTCCGGATAAAATAAGCAGCTCCGTCTATGACCGCATGCAGTCGGAACGCCGTACCGTCGCCAGCCAGTTGCGTAGCGAAGGTGCTGCCGATGCCGAGCGCATCCGTGCCGAAGCGGAGAAGCAGCGCGATGTGCTGTTGGCTGATGCCTATAACAAGGCGCAGCAACGGAAGGGCGAGGGCGATGCCAAGGCCGCCGCAATTTACGCGGAAGCTTATGGCCGCAGTCCGGAGTTCTATGCCTTCTGGCGCAGCATGGATGCCTACAAAGAGTCGTTCAAGAACAAGAGCGACGTGATGGTGCTGGACCCCAACAGCGAGTTCTTCAAGTATTTCAAGAACCCGCAAGCGGCGGCCAGCAAGGGCAGGTAAGCACTGCCTGGCAATTACAATCAGTTTTCATGACTGGCCGGACACCCCGGCCAGTTTGCCGTAAACAGGGCGGGGTGATGAATCCCGCCTTTTATTTGTCGAAACCGGAATATGCGTAACTGGCTGTTACCCGAATACATTGCAGACATCCTGCCGGCTACCGCCCGCCAGGTGGAGTCTGCCAAGGCAGCGATGCTGGAACAATTCCGCTGTGCAGGCTATGAACTGGTCCTGCCGCCGCTGATCGAATACGTCGATTCGCTTATCGCCGAAGGTGATACCGCGCTGGACCTGAAAACCTTCAAGCTGGACGACCAGCTGTCTGGTCACCAACTGGGTCTGCGTGCCGATATCACCCCGCAGGTAGCACGTATCGATGCTCACCTGCTTGGCCATCGTACCGGCGTGACCCGTCTGTGCTATGCCGGCAGTGTGGTGCATACCCGCCCCAATGGCTTGATGAGCTCGCGCCAGCCGATGCAGGTTGGCGCCGAGTTGTACGGCTATGCCGGTATCGAAGCCGATATCGAAATCATCGAACTGATGCTGTCCACGCTGGATCAGGTCAAGGTGCCGCAGTTGCGACTGGACGTTGGCCATACCGCCATCTTCCGTGGATTGGCTACGGCGGCCGGCCTGTCGCCACAGGCCACGCGTGAACTGTTTGCCGTGCTGCAAAACAAGGACGCCGCCAGCATTGCCGAACAGGTAGCCGGTCTGGCCGAGCCTTACCGCAGTGCCTTCCTGGCCCTGCCCGAGCTGTACGGCCCGGCATCGGTGCTGGAAAAAGCCCGCACCCGCCTGCCCTCGCTGCCGGAAGTCGAGCTGGCTCTGATGCAATTGACAGCCATCGCCCGTGCCTTCGAAGGACGAGTCGCAATTAGTTTTGACCTGTCCGAGCTGCGTGGTACGCACTATCACACCGGCCTGATCTTTGCCGCCTATGCGCCTGGCTGGGCTGTGGAGCTGGCCCGTGGTGGTCGCTATGACAATGTTGGCCGTCGTTTTGGCCGTGCCCGTCCGGCGACCGGCTTCAGCTTGGATCTGCGCGATCTGATCCAGATCCTGCCGGAACGTGGCAGCGCCATGGGTGTACGTGTTGCCAATCGCCACCTGCCGGCGGCCCAGGGCGAGGTCGAGCGCCTGCGCGCTGCAGGCGAGGTAGTGATTATTGATTATCTGGGGGAATCAGCCGAGGCCATCGGCTGCAACCGTGAACTGATTCCGGCCGCTGACGGCTGGCAGATCGTCCCCTTTAACTGATTTTTAGTTTGACTGAAGAAGAGGTTTTTCCAATGTCCAAGAATGTTGTCGTGATCGGTACCCAATGGGGTGATGAAGGCAAGGGCAAGATCGTTGACTGGCTGACCGACCACGCACGTGCTGTGGTGCGTTTCCAGGGTGGTCACAATGCGGGCCATACCCTGGTGGTGAATGGCAAGAAAACCGTATTGCGCCTGATTCCGTCCGGCATCCTGCGCGAAGGTGTCGAGTGCTTTATCGGTAACGGCGTGGTGCTGTCTCCGGAGGCCCTGTTCAAGGAAATCGACGAACTGGAAGCCGCCGGTGTGAATGCTTCGGCCCGCCTGAAAATTGCCGAAGGCTGCCCGCTGATCCTGCCTTATCACGTTGCTCTGGACCAGGCACGCGAGGCCTCTTTGGGCGCTGGCAAGATCGGTACTACCGGTCGCGGCATCGGCCCTTGCTATGAAGACAAGGTAGCGCGTCGCGCACTGAAGGTGATCGACCTGTTCAATCCGGAACGCTTTGCCAGCAAGCTGAAGGAAAATGTTGATTACTACAATTTCCTGCTGACCAATCTGCTGAAGGCCGAACCGGTAAGCTACGAAGCTATCCTGGCGGATACCATGAAGCTGGCCGAGCGCATCAAGCCGATGGTGGCCGACGTGTCGCGCACCCTGTACGACATGGACAAGGCCGGTATCCCCATCCTGTTTGAAGGAGCCCAAGGCACCCTGCTGGATATCGACCACGGTACTTACCCCTTTGTGACCTCGTCCAACTGTGTGGCTGGCGCTGCTGCGCCGGGTGCCGGTGTTCCGCCGCAAATGCTCAGCTATGTACTGGGTATCGTGAAGGGCTACTGCACCCGCGTCGGTTCCGGCCCCTTCCCGAGTGAGCAGGAAAACGAGATTGGCGCCTTCCTGGCCAAGCGTGGTAACGAATTCGGTTCGGTTACCGGTCGTCCGCGTCGCTGTGGCTGGTTCGATGCCGCCGCGCTCAAGCGTTCCATCCAGATCAACGGCGTGTACGGTCTGTGTGTGATGAAGCTGGACGTCATGGATGGCCTGGAAGAGATCAAGCTGTGCGTGGGCTACAAGCTGGATGGCAAGGAAGTCGACATCCTGCCGTTTGGTTCCGATGCAGTGACCAAGTGCGAACCGGTATATGAAACCATGCCGGGCTGGACCGACTCCACTGTTGGTGCCAAGCGCTGGGAAGACTTGCCGGCTAACGCTCAGGCTTACCTGAAGCGTATCGAGGAAGTCTGCGGGGCCCCGATCGATATCGTGTCCACCGGTCCGGATCGCGAAGAAACCATCGTATTGCGTCATCCTTACGGCCTGTAAGCCTGGCATGACCCGTAAAACCCACCCTTCGCGGTGGGTTTTTTTATGGCTGCAATTCGGTATGATAGCGCTAACATCACCGTTTCTTCCCTTCCTATCAATCGCAGTTATCCGCTTTTCTGCAGATAGCACAGCCAGGATGATGCATGCCCACTCCTTTGAATGTCGTGCTGGTCGGCTATGGTTATGCCGGTAAAACCTTTCATGCCCCGTTGATTGCCGCCTGCCCGGATTTGCAGCTTTACGGCGTGGTCAGCAGCAAGGCGGACGTGCTCAGCGCAGATTGGCCAGCGCTACGGCAGTGGTCGACACTGCAACAGGCCCTGCAAGATGGGGCGGTCGATCTGGTGGTGATCGCCACTCCGAATGATCTGCATTTTTCCCAAGCCGAAGCAGCTTTGCTGGCAGGCAAGCATGTGGTGGTGGACAAACCCTTTACCCTTACCCTGAAACAAGCCCGGCAGCTGGATGAGCTAGCCGACCGGCTGGGACTGTTGCTGTCGGTATTCCATAACCGGCGCTGGGATGCCGACTTCCTCACTGTACAAGGCTTGCTGGCAAGTGGCCGGCTGGGGAAGATCAGCCAGTTTGTCTCGCACTTTGACCGCTATCGGCCAGAAGTACGTCAGCGCTGGCGCGAACAGGGTGGAGCCGGCAGTGGTTTGTGGTATGACCTGGGGCCGCATGTGCTGGACCAGGCCTTGCAGCTGTTTGGTCAACCGCTGGCTGTATCTGCCTATCTGGCCCAGCAGCGACCAGCAGCGCAAGCGACGGATTATTTCCATGTGCAGCTGCGTTATGCGGAAATGCATGTGGTCTTGCATGGCTCCTGCCTGGTCAGTGGCGGCATTCCCCGCTTTGCCGTGCACGGTGATCTGGCCAGTTACACCAAGTACGGGCTCGACACACAGGAGGATGACCTCAAGCTGGGCAAAGCGGCGGGTGGGGCCGGCTGGGGTGTAGACCCCTTGCCGGGCCAGCTTTTCCTGTCGGCAGCAAACGGGACTCAGACGGAAAGCCTGCCCAATCTGCCCGGTGACTATCGCGCATATTATCGCCAACTGGCGGCGGCCATTCGTGGCGAAGCGGACAATCCGGTCACTGCTCGGCAGGCGGCCAGTGTCATGGACTGGCTGGAGCGTGCTGAATACAGTGCGGCACAGGGCCGGGACGTGAGCGCACAGGAGATATTGCCATGAGCGTGGAAGACGATTTGCAAATCATCGCCGAGCAGGAAGCACGGTTGGCGTTCAGCCAGTTTGATTTGGATACCGTATGGGAGCTTGGCTGTCGCTTGCGTGAAGCCGCTCGCCAGCGCGGCGCGGCACTAGCCATTGTCATTACCGTTAACCAGGTGCGTCGTTTCCAGCTGCTGATGGCCGGGGCCAGTGCCAACAACGAGGACTGGGCCCGCCGCAAGCATAATGTGGTGCAGAAATTTGAACGCAGTTCGCTGGCTATCGGTTTGGATTGCCAACGCCAACAAACCAATCTGCAGGAAAAAAACGGCTTGTCCCTGGCCGAGCATGCGACGCATGGCGGTGGTTTCCCCTTGCGGTTGCAAGGCGTGGGTTGCATTGGCTCCATCGTGGTATCCGGCCTGCCGCAACGACAGGATCACCAGTTGGTAGTCGATGTGCTGGCCAGCATGCTGGCTATCGATGATTTGCCAGCACTGGATGGCTAGCTTTTGCGCTTCATCTGCTGGCGGGTAGCACATCCGCATCAGTCAGCGTTTGCAGAAAAGCCAACATGGCATCTATATCACGGGCATTGAATGCTGCCCGTGAGCCTGCCTTCCCACCAAAAGGTGCTTCCTGATTGATATTGCCGTGATAAGGGCTGGGCAGGTCATTGAAGCGCTGGCCTGTTTTTCCATGTCCATACCATTTGGCGGGATCGCTATCGCGGCTGGCGTAAAACTCCAGCACCTGGCGTAAATCATGGAATACGCCATTGTGGAAAAACACCTTGCGGCTGGCGACATTGCGTAGCGAAGGCGTACGGAACAGCCCGCAATACGCGTCACGTTGCATGTCCTGCCGCAGTGGCCCGCACAGGCCCATGTCAAAATAAGCAGGATCACGGTTGACTGCCAATGCCTTATTGCGTGGCACGCCCAGTGCGATCAGTCCGAAATCACTAAAGGCCGGAAAGGAGCCATCTGGCTGCCGCTGGCTGAGATGACAGGCAGCACAATTGCCCTTGGCCGGATCGTTAAAGACCTGCAAGCCACGTAATTCCAGCTTGCTCAGTGTGGCCTGTCCGCGCAGCCAGGCATCGTATTTGCTGCTATAGGGATAAAACTCGGCCGGACTTTGCTGGAACACCTCTAACGCCAGTACCAGTTTTCTGAATGCGGCCTGCCTGTCCTGAAAAATATCTCGGCCAAACAAGGCGGCAAATGCGCTGGCACTCGGGCTGGCCTGCAGTTGCGCAATCACCTGCTCCGGGCTGCGATTGGCCATTTCATTGGCGGACAGCAAGGGCAGGCTGGCCTGCTCATGCAGGCTGGCGGCGCGACCATCCCAGGTAAAACCGCCCGTTGGCCCGGCATCTTCGCTGTCATTGCCATCGTTATCGCGGAAATGTTCGCTGAATGGCGGTACGTTTTGCAGATAGCGCAAGGAGGGTACGGCGCGGTTACCCTGCTGTTGGCCATCCACACCACCGAACTGGGCTGGCTTGCCATCTGCTGGGCCATAAGCGTGAGCCGGGCTGTGGCAACTGGCGCAGGATTGTTTGCCGGAGGCCGAGAGCGCTGGTTCATGAAATAATTGCCGCCCCAATGCTTCCAGTTGTTTCGCCGGTAGTGGATGGCTGTCTGCATAAAGGGCAGGCGTTGCCATCGTACTGGCTGCCACAGGCGCTGCTGCCTGATGGCAAGCCGTCAACAGCAAGAGCAAACTCAGCCACGGCAGGATTATGCGCAAAGCTGGCGGGTGGGGAGGGCAAGACGGCATGATCGAGAACTGTCAGGTTGAATCGGCAGCAGCATACGCCAGTTTTATCTCCCCTTGATGACGCAAGGGCAGGTCTTAGGAGCAGGGCGGCGCCACCTTGCTTGTGCCCGGGTTTGGCCGTCTAATTCGTCCATCATACGCGTGCAACACGATGCCGGCACAATCACCCGAACCCGCACAAGGACACTCTCATGCACAACTGCAAACCCGCTTTGCTTTCCCTGGCCCTGACGGCAGCTCTTGCCGGCTGTGCCAGCAATATGCCGCAGGCTCCGGTCACCAGCGGTTCGCTGGATGTCATTCAGAATGTTGTGGTTATTTTCGCTGAAAACCGTGCCTTTGATAATCTGTATGGCCTGTATCCGGGTGCCAACGGTATCCCAGGCGTCAATCCTGCCGCGCGTGGCAGCTATGTTCCACAGAAGGATTTTGATGGCTCGGTTTTGCCGGTATTGCCGCCAACCTGGAATGGCCTGACTGCTGCCGGCCAGCGTGTCACCCTCAGCCAGGCACAAACCATGGGCTGGCCCAACAAGCCATTCCGCATCGATGATCCGGCAGGGGTAAACAGCAGCGGCGTGCAGGTCGGGCAGGATGTGGTAACCCGCGATCTGGTGCATCGCTTTTATAATAACCAGATGCAGATCAATGGCGGCAAGAATGACAAGTTTGCGGCTTATTCGGATGCGGGTGGCCTGAGCATGGGCTACTACGATGGCAGCAAGATGGCATTGTGGCAGCTGGCACGCCAGTACACGCTGGCAGACAACTTCTTCATGGGGGCGTTTGGCGGCTCTTTCCTGAATCACCAGTATCTGATCTGTGCCTGTGCGCCAAGCTATCCCAATGCCGATGCGGCAGACTCCCCGGCCAAGGATTCGATTTCTGCCATCGATACTGATGCCAAAGGACAGTTCCTGCGTCTGACACCTGCTACTGGTGCCAAGGCTTCGGTGCTGGATGGCAAGCCGACCTACAAGAACGACAGCAATCTGACGCCCAAGGACAGTCAGGGCATGTTCTATGCGGTCAACACCATGCAGCCCCTGTATCAGCCAAGTGGTAATGCACCGGGAGCCAAGGGGCCGAGCCAGTATGCCGATACTACCAAAGCAACCACGCTGCCAGCACAGACTGCCGTCACTATTGGTGATCGCCTGACAGCCAAGGGCATCAGCTGGGCCTGGTATGCTGGCGGCTGGAATGCTTCGTTGGCTCAGCGTAGCAATATCTACAACGGTGGACAGCCTAATTTCCAGGCCCATCACCAGCCTTTCAACTACTACGCCGCCTTTGATCCGCTTACGCAGCAAGCTTATCGTCAAGCGCACCTGAAGGATTTCGATGCTGAATTCTTGCGCGATGCCCAGGCCGGCAGGCTGCCTGCCGTGGCTTTCTACAAGCCTCAGGGCAATCTGAATCAGCATGCTGGCTATGCCAGCGTGGCGGATGGTGACGAGCACATTGCCCAGCTGATTACCAAGCTGCAACAGAGCCCGCAATGGAAGAACATGCTGATCGTGGTCACCTACGATGAAAATGGAGGTATTTATGACCATGCCCCGGTCCCCAGGGGGGATCGCTGGGGGCCGGGCAGCCGCATTCCTGCCATTATCATTTCGCCCTATGCCCGCAAAGGCTTTGTCGACCATACCCAATATGACACGGCATCCATCCTGCGTTTCATCAGCCGCCGTTTCGATTTGCCAGCGCTGCCAGGTGTTATCGAGCGCGATACTGCCTTGCAGGCTAATGGCGAAGCAGTCATGGGTGACTTGAGCAATGCGCTGGAGCTGGGCGTGCATTAAGCTTTGCTTCAGTATGTGCTGAATAGCGTATGCAGAATAATAAAGGCAGCCCGTGGGCTGCCTTTTCTTGCTGTCCATTTTCACAACTGCTAACACTTCTTCTTCACATCTGTTCTGACAGCATGGGTCAAGCTGCTAGACTGAACGACACCTTCCTTCGCAGACTGATGCTATGCAGTTCAAACTGGCCAGCGGCATGCTGACGCCGCTCATTATTGCCACCGCCCTGTTCATGGAAAACAAGGACGCTACCGTGATCGCTACCTCCTTGCCGGCCATTGCCCGCGATTTGCTGGTCGATCCTGTGGCCCTCAAGCTGGCATTGACATCTTATCTGGTCAGTCTGGCGGTATTCATTCCGGTTAGCGGCTGGATGGCCGACCGTTTTGGTGCCAGACGGATATTCCGCTCAGCCATTGCTGTTTTCGTTTTAGGTTCGGTACTGTGTGGTTTTAGTGGATCACTGGCAGGGTTTGTACTGGCACGCTTCATTCAGGGTATGGGCGGGGCGATGATGGTGCCAGTGGGACGGCTGGTCATTCTGCGCACTACCCGCAAGGAGGAGCTGGTCAAAGCCTTGAGCTATCTCACCATTCCGGCCTTGCTCGGCCCGGTGATCGGGCCGCCGCTGGGTGGTTTCATCACGACCTACTTCCACTGGCGCTGGATTTTCTTCATCAACATTCCGATTGGAATTCTCGGCATGGTGTTGGCGGGGCGTTATATCGAGAACCTGAAAGAAGAGCATTTGCCACCGCTGGACAAGACTGGCTTCGCCCTGACCGGTATCGGCTTATCGATGTTGATGCTGGGCCTGGCCACGGAAGGCAAGCACATGTTGTCATTGGAACTATCGCTGGCGGTCAGCTTGTTCGGCGCAGTGTTGCTGTTGGCCTATCTGTGGCATTACCGCCGCGTGGCTGATCCATTGCTGGACCTGTCCTTGTTACGCTTGCCGACATTTCACGCCAGTGTAATGGGGGGCTTTCTCATACGGATGGGCGTCGGTGCCACGCCATTCTTGCTACCACTGATGTTACAGCTTGGTTTTGGCTATACGCCATTCGAATCCGGCATGCTGACCTGCTCCACTGCTATTGGGGCTATCTTCATGAAAACCATTGTGGCCAAAGTACTGGAGCGCTTTGGTTTCAAGAAGGTTCTGAGCTGGAACGGCTTGCTGGTGGGGCTGTCGATGGCGGTATACGGTCTGTTCCGGGTGGACACCCCCCATGTGTTGATGCTGGTGGTGTTTGTGCTGGGTGGATTTTTCCGCTCCCTGCAATTTACCAGTCTGAATGCCATTGCTTTTGCCGATGTGGAACAAAGCCGCATGAGTCATGCCACCAGCTTGTCCAGTGTGGCGCAACAGTTGGCTGCTGGTTTTGGGGTGACCGTTGCGGCAATGACGCTACAGGTGGTCACTACCTTGCAGGGACATCAAGCCTTGCTCGGCAGTGACTTTGCCTGGTCATTTCTGGTGATGGGCTTGCTGACTTCGTGCTCGGTGTTTTTCTTCCTGGCTCTGGATGCGAGGTCTGGTGCTGCATTGGCAGGGGCATCAACAGACAGACCCGACGTGCGCTGACAGCAAGGGAGAGCAGTCAGCTACAACTCAAGTTGAGCTGCAATGAAAAAAAGCCGTTGATCTGAGATCAACGGCTTTTTTAATTGGTGCCCAAGAGAAGACTCGAACTTCCACACCCTTGCGGGCGCTAGGACCTGAACCTAGTGCGTCTACCAATTCCGCCACCTGGGCAAATCAAATTGTATGTACTGCAAGCTGGCAAAACTAAGCCAACCTTAAAAAATCGTTGGTGCCCAAGAGAAGACTCGAACTTCCACACCCTTGCGGGCGCTAGGACCTGAACCTAGTGCGTCTACCAATTCCGCCACCTGGGCAAACCAAATTTTTCATTGCGACAGCAATAAGACTATATAATACAGCTGAATGGTGCCCAAGAGAAGACTCGAACTTCCACACCCTTGCGGGCGCTAGGACCTGAACCTAGTGCGTCTACCAATTCCGCCACCTGGGCACTGCTTTGCTGTATCATTCTGTTGCTGTAGTGCTGCAACGAGATGCGAATTATAAACAAGTTTCTGAGGGTGTCAATGGCCCAATCTGCAAAAAAACAAAAAAATACATCCCTGCGTCAGCAGGATCCTTTCTTGGAACGAGAAAAACTCAAATATTCCAATCCCTTACCTAGCCGGGAGTTTGTTCTGAAACTCCTGGAAGAACGTGGTGTGCCGCTGTTCCCGGATGAGCTGGCCGCTATGTTGTCTATCCAGAATAACGAACTGGGCTTCTTCGAGCGCCGCCTGCTGGCGATGGAGCGTGAAGGTCAGATCATTATTAATCGCAAAGGCGCGATCTGCGCCGCAGAAAAACTCGACCTGATCAAGTGCAAGGTTTCCGGCCACCGCGATGGTTTTGGCTTCGGCTTGCCAGATGAGGGCGAAGGCACTGGCGTGGACATCTTCCTGCCAGAGCGTGAAATGAAAAAAGCCATGCATGGTGACCGGGTTCTGGTGCGGCCATCTGGCGTGGACCGGCGTGGCCGGCAGGAAGGCAAGATCGTCGAGGTGCTGGATCACGCCGTCAGCAAACTGGTAGGCCGTATCCACCTCGAGCGTGGTGTATGGATCGTCACGCCGGAAGATCGCCGTATCAGTCATCAAATTTTGATTGAGCCGGGTAGTCAGGGTGAAGCCAAACACGGCCAGGTAGTGATGGTGGAAATCCTGCAGTATCCGGATGCCTACCGTCAGCCGGTAGCTCAGGTGGTCGAAGTGCTGGGTAATTACGCTGACCCCGGTATGGAAATTGAAATCGCCTTGCGCAAGCATGCCTTGCCGCATGAATTCGCTGAGGATGTGCTAGCCCAGGCCAAGGCAACGCCCAAAAAAGTCCGCAAAAAAGATCTCACCGCTGATCGCGTCGATCTGCGCCATTTGCCGTTGGTGACGATTGATGGCGAAACCGCGCGCGATTTCGACGATGCGGTCTATGCCGAGAAGCAGGGCAAGGGTTTCCGTCTGATCGTTGCCATTGCCGATGTCAGCCACTATGTTCAGCCTGGCGATGCGCTTGATACCGAGGCATTGGAGCGTGGCACCTCTGTTTACTTCCCCCGGCGTGTCATTCCGATGTTGCCTGAGGCGCTGTCCAATGGCATCTGTTCGCTGAATCCCGATGTCGAACGCCTGTGCATGGTGTGTGACATGCAGATCAACGGCAAGGGTGAGGTCAAGCGCTATCAGTTCTATCCGGCGGTGATGTTGTCCAAGGCGCGCCTGACTTATACCCAAGTGTGGGACTGGATACAGCATGGCACGGATAACGCGCTGCTGCCGAATATCCAGACACTCTATAGTCTGTTCAAGGTTTTGCTGGCTGCCCGTGCCAAACGTGGTGCGATTGAGTTTGACTCGGTTGAAACCCAGATGATCTTCAACGAGCAGGGCAAAATCGACAAGATTGTCCCGGTCGTTCGCAACGATGCACACCGCCTGATTGAAGAGTGCATGCTCTCTGCCAATGTTTGCGCGGCTGACTTCCTGCTCAAGAGCAAACAGAAATGCCTCTACCGCGTGCATGAAGGCCCAACGCCGGAGAAACTGGAAAACCTGCGTAACTATCTGCAACTGGTTGGTCTGACGCTGGGTGGCAATGACAAGCCTTCTGCCAAAGATTACGCCAAGCTGGCTGAGCAGATTCACGGTCGCCCGGATGCGCCTGTCTTGCAGACCATGCTGCTGCGTTCCATGCAGCAAGCGGTTTATACCCCAGATAACAATGGTCACTTTGGCCTGGCGTATGAGGCTTATACCCATTTCACCTCGCCGATTCGTCGCTACCCTGACTTATTGGTACATCGCTCCATTAAAGCGGTATTGCAAGGTGGTAAGTACAAACCGGGCAAGTGGGCGCAACTTGGCATGCATTGCTCGATGACCGAGCGGCGTGCCGATGACGCCAGTCGCGATGTCGAGTCCTGGCTCAAGACTTATTATATGCAGGACAAGATTGGCGAAATCTTCCAGGGCAAAATCAGTGCGGTGACCAGCTTTGGTGTGTTCGTTCTGCTGGACAATGTTTATGCCGAAGGTCTGGTGCACATTTCCGAACTGGGCTAGGACTACTTCCACTTCCGTAAGGATATCCAGGCTATTGTCGGAGAGAAGAGTGGGGTGCAGTACCGTTTGGGTGATGCATTGACGGTGAAAGTCATGAGCGCCAATCTGGAGAGTGCACAAGTTGACTTTGCACTGGTACGCGAAACGACCGAAGCAGGGTTGTCGACTCCGCCGACCCACACCGCCAAGCGTGAACAGCAAAAGCATGGACATCGTGGTGGCAATAATAATCACAAGCAGGCCGGGCAAGGTGGTCATGGTCGTACCCGTCATGGCCGACATGCGGGTGCCAGCGCCGAGGCGATAAAACCTGCGGCCAGCGCACCGCGTCGCAAACCCGTTGGTCAGAGGGTAGAGCCCGTCGTCGAGCAGCCTGTTATGCCACCAGCGGCTGCGTTGCCGAAGTCACCGGCAGGTCGGCGCAAACCGCCAGCTGCACCAGCTCGTCAGCAAGAACCTGTTGCAGCGGAGGCTTCTGTCGTCAAGCCTGCGCCTGTGCGGCGTCGTAAGCCCGCAGCAGTTTCAGACGTTCCGCCAGCTGTGTCGGCGGCAACGCCTGCTCCATCTCGTGCGCGTAACAAGCCAGCCGCTACTGGAGAGGCTACAGTTCCAGCTGCGCCACGTAGCCGTCGTCGCACGGTTAACAAAAAGACAGGTGAAGAGTGACCCTCTCCTTGTATTGATCAGGATTGGATGAGAAAAGCCCGGCGCCAGCCGGGCTTTTTGCTGTCCGTGCCCGTACGGTGACCCTCTTTTAGCGCCAGCCAGGCTGGTATTCAGTATGCGGCGCAACCGCCAAGCCACCCCTTGCTGTGCACCCGCAGCAAAGCTGTAATAAAACCCCCACGGCATAGTTGTTTGCCACTCAGTCACTTAGCGCACTGCGGGGCGGTATTTGGCCAGAATCTGCAGATTTCTTCACACAAAGTGTTGACGAGGGTGGG
>Ga0187845_1001497_pt1 | contig 13319 bp, 14 predicted proteins | sample SpaLakP09_SKY_68_FD_134515 | JGI IMG/M metagenome (GOLD analysis project Ga0187845, IMG submission 134515) | Oligotrophic lake water microbial communities from Sparkling Lake, Wisconsin, USA - SP09_SKY_68 | ecosystem: Environmental > Aquatic > Freshwater > Lake | place: USA: Sparkling Lake... | reverse complement strand
TTGGCCGCTGGCGTCGTCGACGAGTTCCGTGCGCGTGGCCTGCGCATCTTTGGCCCGACGAAAGCCGCCGCCCAGCTCGAAAGCTCCAAGGCCTTTGCCAAGGACTTCATGAAGCGCCACGGCATCCCGACAGCGGCCTACGAGACCTTCACCGACCCGGCCGCCGCCCACGCCTACGTGGACGGCCGCGGCGCCCCCATCGTCATCAAGGCCGACGGCCTGGCGGCGGGCAAGGGCGTCGTCGTGGCGATGACGCTGGACGAAGCCCACGAGGCGATCTCGTGGATTCTTGAGGACAACAAGCTCGGTGTGACCCACAACGCAGGTGGCGCGCGGGTGGTCATCGAGGACTTCCTGGCCGGCGAGGAAGCCAGCTTCATCGTCGTCTGCGACGGCAAGCATGTCGTGTCGCTGGCCACCAGCCAGGACCACAAGCGCCTGCTGGACGGCGATGCCGGCCCCAACACTGGCGGCATGGGCGCCTACTCGCCCGCGCCGGTCGTCACGCCCAACGTGCATGCCAGGGTCATGCACGAAATCATCCAGCCCACCATCACCGGCATGGCCAAAGACGGCCATCCGTTCACCGGCTTCCTGTACGCCGGCCTGATGATCGATGAGCAGGGCCAGCCGCGCACGGTCGAGTTCAACACCCGCATGGGCGACCCCGAGACCCAGCCGATCATGATGCGGCTCAAGAGCGACCTGTTCGAGCTGCTGATGCACGCCACCGACGGCTCGCTGGATGAGGTCGAACTGCATTGGGACCGCCGCGTGGCCTTGGGCGTGGTGCTGGCGGCCGAGGGCTACCCGCTCAATCCGCGCAAGGGCGACGCCATCTCCGGCCTGCCCGCCGACGATAGCGAGGCCATGGTCTTCCACGCCGGCACCGCCGAGGCGGACGGCAAGCTGCTGACCAGCGGTGGCCGCGTGCTGTGCGTGACGGCGCTGGGCGAGTCGGCCCGCACCGCCGCGCAAAGCGCCTACGAGCTGGCCTCCGGCATCCAGTTTGCTGGCCGCCAGTACCGCAGCGACATCGGCCACCGGGCCATCAAGCGTTGACAGCAGCGCCCGTCGTCCTGACCGGGCCGCTGCGCCCGCACAGCGGCCAAAGCCAGCTGGCGCGCGGCGTGCTCGGCCTGTTCGGCTGGAAGGTCGATGCGCCCGGCGTGCCGGCGGAACAGGGCGTCATCCTGGTCTATCCGCACACATCCAACTGGGACTTCGTCATTGGCCTGCTGGCCAAGTGGGCGGTCGGCATCGAGCTGCGCTTCTGGGGCAAGGACAGCCTGTTCAAGGCGCCGGTGCTGGGCCATTGGATGCGCTGGATCGGCGGCGTGGGCGTGGACCGCAGCAGCTCGCACGGCATCGTCGCCGACACGGTGCGGCAGATGCAGGCCGCCGAGGGGCGCGGCGAACGCTTCTGGCTCGCGGCCGCGCCCGAGGGCACGCGCTCGCTGAAGAGCGGCTGGCGCACAGGCGCCTACCAGGTCGCCGTGCAGGCGGATGTGCCGGTGGGCCTTTGCTACTTCGATTTCCGCGAGCGAGTCGTGTCGCTGACCCGCTTCGTGCGGCTCACCGGCGACGTTGAGACCGACTTCGCCGCCTTTGCCGAGTACCTCGGCCACCGCGTGGGCAAGCGCCCCGAGTTGGCCAGCCCGATTCAGCCCCGCTCCAACCCGGGTCCGCGCAAATGAACACGCAAATCGTCCGCGAATACCTTCTTGATCTGCAGCAACGCATCGTCAGCGCGCTGGAAGGCGTCGACGGCAATGCCTTCCTGAGCGATGGCTGGACCCGCGAAGCCGGCGGCCGGCTGGAGGGTGACGGCCTGTCCCGCCTCATCGAGGGCGGTGCCGTCTTCGAGCGTGGCGGCGTCAACTTCTCGCACGTGAAGGGCCGCGTGCTGCCGCCCTCGGCCACGCAGCACCGGCCCGAGCTGGCGGGCGCGCCCTTCGAGGCCATGGGCGTGTCTCTGGTGATGCACCCGCACAACCCCTTCGTGCCGACGGTGCACATGAATGTGCGCATGTTCGCGGCGCTGCCGGCCGGGCTGCCTGCCGTGACCTGGTTCGGCGGCGGCATGGACTTGACGCCCTATTACGGCTACGAGCGCGACGCGCAGCACTTTCACCGCGTCTGCCGCGATGCGCTTGAGCCGCACGGCCCCGAGCTGCATCCGAAGTTCAAGACCTGGTGCGACGACTACTTCTTCCTGAAGCACCGCCAGGAGCCGCGTGGCATCGGCGGCATCTTCTTCGACGACTTTGCCGACGGTGGTTTCGACAGCGGCTTCGCGCTGATCCGGTCGGTGGGTGACGCCTTCCTGGCCGCCTACCAGCCCATCGTCGAGCGCCGGCAGGGCTTCGCCTATGGTGAGCGCGAGCGCGACTTCCAGGCCTACCGACGCGGCCGCTACGTCGAGTTCAACCTCGTCTTCGACCGCGGCACGCTGTTCGGCCTGCAGTCCGGCGGGCGCACCGAGTCCATCCTGATGTCCATGCCGCCGCAGGTGAAGTGGCGCTACGACTGGGCGCCCGAGCCCGGCACGCCCGAGGCGCGGCTGTACACCGACTTCCTGCGGCCCCGCGACTGGGCCGATGAAACACCCACCGCGCTGTGGCTGTGAAACTTGCACTCTTTGGCGGCAGCTTCGATCCGCCACACTTGGGCCATCTGGCCTTTGCCAACTTCGCCTTGGACGCGTTGGCGCCTGACCGCTTCGTGTGGCTGCCAGCCGGCCGCCAATGGCAGAAGCCCGACCAGATCATGGCGGCTGGCGTGCACCGCGTCGCCATGCTCAAGCGCCTGACGTCAGTCGAGCCGCGGTTTTCTGTCGACGACCGCGAACTGCACCGGCGTGGCCCCAGCTTCACGGCCGACACGCTGAACGAGTTCAAGGCCGAGTATCCGCAGGCCGAGCTGATGTTCCTCATCGGCCAGGATCAATACGCCCGCCTGCCGACCTGGTACCGTGCCGAGGCCGTCGCGGCGCTGGCCACCCTGGTCGTCGTGCCGCGCAATGGCGAGGCCGTCGTCACGCCGCCCGGCATGCCGCCGCACCGGCTGCAGGTGCTGACTCTGCCCGAAACCCCGATCTCATCTACCGCCGTGCGCGACGCTGTCGCCCGCGGCGACGATATTTGCCCCTTGGTGGGCGCCGACGTCGCGAGCTATATTGCCTCGCACCGTCTCTACGAGAAGAAGCCCTGAATGGACATTCGCAAGCTGCAACGAGCCATCGTCGATGGACTCGAGGACGTCAAGGCTCAGAACATCGTCGTGTTCAACACCGAGCACCTGTCGCCCCTGTTCGAGCGCGTCATCATTGCCTCCGGCACCAGCAACCGCCAGACCAAGGCGCTCGCCTCCAGCGTGCGTGAAACGGTCAAGGGGCGCGGCCTGCAGGTCATGCGCACCGAGGGCGAGGACAACGGTGAATGGATCATCGTGGACTGCGGCGCCGCCGTCGTCCACGTGATGCAGCCCAGCATCCGCGACTACTACCACCTTGAAGAGATCTGGGGCGACAAGCCCGTCAAGCTCAAGCTCGGCTCCAGCGAGGTCAAGCTGGTGAAGGCTTCGGAAGACGCCTCGAGCAAACCCGCCAAGAAGTCCGGCAAGCCCCTTGGCCCGGTGGGCGTGAAGCAGGCCGCACCGGCGAAGACTTCCAAGAAGGCGGCGCCCGCCGCCAAGAAGCCGGCAGCCAAGAAGGCGCCGAGCCGTGGCGTCGACCCCAAGACGGCGGCGGCCAAGACGATCACTGTCGGCCTGGCCAAGCCAGCGGCCAAGAAGCCCGCCGCCAAGAAGGTTGCGGTCAAGACGACGGTCGGCGTGAAGAAGGCGGCACCCGCCAAGACGGCGACGAGCAAGGTCGTTGCCAAGAAAGCTCCGGCGAAGAAGGCAGCGCCGAAGCGCGGCTGATGCGCCTCTTCCTCGTTGCCGTCGGCCAACGCCAGCCGGCCTGGGCGGACACCGCTTACGAAGACTTCGCCAAGCGCTTTCCGCCCGAGCTCAAGCTCGAACTCAAGGCCGTCAAGGCCGAGACCCGGGGTAGCAAGACGGCCGAGCAGCTGATGGCCGCTGAAGCCGCGCGCATCGAGGCGGCCTTGCCGAAAGGCGTGCGCCGCATCATCCTGGACGAGCGTGGCGAGCGCCGCACCTCGGTGCAACTGGCCGAGCGCCTGAAGCTGTGGATGGGCGAGGGCCGTGACGCTGCCCTCATCATCGGCGGCCCCGACGGCCTGCATCCCGACCTCAAGGCCACGGCCGACGAGACGCTGCGTCTGTCGGACCTGACGCTGCCGCATGCCTTCGCCCGCGTCCTTCTGGCCGAGGGCCTGTACCGCGCCTGGACCGTGACGACCGGCCACCCCTACCACCGCGAATGACCGGATTCATCTACCTCGCCTCGCAAAGCCCGCGCCGCCGCCAGCTGCTCACGCAGATCGGCGTTGAGCACGAATTGCTGCTGCCCGGCGCCGATGAGGACGCCGAGGCGCTGGAGATCGTGCAGGCTGGCGAGTTGCCCGAGGCGTACTGCGCTCGCGTCACGGCCGCCAAGCTGGACGCGGCTCTCGCGCGCCTGGCTGCGCGCGGCCTGCCCCCGGCGCCCATCCTGTGCGCCGACACGACGGTCGCTGTTGACGGCCTCATCCTGGGCAAGCCCGAAGACGACGCCGATGCGCGCCGCATTCTGACTCTGCTGTCCGGCCGCAGCCACCGCGTCATCACGGCGGTCGCCCTGGCTGACGAGACCCGGCGCGTGGCGGCACTGAACGTCTCGCAGGTCGAATTCGCGCCGCTGTCCGAGGCGCAGATCACCCGCTACATCGCCAGCCGCGAGCCCTTCGGCAAGGCCGGCGCCTACGCCATCCAGAGCCAGGCAGCGGCCTGGATCGTGAAGATTGCCGGCAGCTACACCGGCATCATGGGGTTGCCCCTCTTTGAGACGGCGCAGCTGTTGGACAAATTCGGGTTTGAGCTTTGACCTCTGCGCCTGCTCGGGGCGCAGCGGTCAGCATTCAAAGGTTCGCGATGGAAGACATCCTGATCAACTGGTCGCCGCAGGAGACGCGGGTGGCCGTGGTCGAGAACGGCGCGGTGCAGGAACTGCACGTCGAGCGCACGTTGGAGCGGGGCCTCGTCGGCAACGTCTACCTCGGCAAAGTCGTGCGCGTGCTGCCCGGCATGCAGTCGGCCTTCATCGACATCGGCCTGGAGCGCGCTGCCTTTCTGCATGTGGCCGACCTGCACAGCGCCAGCCAGTTCGGCCACAGCCGGCACCAGAACGCGGATGCGCCGCCGACGCCCATTGAGCGCCTCGTCTTCGAAGGTCAGCCGTTGACCGTGCAGGTCATCAAGGACCCCATCGGTACCAAGGGCGCGCGCCTGTCCAGCCAGATCAGCATCGCCGGTCGCATGCTGGTCTTCCTGCCGCAGGACGAGCACATCGGCATCAGCCAGAAGATCGGCTCGCCCGAGGCGCGCGAGGCGCTGCGCGCGCGCATGGTGGCGCTGGTGGGCACGAAGGAGCAGGGCGGTGGTGGCGGCTTCATCCTGCGTACCAACGCGGAGGACGCCTCCGACGAGGAACTGGCCGCCGACATCGCCTACCTGCGCAAGACCTGGCATCAGATCCGTGACAAGGCGCTCACCACGCCGTCGGCCAACCTGCTGCACCAGGACCTGAGCCTCGTCGAGCGCGTGCTGCGCGACCTGACCCACGAGCGCACGGCGCATATCCGCATCGACTCGCGCATGCAGTACGAGGTGTTGCGTGAGTTCGGCGAGACCTTCATGCCTGCGGCCACTGCCAAGCTGGAGCATTACCGTGGCGAGCGGCCCATCTTTGACCTGTGCAATGTCGACGCCGAGATCGCCCGCGCGCTGATGCGCAAGGTCGACCTGAAGTCGGGTGGCTCACTGGTGTTCGACCAGACCGAGGCGATGACGACCATCGACGTCAACACTGGCGGCTTCGTCGGCGCCAAGAACTTTGACGACACCATCTTCAAGACCAACCTCGAAGCGGCGGGATCAATAGCCCGCCAACTGCGCCTGCGCAACCTGGGCGGCATCATCATCGTGGACTTCATCGACATGACCCGCGAGGAGCACAGGACCGCCGTGCTGTCCGAGTTCAAGAAGCAGCTCGGCAAGGACCGCACCAAGGTCACCGTCGGCGGCTTCACGCAACTTGGCCTGGTCGAGATGACCCGCAAGCGCACGCGCGAGTCGCTGTCGCGCATGCTCTGCGAACCCTGCCCGACCTGCGAGGGCCGCGGCCAGGTGAAGACGGCGCGCTCGGTCTGCTACGACATCCTGCGCGAGATCCTGCGCGAGGCGCGTCAGTTCTCGCCGCGCGAGTTCCGCGTCGTGGCGGCGGCCAACGTCGTCGAGATGATGCTGGACGAAGAGAGCGCGCATCTGGCCGGCCTGTCTGACTTCATCGGCAAGCCCATCTCGCTGACCGCCGAGCCGACCAACCAGACCGAGCACTACGACATCGTGCTGCTGTGAAGCGGTGATCGCATCAGACAAGGCCTTGTCCGACGTTACAACTCGTGCGGCTGCGGCAAAATCGCGCGCCATGCCTGAATCCCTCGCGTCAGTTTCCCGTCGCCGCAGCCTTGCGGCCCTTGTTGCCCTGACGGCCGCGCTCGGCGCGGGCCCGGCATCCGCCCAGGTCCGCATTGATATTGCCGGCGTCGGCGGCACCCGCATCCCGGTCGCCATTGCCGACTTCCGCGACGAGTCCATATCGCCCCAGCCCATCGCGGCCATCATCCGCGCCGACCTGGAGCGCAGCGGCCTGTTCAAGACCGTCGACGTGCCCGGCGCCTTCAGCGAGACCACCAGCCCCGTCTTTGCCGACTTGCGGGCCAGGCAGGCAGACGACTTCGTTGCCGGCTCCGTCAACCGCCTGGCCGATGGCCGCCTGGACATCCGCTTCAAGCTCTGGGACGTGATCAAGGGCGCCGAGATCGTCGGCCAGGCCCAGGCCGTTCATCCCGACGACGCCCGCCTGGCGGCGCACCGCATCGCCGATGTCGTCTACGAAAAGCTGACCGGCGAGAAGGGCGTGTTCGCCACGCGCATGGCCTACGTCACCAAGGCCGGCCGTCGCTTCAGCCTGGTCATCGCCGATGCCGATGGCGAAAGCGCCAAGGTCGCGCTGGCCAGCCCCGAGCCCATCATCTCCCCGGCCTGGGCGCCCAATGGCCGCGAGCTGGCCTATGTGAGCTTCGAGAGCGGCAAGGCCACCGTGCGTATCCAGGACGTGCAGGCCGGCACACGCCGTGTGCTGGCCGACTTCAAGGGCACCAACAGCGCCCCGGCGTGGTCGCCCGATGGCTCAAAGCTCGTGCTCAGCCTGTCGCGTGACGGGGGCACCCAGCTCTTCGTCATCAACCGTGACGGCTCTGGCGTGCGCCGTATCGCTCAAAGCAGTGCCATCGACACCGAAGCCTGCTACTCGCCCGACGGCAGCCAGATCTATTTCGTCAGCGACCGTGGCGGCGGCCCGCAGGTCTACCGCATGCCGGCCAGCGGCGGCACGGCCGAGCGCGTGACCTTCGGCGGCGGCTACAACATCAGCCCGGCCATCAGCCCCGATGGCCGCACCATGGCTTACATCACCCGCACCGGTGGCGCCTTCCGCCTCAGCGTGATGGACCTCGCCACGGGCCAGTCCCAGCAGATCAGCGAAGCCAACGACGACGAGAGCCCGGCCTTCTCGCCCAACGGCAAGCTCATCGTGTATGCGAGCCGCGCCGGCGGCAAGGAAGTGCTGATGACCACCACGTTGGACGGCAAGATCAAGACGCCGTTGCTGGTCACGCTAGCCGAGGTTCGCGAACCCACATGGGGCCCATTTACGTCCCCGTAACTTGACAGTTCGCACCATGTTGGACAATACCGGGCCGCCGGTATTGCCGGCCACCTTCTCTTACCCCGCCCCCTGTTCGTGGAGACTACCCTGATGAAGATCACCCGCTACGCGCTCACCCTGATTGCCGCTGCTGCCCTCGCCGGTTGCGGCTCCACCGTCAAACTGGACGAGCCCGCGCCGGTCAAGGACATCGCGCCCACGCCGCAGCCGCAGCAGCCGCCGCGGGCCGAACCCACTCGCGTGGCCGACACCTCGGTCAAGACCATCAGCCTGGACGAGCAGCTCAACCAGCAAGTTCAGGGCAAGCGCGTCGTCTACTTCGACTTCGACAGCGACATCGTCAAGGAAGAGTACCGCCCGCTGATCGACGTTCACGCCAAGCGTCTGAACAACAACAAGAAGCTGGCGCTCAGCCTGGAAGGCAACACCGACGAGCGCGGCGGCCGCGAGTACAACCTGGCCCTGGGTCAGCGCCGCGCCGAAGCCGTCGCCAAGTCGCTGACGCTGCTGGGCGTTGCCGGCACGCAGGTCGAAGCTGTCAGCTTCGGCAAGGAGCGCCCCGCCGCTCAAGGCAGCACCGAGGAAGCCTGGTCCAAGAACCGTCGCGTCGAGCTCAAGGACAAGTGATGCGCGGATTGCGTTTGACGCTGGTGGCGCTGGCCACGGGCGCTGCGTTCCTGCAGCCGGCCCAGGCCGGCCTGTTCGAGGATGACGAGGCTCGCAAGGCCATCCTCGAACTGCGCGCCAAGATCCAGTCCAACGAGGACGCTGCCAAGCAGCGCGCCGAGCAGCTCAACACGCTGATCCAGGATCAGCTCCAGCCGCTGCGCCGCAGCATGCTGGAGCTGAACAGCCAGCTCGACGTGCTGCGGGGCGAAGTCGCCAAGCTGCGCGGCGCCAACGAGCAGCTGTCACGCGACCTGGCCGACACCCAGCGCAAGCTGGTCGACCAGACGCAGTCCGTCGACGCCCGCCTCAAGCCGCTGGAGCCGCAGAAGGTGGTCTTGGACGGCCGCGAGTTCCAGGTCGCGCCCGATGAGCGTGCCCAGTACGACGCCGCCATTGGCCTCGTGCGCCGCGGCGACTTCGCCGAGGCCGTGGGCGCGCTGAACGCCTTCCAGAAGCGCTACCCCGCCAGCGGCTACACCGACTCGGTGCGCTTCTGGCTCGGCAACGCCCAGTACGGCAAGCGCGACTACAAGGACGCGATCGCCACCTTCAAGGCCTTCATCGCCGGCAACCCGGAGCACCCGCGTGCCGCCGAGGCCTTGCTGGCATTGGCCAATTGCCAGGCCGAGTTGAAGGACAACAAGGCTGCGCGGCGCAGCATTGAAGACCTCATCAAGGCCTACCCCGGCACCGAAGCCGCGCAAGCCGGCAAAGAACGCCTGGCAAGCCTGAAGTGAACGTGCCAGATCAGCTCGACGCTGATCTGGAGCGCCGCTTCGGCGGCCTGCGCCGCCTGCATGGTGACGCGGCCTACCAGCGCCTGCGCACTGCGCGCTTCGCGGTCGTGGGCCTGGGTGGTGTCGGCTCCTGGGCCGTGGAGGCTCTTGCCCGCAGCGGTGCTGCCGAGCTGACGCTCATCGACCTCGACCAGGTCTCCGAATCCAACATCAACCGCCAGATCCAGGCGCTGGGTTCGACCGTCGGCATGGCCAAGGCCGAGGCGCTGCGGCTGCGCATCGCCGACATCCACCCCGGCTGCGCCGTGCACGTCATCGAAGAGTTCGTGGAGCCGGACAACTGGCCCGCCTTGATCGGCGAAGCGCAGTTCGACGGCCTCATCGACTGCTGCGATCAGGTGCGCGCCAAGGCCACGTTGGCCGCCTGGTCTCGTGAGCAGGCGCTGCCTTTCGTCACCGTTGGTGCGGCGGGCGGCAAGCGCGAACCGCAGCGCGTGCAGATCGACGACCTCAGCGCCACCACCCACGACCCGCTGCTCGCCTCGCTGCGCCAGCGCCTGCGCAAGCATCACGGGGCGCCGCGCGCGGGCAGGCTTGACGTGGCCTGCGTCTACTCGCTGGAACCCGTGCACCTGCCGCAGCAGGCCGAGGGTGAAGCGTGTGACGTTGACGGCAGCCTCAACTGCCACGGCTACGGTTCCAGCGTCGCCGTGACGGCGACCTTCGGCCTGTGCGCGGCTGCCGAGCTGCAGCGCCTGCACCTGGCCCGCAAGAGAGCCTGAAGACGGTTGAATTAAAATTCTTGCGGAATCTCAAAAAACCTGCCTATAATGGCGGGCTCTGCTTGACACGGGACGTTAGCTCAGTCGGTAGAGCAGCGGACTTTTAATCCGTTGGTCGCAGGTTCGAATCCTGCACGTCCCACCAAGTTTTTCAGCGGTGATTCGACGGAATCCACGCTACAATCACTGGCTCAGCGCGGTCAAACGAACTGAATCAGGGCTCTTAGCTCAGTTGGTAGAGCAGCGGACTCTTAATCCGTAGGTCGAGTGTTCGAGTCACTCAGGGCCCACCAAATCAGCCTCCGGCATGTCCGGGGCTCAAAAAACCCCTTACGAAGCAACGCGTAAGGGGTTTTTTGTTGTCCGCCTCGACGCGGGGCTTGCGACGAATCACTCCAACGGGCGGATGCTGCCGCCCAGGCTGCCGGCCGGGTGGGTGTCGATGAAGAGCCGCCACACCCGCCCGGCCTTGGCCAATTGCGTGAAGGCCACACGCAGTGTGCGGCGGTCCGCCTCCGTCAGCGCGTGCCGCGACAGGTAGACGCCACTCTCAGACCAGCCGAGTTCCTCCAGTGGGTCCGCACGGACCTGCTTGGCCAGAGGCGCGAGGCCGGCTTCGTTGACCAGCGTGCCGATGAAGATGGACGCCGTCATGACGGTTGCCTGCGCCAGGCCCAGGCGCAGCGCGCGGGCCACGCCGGTCACGTCGGGCTCTTCCACAAGGCGTTTCTGCTCGCGTAGCGCCATCACCATCTGGTCGTAGGCCGGGCCAAAGGTGAAGCCGCGCACCACGGCGATCTTGAGGTCGGACTGGGCGGCCAACTCGGCCAGGGAGCGCGGCGTAGGCTTCTTGCCGGTCAGCGACAGCAGGCTGGCGCGCACCTGAATCAGCGGCACGAACTCACCCGTGCTCTCGCGCGACGGTGACGCCGACGCCGGCAGCAGCACGTCGGCCTGTGCGGACTCGAACATCTTCTGCAGCCGAGCGCGGGGTACACGCTGGATGTGGAACTCGCAGCCGGTGGCCGTGCCCAGTTCGTGCAGCAGCGTGGGGTAGATGCCGCTGGCGCGTTCGCCATCGAAGCTGACGCTCAGGCCGATGGGCGCCATTGGCACCTCGATGCGCCGCGAGCAATCCGCCTCGGCAACCGTGGCCGCAGCAAGCAGCCAAGCCGCGCCTGCTGCCCATCTGATTGATCGAATCGTCAGGCTCATGCCCCTGGCTCCCGAGGTCCTTCGCCGAGATTGTGGGGGCCTCCGCGCATAACGAGCCGCTCCAGCGCATCGAAGCTCAACTGCACCGCAATAGCCAGTGCCGCTGCGGGCAGGGCGCCGGCCAGCATCAGCGCGCTGTCGTTGACCGCCAGGCCGGCGACGATGCGCTCGCCCAGGCCGCCCGCGCCGACAAACGCCGCCACCGTGGCCGTGCCGACGTTGGTGACCGCCGCCGTCTTCACACCGGCCATCAGCGTGGGCAGCGCCAGCGGCAGCTCGATGCTGCGCAATGCCTGGCCGCGCGTGAGGCCCAGTGCCAGGGCGGCCTGCGTCAGTCCGGTGGAGACGGCTTGCAGGCCCGCATGCGTGTTGCGCACGATGGGCAGCAGCGCGTAGACGAACAGCGCCAACAGGGCCGGCACGAAGCCGATGCGACCGACGATCGCGATCAGGAAGGCCAGCAGGGCCAGCGAGGGCAGGGTCTGCAGCAGGCCCGTGACGGCCATCACCGGTGCGGCCAGGCGTGGCAGCCGGTGCGCCGCAATGCCCAGCGGCACGGCCACCATGACAGCCAGCGCCAGCGAGGCCAGCACCAGGGCCAGATGTTGGACGAGCAACTGGGCGAGATCAGGGGCCAGCAGCCTTGCCGTGAAGCCTTGCGGCGCTGACGTCGGCGTGGCTGATCGCAGGAAGTCGCGCGCCACGTCCGCAAACGCCCGGCCTTCCAGCTCTGCAGCGGCGTTGAGCTGGATCATGCGCACCTCGGGCAGGCGGCCGGTCAGGCCTTGCAGCGGCTTGTCGTCCACGGTCGCGCGCATCAGCAGCACGGCGTCGTAGCGCGGGAAGAATTGCTTGTCGTCGCGCAGCACACGCACCGGCTGGCGGGCCAACTGGGCGTCGGTGGTGTAGACGTCGATGAGGTCAACCTGGCCGCCTGCCAGCGCCTGGTAGGCCAGGCCATGGTCCAGTCCGCTCCCAGGCGCCAGCGTCAAGCTGTAGGCGCGTTGCAGCGCCGGCCAGCCATCGGCACGGGCGATGAACTCGTGGGACAGGCCAGGCTTGAGCGCCGGTGCCTTGGTGGCCAACTCAGAGATCGTTGCAATCCCCAGCCGCGCCGCGTCCGCCTCGCGCATCGCCAGCGCATAGCTGTTGTTGAAGCCCAGTGGCACGGCGGCCTTCAGACCCAGCGGCTTGAGCCATTCGTTGATCTGGGCAAGCGGCGCCTGCGCGTCGACGGCGGCCTCGCGCTTGAGCAACTCGCGCACGATGGTGCCGGTGTACTCGGGATAGATGTCGATCTGCCCCTGCTGCAGCGCGGTGGCCAGGATGGCGGTGTTGCCCAGGCCTTGGCGGTGCTCTGCGGGGATACCCTGACTTATTAGTGTTACCCTAACGATCTCACCGAGCAGATAGCTCTCGGTGAAACGCTTGGACCCAACCTGCAGAGGCTGGGCATGCGCATTGCCCAAAAAGGCGGTGGCGCAGGCCGCAAGGACGAGGCGGAGCAGCAGGCGGCTAGTCATGGCCGCCATGGTGCCTGAAGGGAAGTAGGCAGCGTCCTACCCGAGCTTCTGATCGTCTCCGAATGCCTAGACGCGATGTCGCGCCTAGAGTTGAAACCCAACCCTTCAGGAAGGAGCACACGATGTCCCGCGCTACCGATCATTTGCTGCGTCAACATCTGGAAAGTCTTGGTGCGCACCTGCGCCAGTGCCGCACCGTGTCTGATGGGAGCTTGCGAGCTCTGTGTTCGCTGGAAGCCATCGATGCCGTTGTCGGCCAGCGCCTGTTCACGACGGTGCTGTTGGGCGGCCTCGTCATGGCGTTGTTCCTGGGTGTCTCGACCTAGGAGGCTGTCGGGCTTTGGGTCGGGTGCGCGTTGGGCCTGCAAGGGGGCTCAGCCTAGGCGCAAAGCGGAGCTGGGCTGGCCGCCCAGCGAGCATTTGCAACGACGGATCAGTCCCCTTGCAGGCCCGACCCGAAGGGCCGGGGAGATTTGCGGGGCGATTCGGCGTTGCCGAC
>Ga0187845_1001489_pt1 | contig 13369 bp, 9 predicted proteins | sample SpaLakP09_SKY_68_FD_134515 | JGI IMG/M metagenome (GOLD analysis project Ga0187845, IMG submission 134515) | Oligotrophic lake water microbial communities from Sparkling Lake, Wisconsin, USA - SP09_SKY_68 | ecosystem: Environmental > Aquatic > Freshwater > Lake | place: USA: Sparkling Lake... | reverse complement strand
CGGGCACGCGCGTGCCCGCGTACTGCACGGCGAACGGGCGCATGCTGCTCGCGAGCCTGCCGCAGGACGAGGCCGAGCGCTTCCTCGCGCGCGCAACGCCGGAGCCCATCACGTCCCACACGATCGTCGACCGCGCACGGCTCGGCGAGGAGATCGCGCGGGCGCGCGAGCGGGGCTATGCCGTCGTCGACCAGGAACTCGAACTGGGCCTGCGCACGATCGCGGTGCCCGTCAGGAACTTCCGCGGCGACGTCGTGGCCGCGATGAACATCAGCGTGCATGCGGGTCGCATGAGCGTGGAACAGATGGTCGAGCGCTGCCTGCCGACGCTCATCAAGTACCAGGTCGAGCTGAACGCGCTGTTATAGGCCGGCGAGATTCAGTGCCTTCACGGCGCCGCGCAGCTGGGCGTGCAGCCAGGCGCGCTCGTCGTCGCTCACGTCCGGGAACATGGTGTCCTCGACCTGCTTGACCACCGAGTCGCAGCGCGCCAGCACGGCGTCGCCGTCCTCCGTCAGGCTGATGCGGATGATGCGGCCATGGTCCGGATCGGGCGTGCGCGCGATCCATCCCTTCGCCTCCATCGCCTTCACCATCTCGTTCGCGGATTGCGGCGACATCATCGTGCGCTCCGCCAGCTGGGCGTTCGACAGTGTGCCGAGCACACGGAACACCGAGAGCGCCGTGTAGTGGGGCACCGTCATGCCGAGCGGCGCGAGGCCGTCGCGCAGGCGCTTGTTGAGGACGTGGTCGAGCCGGCCCACGATGTAGGCCAGGCCGGTGGGCTTGTTGTCGGCCGCAGCGGCCGCGATCGGTTTTTTCGAGGGCATCAAAATTTTTCTTGTCAAAGCGTGCAGGCAGGTCTAGTATAAGTCGCATATCAGGCTACCTGATAACTTCCACACACACCAGGAGACATTGTATGTCCAAATACGAAGGCCGTTGGGAGACCGTGAAGGTCGACGTCGAGAACCGCATCGGGTGGATCACCCTGAACCGTCCGGAGAAGCGCAACGCGATGAGCCCCACGCTGAACCGCGAAATGATCGACGTGCTGGAAACGCTGGAGCTGGACGACGATGCCGAGGTGATCGTGCTGACGGGCGCCGGCGACGCCTGGACCGCCGGCATGGACCTGAAGGAGTACTTCCGCGAGACCGACGGCAAGCCCGAGATCACGCAGGAGCGCATCCGCCGCGACTGCTCGCAGTGGCAATGGAAGCTGCTGCGCATGTACAGCAAGTCGACGATCGCGATGGTGAACGGCTGGTGCTTCGGCGGCGCGTTCTCGCCGCTCGTCGCCTGTGATCTTGCCATCGCCGCCGAGGATGCCGTGTTCGGCCTGTCGGAAGTCAACTGGGGTATCCCCCCGGGCAACCTGGTGAGCAAGGCCGTCGCCGACACGATGGGCCACCGCCAGGCGCTGTACTACATCATGACGGGCGAGACGTTCACGGGCGCGCAGGCCGCGGAGATGGGCCTCGTCAACAAGGCGGTGCCGAAGGCGCAGCTGCGTGAAGAAGTGACGAAACTGGCGCAGAATCTGCTGGAAAAGAACCCGGTCGTGCTGCGCTACGCGAAGCAGGGCTTCAAGCGCTGCCGCGAACTGACGTGGGACCAGAACGAGGATTACCTGTACGCGAAGACCGACCAGTCCAATTACCGCGACCCGGAAAAGGGCCGCAAGGAAGGCCTGAAGCAGTTCCTGGACGATAAGACGATCAAGCCGGGCCTGCAGAGCTACAAGCGCGCATAAGACGCGACCAGCCCCAGCCCCTTCAATCAGAGCACACAAAGGAGACCTCTGATGTTCGACACCTATCTGCTGATCGCCGGGCAGGCCTGCCCGGCATCCAACGGCGCCGCGTACGAACGGCGCGATCCGGCCACCGGCGAAGTCGCCACGCGCGCCGCCGCTGCCACCCTCGACGACGTCGATGCGGCCGTCGCCGCCGCGAGCGCCGCCTTCCCGGCGTGGTCCGCCATGGCGCCGGGCGCCCGCCGCGCCTTGTTGCTCGGCGCGGCCGATGCGCTGGAAGCGCTGCGGCCCCGCATTGTCGACGCCGCCGTCCGCGAGGCGGGCGGCGCGCCCGTCTGGTACCAGTTCAACGTGACGCTCGCCGCCAACATGCTGCGCGAAGCGGCGGCCATGACGACCCAGGTCGCCGGCGAAGTCATTCCGTCCGACGTTCCCGGCTTGCTGGCGATGGGCGTGCGCCAGCCGTGCGGCGTTGTCGTCGGTATCGCGCCGTGGAATGCGCCCGTCATCCTCGGCACGCGCGCCGTCGCCATGCCGCTCGCCTGCGGCAATACGGTGATCCTCAAGGCGTCCGAGCTGTGCCCGGCCGTGCACCGGCTGATCGCCCAGGCGTTCGTGGATGCCGGCTTCCCGCCCGGTGTCGTCAACTTCATTTCGAATGCGCCGGACGATGCGCCGCAGATCGTGGAGCGCCTCGTCGCCCATCCGGCTGTCCGGCGCATCAACTTCACGGGCTCCACGCGCGTGGGCCGCATCATCGCGAAGCTGGCCGCCGAGCACCTGAAACCCGTGCTGCTGGAACTGGGCGGGAAAAACCCCGTCGTCGTGCTGGACGACGCCGACCTCGATGCCGCCGTCGATGCCGCCGCGTTCAGCGCGTTCTTCAACCAGGGCCAGATCTGCATGTCGGCCGATCGCATCATTGTCGACCGCAAGATCGCCCCGGCCTTCATCGGGAAGCTGGCCGCGAAGACGGCGACACTGCGCGCCGCGCATGCCGACGCGCCGCTGGCCGGCATGATCGACCCGGCCGCCGCGAATCGCGTGGACGCGATGCTGGCGGATGCGCGCGAGCGGGGCGCCACCGTCATCCAGGCGGGCGGCCTGGAAGGCAACGTGCTGCAGCCCGCGATCGTGGACGGCGTCACGCCCGCCATGCGCGTCTACCAGGAAGAATCGTTCGGCCCGATCGTCTCCGTGCTGCGCTTCGACACGGACGAGGAGGCGGTCAAGCTCGCCAACGACAGCGAATACGGCCTGTCCGCGGCCGTGTTCTCGCGCGACATCGGCCGCGCCATGGCCGTCGCCCAGCGCATCGAATCGGGCATCTGCCACATCAACGGCCCGACCGTGCACGACGAGGCGCAGATGCCGTTCGGCGGCGTGAAGGGCAGCGGCTACGGGCGCTTCGGCGGCAAGGCGGCCATCGCGGAATTCACGGACCTGCGCTGGATCACCGTGCAGACCGGCCCGCGCCACTACCCGATCTGAGGAGACCGGCATGCATCACATGCAACCGGCAGGACGGCAACGGCCCGTCCTCCTCGGGAATCCCGAGGTCCGCGCGTGGCGTGACGGCGACGCCTGGCACGTCGACGCCGTCACGCCGCTCGACCCCGTGCCGCGCCGCTGGACGGACCGCCTGGCGAGCGGCGCTGCCGCGCACCCCGACCGCACGCTCGTCGCCCGGCGCGGTCCGGACGGCCAGTGGATCCGCATCGGCTACGCCGACATGCTGCGCCGTGCGCGCCACATCGGCCAGGCGCTGCTGGACCGGGGCCTGTCGGCCGAGCGGCCGCTCGCGATCCTGTCCGGCAACGACCTGGAACACTACCAGCTGGCGCTGGGTGCCGCGTACGCGGGCATCCCGTTCGCGCCGATCTCGCCTGCGTACTCGCTCGTCGCGACCGATTACGGCAAGCTGCGCGACCTGATCGACCAGTTGACGCCCGGTGCCGTCTACGTTGCGGATGCCGGCGCATTCGCACCCGCGCTGGATGCGGTGCTGCCGCCCGACGCGGAGCTGATCGTGGGCGGCGGCGACTACGCCGGGCGTGGCGCGACCCCGTTCGCCGGCCTGCTCGACACGCCCGTGCGCGACGTCGATGCGGTCAACGATGCCGTCGGTCCGGACACGATCCTGAAGTTCCTGTTCACCTCCGGCTCGACAAAGAAGCCGAAGGCGGTCGTCAGCACGCACGGCATGCTGGTCGCCAACCAGCAGATGCTGCTGCAGACCTTTCCGTTTTTCGGGGAAGCGCCGCCCGTGCTGGTCGACTGGCTGCCGTGGAATCACTGCTTCGGCGGCAGCCACAACGTCGGCATCGCGCTGTACAATGGCGGCACCCTGTACCTCGACGACGGCAAGCCGACGCCGAAGGAATTCGGGCAGACGCTGGATAACCTGCGCGAGATCGCGCCCACCGTCTACTTCAACGTCCCGAAGGGCTTCGAGATGCTGACGGAGGCGCTGGAACGGGACGCGGACCTGCGCGCGACTTTCTTCGCGCGCGTGAAGCTGTTTTTTTGCGCAGGCGCGGGCCTGTCGCAGGCTGCCTGGAACCGGCTCGACGCCGTCGCGCTCGCGCACTGCGGCGAATCGATCCGCATCATGACGGGCCTCGGCATGACGGAGACGTCGCCGTCGTGCACGTTCGGCACCGGCGGCGTGGTCCAGGCGGGCTACGTCGGCGTGCCGGCGCCCGGCTGCCGGGTCAAGCTGGTGCCGGTGGGCGACAAGTTCGAAGCCCGCTTCGCCGGCCCGCACGTGATGCCAGGCTACTGGCGCGCGCCGGACCTGACGGCGGAAGCCTTCGACGCGGAGGGCTACTATCGCACGGGCGATGCGCTGCGCTTCTACGACGCGGCGCGGCCCGAACTCGGGTTCGTGTTCGACGGCCGCATCGCGGAAGACTTCAAGCTGTCGACCGGTACGTTCGTCAGCGTCGGGCCGCTGCGGGCGCGTGTCATCAGCCAGGGGGCACCGTACGTGATGGATGCCGTGGTCACGGGCCTGAACCGTGCGACCGTCGGCCTGCTCGTGTTCCCGCGCATGGAGCACTGCCGCGCGCTGGCGGACCTGCCGCCGGACGCGGACGCCGCGCAGGTGCTGGCCAGTCCCCTGGTCCGTGCCATGTTCGCGCGGCTGCTGCGCGACCTGAACACGGGCGCGAGCGGATCGTCGATGCGCATCGAACGCCTGCTGCCGCTGGCCGAGCCGCCGTCGATCGACCATCGCGAGGTGACCGACAAGGGCTCGATCAACCAGGCGGCCGTGCTGGCCCGGCGCGCCGCGCTGGTCGACGACCTGTATGCGGACCGCGCGGCGCTGGCCGTCCGCGCAGACGGGGGAGGGACGCGCACGACGACCTGACGACCCGGAGATCCATCAGCGAACATCACAACGAAAAAATCGCTTCAGAGGAGACATACCATGACACACCGAGGCAATCTGCCGCGCGGTGCGGCGACGATCGCGCTTTGTTTTATCACCGCATTACTGGAAGGGCTGGACCTGCAGTCGACCGGCATCGCCGCGCCGGGCATCGGCGCGGAATTCAAACTGGCGCCCGCGATGATGGGCTGGGTGTTCAGCGCCGGCCTCGTCGGCCTGCTGCCGGGCGCGTTCGTGGGCGGCTGGCTCGCGGACCGGGTCGGGCGCAAGCGCGTGCTCGTCGGCGCCGTGCTGCTGTTCGGCGTATTCTCGTTCGCCACCGCGCATGCGTGGGATTTCCATAGCCTGCTGGCGGCGCGCATGTTCACGGGGCTGGGCCTCGGTGCCGCGCTGCCGCTGCTGATCGCGCTGACGTCCGAGGCGGCCGATCCCGCCATGCGCAGCACGGCCGTCAGCCTGACGTATTGCGGCGTGCCGCTGGGCGGCGCCATCGCGTCGGTCATCGGCATGATCAAGTTCGAGGCCGGCTGGCGCACGATCTTCTACGTCGGGGGCCTCGTGCCGGTCGCCGTTGCGCTGCTCCTCGTGCTGCTGTTGACGGAATCCGCCAGCTTCCGCCACCAGGCCGCGCATCACGCGCCGGCCGACCGCCGCCTGGGCGCGCTGTTCGCGGGCAGCGCCCTCGGCTCGACCCTGCTGCTGTGGGTCGCGTGCTTCTTCACGCTCACCGTCCTGTACATGCTGCTCAACTGGCTGCCGTCGCTCCTGATCGGGCAGGGCTACACGCGGCCGCAGGCCGGCATCGTGCAAATCCTCTTCAACCTCGGCGGTGCCGCGGGCTCCGTGCTGAGCGGGCGCCTCGTCGACCGCGATCGTCCGGGCCTGGCCGTCGCGATCACGTATGCGGGCATGCTGCTGGCGCTGGCCGGCCTGGGCCTCTCGGCCAGCTTCGGCCTGACGCTGGCTGCCGGATTCGCGGCCGGCTACTGCGCCGTCGGCGCCCAGGCCGTGCTGTACGCCCGCGCTCCCGCGCTCTACGGGACCGCGATCCGCGCCACCGGCGTGGGTACGTCGATCTCCATCGGCCGTCTCGGGGCCATCGCCGGACCCTTCGTGGCCGGGCAGGTGCTGGCGATCGGCGCCGGTGCGGCGGGCGTGATGCTGTCCGCGGCCCCCGGCCTCGTCATCGCGTCGCTGTGCGCATGGAAGCTGTCGCGCCGGGCCGACCCGGAGGCGGCGCGCGGGACGCAGGCACTCGGCACGCACTGATCCACCCCTGATTCGTCCGTAGCGCAGTCCGCGCAGCCCAGGCATGGGCTGTGCCGGACGCGCTCGTCCTTACGTTTCGACTCTCACCAGGAGCACACGATGAACCGACACCACACGGCGGCCGCGCTGGCCGTCCTTGGCCTGGCCGGCTGCGGCACCGGCCACGACAACACCCAACCGGCGGCACAGCTGCTGCCCCAGCTCACGCAGGCCACCGGCGCCACGCTGACCGCCTGCGCGGAACTCGCGACCCGCATCACGTACCCCGACACGACGATCACGGCGGCCAATGCCATCGCGGCCGGCGTGCTCACCGTGGGCGGCAAGCCCGTCCCCGCGCACTGCCAGGTGAAGGGCGAGATGCTGCGCCGCACGGGCGCGGACGGCAAGACGTACGCTATCGGCTTCGAGATGCGCCTCCCCGTCGCCTGGAACGGCCGCTTCTTTTACCTGGCCAACGGCGGCGTCGACGGCAGCGTCGTTACGGCCACCGGTCCGGTCGGCGGCGGCGGCCCGCTCGACAATGCGCTGAACCAGGGCTTCGCCGTCCTCAGTTCGGACGCGGGCCACGCCAGCCCGACGCCGGACTTCGGCATCGATCCGCAGGCGCGCCTCGACTACGGCTACCAGGCCGTCGGCAAGCTCACGCCGATGGGAAAGGCCGTGATCCAGACGGCGTACGGCAAGGCGCCGGACCGCTCGTACATCGGCGGCTGCTCGAACGGCGGCCGGCACACGATGGTCGCGGCCGCGCGCTATGCCGACCAGTACGACGGCTTCCTCGTCGGCGACCCGGGCTTCCGGCTGCCGCTGGCGGCCATTGCCAACATCGCCGGCGCCAAGACCTATGCCACGCTCGCGAGCACGCCGGGCGATCTCGGATCCGGCTTCACGCTCGCCGAACGCAAGCTCGTGTCGAATGCCGTGCTGGCGAAATGCGACGCGCTGGACGGCGCCGTGGACGGCCTCGTGCAGGATACGGGCGCCTGCCAGGCCGCATTCGACATCGCGCGCGACGTCCCGACGTGCAGCGGCGCCCGCGACGGCACCTGCCTGAGCGCCGCCCAGAAGAGCGGCATCGCGGGCCTGTTCGCCGGCGCGAGGACGGAGACGGGCACGAAGATATACACGAGCTTCCCGTGGGATGCCGGCCTGGCCACGGATGGCTGGGGGAGCTGGAAATTCGGTTCGCCGCTGACGCGCGATGCCGGGGCGGTTGGCCTGATCTGGTCCGTGCCGCCCGAGAATCCGGCGACGTTCAACGGCACCGCGTTCGCGCTGAACGGCAACCTGGACACGATGCTCGCCCGCGTGGGCGCGACCAGCAGCACGTTTCCCGAGTCCGCCCTGTCGTTCATGCTGCCGCCCGACGCGACCAACCTGGCGAAGCTGAAGAACCGCGGCGCCAAGCTGCTCGTCTACCACGGTACGAGCGATCCGATCTTTTCCAGCGACGACACGACGGCCTGGTACGACGCGCTGCGCACGGCGAACGGCGGCGACGCGGCGAACTTCGCGCGCTTCTTCCGCATCCCCGGCATGAACCACTGCGCGGGCGGCCCGGCGACCGACCAGTTCGATGCGCTGACGCCGCTCGTGGCCTGGGTCGAGAAGGGCCAGGCACCGGATGCCGTGCAGGCCAGTGCGCGCGGCGCGGGCAATGCGGGCGGCGTCAACGGGGACGTGCCGGCGTCATGGTCGCCGGCCCGCACGCGGCCCCTGTGCGCCTACCCGAAGGTCGCGAAGTACAAGGGGTCCGGCGACGTGGAACAGGCCGCGAACTTCACCTGCCAATAACGATAATCCAACGAGGAGACAACCATGAAATACCTTCCCATCGCCGCGGCGGCCTGCGCACTCGCCGCGCCGGCCGCCTTCGCCCAGACGACCGTGCAGATCTACGGCGTCGTCGACACGAGCCTGTCGTACCTGACGAACGTGGACGCCGACGGACACTCCATAACGAAGATGAATTCCCTGACCGGCGAACTGCCGTCGCGCATCGGCTTTCGCGGCACCGAGGACCTCGGCAACGGCTTGCAGGCCTTCTTCGTGCTGGAGAACGGCCTGTCGCTCGACACCGGGCTGACGGGGCAGGGCAACCGGCTGTTCGGCCGCCAGGCGCAGGTCGGTCTCAAGGGCGCGTGGGGCACGTTGACCCTGGGGCGCCAGCTGAACATGACCTACATCGCGCCGCAGAAGGCGGACGTACTCGGCCCGAGCCTGTTCGCGCTCGGCAGCATCGACCCGTACCTGCCGAATGCGCGCAGCGACAATGCGATCGGGTACATGGGGCAGTTCGGACCCGTCGTCATCGGCGCGACGTACAGCCTCGGACGCGACGCGTCCAACGCGGGTGGTCCGGCCGCAACGAATTGCGCGGGCGAGGTGGCGGGCAATGCGCAGGCGTGCCGCCAGTACACGGGCCTGGTCGGCTACGAAACGAAGGCGTGGGGCGTGAACACGTCGTACGACCGCATGCACGGCAACACGGGCGCGGCGGGCGGCCTGACGAGCAGCGCGAACACGGACACGCGCACGACGCTGAACGGCTACGCGATGCTGGGCACGGTCAAGGTAGGTGCCGGCGTCATCGACCGCGATACGAAGGCGGCGACGGGCCGCACGGAATCAGACCTGTACTACCTGGGCGCCAGCTGCCCGTTCGGGGCGTTCACCGTCGACGGCCAGTGGGCGAAGCGCGTCACCAAACATACGGATGCCGACGTGACGATGCTCGCGGCCCGGCTGACGTATGCGCTGTCGAAGCGCACGTACGTGTACACGGGCGTAGGCCGGATGGCGAACGACGGGACGGCGGCCGTGCCGCTCGACGCCGGCGGCAGCGTCGGCGCGGGCAAGACGCAGAACGGCTTCATGGCCGGCCTGCGCCATCACTTCTGACGCCGCTCCCGGTATTCTTTCGGTGTGACGCCCGCGTGGCGCTTGAATGCGCGGCTGAAGTACGCGGGGTCCTGGAAGCCCAGTTCGTACGCGATGCTGGCCACGCTCGACGGGGCGTAGGTCAGCTTGCGGCACGCTTCCAGCATCAGCCGGTCCTGCACGATGTCGAATGCGGACTTCCCCGCCAGTTTCACGCACAGGCGGTTCAGCCGCACCGGCGTCACGCGCAGCAGGCCGGCATAGTGCGCAACCGGCGCGCCGTCCTTGTAATGCTGCTCGACAGCCGCGCGGAAGGCCGCGAACAGGCGGAATTCGCCATGGCCGGACCCGCTCGCGGCGCGTTGTTCCGCATGTGCGCGCGCCAGCAGCAACAGCACGCTCCGCGCCAGCCATTCCAGCATCAGCGCATTGCCCTGCTGCGGCCAGGCCGCTTCCTCGACCATGTTCTTCAGCAGTGCCTCGATGCGGGTGCGCGGCTGGCGTGCCAGCGCGAGCGACAGCGGCTCGACGAACAGCGGCGCGAACAGCTCGCCGTGGTGGTACGGCGTGGCGAACAGCACGTTCTGGTCCACCGTCAGCACATAGCCTTGCGCGCCTTCCGCGAAGTCGAACCCGTGCACGACGGACGGGTGCACGGTGATGGCGACGGGGCCCTTGCGCTCCCACACGGCTTCGTCGATCGCCGCGCGCACGCTGCCCTTCAGTAGAAAAAGTACCTGGAACAGGCCCGGGTGTGTATGACGCTCGATGTGCCAGTCGTGCAGGCGGCTGCGCGTCTCGATCAGCTCGACGTGTACGGCCTCGGCAGGCGTCTGTTCGCCATACAGGGCGAAGCGGGGGAAAGTATCCATGTCAAAAAAGTACAAGGAATCGATAACTTCATCCATTCTAAACGGGGCTGCGCGCCACTAGCATGGAGGTCGACAAGAATTTTTTACAAGGAGACGAATATGCGTACCCAGGTCGCCATCATCGGCGCCGGCCCGGCCGGGCTGTTGCTTTCCCATCTGCTGCACCTGCAGGGCATCGAGTCGGTCGTGCTCGAAACGCGGTCGCGCGACGAGATCGAATCGACGATCCGCGCCGGCGTGCTGGAGCAGGGCACGATGGACATCCTCAACGAGACGGGCGTCGGCGCCCGCATGCGCGCGGAGGGCGCGCTGCACCACGGCTTCGAGCTCGCGTTCGACGGCCGCCGCCACCGCATCGACCTCACGGAACTGACGGGCAAGGCGATCACCGTCTACGCCCAGCACGAAGTCATCAAGGATCTCGTCGCGGCCCGCACCGAGGCCGGCGCGCAGATGCTGTTCGGCGTGCGCGACGTGGCGGTGCACGGCGTCGACACGGACAAGCCGTACGTCACGTTCACGCTGGACGGCGACGAACGGCGCATCGACGCCGACTTCGTCGCCGGCTGCGACGGCTTCCACGGCGTGACGCGCCCCGCGCTGCCGCAGCAGGACCGCAAGGATTACCAGCGCGTGTACCCGTTCGGCTGGTTCGGCATCCTCGTCAAGGCGCCGCCGTCCGCGCCGGAACTGATCTATGCGCGCCACGACCGGGGTTTCGCGCTCGTCAGCACGCGCTCGGCGACCGTCCAGCGCATGTACTTCCAGTGCGACCCGAAGGACAGCGTCGACAACTGGTCGGACGACCGCATCTGGGCGGAACTCCACGCGCGCCTGGAAAACCGCGACGGCTGGCAGGTCACGGAAGGGAAGATCTTCCAGAAGAACATCGTCGCGATGCGCAGCTTCGTGTCGACGCCGATGCAGTCGGGCCGCCTGTTCCTGGCCGGCGACGCCGCCCACATCGTGCCGCCGACAGGCGCCAAGGGCATGAATCTCGCCGTGTCCGATGTGCGCCTGCTGGCGGCGGGATTGGACGCGTTCTACCGCCGGGGCAGCACCGCGCTGCTGGACCGCTACACCGACGACGCGCTGAAGCGCATCTGGCGCGCCGAGTACTTCTCGTGGTGGATGACGAGCATGCTGCACACGTTCGCCGACGCGTCGCCGTTCCAGCGCGAGGTGCAGCGCGCGGAGCTCGAGAACGTCGTGAACTCGCGCGCGCTGTCCACCGCGCTGGCCGAAAACTACGTCGGCGCGTTCTGACGGCGGCGCACGCTCACCGGCGTTCGATCGCGAGGTTCGACAGCACGGCCTCGCCGGCCGCCGGCACGAAGTCGAGCCGCAGGCTGCCGTCCGTCACCTCGACGTCGAACGCGCGCTCGATCGCCGTCGCGGGGGCGCCCGCCGCCGCCACGATGTCCAGGTCGGCGATCCGCGTCGTGCCGCCGGCGTCCACGCGGAACCGGCGCGCGCCCGGCTGCGCCTTGCGGTCCGGCTCCAGGAAGCCCAGCCGGACGCGGTAGCGGCCATCCGGCAGCGGAATGCGGTAGCCGAACGTGCCATGCCGTACCGCCGCCCACAGCGCGGCATCGCGCGCATCGGCGACATGCGCGTCGGCGACATGCGCGTCGGCGACATGCGCGTCCGCGACGTTCGTCACGCGTACGCCGAAGCGGGGGCCGTAGGGCGAATCCAGTTCCAGCGGCGTTCCCTGGCCGCCCGTGAAAAAATTATCCGATCCGTAACGGTGGCCAGCGGCCGACACGAGCCCGGTCGCGATCTGTCCCGCCGCCAGGTAGACGTTGCGCGCATTATCCGGCGCCAGCATCCATTGCACCGTGTCGGCGACGGTGGCGCCGCCGTGCATGCCGCGGGCTTCCAGCCGGTTGGCGCCTTCGTCCAGCGTGACGCCGGCGAACACGCAGGTGCGCTGCGGGCAGTCGGCCGCGGCGCGGGTGCCGATGGCGCGGCCGTTCAGCAGCAGGCGGACGGTATCGGCATTCGAATAGACGCGCACGTCGGTGGTGCGGTACGCGCGTTCCGTGTAGCGGCGCCCCGTGATGTACGTGACGGGCGCCGTGCTCCAGTTGGCCTTGTAGAACCAGAACGGGTCCTTGCGCGTCGCGCGGTCGAAGGTGACGAGGCCTTTCGTATTGGTGCCGCCGACGTCGCCTTCGTGGCGGGTGCCGGAGCCGAAATCGAACATCGCCCAGACGAACGTCCCCCACAGGTAGTCGCGCTTGGCCAGTGCCGCGTAGATCTGCTCGTGCACATGGTTCGCGTAGCCTTCCGGCTGCCAGACGACGCGGGTGCGGCCGTGCATGTCCATGCTGCCGACCAGGCCGCCGAGCGGATTGTCGGTCTGGTGCGACAGCGCCGCGCCGGCGCCGTATTCGGACACGCCGAGCGGCTGCGCCGGATACCTCGCGTGGAAGCGGTCGAGCGTCGCGCCGAACGCGTCGCCGCCGCCCGGGTAGTACCACAGGTGATAGCGGTTCACGGCCCAGATGTCGGTGATGCCGCCGGTCGGCAGCACGGGGAACATCGGGCCGATGATCGGATAATCCTCGTTGAAGTCGGCGAGCGTCGTCGGGCGGCCCGGGTCCTCCTGCTTCGCCAGCGCATGCAGGCGGCGCAGGATTGGCGTCACGGTGTCGGCGCCCGCGCACGTGCCGCCCATCGCGACTTCGTTGGCGATCGACCACATGGCGATGCCGGGGTGGTTGTACTGCTGGCGCACCATCTCGCGCAGCTGCTCGGCGAGGTTGTCGAGGAAGGCCGGCGGGACCGGCGCGCCGGCCTTGCAGTCCGCCGGCGTCAGGCTGCGCTCGACGAACGGCAGCTCCGACCACACGACGAGACCGAGCCGGTCGGCCTCGTCGTAGGCGTGGGCGGCATGCGGGTAGTGGGCCAGGCGGACGGCATTCGCGCCCATCTCGCGCACGAGGGCGAGGGAGGCGTCGATCTCGCGCGGACCGATCGCCCAGGCCTTGTCCTGCCAGTCCTGGTGCAGGTTCACGCCGTGCAGGCGCAGCGGGCGGCCGTTCAGGAACAGGCCGGCCTGCGCGTCGAAGCGGTATTGCCGGATGCCGAACGGCTGTTCGACCCGGTCGAGCACGCGGCCGGCGCCATCGACCAGGTCGACGCGCAGGCGGTACAGGTAGGGATCGTCCACGCCCTGCCACAGAT
>Ga0187845_1001488_pt1 | contig 13374 bp, 5 predicted proteins | sample SpaLakP09_SKY_68_FD_134515 | JGI IMG/M metagenome (GOLD analysis project Ga0187845, IMG submission 134515) | Oligotrophic lake water microbial communities from Sparkling Lake, Wisconsin, USA - SP09_SKY_68 | ecosystem: Environmental > Aquatic > Freshwater > Lake | place: USA: Sparkling Lake... | reverse complement strand
TCGCTGGCCCTGAGCGGCACCACCGGCAAGGTGGCACTGGTCAATAGCGGCACTGCGCTGTCTGGCGGCTCGCCGGCAGTCGGCAGCTACGTCGACCTGATCGGTTTCGGCACGGCCAGCTATTTCGAAGGCAGCGCTGCGGCGCCCGTGCTGAGCAACACCACGGCGGCCCTGCGTCTGGCCGAGGGCTGCACGGATACCGATAACAACAGCACCGACTTCGTCGCGGGCACACCTGCGCCGCGCAACAGCGCCACCGCGCTGCACGCGTGCGGCGTGCCCACAGCGCCACCTATCGTCGCGACCTGCCCGGCCAGCCTGGCGCTGGGCAAGGGCGTGGGCGGCAGTGCTCTGCTGAGCGCGACCGATACTGACGGCATGGTCAACCGCGCCACCATCACTTCGGCTAGCGTACCCGGCATCAGCCTGGTGGACTTTGTCGCCGCTTCCGCGATTGGCGGCAATGCCAGTGTCACCCTGAGCGTGGCTGCCAGCGTGCCATCGAATACCTATCCCGTCACCGTGCTGTTCGAGAACGATCAGTCGCAGCAAACCAGCTGCAGCATCAACGTCACGGTAGCCGCCCCAGCCGGCATCACCCATACCATTCCGCAGATTCAGGGCGCGGCCGCAACCAGCCCATATGTCAACACGGTACAGACCACCGAAGGCGTGGTGACGGCCAAAGTGGGCACCGGCTTCTTCATCCAGGATCCGGTCGGTGACGGCGACCCGATGACCTCGGATGGCCTGTTTGTTTACACCACGACTGCCAATATCGGTACCGTCAATGTGGGTGATCTGGTGCGCATTACCGGTACCATCACCGAGTACACGCCGAGCGGCGCGAACCGTTCCTACACGGAACTGACCAGCGTTAGCGCGATTACCAAACTGGATAAGGACCGGGTGATTGCGCCGACCAATATCCAGCTGCCATACGACGATATGGCCCGGGTAGAAGGCATGCTGGTGCGCTTCACCAATGCGCTGACAGTGTCCCAGCTGGAATTCCTCGGCGATCGCGGCGAAGTCACGCTGTCCTCGGGACGGCTGGAAATTGCCTCCAACCGCTATCGTCCGGGCACGCCGGAAGCGCTGGCCCAGGCCGCGGCCAACGTGAAAAATCAGATCATTCTCGATGACGGTATTTTCACCACGCCTACCACCATCCCCTATCTGGGTGCTGACGGCTCGCTGCGTGCCGGCTTCACGGTCAGCAATCTGACCGGCGTGGTCGATTTCGGCGCCAAAGGCGGCGGCGGTGCCGGCTTCAAGCTGCAGCCGACGGTAGCACCAGTCTTCTCGGCCGATAATCCGCGCACCGCACCACCGGCACTGGTGGCCGGCAACGTCAAAGTGGCCAGCGCCAATGTGCTGAACTATTTCACCACTTTCACCAACGGTACTGACGATCAGGGCAATACGGGTCAGGGTTGCTCGCTCGGTAGCTCGGTGAGCAAATCGAACTGCCGCGGTGCCGACAATCTGAACGAATTCAATCGTCAGACCGCCAAGATTGTGGGCGAACTGAAAGCCATCAATGCCGACGTCTACGGTCTGATGGAAATCCAGAACAAGGGCGAGTACACCGTCACCAAACTGGTGGACGCACTGAACGAAGCCATTGCACCGGGCACCGGCCTGAAAACCTATGCCGTGGTGCCCAAGCCAGCCAGCACCGGTACCGACGCCATCCGTGTCGCCATGATCTACAAGCCCGACGTGCTGAAACTGGTCGGCGGCGCACTGTCGGATGCCGACGCCATCAACAACCGTCCGCCGATGGCGCAGACCTTCCTGGCACCCAACGGCGCCAAGTTCTCGGTGATCGTCAACCACCTGAAATCCAAAGGCAGCTGCCCTAGCGGTTCCGGCGCCGATGCAGATCAGGGCGACAGCCAGGGTTGTTGGAATGCCACCCGTATCCAGCAGGCGCAGCGTCTGGTGGGCAGCTTCGTGCCGCAGGTGCAGGCTGCCGCCGGCGACAACCGTGTGCTCCTGATCGGTGACTTCAACTCCTATGGTATGGAAGATCCGATTGCCGCCATCACCGCCAGCGGCTATGTTAACCAGCTCGAACGTTTCGTACGTGGTAGCGGCGCCATGCCTTACTCCTTCGTGTTTAACGGCGAAACTGGCTACCTCGACCATGCGCTGGCCAGTTCCGCACTGAACGGTCAGGTGGTCGATGCGGCCGAGTGGCATAACAATGCCGACGAACCGCCTGTGCTGGACTACAACACCGACGGCAAGCCTGAGGATAAATACACCTCTGCCCCTTACCGCGCATCGGACCACGATCCGGTGATGATCAGCCTGAATCTGGCGGCACCGTACGCCGATGTGAGCAATAGCGTGCGTGCCGTGGCTTCCGGTCTGGTGTTGAACCGCATTACCGGTAAATGGAGCGGCAACCTGACGCTGACCAACACCAGCAGCGTTGCGCTGCAAGGTCCGCTGCAAGTGGAGCTGTCCGGCCTGGTCGCCGGTGCAACGCTGGTCAATGCCAGCGGCAGCCATAACGGCGCTCCATACATCACCCTGAACAGCAATCTGGCGCCGGGCGCCAGTGTTGTGGTGCCTACCAGCTTCAGCAAAACCGGCAGCGGCGGCGTGAGCTACTCGGCAGTTAAAGTTTATAGCGGCAATTTCTAAGGAATACACATTATGTCGAACATGATCTCTCTGCGTCGCAGCCTGCTGGCACTGGCTCTGAGTACCTGCGCAACGCTGGCTTCCGCAGCGACCACACTGCACATCGAACTGAACACCGTTAGTTTCGGTACCGCAGGCTGGATAGACCTGCAATTCAATCCGGCACCGCTGGCGCCGGCGGCAGCAACGGCCGATCTGCGTCACTTTGTCGGCTTCGGTGATTCGGCTACGGCCAGTTGGCAGGAAGCCAGCGGCAGCCTGGCCAGCGGCGTGCACATGAGCACTGCCAACGGTCCAAGCTCGCTGTTCCACGAAGTGAACTTCAGCGGCGGCAAGGTGGGCTTTGATGTCACCATCGATAGCGTGGCCGGTAGTGGCGGCACCGCCTTCTCGCTGGCCGTGCTCGACAGTCAGGGCAATGCACTGGGGGTAGGCCAGGGCGGCTACAGCTTGCTGACGCTGGACTGGACCCCGGCTGCTACGGCTGGCGCCAGCGGCACGCTCGCCACCGGCAGCTATAACGCCAATCTGGTGAACGTCACGGCGGTACCGGAACCCTCGGGCTGGCTGATGCTGGGTGCCGGCGTGGCATTGCTGGGGCTGGTCCGCCGTCGCAAATTGGCCGCGTAATCACCGCCGGACCGGGCCGGTTGGGCCCGGTATGCTGTTTTAAAAACGACACACCGCCTGGCGGTTGTGTCGTTTTTTTGTTTGTGCTGGCAGACCGATGTTGGTCCTCCATATTGAGCCTGTCATGGAATTGGAGGATATATAGGATAAAAATATAAATATTGAAAAAAAATCATATTAGTAAAATCTCTGTTACATATTGCATAGTGTTTTCTTTACACGGATTTGCCATGCGACCAGCCCATATCCTTGTCATTGAGAACCAGCCAGCGATACTGCAATTGATCGCCCTCAATCTGGGCATGGCCGGCCACAGCGTCACCCGCGCGCAGGATGGGGAAAGTGCCATGCTGCTGCTGGAAGATGCCGCGCCCGATCTGTTACTGCTGGACTGGGATTTGCCGGGCCAGTCGGGGCTGTCGCTGATCCGCCGCCTGCGTGCGCAGGCCCGCACCTACAGCCTGCCCATCATGATGGTGACGTCCCGCAGTGGCGAAGCGGACAAGATCATGGCGCTGGAAAGCGGTGCCGACGATTACATGACCAAGCCATTCAGTCCGCGTGAAATGGTGGCGCGTGTACATGCACTGCTGCGCCGCTGGCCGGCGCTGGCAGGTCCGGTGCAGGCGGAAACCAGCGCTCTGCAGCTCGATCCCCATACCTTGCGGGTGACGGCCGGCAGCCAGCAGTTGGCGATCGCCGGCATGGAACTCAAGCTGCTGAATTTTTTCATCAATCATCCGGAACGGGTGCATAGCCGCGCCCAGCTGCTCGATCAGGTATGGGGGAGTGCCGTGTACGTTGCCGAACGCACGGTGGATACCCATGTCGGCCGTCTGCGCATGGCGCTGCAGCCCAGCGGCCGGCAAAGCTGTATCGAAACCGTGCGGGGCAGCGGCTACCGCTACAGCACTCGCCATCTGCAAACCATGGCAGCGCGCGCATGAAGCGGGATGCACTGGTCATATTGAGCAAACTGGAGCAGGAATATCTGCTGCACGCCATCGAGGCTGCACTCCCGGTGCAGGAGCGGCATCAGTTCTTCCTGTGGTCGCAGGGGCCGCTGCAGGCGCTGCTGCCCCATCAGATCATGGTCTGCCTGCAATTCGGCCCCGGCGATGTACTGCAGCATATCGACACGCTGCATTCCATGGTGCTCGAAAGCGAACTGCTGCGCCGCATCTGCAATCCGCATGATGGCCTGGCATTGCGGCTGGCCCGTGCCGCCCGCCTGGCGCAACTGTTGCCGGCCTGGCATGAGGTGGGGGCCAGTGCCAGCCAGACCCCGCTGGACGGCTTTGCTGCCGAATTGGAGGCCTTGGGGCTGGAGAACTTTGTGCTGCATGGCAATGGCCGCACGGCGGGCCAGGATACCGTGTTCCTGCTGTTTAATTTGCCGCAGCGGCCTGGCGCGCGCCATGCCTATTTTTTCAGTCTGCTGCTGCCGACGCTGCATCTGTTGCTGTTGAGACTGAGCCAGCGACAGGCACAGCAGGGCTGGCTGGAGCGCCCGGTCAGCGCGCGCGAGCGCGAAATCCTGCACTGGGTACGCGAAGGCAAGAGCAATGATGAAATCGGCCTGATACTGGGCATCAGCGGCCTGACGGTCAAAAACCATCTGCAGCGACTGTACCGCCTGCTGGGGGTTTCCAACCGGGCTCACGCAATTGCGCGCGGCATGGCTTTGCAACTGTTCGAGCAGCCCCCTGCGCCACTGAGCCGTGCCGCCTGAAACGGCAGAAATCCGGGTTCAGGTGAGCGTTGCTATAAGAAAAGATTGTCGACTATGCAAAGTGCGTGGTAGCCTCTTGTCTCGTTCAGGCAGGTGTACAGGCTTAAGGAGTTGTTCGGATGGAGTTTGCTCAGATTCGCGGTCAGGCTGGTGCCCACAAGGCAGGCGGCTTTACCTTGCTGGAATTGCTGGTTGTTATCGTCATCATCGGTCTGCTGGCAGCCTATGTGGGGCCCAAGTATTTCTCGCAGTTAGGCAAGTCGGAAGTGACGATCGCCAAAGCGCAGATCGAAGCGTTTGAAAAATCGCTCGATACCTATCGCCTCGATGTGGGGCGTTATCCGAGCACGGAAGAAGGGCTGGCGGCACTGCTGGCGGCGCCCGCTTCGGCTGGTGCGAAATGGAATGGCCCGTATCTGAAAAAAGGTGTGCCGCCCGATCCGTGGGGCCACCCTTACCAGTACAAAGCGCCTGGCAGCAAAGGCGAATTCGAGATTGTTTCGCTGGGCCGCGACGGCCAGCCAGGTGGTAGCGGCGAGGACGCCGACATCAGTTCCCAGTAAGCTGCGCCTATCCGGAAAGTTGTCTCCCCATGCAGTACCAAGTTCGCACTCTGTCCGCCGATATGGTGATCGGCCAGCTGCTGGTCGATGCACGCGATGAGGCAGACGCGCGGCGCCAGGTCGAGGCCCGTGGCCTGTATGTGAGCGCGATTGCGCTGCAGCGCGCTACCTTGCGGGCGGGCGGCAAGCGCGGCGGTCTGTCCTTGCTGCTGTTCAGTCAGGAACTGCTGGCGCTGCTGACGGCCGGCCTGGGCATTGTCGAAGGGCTGGAAGCCCTGCTGGAAAAGGAAGCCAGCCCGGTCACCCGCAATGTACTGGAGCGCCTGCTGGCCGGGCTGCGTGAAGGCCAGCGTTTTTCCGCCGTACTGGCGGACCAGCCCGAACTCTTTCCGCCGCTGTATGTGGGTATCGTGCGTGCGGCCGAAGGCACCTCCGATCTGCCGCGTGCGCTGGCGCGCTATATCGATTACCAGCAGCGCATCGATCTGGTACGCGGCAAGCTGGTGTCTGCCGCCATCTATCCCTGCATCCTGCTGCTGGTGGGCGGTGGCGTCAGCCTGTTCCTGATCGCCTATGTAGTGCCGCGCTTTGCTGAAGTGTATCAGGGCGCCGGGCGCAATCTGCCGTGGCTGTCGCAGCAGATGCTCAACTGGGGGCAGTTCGCGGCCCAGCATACCAGCCTGTTGCTGACGGTGCTGGCGCTCTTGCTGACGGCGGGGGGGCTGGCCGTGCGCCGGCTGATCCGCAGCGGCGGCGTCATGCGTCTGCTGACACGCCTGCCCGGCGTGGGCGAACGGGCCCATATCTACGAACTGTCGCGCCTGTATCTGACGCTGGGCATGCTGAGCGAAGGCGGCATCACCATCGTGCATGCGATCGAAACCGTGCAGGCCATGGTGTCGCCGGCGCTGCGCCTGCATCTGCAGCAGGCCCGCAGCGCCGTCGAAGCAGGCCTGCCGCTGTCGACTGCGTTCGAGGCCCATCATCTGACCACGCCGATCTCGTTGCGCATGCTGCGGGTGGGCGAGCGCACGGGCGATATGGGGCCGATGCTGACCCAGTCCGCGGCTTTCTACGACGGCGAAATCAGCCGCTGGATAGACCGGTCTATCCAGCGGCTGATTTCGCCGTCGTAGAAAGCCGCGGACTGGGTCAGCATCGGCCCCATATCGCCCGTGCGCTCGCCCACCCGCAGCATGCGCAACGAGATCGGCGTGGTCAGATGATGGGCCTCGAACGCAGTCGACAGCGGCAGGCCTGCTTCGACGGCGCTGCGGGCCTGCTGCAGATGCAGGCGCAGCGCCGGCGACACCATGGCCTGCACGGTTTCGATCGCATGCACGATGGTGATGCCGCCTTCGCTCAGCATGCCCAGCGTCAGATACAGGCGCGACAGTTCGTAGATATGGGCCCGTTCGCCCACGCCGGGCAGGCGTGTCAGCAGACGCATGACGCCGCCGCTGCGGATCAGCCGGCGCACGGCCAGCCCCCCCGCCGTCAGCAAGAGCGCCAGCACCGTCAGCAACAGGCTGGTATGCTGGGCCGCGAACTGCCCCCAGTTGAGCATCTGCTGCGACAGCCACGGCAGATTGCGCCCGGCGCCCTGATACACTTCAGCAAAGCGCGGCACTACATAGGCGATCAGGAACAGGCTGACGCCACCGCCCACCAGCAGCAGGATGCAGGGATAGATGGCGGCAGACACCAGCTTGCCGCGTACCAGATCGATGCGCTGCTGGTAATCGATATAGCGCGCCAGCGCACGCGGCAGATCGGAGGTGCCTTCGGCCGCACGCACGATACCCACATACAGCGGCGGAAAGAGTTCGGGCTGGTCCGCCAGTACGGCGGAAAAACGCTGGCCTTCACGCAGCCCGGCCAGCAGGCGCTCCAGTACATTGCGGGTGACCGGGCTGGCTTCCTTTTCCAGCAGGGCTTCCAGCCCTTCGACAATGCCCAGGCCGGCCGTCAGCAGCGCCAGCAGTTCCTGACTGAACAGCAGCAAGGACAGACCGCCGCGCTTGCCGCCCGCCCGCAAGGTAGCGCGCTGCAGCGCAATCGCGCTCACATACAGGCCACGGGCCTCGACCTGGCGCCGCGCGTCTGCCTCATCGCGTGCATCGACCAGCAGCTGGCCGATCACCATATCGGCGGACAGAGTGCGAACTTGGTACTGCATGGGGAGACAACTTTCCGGATAGGCGCAGCTTACTGGGAACTGATGTCGGCGTCCTCGCCGCTACCACCTGGCTGGCCGTCGCGGCCCAGCGAAACAATCTCGAATTCGCCTTTGCTGCCAGGCGCTTTGTACTGGTAAGGGTGGCCCCACGGATCGGGCGGCACACCTTTTTTCAGATACGGGCCATTCCATTTCGCACCAGCCGAAGCGGGCGCCGCCAGCAGTGCCGCCAGCCCTTCTTCCGTGCTCGGATAACGCCCCACATCGAGGCGATAGGTATCGAGCGATTTTTCAAACGCTTCGATCTGCGCTTTGGCGATCGTCACTTCCGACTTGCCTAACTGCGAGAAATACTTGGGCCCCACATAGGCTGCCAGCAGACCGATGATGACGATAACAACCAGCAATTCCAGCAAGGTAAAGCCGCCTGCCTTGTGGGCACCAGCCTGACCGCGAATCTGAGCAAACTCCATCCGAACAACTCCTTAAGCCTGTACACCTGCCTGAACGAGACAAGAGGCTACCACGCACTTTGCATAGTCGACAATCTTTTCTTATAGCAACGCTCACCTGAACCCGGATTTCTGCCGTTTCAGGCGGCACGGCTCAGTGGCGCAGGGGGCTGCTCGAACAGTTGCAAAGCCATGCCGCGCGCAATTGCGTGAGCCCGGTTGGAAACCCCCAGCAGGCGGTACAGTCGCTGCAGATGGTTTTTGACCGTCAGGCCGCTGATGCCCAGTATCAGGCCGATTTCATCATTGCTCTTGCCTTCGCGTACCCAGTGCAGGATTTCGCGCTCGCGCGCGCTGACCGGGCGCTCCAGCCAGCCCTGCTGTGCCTGTCGCTGGCTCAGTCTCAACAGCAACAGATGCAGCGTCGGCAGCAGCAGACTGAAAAAATAGGCATGGCGCGCGCCAGGCCGCTGCGGCAAATTAAACAGCAGGAACACGGTATCCTGGCCCGCCGTGCGGCCATTGCCATGCAGCACAAAGTTCTCCAGCCCCAAGGCCTCCAATTCGGCAGCAAAGCCGTCCAGCGGGGTCTGGCTGGCACTGGCCCCCACCTCATGCCAGGCCGGCAACAGTTGCGCCAGGCGGGCGGCACGGGCCAGCCGCAATGCCAGGCCATCATGCGGATTGCAGATGCGGCGCAGCAGTTCGCTTTCGAGCACCATGGAATGCAGCGTGTCGATATGCTGCAGTACATCGCCGGGGCCGAATTGCAGGCAGACCATGATCTGATGGGGCAGCAGCGCCTGCAGCGGCCCCTGCGACCACAGGAAGAACTGATGCCGCTCCTGCACCGGGAGTGCAGCCTCGATGGCGTGCAGCAGATATTCCTGCTCCAGTTTGCTCAATATGACCAGTGCATCCCGCTTCATGCGCGCGCTGCCATGGTTTGCAGATGGCGAGTGCTGTAGCGGTAGCCGCTGCCCCGCACGGTTTCGATACAGCTTTGCCGGCCGCTGGGCTGCAGCGCCATGCGCAGACGGCCGACATGGGTATCCACCGTGCGTTCGGCAACGTACACGGCACTCCCCCATACCTGATCGAGCAGCTGGGCGCGGCTATGCACCCGTTCCGGATGATTGATGAAAAAATTCAGCAGCTTGAGTTCCATGCCGGCGATCGCCAACTGCTGGCTGCCGGCCGTCACCCGCAAGGTATGGGGATCGAGCTGCAGAGCGCTGGTTTCCGCCTGCACCGGACCTGCCAGCGCCGGCCAGCGGCGCAGCAGTGCATGTACACGCGCCACCATTTCACGCGGACTGAATGGCTTGGTCATGTAATCGTCGGCACCGCTTTCCAGCGCCATGATCTTGTCCGCTTCGCCACTGCGGGACGTCACCATCATGATGGGCAGGCTGTAGGTGCGGGCCTGCGCACGCAGGCGGCGGATCAGCGACAGCCCCGACTGGCCCGGCAAATCCCAGTCCAGCAGTAACAGATCGGGCGCGGCATCTTCCAGCAGCAGCATGGCACTTTCCCCATCCTGCGCGCGGGTGACGCTGTGGCCGGCCATGCCCAGATTGAGGGCGATCAATTGCAGTATCGCTGGCTGGTTCTCAATGACAAGGATATGGGCTGGTCGCATGGCAAATCCGTGTAAAGAAAACACTATGCAATATGTAACAGAGATTTTACTAATATGATTTTTTTTCAATATTTATATTTTTATCCTATATATCCTCCAATTCCATGACAGGCTCAATATGGAGGACCAACATCGGTCTGCCAGCACAAACAAAAAAACGACACAACCGCCAGGCGGTGTGTCGTTTTTAAAACAGCATACCGGGCCCAACCGGCCCGGTCCGGCGGTGATTACGCGGCCAATTTGCGACGGCGGACCAGCCCCAGCAATGCCACGCCGGCACCCAGCATCAGCCAGCCCGAGGGTTCCGGTACCGCCGTGACGTTCACCAGATTGGCGTTATAGCTGCCGGTGGCGAGCGTGCCGCTGGCGCCAGCCGTAGCAGCCGGGGTCCAGTCCAGCGTCAGCAAGCTGTAGCCGCCCTGGCCTACCCCCAGTGCATTGCCCTGACTGTCGAGCACGGCCAGCGAGAAGGCGGTGCCGCCACTACCGGCCACGCTATCGATGGTGACATCAAAGCCCACCTTGCCGCCGCTGAAGTTCACTTCGTGGAACAGCGAGCTTGGACCGTTGGCAGTGCTCATGTGCACGCCGCTGGCCAGGCTGCCGCTGGCTTCCTGCCAACTGGCCGTAGCCGAATCACCGAAGCCGACAAAGTGACGCAGATCGGCCGTTGCTGCCGCCGGCGCCAGCGGTGCCGGATTGAATTGCAGGTCTATCCAGCCTGCGGTACCGAAACTAACGGTGTTCAGTTCGATGTGCAGTGTGGTCGCTGCGGAAGCCAGCGTTGCGCAGGTACTCAGAGCCAGTGCCAGCAGGCTGCGACGCAGAGAGATCATGTTCGACATAATGTGTATTCCTTAGAAATTGCCGCTATAAACTTTAACTGCCGAGTAGCTCACGCCGCCGCTGCCGGTTTTGCTGAAGCTGGTAGGCACCACAACACTGGCGCCCGGCGCCAGATTGCTGTTCAGGGTGATGTATGGAGCGCCGTTATGGCTGCCGCTGGCATTGACCAGCGTTGCACCGGCGACCAGGCCGGACAGCTCCACTTGCAGCGGACCTTGCAGCGCAACGCTGCTGGTGTTGGTCAGCGTCAGGTTGCCGCTCCATTTACCGGTAATGCGGTTCAACACCAGACCGGAAGCCACGGCACGCACGCTATTGCTCACATCGGCGTACGGTGCCGCCAGATTCAGGCTGATCATCACCGGATCGTGGTCCGATGCGCGGTAAGGGGCAGAGGTGTATTTATCCTCAGGCTTGCCGTCGGTGTTGTAGTCCAGCACAGGCGGTTCGTCGGCATTGTTATGCCACTCGGCCGCATCGACCACCTGACCGTTCAGTGCGGAACTGGCCAGCGCATGGTCGAGGTAGCCAGTTTCGCCGTTAAACACGAAGGAGTAAGGCATGGCGCCGCTACCACGTACGAAACGTTCGAGCTGGTTAACATAGCCGCTGGCGGTGATGGCGGCAATCGGATCTTCCATACCATAGGAGTTGAAGTCACCGATCAGGAGCACACGGTTGTCGCCGGCGGCAGCCTGCACCTGCGGCACGAAGCTGCCCACCAGACGCTGCGCCTGCTGGATACGGGTGGCATTCCAACAACCCTGGCTGTCGCCCTGATCTGCATCGGCGCCGGAACCGCTAGGGCAGCTGCCTTTGGATTTCAGGTGGTTGACGATCACCGAGAACTTGGCGCCGTTGGGTGCCAGGAAGGTCTGCGCCATCGGCGGACGGTTGTTGATGGCGTCGGCATCCGACAGTGCGCCGCCGACCAGTTTCAGCACGTCGGGCTTGTAGATCATGGCGACACGGATGGCGTCGGTACCGGTGCTGGCTGGCTTGGGCACCACGGCATAGGTTTTCAGGCCGGTGCCCGGTGCAATGGCTTCGTTCAGTGCGTCCACCAGTTTGGTGACGGTGTACTCGCCCTTGTTCTGGATTTCCATCAGACCGTAGACGTCGGCATTGATGGCTTTCAGTTCGCCCACAATCTTGGCGGTCTGACGATTGAATTCGTTCAGATTGTCGGCACCGCGGCAGTTCGATTTGCTCACCGAGCTACCGAGCGAGCAACCCTGACCCGTATTGCCCTGATCGTCAGTACCGTTGGTGAAAGTGGTGAAATAGTTCAGCACATTGGCGCTGGCCACTTTGACGTTGCCGGCCACCAGTGCCGGTGGTGCGGTGCGCGGATTATCGGCCGAGAAGACTGGTGCTACCGTCGGCTGCAGCTTGAAGCCGGCACCGCCGCCGCCTTTGGCGCCGAAATCGACCACGCCGGTCAGATTGCTGACCGTGAAGCCGGCACGCAGCGAGCCGTCAGCACCCAGATAGGGGATGGTGGTAGGCGTGGTGAAAATACCGTCATCGAGAATGATCTGATTTTTCACGTTGGCCGCGGCCTGGGCCAGCGCTTCCGGCGTGCCCGGACGATAGCGGTTGGAGGCAATTTCCAGCCGTCCCGAGGACAGCGTGACTTCGCCGCGATCGCCGAGGAATTCCAGCTGGGACACTGTCAGCGCATTGGTGAAGCGCACCAGCATGCCTTCTACCCGGGCCATATCGTCGTATGGCAGCTGGATATTGGTCGGCGCAATCACCCGGTCCTTATCCAGTTTGGTAATCGCGCTAACGCTGGTCAGTTCCGTGTAGGAACGGTTCGCGCCGCTCGGCGTGTACTCGGTGATGGTACCGGTAATGCGCACCAGATCACCCACATTGACGGTACCGATATTGGCAGTCGTGGTGTAAACAAACAGGCCATCCGAGGTCATCGGGTCGCCGTCACCGACCGGATCCTGGATGAAGAAGCCGGTGCCCACTTTGGCCGTCACCACGCCTTCGGTGGTCTGTACCGTGTTGACATATGGGCTGGTTGCGGCCGCGCCCTGAATCTGCGGAATGGTATGGGTGATGCCGGCTGGGGCGGCTACCGTGACGTTGATGCTGCAGCTGGTTTGCTGCGACTGATCGTTCTCGAACAGCACGGTGACGGGATAGGTATTCGATGGCACGCTGGCAGCCACGCTCAGGGTGACACTGGCATTGCCGCCAATCGCGGAAGCGGCGACAAAGTCCACCAGGCTGATGCCGGGTACGCTAGCCGAAGTGATGGTGGCGCGGTTGACCATGCCGTCAGTATCGGTCGCGCTCAGCAGAGCACTGCCGCCCACGCCCTTGCCCAGCGCCAGGCTGGCCGGGCAGGTCGCGACGATAGGTGGCGCTGTGGGCACGCCGCACGCGTGCAGCGCGGTGGCGCTGTTGCGCGGCGCAGGTGTGCCCGCGACGAAGTCGGTGCTGTTGTTATCGGTATCCGTGCAGCCCTCGGCCAGACGCAGGGCCGCCGTGGTGTTGCTCAGCACGGGCGCCGCAGCGCTGCCTTCGAAATAGCTGGCCGTGCCGAAACCGATCAGGTCGACGTAGCTGCCGACTGCCGGCGAGCCGCCAGACAGCGCAGTGCCGCTATTGACCAGTGCCACCTTGCCGGTGGTGCCGCTCAGGGCCAGCGA
>Ga0187845_1001487_pt1 | contig 13378 bp, 9 predicted proteins | sample SpaLakP09_SKY_68_FD_134515 | JGI IMG/M metagenome (GOLD analysis project Ga0187845, IMG submission 134515) | Oligotrophic lake water microbial communities from Sparkling Lake, Wisconsin, USA - SP09_SKY_68 | ecosystem: Environmental > Aquatic > Freshwater > Lake | place: USA: Sparkling Lake... | reverse complement strand
TTGGCCACCTTGTACAGCAGGCCGACCGTGAAACCGCCGAAAATGATCATGGCGCGGTGCCGGGCATCGCGCGCGGCATCCGATCCCTCTTCGCGGATTTCGCCTGCCGCTTCGCGCGACGTTTCGGTGGCCGCCGCCTTGAGCACTTCGGCACAGGCCGTGCCTTCCGGGTACTTCAGCGTCTTGTGCTGGTCCACGATCATGGTGCGGCGCATCGGGATCATCATCAGGATGCCCAGCAAGCCACCGAGCACGCCCACCAGCATGACGCGCGAAATTTCGAGGTCGAAACCGAGGATCATAATGGCGGGCATCGTCACGCCAAGGCCGAAAGCGATCGATTCGCCAGCCGAACCGGCGGTCTGGGTAATGCTGTTCTCGAGGATGGTCGAATCCTTGCCGCCCATTTTCTTGGCCAGCCCGAACAGGGTGATCGCAATGACCGCCACCGGAATCGATGCGCTGACCGTCAGGCCCACTTTGAGCACCAGGTAGAGCGAGGAAGCGCCGAATACCATGCCCAGCAAGATACCCATGATCAGGGCGCGCGGGGTCATTTCTGGCAACTGGGCCGACGCCGGGATATACGGCTTGAAGGCGACCGGTGACGGATCGAGTGACATTGAAAGTTCCTTATAACGAGATGTGCGAGACTATCGCATAAGCCCGGCGGGATTGAAAGGGATCGCAAAAAACCTTGGATTATAATCGCGCACCCGCCAAACTTTGCAGAGTCCATTTTGAGCACACCCGAGCAATCCCCCCTGGGCTGGCTGCGCCGCCGCCCTGCCCTGATCAAGGGTTTCGTCATCATTGCCGTGGCCGCGATCCTGTCGGTTTTCGGCCTGCTGGGCTATTTTTTCCTGTCGATTTCGCCCAATTTGCCCGCGATCGATGCCGTCACCGACTACCAGCCCAAGATTCCGCTGCGTGTTTACACCGCCGACAATGTGCTGATCGGCGAATTCGGCCAGGAGCACCGCGACTTCATCCCCATCGGCCAGGTGCCCGACCTGATGAAAAAGGCCCTGCTGGCCATCGAGGACACGCGCTTCTACGAGCATGGCGGCATCGACTGGATACGCGCACTGGGCGCCGCGCGCGCCAATATGGCGGGCGGCTACCGCCAGGGCGCATCGACCATCACCATGCAGGTCGCGCGCAACTTCTTCCTTACGCGCGACAAGGTCATTTCGCGCAAGGCGACCGAAATCGCGCTGGCCTACAAGATCGAAGATGCCCTGACCAGGGACCAGATCCTCGAGCTGTACATGAACCAGATTTTCCTGGGACGCCGCTCGTACGGCTTCGCCAGCGCCGCGCGCGCCTATTTCAACAAGGATCTCAAGCAGCTCACCGTCGGCGAAACAGCCATGCTGGCCGGGATTCCGAAGGATCCGATCCGCCTCAATCCGGCCACCAATCCGCGCAGCGCGAAGCAGCGGCAGCTGGTGGTGTTGCGACGTATGCATGAACTCAATTACATCACCGACGCGCAGTACGAAGAAGCGAAAGCGACCAACCTGCGCATTTCGACCGCACGCCAGGAGTTCGACACCCACGCCGAATACGTGGCCGAACTGGCGCGCCAGGCCGTGTACGAGCAGTTCCAGGAAGAGAGCTACACGCGCGGCATCACCGTCATTACCACCATCCGCAAGGCCGAGCAGGATGCGGCATACGAGTCGGTGCGCCGCAATGTGCTGGCCTATGACCAGCGCCACGGCTACCGCGGCCCGGAAGCCTTCATCGACCTGCCTGCCGACCCGGCCGAACGCGAGGAAGCCATCAACGAAGCGCTGCGCGCCCGCCCGAGCAGCGACGGCCTGATACCGGTCATGGTGACCAAGGTTGCCGGCAACAAGGTCACTATCGAAAATTTTGACGGCGACCAGTTGGAGATCACCGGCGCCGGCCTGAAGTTCGTCGCGCCGGCGCTGGCGGAGAAAGCCAGGGCCGCCATCAAGCTGCGTCCCGGCGCCGTCGTGCGCATCGCAAAGGACAATGCGAAGGACAATGCGAACCACTGGTCTATCGTGCAGGTGCCGCTGGTGGCGGCCGCGTTTGTGGCCATCGATTCGTCGACCGGGGCCTATCACGCGCTGGTGGGCGGCTTCGACTTCAACCTGCAGAAGTACAACCACGTTACCCAGGCATGGCGCCAACCCGGCTCGTCGATCAAACCCTTCGTGTATTCTGCGGCGCTGGAAAAAGGCTATTTCCCGGCCACCCAGATTCTCGACGAAGCGCTCGAGATGCCCGGCGAGAACGCGGGCGCCACCTGGTCGCCGCAAAACGACGATGGCAAATTCGACGGCCAGGTCAGCATGCGCGACGCGCTCACCCATTCCAAGAACGTGCCTACCGTGCGCCTGCTGCGCGCCCTCGGCGTGGGCTATGCGCACGACTACCTGGGAAAATTCGGGTTCACCAAGGAAAAGCATCCTAAGAACCTGACCATGGCCCTGGGCACGGGCGCGGTCACGCCGCTGCAGCTGGCCGGCGCCTATGCGGTATTCGCCAATGGCGGCTACCAGGTCAAGCCCTACCTGATTTCGCGCATCCAGGACGCCAAAGGCGTGCTGATTGCCGAAACCAGGGAAACCAAGCCCGAAGAATCGGCCCGCGTCATCGACCAGCGCAACGCCTTCATCGTCGACAGCATGCTGCGTGACGTGACCCGCTTCGGCACCGCAGCGCAATCGAGCAAGCAGCTGGCGCGCACCGACCTGGCCGGAAAAACCGGCACCACCAACGACGCCGTCGACGGCTGGTTTGCCGGCTACGGCCCGGGCGTGGTGGGCGTGGCATGGATGGGCTTCGACGATCCGAAATCGCTGGGAGGACGCGAATTCGGCGCCACCCTGGCCATGCCGATCTGGGTCGATTACATGCGCGTGGCGCTGGAGAAGCTGCCGCAAGTGGAGCGCAAGGCGCCCGAGGGCGTGTTGCGCGACAACGAAGACTGGATTTATGCAGAATACGAAGGTACGACGGAGTTCAAATCGATCGATGTCGACGAAGTTCCCGAAGAGCCGGCCGAGCCACTTCCTGCCGGATAGACACCGTGTTAGCATGTTGGCAATCGCACTCGGGGAGTCGCATTGTACGCTTGGAAACAACTTACACCGTCGGTAACGCAAGAGCTCGGCTTCGGGACTGCCTTTGGCATGACCGATACCGGCACGGTGCGCGGCTCGAATGAAGATAATTTCCTGATCGACGCTGACCTGGGCCTGTTTGGCATCGCCGACGGCATGGGCGGGCACGCGCGCGGCGAAATTGCCAGCGCCGACGGCCTGACCGCGATGGCCTACTACCTGCGCACCGCCCTGGCGTCGCCCGGCCGCCAGCCGCTGCCCAATTTCCGCCCCAGCCCGTTCAAACCCACGCCCGCGCAGGCCGGCGCCAGTCCCGGTCCGGAAACGCTCCAGGCCCTGGTCACGCTGCACGACGCGGTGGAGTTCACCAACCAGCGCATGTTCCAGACCAATGTCGACAACCGGCGCGGCAATGGCGACGGCATGGGCACCACCCTGTCCGGCCTGTGGCGCCCGGGACCCGGCTTGCCGCTGCTGGTATTCCATGTGGGCGACACCCGCGTCTACCGTTTCCGCGACGGCAAGCTGACCCTGCTGACCCACGACCAGACCATGTACCAGCAGGCGCTGGACGCCGGCCTGCTGCAGAACCTGCCCACGCGAAACTTGCTGCTGCAAGCCATCGGCCCGGCCAGCGCCGTCTCGCCCGACCTGAAAGCCTGGCTTGCCGAGCCCGACGACGTCTACCTGCTCTGCAGCGACGGCTTGCACGGGGCCAGCCTGGATGACCGCATTGCCGCCGTGCTAGAAGTGACGCTGGAACATGGCCTGGCGGAATGCTGCGCACAATTGATCGAAGCAGCAAAGCTCGACGGCAGCCGTGACAACATCACTGTGCTACTTTTGCAGCTCGCTTCCAGTTAATCACCATCACACCCGGAGTTCATATGAAACAAGTCAGCGCCCTGTTCCTTGCCCTCGCCGTGTCCCTGCCCGCGCTGGCCGCACCGGAAACCTATGTCATCGACGGCTCCCACACCTTCCCGCGCTTCGAATACAGCCACTTGGGTTTTTCCACCCAGGTAAGCCGTTTCGACAAGACCAGCGGCAAAGTGGTGCTGGACCGTGCAGCCAGGTCCGGCTCGGTGGACGTGACCATCGACGCCAAATCGGTCAACACGGGCTACAGCGTGTTCAACGAGCATCTCCAGGCGCCCGATTTCTTCGATACCGCCAAGCACCCGACCATCACCTTCAAATCGAACAAGTTCAACTTCAAGGGCGACACCCTGGCATCGGTGGACGGCGAACTGACCATCAAGGGCGTGAGCAAGCCGGTGACGCTGGACGTTACCTCTTTCAAATGCATGCCGCACCCGATGGCCAAAAAAGATGCCTGCGGCGCCAACGCCACGACGAAAATCAAGCGCAGCGATTTCGGCGCCGGCAAATATGCGCCGGCCGTCAGCGACGAAGTCACGCTGACCATCGGTATCGAAGCGATCAAGGAATAGGCCCGCTGAATGGCGTTTCAAATCGAGCACAAGCTGGTCATCGGGGTCGCTTCGAGCGCCCTGTTCGACCTGAACGAATCGCATCAGGTTTATCTTGACAGCGGTCCCGACGAATACCGCAAGTACCAGGAAGCCAATCTCGACACCATCCTGGGCAAGGGCGTGGCCTTCCCCTTCATCCGGCGCTTCCTGAACATTAACAAGTGCTTTCCGCGCCAGACGCCGGTGGAAGTGGTGCTGTTTTCGCGTAATTCGCCAGAAACGGGGCTGCGCGTGATGCGTTCCATCGCCCACTACGGCCTGGATATCTCGCGGGCCGCCTTCATGACCGGCAAGTCGCCCTATACCTACCTGCCGGCCTTTAACGCCGCCCTGTTCCTGAGCGCGAACGAGGAAGACGTCAAGAGCGCCATCGCCGCCAACTATCCGGCGGGGCTGGTGCTGCCGTCCAAGATCGACGACGATGACGACATCGAGCTGCGCGTGGCCTTCGACTTCGACGGCGTGCTGGCCGACGATGAATCCGAGACGGTGTTCAAGAAAAACAACGACATCGACGAATTCCACGCCCACGAGACCAAGCACGTGAGCACGCCGCACCAGCCAGGGCCGCTGGCGGACATGTTCCAGAAGCTGGCGCTGATGCAGCGCATGGAAGAACGGGCGCAGAAGCGCGATCCGAATTACCGCAAGATCCTGCGGATTGCCATAATCACGGCCCGCAACGCACCGTCGCATGAACGCGTGGTGACCACGCTCAAGAGCTGGGGCGTGTCGGCCGATGAGACGTTTTTCCTGGGCGGGATGAACAAGGCCAGGGTGCTGTCGGTATTCAAGCCGCATATGTTCTTCGATGACCAGATCACCCACCTGAAAGCCTCGCCGGGCGGGACGATTCCGATGGTGCATGTGCCTTTCGGGATAGCCAACAAACGCCCATCAGCTTGAACCACTACATCGCCCTCGCGCCGGCGGGGGGCCATAGCACATCTGAGCATAGGTGCTATGGGCCCCCGCCTGCGCGAGGGCGATGTGGAGGCTGTGTCACTGACACGATATTTTTCAACCGTGCGGTATAATCGTCGGCTCTCTCCGATGCAAAAATTACCGCCGCCTGCATGCCTTTCGATTTAAAAAAGTCCCTCCCAAAATCCGGCACCCGTTTCGCGCTTCCGACCCTGTACGGCTCCTCGGACGCTTACGCGCTGTCGGTGGCGGCGCTCGAACTCAAATCGCAAAAACAGATGCTGGTGGTGGTGGTCGCCAACGCCAGCGACGGCCAGCGCCTGCTCGATGAAATCCCGTGGTTTGCCGGTAACGCCCTGGCCTGCCACCTGCTCCCGGACTGGGAAACCCTGCCGTACGACGCTTTCTCGCCGCACCAGGACCTGGTGTCCGAGCGCCTGGCCACCCTGCACGAAGTCCAGAACGGCCATTGCGACGTCCTGATCGTCCCGGCCACCACTGCCCTGGTGCGGCTGGCGCCGCCGTCCTTCCTGGCCGCGTACACCTTCTTCTTCAAGCAGGGCGAAAAGCTCGACGAGGCCAAGCTAAAGGCGCAGCTCACGCTGGCCGGCTACACCCACAATTCGCAGGTCATGTCACCCGGCGAATATTCGGTGCGCGGCGGCCTGATCGACCTGTTCCCCATGGGTTCGGCCCTGCCGTACCGCCTTGACCTGCTGGGCGACGAAATCGAAACCATCCGCACCTTCGACGCCGACACCCAGCGTTCGCTGTATCCGGTGCGTGAAGTGCGCCTGCTGCCGGGCCGCGAATTCCCGATGGACGAAACGGCACGCACCACCTTCCGCAGCCGCTGGCGCGAACGCTTCGAAGGCGACCCATCGCGCTCGGTGGTGTACAAGGACGTCAGCAGCGGCATCGCATCGGCCGGTATAGAATACTACCTGCCGCTGTTTTTCGACCAGACCGCAACCCTGTTCGACTACCTGCCTACAGGCGCCAGCATGGCCCTGGTGGGCGATATCGACGCGGCCATCAAGCGCTTCTGGGTCGACACCGAATCGCGCTACCGCTTCCTGAAGTCCGACCGCGACCGCCCACTCCTGGCGCCGGACGAGATTTTCCTGTCCGACGAAAATTTCTTCACGCTGGCCAAGCCCTACGGCCGCTGGACCATTTCGAAGGACGCCGAGTCGCTGCGCTCCGAACTGTCCGCACCGATTCCGAACATCGCCGTCAACCGCCGCATCGACGACCCGCTGACCAACCTGCGCGCCTTCCTGCTGCAAAGCGACACGCGCGTGATGATCTGCGCCGAATCGAACGGCCGCCGCGAAACGCTGCAGCAGTACTTCAACGAATACGGCCTCGATCCGGCCCCGGTTGAAGGCTTCGAAGGTTTCCTGCTGTCCGACGCCAGGCTGGCCCTGGGCGTGGCGCCGCTGCAGGCCGGCTTCGAACTGACCGAAAGCATCACCGGCACGCTGATCTTCATCACCGAAACCGAGCTGTATGCCGGTTCCGGCCGCCGTGCAGGCAAAAAGAAACAGGAAGGCGTTACCCAGGTCGAGTCGATGGTGCGCGACCTGTCCGAGCTCAAGATCGGCGACCCGGTCGTGCACATCAACCACGGCATCGGGCGCTACATGGGCCTGACCAGCATGGACCTGGGCGAAGGCGAAACCGAATTCCTGCATCTTGAGTACGCCAAGGACACCAAGCTGTACGTGCCGGTGTCGCAGCTGCATGTGATATCGCGCTATTCGGGCGCATCGCCCGAAGACGCACCGCTGCATTCGCTCGGCTCCGGCCAGTGGGAAAAAGCCAAGCGCAAGGCTGCCGAACAGGTGCGCGACACCGCCGCCGAACTGCTTAACCTGTACGCGCGCCGCGCGCTGCGCAAGGGCCATTCCTTCGAATATTCGGCGCACGACTACCAGAACTTCGCCGACAGCTTCGGCTTCGAAGAAACGCCGGACCAGGCCGAGGCCATCAACAACGTCATCAAGGACATGACCAACGGGAAGCCGATGGACCGCCTGGTGTGCGGCGACGTCGGCTTCGGCAAGACCGAAGTCGCGCTGCGCGCGGCCTTCATCGCCGTCATGGGCGGCAAGCAGGTCGCCATCCTGGCGCCGACCACGCTGCTGGCAGAACAGCATGCGCAAACCTTCGCCGACCGTTTTGCCGACTGGCCCGTGCGCATAGCCGAACTGTCGCGCTTTCGCACCGGGAAAGAGATCAACACCGCCATCAAGGGCATGGCAGACGGCACGCTCGACATCGTCATCGGCACCCACAAGCTGCTTTCGCCCGACGTCCAGTTCACCCGCCTTGGCCTGGTGATCATCGACGAAGAACACCGCTTCGGCGTGCGCCAGAAGGAAGCGCTCAAGGCGCTGCGCGCCGAAGTCGACGTGCTGACACTGACCGCCACACCGATTCCGCGTACGCTGGGCATGGCACTCGAAGGCTTGCGCGACTTTTCGATCATCGCCACTGCGCCGCAGAAGCGCCTGGCCATCAAGACCTTCGTACGCAGTGAAGACGGCTCCATCATCCGCGAAGCCTGCCTGCGCGAACTGAAACGCGGCGGCCAGATCTACTTCCTGCACAACGAAGTCGAAACCATCCAGAACCGCATGGCGATGCTGACCGAGCTGCTGCCCGAAGCACGCATCGGCGTGGCGCACGGGCAGATGCACGAACGCGACCTGGAAAAAGTCATGCGTGACTTCGTGGCCCAGCGCTACAATATCCTGCTGTGCACCACCATCATCGAGACCGGCATCGACGTGCCGACCGCGAACACCATCATCATGCACCGCGCCGACAAATTCGGCCTGGCGCAGCTGCACCAACTGCGTGGCCGCGTGGGCCGTTCGCACCACCAGGCCTATGCCTACCTGCTGGTGAACGACGTCACCGGGCTGACCAAGCAGGCGCAGCGCCGCCTGGACGCGATTCAGCAGATGGAAGAACTGGGATCCGGCTTCTTCCTGGCGATGCACGACCTGGAAATCCGCGGCGCGGGCGAAGTGCTGGGCGAGAACCAGTCCGGCGAAATGCTCGAAATCGGCTTCCAGCTGTATTCGGACATGCTCAATGAAGCGGTGCGTTCGCTCAAGGCTGGCAAGGAGCCCGACCTGGCGGCGCCGCTGGCCACCACCACCGAAATCAACCTGCACGTTCCCGCCCTGCTTCCAGCGGACTTCTGCGGCGACGTGCACGAACGCCTGTCCATCTACAAGCGCATGGCCAATTGCGGCACGCAGGAAAAGATCGACGACATGCAGGAAGAGCTGATCGACCGCTTCGGCAAGCTGCCCGATCCCGTGCAGGCGCTGATCGAAACGCACCGCCTGCGGGTGGCGGCAAAGGCGGTCGGCATCGTCAAGATCGACGCTCACAGCGAAGCGGCAAGCCTGCAGTTCATGGTCAATCCGCCGATCGATTCGATGCGCATCATTGCGCTGATCCAGAAGAACCGCCACATCAAGCTGGCCGGCCAGGACAAGCTGAAGATCACGGCCAGCATGCCCGACCTGGCTGCGCGCGTGACGCAGGTTAAACAAACAATCAAACAACTACTGGCTTGAACACCATGACCATGAATCTCGTCTTGCAGGGCCCTGGCGCCACTCCCGAACGCCTGAACCGGATCGCCGCGCTGACTTCGGCGGCCATGATCGTTGGCGTAGGCGACCACGCCGTGCGCTGCGTGGACGTCCCGTTCTCGCAAGACCTGAAGCAGGCCATCGAGGCGGTCGCCGATGCCGACCATCTGGACGCAACCTTCATCGAGGCGGGCCGCACGCTGGCCGATTTCCGGCTGGTGGCGATGGACATGGATTCAACGCTGATCACCATCGAGTGCATCGACGAGATCGCCGACATGCAGGGCCTGAAGGCGCAAGTGTCCGAGATTACCGAAGCCGCCATGCGCGGCGAGCTCGATTTCGCGGAGAGCCTGACGCGCCGAGTGGCGCTGCTCGAAGGCCTGGATGCATCGGCCCTGGAACGCGTCTACAGCGAACGCCTGTCCATTTCGATGGGCGGTGAAACCATGCTGGCCGGGATCAAGGCCGCGGGTTTGAAGACGCTGCTGGTATCGGGCGGCTTTACCTTCTTCACCGACCGGTTGAAAGAACGCCTGGGCCTGGACTACACGCACGCCAATGTGCTGGAGATCGTCGATGGCAAGCTGACTGGCCGTGTGGTGGGTGGCATTGTCGATGCCGAAGAGAAGAAGCGCACGGTGGAACGCGTGTGCGCCGAACTGGGGATCTCGACGCAGCAGGCAATCGTCATGGGTGACGGCGCCAATGACTTGAAGATGATGGGCATTGCGGGCTTGTCCGTGGCCTTCCGAGCCAAGCCGGTAGTACGCGCCCAGGCAAGCGTAGCCCTCAATTTCACTGGCCTTGACGGCCTGCTGTCGATTCTCGCCTGACCCCGTCATTCCCGCGGAGGCGGGAATCCATACCGCCTATTTTCAGACGTGCTATAGATTCCCGCCAAGGGGGGCGCCGAGCCCGGGAATGACAGCTAGATTTCTTTGCGCATCCGCGTCAACGGCACGAGGACCGCACCACCCGACAACGGCAGCTCGATCCGCTCCAGCGGCCTGAATCCATACTTGATGTAAAGCGGCTCGCCCGGCATGGTCGACACCAGCTCCAGCGCCTTGAAGCCCGCATTCCTGGCAGCGCTCGTGCAGTGCTCCAGCAGCATCATGCCCAGCCCGCGTCGTGCCTGCGCCGGATCGACAAAGAAAGCCCGGATCCGCGCCGGCTCGGTTGCCGGGTCCAGCGGCCGGTCATTGCCGCTCTTGGCGCCGTCGCCGCCGAAGTCGGTAGCCCGCTTGCTCCAGCCACCGCAGGCCACGATCTCGCCTTCTTCCTCGATCGCAAAATACGTCCCGTCGGTGACCAGCGCGCTGTCGACGCCGAACACCTGATCCGTCACGGCCGCAGCCTGCTCTTCTGTGTAAAAACCTGCAGCAAGCCCGATCCCCGAACGCACGATCAGCGCTTCCAGTACCGGTTTGTCGTTGTCATTGGCGAGCCGAATCGTGAACATGCATATCCCTTTACGCTAAGCGTAAGAATTATATGCGTTCCTTTCGCTGTTCGCCCGCGTGGTGGCCGGGCCGTTGGAAAAGCGCGTCACCATGCTTGGATTGGACGCCACCTGCACGTTCAGCGCTTCGCCCTGCGCGCCGCGGATGCCGATCACGAAGGCCGTCACGCGCGCCGCATGGCCTGCCTGCGTATCGCGCCCCGACGCGCTCCAGCCCGATATCTTGCCGTCGGGCCCCAGCAAGGGATAGCTGCCAGTGAGCAGGTTGCCGTTCGCGGGACCTGCCATATTGTCCTGCGCCCCGCCGCCCGTGCCCGTCCATCCGGCCGGCAGCCTGACGCTCACGCCCGGTTCGGGCACCAGCGCGCTGGTCGCGCAAAACACATGCTGTTCGATCTCGACCGGCTTGCCATCCTCGAAAGCCTTCACGCCGATCGCGAAGACGGCCAGCGGCACCGGGTCGAGCGCCGCCACCGTCCAGCCGCTGTACACGCCGTGCCGGTTGCGGATCGGATGGCTGGCGCACAGCACGTTGTTGCGCTTGCCACCCATCTCGTACGCACCGCCGCCGGTCAGGATGTAGCCGGGCGGCAGCCATACCTGCGCGCATGGCCCGCCATCCTGCGTGGCAACGCCGATGAATGCGTAACTTTCGATGATCACTCCCATGCCCAGCTTTCCGATGATAAAGTTGATGGTGTTTTCTATTTTGCAAATTTCATGCCATGCGTATAACTGCGAAAACAGCTTGAAACTTGCGTTTCCATGCGGAAAAATAGTGTCAACTTCCACGTCAGCAACAAAAATTTACGTGTAAATTCTGGATCGTAGTATTGTTATATAATTGTTAAATCCGTAATCGCAATCCTCCTGGAGTCAGCTGACTAGTGAACGACCTGGAAAATTCATTGCCTACGCAGCTTTTTGCGCAGGACAACGCGCGGATCGGCCCTGCTCTCGGGCTGACGATACTGTGGCATCCTGATCCGCAGCGCATCGGCGACCAGTACGCCGTGCCCGCATCCGAAGGCCGGCTGGCGCTCAGCCGGTCCGCGCCCCTGTTCGTCCGTCCCGGCCACGAAGGCCGGGCGCTGGCGCATCGCGCCATAGCGCGCGCGCCCGCCCACATTGTTCATTTGCCCGACGACGCGGTCGAGATCGTGCCGCCCGACAGCGCCATGCCGCTGGAAATCAATGGCGCCGTGGCCTCCGAAAAAATTCGCCTCGACCGCGCAGATATCGCGCGCGGCGTGGTGCTGGGCCTGGGCGGCAAGGTGCTGCTCTGCCTGCACTGGATGAACGTGGCGCCGAAAGACAATCCGGTCCCCGGCTTCCTGGGCGTGAGCAGCGGCGCCATCGCCACCCGCGAACTGATCCACCAGGTGGCCGCGACCGACCTGGCGGTCCTGCTGCTGGGCGAAACCGGCACCGGCAAGGACGTCGCCGCGCGCGCCATCCATGCCGGCAGCAGCCGCTCCGGCCAGCCGCTGGTGGCCGTCAACATGGCCACCCTGAATGAAGCGCTGGCCCCGGCCGACCTGTTCGGCGCGCTCAAGGGCGCCTACACCGGCTCCCAGGTCAAGCGCGAAGGCTTGTTCGCCGAAGCAGACGGCGGCACCCTGTTCCTCGATGAACTGGGCGACACGCCGGCCTCGGTCCAGCCGATGCTGCTGCGGGTACTGGAAACGGGACGCTACCGGCCGCTGGGCGCCAGCCGCGACCTGATGTCGAGCGCGCGCCTGATCGCGGCCACCGACCAGGACCTCGACGCCAAGGGATTCAACCAGCCGCTGTTGCGGCGCATGGAAGCGTTCGTGATCCGCGTACCCACGCTGCGCGAACGGCGCGAAGATATCGGCATGCTGCTGCTGCACGCGCTGCAGGAATGCGGCATCAGCGCCGCCGAACTGGCCAGCCTTCCGGCGTCGCTGGTCAGCGCCATCTGCCACTACGACTGGCCGGGCAATGTGCGCCAGCTGGCCAATGTGGCGCGCCGCACGCTGATCGCGCTGCGCGCCGGCCAGCATCCGACGCTGGGCCAATTCGTCAATGTGGGGCGCACTTCGCGCCCCAATACGTCGGCCGGTGCGCCGGCCGCGCGCGCCGACGCGCCGCCCGCTTCGCCACGCCGCAAGCTGGCGCAGGTGACGAGCGACGATCTGTTGAAAGCGTTGGAGTCACATGGCTGGCAGATCAGCGGCGCGGCCCAGGCCCTGGGCATCTCGCGGCCGTCGCTCTACAAGCTGATTGAAGCGCATCCGGCGATACGCCCGGCGGCCATGATACCGGTCGACGAAATCAGTACGGCGCTGCGCGAATTCCGGGGCGACCTGACGCTGTGCGCGTCCTACCTGAAAACACCGAGCGAAGCGCTGCGCCGGCACATGCGGGTGCTCGGCCTCGAACCCGGCTTCTGAAAAAAATCAGGCCGGCAGCGGCGTGGCGCCGACCACCGCTTCGGTGTCGCACTCGAACACCCGCACCGAGGCCGATCCGTCGGCGTGGTTGATGCGCACCGTCAGCACCAGCGAGATGTTCCAGCGGCCCAGCGCTTCGCCCGTCATCAGCACGCCATCCCACTTTTGCGCCATCAGGTAGTAGCTATCTTCCTGCAGCGTCTTGGCGGTCTTGAAGCGGTTCGCGTCCAGGTTGATGCTGGCGCCTGCCACGGACGAACCGGCCGCGTACACGAAGGGCGACGGCAGTGCAAATTCGACCGGCTCGTCCTGCACGCAGCGCAGGATCTCGGGCCGGGTGATCAGGCAGCAGTCCAGC
>Ga0187845_1001485_pt1 | contig 13388 bp, 13 predicted proteins | sample SpaLakP09_SKY_68_FD_134515 | JGI IMG/M metagenome (GOLD analysis project Ga0187845, IMG submission 134515) | Oligotrophic lake water microbial communities from Sparkling Lake, Wisconsin, USA - SP09_SKY_68 | ecosystem: Environmental > Aquatic > Freshwater > Lake | place: USA: Sparkling Lake... | reverse complement strand
GCCAAGCCAGCAGCCAAAGCTGCAGCCAAGCCAGCCGCGAAAAAACCAGCTGCCAAGAAAGCTGCTCCAGCCGCTGCTCCGCTAGCTGCTGCGCCAGCCGCCGCACCAGCTGCTGCTGCCAAGCCAGCTGCTAAAAAAGCTGCGCCGAAAAAAGCTGCTGCTAAACCAGCCGCCAAGCCAGCCGCTGCTCCAGCTGCCGCCGCGCCTGCTGCTGCACCAGCTCCGGCTCCAGCTGCTGCTCCGGCACCAGCACCAGCCACCGCTGCTCCAGCACCTGCACCAGCTGCTGCGCCGGCAGCAAAGACCGTGGTAGCTCCAGCAGCTGCCTGGCCTTTCCCGACCAGCACCCGTCCATCCTAAGCTTGATAAAAAGCTAGGTGGCCTGCTGAGGCAACCAGCCGCTGTGTGAGACAATCACACAGCGGTTTTTTTTTGGAGGAGTTCCGTGCTGAGTATCGTCATGTTGATCGTCGACGCCATCGCCACCTTGCTGGGCGGTGCGCTGCTGCTGCGTTTCTGGATGCAGGCTATCCGCGTGCGGCCACCGGCTTCGGTGGCGCAATTCACTTTCCAGTTGTCGGACTGGCTGGTGCGTCCGCTGCGCCGTATCGTGCCCGGAGTGGGCGGCTATGACTGGGCCAGCCTGATCGGCGCTTTCCTGATCGTGCTGCTGGCGACTTCGGTGCTGCTGCTGGCGGGCCTATCGCCACAGATGGTCGCGCTGGCGGCCCTGCAGCGCTTCCTGAGCTGGATACTGTACGGCTTTATGGCCTTGCTGATCGTTGAGGCGATCTTCAGCTGGGTCAATCCCCACGCCCCGCTGGCGCCGTTCGTGCGCGCGCTCAATGAGCCGCTGCTGCGGCCTATCCGCCGCACCGTGCCGCTGGTTGGTAATCTCGACCTGTCGCTGCTGGTGGCTGTGATACTGCTGCAGATCGCCCAGATTTTGCTGGGCATGCTGTTCAGCGGGCACTTCTAGTTGGTGAGTGTGGCTCCGGACGAATGCCGGAGCCGGAGCGAACTGCGCGGCCGCTGTCAGATTGCGGCGCGGATGGTTGAACGACGCCTGCGGGCGTCGTTTTGCTTAGTAGCGGTAGCCGAACGCGGCTTCGAAGCGGTCGGCGATTTCGGCCGGCGTGAACTTGTGGTTCTGCGCACCCTTGTGGGCGATCTTGATGGCGCCCAGCAGGCTGGCCAGACGGCCAATGGTTTCCCATTTCCAGCCCTGGGTAATCCCGTACAGCAGGCCGGCGCGGTAGGCATCGCCGCAACCGGTAGGATCGAGCACGGCTTCTGCCTGCACGGCGGGAATGACGATGCGTTCGCCCTTGGTGTAGATCTCGGAACCCTGTTCGCCACGAGTCACGATCAGTGCTTCCAGACGGTCAGCGATGTCCGGGACGGTCAGGCCGGTGCGCGACATCAGCAGTTCGATTTCGTAATCGTTGGCGGTGACGTAGGTGGCTTTGTTGATGAAATCGATGAGCTCATCGGCATTGAACATCGGCAGCTGCTGGCCCGGATCGAAGATGAACGGAATCTCCAGCTTGACCAGATCGGCCGCGTGCTTCTGCATGCCCAGATGGCCGTCCGGCGAAATGATGGCGATGCGGGCCGGACCAGCCTTGGCGATGTCGTTCTCGTGCGCGTACGACATGGCGCCAGGGTGGAAAGCGTTGATCTGGTTATTGTCCTCGTCCGCCGTGACGAAGCACTGGGCGTTGTAGGCTTCCGGCTTGATCAGGATGTTTTCGGTCGACAGGCCCAGCTTGCGCAGGCGCTCGGTGTAGGCGCCGTGGTCCTGACCCATCACGCCGACGATGCGCGGGTCGCCGCCCACCATCATCAGGTTGTAGGCAATGTTGCCGGCGCAGCCGCCGAATTCGGTGCGCATGGTCGGCGCGAGGAAAGACACATTCACTTTGTGCAGTTGGTCTGCCAGCAGCAGGCTGTCGAAACGGCCGGGGAATTGCAGAATGGTGTCGATTGCGATCGAGCCGCAAATCAGGGAAGTCTGGTTCATGGTGTGCTTTATGGGTAGAAGACGGCTATATGGTAACCGGAGGCTTTCAGCTGGTTCAGTTCGAAGAACAGTTTGACAGCTTGTTCGGTGTGCGGAGCGAAGCCCTTATCGAGCGGCACGTCGGGGCCGAGGTAGTCGCGCGGAGTAAATACGCGGCGCAGCACGGCCTTGTCGCTGGCATCGTCCAGCACCAGTTCGATGTGCGGCCAGCTTTGCGCCGTGGCGCTCTGGTTGCGCAGCAGGGTGTTGAACGAGAAGGTGGTGTCGCTCAGGGTTTGCAGCTCGCCCTGTTCGATGTTCAGGTCGTCGATCTGGGCAGGCAGTTCGATCTTGCAGCCGAGCGCACTGCAGGCTGCCGTCAGCGCAGGCTTTAGCGGCGGCATGGCGGCTGCCAGCTGGTTGCGGAAGGTGGTGACGCCCTGCGCGCCCAGCGTCCCTGCCAGCGCGACGCTGCCCAGCGCCATGGCGACGCTGACGGCCTTGCCGTATTTCTGGCGGCGCCGGTCGCGCTTGATGAAGCCCGGCTCTTCGCCAGCCGTTGCGTCGGCGTCGGCGGCGGCTTCCGTGGTGCGGGCCGGCTGCAGCAGCAGGTCGGTATCGGCGCCGAACATCGCCGGCGCGCCTTCGCTGGCGGCCTGTTTGCTGGCCGACGAGAGTTCGACCAGCGTATCGTCATCGTCGTCCAGTGCGTGCAGATCCGGTGCAGCGCTGGCTGGCAGATGGAGGGAAGGATCGGCATCCTGCGGCGCGTCGAAGCTGGGTTCGATGCGTTTGCTGCCGGCGCCGTTGCTATTTCTGTCGCGGGTGTCGGCGTTATCGGCAGGAGCGCCTATGCTGCGCTCCATCACGGCCAGTTCGGCGGCCAGTGCTGCTTCCAGCTCGGCGTCGGACATGGTTTCGATAGCCAGCTGGTCTTCCAGCGCTTGATCGGGCTCCACCTCGGGAGTGGCGGCGGCTTTCGTGGCTGCAGGCGGCCAGCTGTCGGCCAACGAGGCGCTGGACGGTGCGGTCAGCGGTTCCGGGTCAGGCTCTGGCTCAGGTTCCAACTCAGGCTCAAGTTCGGGTTCAAGCTCTGGTCCCAGCTCAGGCTCAGGTTCGAGATCGAGCATCAGTTCTGGTTCGGCAGGCGCAGGCGGCAGATCGTGCGTGGCTGCATCGTTCCGTGCCAGCGGCTGAGCGGCAGTCGCCGGCTCGGATTCGATATCCAGATCGAGTTCCAGCGGCAGATCGATGGCGGCGGGCAGGCTGGCCGGTGCTGGCGGCAATTCCAGCGGATCGGCTATCGCCGCGGACGTGTCGTCTGCACCATCCCCGCTACCATCAAGGTCGATCGCAGTGTCCAGTTCCAGTGCCGGCTCGGTATCGGCGATTTCGTCCTGCAGAACTTCTGCAGCATGCGAGTCGATCGCATCCATCTTGGCATCGAACGGCGTCGGTACCGGCAATGGTGCAGGGCTAGGCTTGGGCTGATATGACGTCGCTGCGGCGGGCGTAGGCAGAACTTCAGGTTCTGGCTGGTATGGCGTCTGATGGCCGTCGTCAACCGGCAGAACGGGGAGACCGGCAAGGCTGCTCGCTGCGGGCATGCCGCTAGTCGGTGCAGCTGGCGTTGCAGTGGGGGCAGGCGCAAATGCCGGAGCAGGAGCTGGTACAGCTTCAGACGCTGCTACGGCAGGCGCAGCAGGTGCTGCAGGCAGGGGAGCGGCGGCGGGCGGCGCCAGTAGCGCCGCATTGCCGTCGAAGACTTCGTTACAGGAGCCGCAACGTACTATGCCCCCACGTAATTTCAACTGGTCGTGAGCGACCCGAAATATCGTGTTGCAGTGGGGGCATTTAGTGGCGAGCGCCATTGCTGTGGTTAGCGTGCCGCAGGAACCACGTCACTGCCGAGGCGGCCATGCAGCGCCACCCAGCCATCCTGTTCTGCCCACACGCCCAGCTTGATGAACGGCGCATAGGCAGCTGCCACTTCCTCGGCCTGACGTGCCAGCACGCCGGACAGAATCAGCGAACCGCCTGCTGCCACACGGCCCGACAGCATAGGCGCCATCAGTTTCAGTGGGCTGGACAGAATGTTTGCCACCACGATATCGAAACGCTGCTCGCCATATTGCGAGGTAGCGAAGCTATCGGGCAGGAAGTAGTCGATTTCGCACTGGTTGCGCAGCGCGTTATCCTTGGCCGACTCGATGGCCTGCGGATCGATGTCCACACCGGCCACCGTACCGGCGCCGATCTTCTTGGCCACCATGGCCAGAATGCCGGAACCGCAACCGTAGTCGAGCACGGTCTTGCCCGGTGCCGGATGGGCTTCCAGCCATTCCATGCACAGGCGGGTGGTGGGGTGGCTGCCCGTACCGAAAGCCAGACCGGGGTCCAGTTCCAGTATCAGGGCATCCGGGTCCGGTGCTTCGTGCCAGCTAGGCACGACCCAGATGTTCTTGCCGATGTGGATAGGCGCAAACTGCGACTGGGTCAGACGCACCCAGTCCTGTTCCTCCACCTTGCGGGTGGTAAACTTGGGCAGGGTTTGCAGGCCGATCTGCGCAGCTGCTGCGCCGATGATCAGCGCGTGATCATCGTCCTCGTTGGTCAGGGCGACCACGCGGCTGTGATCCCAGGCCGCTTCGGTCGGTTCCATGCCCGGCTCGCCGAACAGCGGTTTTTCCGCGTCGGTGCCTTCGTCTGCATCCTCGACGGAAACCGACAGGGCGCCGACATCCATCAGCGCTTCTGACAGGGTTTCCGCGTGGTCGCGGGCGATTTCGATGACGATTTCAGTCCAGCTCATTTTTATGCTTGTGCCTTGTTACTCAGACTCAGTTTGTGCAGATCGGGCATATCGGCCAGTTTCTGCTCCAGATAATGGATGTTGGTACCACCTTCGATGAAACGGGCATCGATCATCAGCTCGCGGTGCAGCGGGATGTTGGTCTGGATACCTTCCACCACCATTTCCGACAGCGCGATCTGCATGCGGCGGATAGCCTGTTCGCGGGTAGCGCCGTAGGCGATTACTTTGCCGATCATCGAATCGTAGTGCGGTGGTACATAATAACCTGCATACGAGTGCGAGTCGACGCGTACGCCCGGACCGCCCGGTACGTGCCATGCCGTGATGCGGCCTGGCGACGGGGTGAACATGAACGGATCTTCCGCGTTAATACGGCATTCTACCGCGTGACCGGACAACATCACGTCGCGTTGACGGAAGCGCAGCTTCTCGCCGGCAGCGATGCGGATCTGTTCCTGCACGATGTCGATGCCGGTAATCATTTCCGTCACAGGGTGTTCCACCTGTACGCGGGTGTTCATCTCGATGAAGTAGAACTCGCCGTTTTCGTACAGGAACTCGAACGTACCTGCGCCACGGTAGCCGATCTTGCGGCAGGCTTCAGCGCAACGATCGCCGATTTTCTCGATCAGTTTGCGTGGGATGCCCGGTGCCGGTGCTTCTTCGATCACCTTCTGGTGGCGGCGCTGCATCGAGCAGTCGCGTTCGCCCAGCCAGACGGCGTTTTTGTGTTCGTCGGCCAGAATCTGGATTTCCACGTGACGGGGATTTTCCAGATACTTCTCCATGTAGACTTCCGGATTGCCGAAAGCGCTACCGGCTTCGGCCTTGGTCATGGCCACGGCATTGATCAGGGCTGCTTCGGTGTGTACCACGCGCATACCGCGGCCACCGCCGCCGCCAGCGGCCTTGATGATGACAGGGTAGCCTACTTTGCGGGCAATCTGCACGATCGTCTTCGGATCGTCTGGCAACGCGCCGTCCGAACCCGGTACGCAAGGTACCCCGGCACGGATCATGGCTTGTTTGGCCGAAACTTTGTCGCCCATCATGCGGATCGAATCCGAACGTGGACCGATGAAGACGAAGCCGGATTTTTCCACGCGCTCGGCGAAGTCGGCGTTTTCCGAAAGGAAGCCGTAGCCTGGGTGGATGGCTTCCGCATCCGTTACTTCAGCGGCGCTGATAATCGCCGGCATGTTGAGGTAGCTCAGGGTCGACGGCGCAGGGCCGATACATACCGATTCATCGGCCAATTTCACGTATTTGGCGTCTTTGTCGGCTTCCGAGTGCACTACAACGGTTTTGATGCCCAGTTCGCGGCAGGCGCGCTGAATCCGGAGGGCGATTTCGCCACGATTGGCGATAAGGATTTTTTCAAACATGATAGGTTCGCTAGGTCTGTGAGTACCGGTCGCGCCGGTGACGTCAGGTAGAGGAGGGAAGGCGGACCAAGCCGGTCAGCCCGCCACCAGCAGGGGCGGGCCAGTACCGGTCTTAGCCTATCACAAACAGCGGTTGGCCGAACTCGACCGGTTGGCCGTTTTCGACCAGGATCTGGGTAATGGTGCCAGCTTTGTCGGCATCGATTTCGTTCAGCAGCTTCATCGCTTCGATGATGCACAGGGTGTCGCCTTCTTTAACCGTGGAACCCACTTCAACGTAGGCTGGCGAGCCCGGAGCGGAGGAACGGTAGAAGGTGCCGACCATCGGCGACTTGACCACGTGGCCAGTCGGTTCGGCGGCCACCGCGGCAACTGGTGCAGCGGCGGCCGCAGGGGCAGCAGCAGGGGCAGCGTGGTATTGAGGCATGCTTTGCGGCTGCATCATGACCATCTGATTTTGTGGCATGGCGGACGACTTGACGATGCGAACTTTGCTTTCGCCTTCGGTCACTTCGAGCTCGGCGATGTCCGATTCTGCGACCAAATCAATCAAGGTCTTCAGCTTGCGTAGATCCATGTAACCCCCAGGAATGTCTTTGATTAGTGTAATGAGCGATCGGGCCTTGTGGGCTAAATCGCAGCGGTTGCGCGCAGATTGCGTAGGTTATCGCTTTTTAAGAACGAAGTCGATGGCAAACCGATATCCTTCGATACCCAGTCCGCAGATCGTACCCAGTGCGATCGCGCTAAGAAAAGAGTGATGGCGGAACGATTCCCGCTGGTAGATATTGGAAATATGTACCTCAACAAACGGTATCGCCACGCCCGCCAGAGCGTCGCGTAACGCCACGCTGGTGTGTGTCAGTCCTCCCGGATTGATAACGATGGCATCCACGCCCTCGGTACGGGCCGCGTGGATACGGTCGATCAATGCGCCTTCGTGGTTGCTCTGAAAACAGGACAAGCTGGCACCGGCTGCTTCGGCCTGTGCCTGGGCAGCGCGTTCGATGTCGGCCAGCGTCTGTACGCCGTACACCTCAGGCTCGCGGGTTCCCAGCAAATTCAGGTTGGGACCGTTGAGCAGTAACAGCTTTGTTGCCATGGTTTCAGGACCGTTTTCCGCGAAAGTTCCGCATTTTGCCGCCAACCGCCGGCAATGGCAAGAAAAAAAAACTCATGAAACTAGTTAAAGACTTGCTAAATCCTTGCGCAACTCGTCGAATTTGAGGCGGCCCAGATAAGTCTTCTTGACCTGACCGTCGGCACCGATCAGAACCGTGTAGGGTAGGCCGCCGGCACCGTTGCCGAATTGGCGCGAGAGCTCGGTCCCGGCCATGCCGGCCACAAAGACCGGGTAACTGATTTTGAACTTGTTGCTAAAATCGGCGATATTTGTTGCCGAATCGATACCAATTCCGATAACTTGCAGCTTCTTGCCCTCTTCTCCAGCGACCAGCGCCGACAGTTCCGGCATTTCCTGAACGCAAGGTCCGCACCATGGGGCCCAGAAATTCACCAGCATGGCCTTGCCTTGATACTCTGCCAGCGCATGGGTTTTACCGGCTGCATCGGGCAGACTCTGTTTATATAGTTCTGCCACCGGGCCCGTCACGCCGGCCGGCATGGTGGTGGTGAGCGGCGGGGCCGGTTCTTTTTTATGCATGCCGACATAGGCACCGGAAGCACCAAATAACAAAGCGACAACGGCGTAGGCCGCGAGATGTTTTTGATTCATGATAAGTTTTATTCGTTAGTTGTTTGGTTGGTACTCATATTGTCGTGGCTATTCGCGGTTGCGTGGCTACTGTTAACTAGTAGTGCACGCACACTATCGAGATCGGCACGCTGGATTTTGCCATCGGCACGGCTTTTTACGGCACCGCGCAAATCATCTAATTCATATAATTCCGCGTGCACGCCTTCCTTGTGCCACATAAAACTGACAGTTTCCACCATGCCGAAGCGGGGCCCTTTGAAGTGGGGCGTTTCGGAAATATCAATTTGCAAATTCTTATTCAGCAGAAAGATTTCCACTTCCTTGGCACTGTCGGCAAACAATTGCAGGTGGATATCGTCATGCGGGCCGGCCGTGCCATTTAATACAGTGCCGGTCAGATGGGGCTGGTAGGCCGACAGCTTTTCCATGATTTCCACCGCCAGCGTGCGCAAGCGGAACAGACGCGCCGGCTGGGTGTTGCTATGAAACAAAGACTGGTAAAGCCGGACTTCCGCTTCGATCTGCGCGTGATCAGGTAATAAATTAGGCGGCGGCTGGGTATCGCCCAGAATCTGGCGCGCCGCCTTGCGTTTGGCGCTGTTGTAGTCAGCGCCGTCCTGCGCGATCAGACGTGCTGCCGCCGCAGCAATCTCGGCACGCAAAAGCAGGACTTCGGGAATTCCATGTGCAGTCATGAACGTGATCATACTCTGAACCGGGAAAAGGGCGGCAGGTCGGGTAAAATCTCATCTTCTGTTCGTCTTCATATTAATTACTTTAGTTCCGGTTCTGGTTTTATGCACATTCACATACTTGGTATTTGCGGCACTTTCATGGGTGGTCTTGCTGTTCTGGCAAAAGAAGCGGGGCACCGCGTGACGGGTTGCGACGCCAATGTCTACCCGCCTATGAGCACGCAATTGCAGGCGCAGGGCATAGAGCTGATACAGGGCTTCGGTCCGGAACAGGTGGAACTGAAGCCGGATCTGTATGTCATCGGCAACGTGGTTTCGCGCGGCAATCGGCTGATCGAGGAAATCATGAACCGCGGCCTGCCTTTCGTTTCCGGTCCGCAGTGGATAGGCGAACATATATTAAAGGACCGTTGGGTGCTGGCCGTGGCTGGTACGCACGGCAAAACCACCACTTCGTCCATGCTGACGTGGATACTGGAAGACGCCGGCTATGCGCCGGGCTTCCTGATCGGCGGCGTGCCGATGAACTTCGGCGTCTCGGCGCGTATGCAGGGCGACAAGGATTCCATCTTCTTTGTGATCGAAGCCGATGAATACGACACCGCCTTCTTCGACAAGCGCAGCAAGTTCGTGCACTACCGCGCCAAGACTGCCATCCTGAATAATCTGGAATACGACCACGCCGACATCTTCCCTGATCTGGCTGCCATAGAAACCCAGTTCCATCATCTGGTGCGCACCGTGCCCGGCATCGGCCGGGTGATCGTGAATGCCGACCAGGACTCGCTGCAGCGCGTAATCAAGCGCGGCTGCTGGAGCGAGCGCGAAGGCTTTGGCGCCAGCAATACGGCCGACTGGCGCATGAAGGAATACGACGACGGCAGTTTCGATGTGATTTTCCGCGGCGAGGTGGCCGGCCACGTGCAGTGGCAGCTGACCGGGCAGCACAACCGCAACAATGCGCTGGCGGCCATCGCCGCAGCGCGCCATGTGGGCGTGCCGGTGGCGCAGGCGGCCGCCTCGCTGGCCCGCTTCGAAAACGTCAAGCGCCGCATGGAAGTACGCGGTGTGGTCAATGGCGTGACCGTGTACGACGACTTTGCCCACCATCCTACGGCCATCGAAACCACCGTGGGCGGCCTGCGCCAGAAGGTGGGCGCAGACACCCGCATCCTCGCTGTGCTGGAACCACGTTCCAACACCATGAAGCTGGGCGCCATGAAAGATGCGCTGCCGGGCAGCCTGCATGCGGCCGATCTGGTGTTCGGCTACGGCAGCGAGGCGGCGCTGGGCTGGAGTCTGGCCGAGACGCTGGCGCCGCTGGGCGAAAAAGCCAGCGCCTTTGACGACATCGACACGCTGGTGGCTGCCATCGTCAAGGCAGCCCGTCCCGGCGACCAGATACTGGTGATGAGCAACGGCGGCTTCGGCGGCATCCACGGCAAAATTCTCGCGGCGCTGCCTCAATGATTCTCTATCTGCACGGATTCCGTTCCTCGCCGCGCTCCATGAAAGCGCGCCTGATGGCCGAGCGCATGGCTGCGCTGGGACTGGAACAGCAATGGCTATGTCCGCAACTGCCTGCTTCGCCCAAGCTGGCGATGGAACAGGTGCTGGCAATGATCGAAGGCGTACCGGTCAGCGCACTGCGCATCGTCGGCTCCTCGCTGGGCGGCTACTACGCCACCTGGCTGGCCGAGCGTCTGGGCTGCCCGGCCGTGCTGCTCAATCCTGCGGTAGTGCCGCTCAAGGATCTGGACAAGCACGTGGGCGTGACCACGGCCTACCACTCGGACGCGCCGTTCGAATTCAAACGCGAATACATCGATGAACTGCGCGCGCTGGCGGTGGCAAGGATCAGCCATCCGCAGCGCTATTTGCTGCTGGCTGCGACCGGCGACGAAGTGCTCGACTACCGCGACATGGTGGCCCACTATGCCGGTGCCCAGCAGCACATCATCGAAGGCAGCGACCATGGCATCAGCGAGTTTGCCGACTATCTGGATGAAGTACTGGCCTTCTGCGGCATCGGAGGACAGTCGTGAAGCATACCCTGACGCCTGCGCGCAGCGCATCGCTGCGCCAGACCCGCTGGCAGCCGCACGTGCTGGCGCTGAACGCACCGGCGGCGCTGCGTCCATGGCTGACGGAAGACGGTTCGCTCACGGCGCGCCTGAAAGCCCACAGCAGCAGCTTCCGCGTGCAGTGTCTGCACCAGCAGACGGCGTTGTGCCTGAACGACGAAGCCGCCAGCATAGGCATGCATAGAGCGGGGCGTGTGTGGGAGCGTGAGGTGCTGCTACGCTGCGATAATACGCCGGTGGTGTTTGCCCATACCGTGGTGCCGATGTCGGCCACGGCCAGCGACTGGCCTTTATTCAGTGCGCTGGGCGAGCGCTCGCTGGGCACTACGCTGTTCGGCGATCCGCAGGTGCGGCGCGGTGAACTGGAATTTGCCCGTCTGCGCGCTGGCCATCCACTGGCGCAGCGGGCCCGCAAGGCGCTGGCGCTGGATGACCGCACCGGCGCGGATGAACTGATACTGTATGCGCGGCGCTGTCTGTACCGGCGGCGGCAGGGCAGCCTGCTGGTGACGGAAGTGTTTCTGCCTTCCGTGCTGGCGCTGCTGCCGCAGGCAGACAAGTAAGTCAATTAGCAATAACGAATTAACCCTACAGAAAAATAGCAATGAATTTATTCTTCGAAGAATCCGGCGATTTCAAGGTCGGCACCATGATGTCCCAAGCCGGCGAGGCCTATCAGGTTGAAATGGCCAGCGGCAAGCGCAACAAGGTCAAGGCCAAGGATGTGCTGCTGCAGTTCGAAAAGCCGGCGCCGGCTGAACTGATGGAGCAGGCCAAAACCATCGCCGCCGAAATCGATCTCGATTTTCTGTGGGAAGTGGCCGGTGAAGAGGAATTCGGCTTTGCTGAACTGGGTGCCGAGTATTTCGGCCATGCGCCGCTGGCAGCGGAAGCGGCAGGCCTGATCCTGTGCCTGCATTCCTCGCCCATCTATTTCTACAAAAAAGGCCGTGGCCGCTACAAGGCGGCGCCGGAACAGTCGCTGCGCGCTGCGCTGGCCGGTATCGAGAAGAAGAAACAGCAGGCACAGATACAGGCTGGCTATGTGGACCAGCTGAAGGCCCAGCAACTGCCGGAAGCCATGCAGAGCATGGTGCTGCAACTGCTGTTCAAGCCGGACAAGAACACCATCGAATTCAAGGCGCTGGAAGCTGCCGCCAATGAGCTGCACACCACGCCGCAGCGTTTGATGCTGGCCGTGGGCGGAGTGGCTTCGCCCAAAGCGCTGCATATGGCGCGCTTCCTGTTCGAGAACTTCCCCCGTGGCGCGGGCTTCCCCGAGGTGCCGGTACCGCAGGCGCCAGCCGGCCTGCCGGTGGCTGATGTACAGGCCTTCTCGATCGACGACGTGACCACCACCGAAATCGACGATGCCTTCTCCGTCACCATGCTGGACGAGGGCAAGGTGAAAATCGGTATCCACATTGCGGCACCGGGGCTGGCCATCAAGCCGGACGACGCCGTGGACAAGCTGGCGCGCGCCCGCATGTCCACCGTGTATATGCCGGGCGATAAGATCACCATGCTGCCGGACGCCGTGGTAGAGGCATTTACGCTGGCTGAAGGTAAAACCTGCCCGGCGCTGTCGCTGTACGCCACGCTGAATATGGCTGACTGGTCGGTGCTGTCGACCGAAACCCGTGCCGAGCTGGTACCGATTGCGAACAACCTGCGTCACAACGATCTCGATGATCTGGTCAACGAAGAAACCCTGGCCAGCGGTGAGGGCGACTATCCGCACAAGGACTCGCTGTGCCTGATCTGGCAGTGGGCGCAGGTGCTGGAAGCGGCCCGTATGGTCAAGCGCGAAGCGTGGGGCCTGAAGCCGGAGCAGAACAACCGCGTCGATTTCAATTTCTATGTGGAAGACGACGTGGTGACGGTGAGCCGCCGCAAGCGCGGCGCGCCGCTGGACAAGATTGTGGCCGAGCTGATGATCTTCGCCAATAGCACCTGGGGCAAGCTGATGCACGACCATGGTGTGCCCGGCATTTACCGCAGTCAGGGACAGGGCGTGGGCGGCTGGGCCGCCAAGATGCAGGTACGGATGCTGACCCATGCGGCACCCCATCAGGGGCTGGGGGTGGACCAGTATGCGTGGAGCACTTCGCCGCTGCGCCGCTACACCGATCTGGTCAACCAGTGGCAGATTCTGGCCTGCGCCGAGCATGGCGTGACGGCGCCGCTGGTGGCCAACTTCAAGCACAAGGATGCCAACCTGTTCGCCATCGTGTCGCAGTTCGATGCCGCCTATGCTGCCTACAACGATCACCAGTCCACCATGGAACGCTACTGGTGCTTGCGCTGGCTGGGGCAGGAAAATGCCCGTCAGGTCGATGCCGTGGTGCTCAAGGACGAGGTGCTGCGTCTGGTCGATATCCCGCTGATTATCCGTCTGCCGGGCATGCCGCAGGTGGCGCGTGGTTTGCAGGTCAAGCTCGACATTCTGCGCTGGGACGAAGTGGATCTCAGCATCGAGGCGCGGATTCTCGAAATTCCGGCTGCCGATGCGGCACCGGCCGATGCTGATCTGGACTTCGAAGATGACGAAGCGCCGGAAGAGGCGCTGGATGCGCCGGAGCTGGCAGTGGAAGCGCAGGCCGAAGCGGGTGCCGAAACGCCTGCCGATGGTACGGGCACTGCTGACGATAACGGTGCAGCCGACGGCGAGGAGGCTACGCCAGCGGCCT
>Ga0187845_1001473_pt1 | contig 13455 bp, 13 predicted proteins | sample SpaLakP09_SKY_68_FD_134515 | JGI IMG/M metagenome (GOLD analysis project Ga0187845, IMG submission 134515) | Oligotrophic lake water microbial communities from Sparkling Lake, Wisconsin, USA - SP09_SKY_68 | ecosystem: Environmental > Aquatic > Freshwater > Lake | place: USA: Sparkling Lake... | reverse complement strand
GAAGCCATGGCCGAAAAGGGCCTGGGCACGCCAGCCACCCGCGCGCAGACCATCGAAGGCCTGCTGACTGAAAAGTACATGCTGCGCGAAGGCCGCGAAATGATTCCCACGGCCAAGGCCTTCCAGCTCATGACGCTGCTGCGCGGGCTGGAGGTCGAGGAGCTCTGCCGCGCCGACCTGACCGGCGAGTGGGAGTACAAGCTCTCGCAGATGGAAAAGGGCCAGCTCAGCCGCGAGGCCTTCATGGCCGAGATCGCCGCCATGACCGAGCGCATGGTCAAGAAGGCCAAGGAATACGACCGCGACACCATACCCGGCGACTACGCCACGCTCGAATCGCCCTGCCCCAACTGCGGCGGTGTGGTCAAAGAGAACTACCGCCGCTTCGCCTGCGTGGGCAAGCCGGGCGCCGAGGGTTGTGGCTTCAGCTTCGGCAAATCGCCCGCAGGCCGCACCTTTGAAACCGCAGAGGCCAACACCCTGCTGCGCGACAAGAAGATCGGCCCGCTGGAAGGCTTCCGCTCCAAGGCAGGCTGGCCCTTCACCTCCGAGATCGTCATCAAGTACGACGACGAGGCGCACAACTACAAGCTTGAATTCGACTTTGGCGACGACAAGAAGGGTGAAGAGTCCGGCGAGATCGTGGAGTTTGAAGACGCGTCGCTGGGCGCCTGCCCCATCTGCGGCTCGGAAGTGCACGAACACGGCAGCAACTACGTGTGCAGCAAGGCTGTGCCCACCACCGCACAGCCCACACCGAGCTGCACCTTCAAGAGCGGCAAGATCATCCTGCAGCAGCCCGTGGAACGCGAGCAAATGACCAAGCTGCTCGACACCAGCAAGACCGACCTGCTCGACAAGTTTGTGAGCATGCGCACGCGCCGCAACTTCAAGGCCCACCTGGCGTGGGACAAGGAGGCGGGCAAGGTCAACTTTGAATTTGCGCCCAGCAAGTTCCCCCCACGCCCCGGCGCTGCTGCAAAAACAATAGCTGCCAAGGCAAGCAAGACGGGCGCAGCTGCCAAAAAAGCCCCTGCAAAGAAGGCCGCTGCCAAAACCACCGCCGCCAAAGCCCCGCGCAAGGCGGCTGCAGGCAAGGCGCCCAGCGCCGCCCTGGCCGCCGTGATTGGCAACGAGCCGGTGGCCCGCCCCGAGGCCGTCAAGAAGATGTGGGAATACATCAAGACCCACAACCTGCAGGACCCCAAGGACAAGCGCACCATCGTGGCCGACGACAAGCTGCGCGCTGTGTTTGGCAAGGACAGCGCAGGCATGTTCGAGCTGGCGGGCATCCTCGGCAATCACCTGGGCGGCGAAGGATGACGCCCCACGGCGCCAAGCCCGCCGCATCGCCCGCCCTGGGCGTGTGGCGCACCGCGCTGGTGGCCGTGGCGGTTGCCGCTGTGCTGTGCGGTTGCAGCAGCACGCCGGGCTCCGCACGGTCCAGCGACCCCGCCAGCCCGCAGCCAACGCAGGGCGCCAGCGGCGTGACCGTGTTTGGCGACATCGATGTGGGCGTGACGCGAGAGCGCACGCGCTGACGGCACCCCGCGCCCGCGCGAAGCCTGCCGCCGCCCAGCACGGCGCAGCGCGATGGATGGAGCGGGCGCCGCACGGGAGAGAGAGATGATGGAACCCGCACTGTCCCTGCAGATCGCCACCGCCGTCCACCACCGCATCCACACCGTTACGGTGCGCATGGATTCGGTGGGCTGGGTGGTGTCGGGCACCAAACACCTGGTCACGCCCGACGGCGGGCATCGCTACCCCAGCGGTCGCGTGTTTGTGCTGCCACGCGGCGCGCAGTGGGAAATCGTCAACGACCCCGCCCCGCAGGGCCGCTATGTGGCGCGGCTCCTGTGTTTTGCGCCCGAGCTGGTGGCGCAGTTCCACCGCCAGTTCGGCCAGTTTGCAGCCGTGCCCGCAGTGCAAGGCTGCGCGGGGCTGGCGGCCGATGCCACCTTTGAAGACAGTTACCGGCGCGCCGTGGCCGCGCTGGAGAGCGACACCAGCTCGCAGGCCCTGCGCGAACACCGCGCGCTCGAAGTGCTGCTGATGCTGGCCGAGGCGGGCATCGTGTTTGCCCCGCCCGGCGAGCTGGGCTGGGCCGAGCGTGTGCGCCGCCTCATTGGCCCCAGCCCGCAGGCCGACTGGACGCTGGAGCGCATCGCCGCCGCGTTTGCGATGAGCGCCAGCACCCTGCAGCGCCGCCTGGCCCAAGAGGGCGAAACCGTGAGCCAATGCCTGCGCGATGTGCGGCTGGAGACGGGCCTGGTGCTGCTGCAAAGCTCCGCGCTGCAGGTGTCCGAGATCGCGGCCCGCTGCGGGTACGAATCGCACAGCTGCTTCAGCGCCGCATTCCGCGAGCGTTTTGGTTTTCCGCCCTCGCAGCTGCGGCCCTGATGCTGAATCGAAGCACCCTCTCCAGCAACAAAACCCGTTCACGCTGAGCTTGTCGAAGCGCCGCGAGAGGCTTCGACTAGCTCAGCCAGAACGGTGGTGCTGGATTGGACGCAGGTCCCCCTGACGCGCCGCGCACAACCTTTGACGCCGCCGGGCCAACGCCATGGTGCGGTGCACCGCACCATCAAGCCCTTGTTTCACCCCGCTATCGCAAGGAGCCTTTCGGATGTCTCTTCCTCTTTCGCGCCCCCTGCGCGCCCTCACTGCCGCCGCCACCCTGGGCCTTGCACTGGCCGCCCCAGCCCAGGCCTTCACCCTCACCAGCCCCGACTTTGCCGAAGGCAGCACGCTGCCCCAGCGCTTCGAGTTCAAGGGCTTTGGCTGCGCGGGCGACAACCAGTCGCCCGCTCTGCGCTGGAGCGGCGCACCCGCAGGCACGCAGAGCTTTGCCATCACCGCCTACGACCCCGACGCGCCCACGGGCTCGGGCTGGTGGCATTGGTCGGTGGTCAACATCCCCGCCAGCACGGCCGAGCTGCGGCCCGACGCGGGCGCTGCAGGCGGTGCCAAGCTGCCCGCAGGCGCCAGCCATGTGCGCATCGACTACGGCGTGGCCGCCTGGGGCGGCACCTGCCCGCCCGAGGGCGATGCGCCGCACCGCTACATCTTCACCGTGCATGCACTCAAGGTGCCGCGCCTGGACCTGCCTGCCGACGCCACCGCTGCGCTGGCCGGCTACATGATCAACGCCAACAGCCTGGGCAAGGCCACGCTCACGGCACGCTACGGGCGCCCTGCGGCCAAAGGCAAGCAGCCGTGACCGTGTGGGCTGGGGCGCTGTGATGTTTTAAGCTTGGTGGTCATCCACCCCACCGCAGGCCCACCCATGCGCAGCACCCGCGAACGAGCCCTCTGGTCCCTTCTGGCCGCACTGCTGCTGGCCGCTGCCGCCGCAGCCTGGTGGACCGCCGACCAGTGGCTGCCCCAGGCCGGGCCCTGGACCGAACAGGCCTGGAAAAAGATCACCCGCCCCGGGCCCGAGTCCCTGCCGCCCGACAAGCGCCCCGCTGCTGCGCAGGCCCGCCCCGCACAGGCGGGCGCATCCCAACCCGTGGCCCCGCAGCCGCGCAAATGTGTGCGGGACGGCCGCACCACCTACACCGACCAGCCCTGCCCCAAGGGCAGCCAGGAGCTGCCGGTGGATGGCGCAGTCACGTCGCTGCCGCCTGCGCAGTAAGCGGCTGGTCTGCCTCCGGTGGCGCGCTGGCGCGTGGGGAAGATGTCGTTTTTTTCCTAGCCCGCGAGGGGGCTGCGCGGATTCAATCGGTGCATTGATTCACTACCCCAGGCCTCTCTCATCTTTTTTGGGGCCACATGCACCGATGCAACACCACCAACCCCTGCGCGTTTTTCTGTTCCTGCTGGCCGCCCTGGGCCTGGCCGTCCCCTGGTACTTCAACACCCTGTACTTTCTGGCCGGTGGCAGCGTGATGCCCGATGTCTTCTGGCGCGACGCCTTTGCCAATGCGCTCACCACCAGCATCACCTGCGACGTGTACCTGGCCGCCGTGGCGTTCTCGGCCTGGGTGGCGGCCGACCGTCGCCTGGGCGCGTGGCGCTGGGCCTGCATTGCGGCCTGCTTTGGCATCGGCCTCGCGTTTGTGATGCCGCTGTACCTGGCTCAGCGTTTGCGCATGGACGCAGCCCGCTCCGGCGGCTGATACCAGTTTGCGTTCAATGAACAAGAACCGTTCGGGCTGAGCCTGTCGAAGCCTCGCGTGGCGCTTCGACAGGTTCAGCGTGAACGGACTTGTATTTTTGAACGCATACCAGTACGACCCGGCTGCGCCTGCGCGCCCACCTGCAGGGGCCAGTGTTCGGTGACCGGGCTGCGGCTGCCCTGCACCAGGGCCTGCAGCGACTGGCCCGCCAGCCTGCGCACATCGCGCGCCATGTGCGACTGGTCGTAGTAGCCCTGGTCCACCGCCAGGCCCACCACCGGGCTACCGGGCGCGGCCAGGGCGTTGCCCAGCGTGCTGTTCAGCCGCGCAATCACCTGAAACTGCTTGGGCGCCATGCCCCAGTGCGCCACAAAGCGCCGTTCAAACTGCCGCTGGCTCAGGCCCAAGCGTTGGCCCGCGCCCGTGGCGTTGTCGCTGGCTGCCTGCAGCAAGGCCAGCGCCTGCTGCCGCCGCGCCTCGCAGGGCGCTGGTGGCGCAACCCGCTGCCGGATGAAGTCGCACAGCACCTGCAGCCGCGCGCCATCGTCTGCCGCCGCGCGCACCGCGTGTTCCACCTCAGTCCACCCGGGGCCCACCAGTTCGGCCAGCGGCCGCAGCGTGTTCACCAACCCGCACGCGCTGTCAAACAGCGCTGCAGCCGCCTCGGGCTGCAGCACCAGCCCCACGGCCTGCACCGGCCCGCTGTGTTCATACACCGTGGCCGTGGTGCTTGCGCTCATCCAGGCTGCTGGCGGCACGGGCGCGCCCCGGCACACCACCTGCCCGGCCAGCCGCACCACCAACATGCTCGACACCATGGCCGGGAAATGCGATTGCGCCAGCGCCGCCGGGGCATCGACCACCACGGCGGCCATCAGCCAGGGCTGTAAATCGGAGGGGACGGGCACCAGGCGCTGCATGCCCGGATTTTGCACACCGAGGGACCCTCTGCACGAATCACCGCGCCGTGTGCATCTGCGGACTCGGGCGGCCTGCAGCGTTGCAAATACTCGCAATAGCTACGGCTATTGCTGCGTTTTTCGCCTTGCAGCCCATCCCGATCCGCAGCGCACACTTGCCGCTCGATTCGTGCAGAGGATCCCTAGGGCCAGGCGTGGTGGCCAATCCACCGGCGCCTTGGCAGGTGCGCCAGCCACCCGCGCGACACGCGCCTGCCGCACGCCCCGACTATGCTGTGCGCTTCGCCCGCCGGCCCACACACACCCGCGCCCTGCGCCCCGCACCATGCAGCCCACCCCCACCCGATCCCTGCCCATGGCAGGCGCCACCAACTTCCGCGACCTGGGCGGCTACACCGGCCACGGCGGGCGGCCCGTGAAGTGGCGGCGCATCTTCCGCTCTGACCACCTGGCGGGCCTGACCGCACAAGACCAGGCCCTGCTGGCCGAGTTGGGCGTGGCCCGCGCGGTGGACTTTCGTGGCCAGGCCGAAAGCGCTGCCTACGCCTACGCACTGCCCGGCGTGGCCTACCACCCCCTGCACATCGAGCCCACCGTGGTGCAGCGCGCGCTGGAGCTGCAACGCACCGGCCGCCAGCTCACCGCCCAAGACGCCGTGGGCCTGATGCAGGACACCTACCGGGGTTTTGTGCACGACAACGCTCCGCGTTTTGCCGAGCTGTTCCGCCTGCTGCTGGCCAGCGACGCGCCCATGGTGTTCCACTGCACCGCAGGCAAAGACCGCACCGGCTTTGCCGCCGCCCTCATCCTGCTTACGCTGGGCGTGCCGCGCGACGTGGTCATGCACGACTACCTGCTCACCAACGCGCTCTACCAGCGCCCGCCCGGCATGGGCAGCCACGCCCCCGAAGAAGTGCTGGCCGTGCTGTGGCGCGTGCAGGAGGAGTTTCTGAACGCCGCCCTGCACATGGTGGACCACGACTTTGGCGGGCTGCAGGCGTACCTGGTGGACGTGCTTGGCGTAGATGCCGCAGCGCAGAAGGAATTGGCAGGGCGGTATCTGCAGGCGGTGTGACGCCCCGGCGGGCCTTGCTGGTTGGCCCCCGTCCACGACGCACTGTTGCTTGTGCGCTGCAGGCCCCCCGCTTTTTCCATGGCGCAGGGCCGATGCCCCGGATTCAGCGGGCCCGCGTGGGTAGCATGCCCAGCTTCACTTTTTGGTGGCGCTTTGGTGCGCCCTTGCTCTCATGATCCGACTGGTACTGATCGCCCTGGTGTTGCTGGGCGGCTTTTATGCGCATGGCCGTTTGACGTTTTCCGAGCCGCGCGTGATGGGCTGGATGACACAGCACGCCGCGCGCAGCATGCAGGGCGACAGCGTGGCGTGCGACGACTACGCCGACGACCTCAAGGTCGAGCTGACCGCCAAAGGCCAGCGCGGGCGCTGGGAGGTCGAGGGCGGCAAGGCCGAGATGTGTGGCTACCTCAAGCAATCGGCGGCCGCGTTGACGGTGCTGCAGGCCACCACCCAGACCGAGTTCGACAACGTGCGCATCACACGCGGCGGCTTTCCATGGACCACCGCCCGGCTGCAGTACACCCAGCGCACCACCGTGCAGGCAGGCGGCCTGCCCAGCATGACGGTGGTCAGCGAAGACGCGATGGTGCTGGCCCGCACCCCTGGCGGCCTGCGCATTCGGGAGCTGCAGTCGCAGTCGTCGGGCGGGCTGTGAGGGCGATGAGGGCAACAAGGGAGGAGGCTCGGTGGAGCCCAACCCATGCTGCGCGATAGCCCCCTCACACCTGAGCAGACAGACGCAGCGGGCCGGGCAAGCCGGTGCCGCTGGGTGCCCCGCTCGCTACGTGCAAGTGGCGTTGATCGATCCATCGTGAATTCTTGCCTTGGTGCAGTCTCGGGGCAAAGGCGTTCGCCGCGCGCCTTTGACTTCGTTCTTTGACATCCAAAGGTTGCGCACCACCCTCGCACCCCCTACAGTGCATTTACAAATGCACACATGGGTGGCACACCAGCAAGGGAGGCAACTGGCGGCATGGCGATATTGATACCGGCATTGGGTGCGTGCTTGAGGCGCATGACACCTGGAGAAAAGCGCTTGGCCGAGAGGCTGGAAGACAAACTCGACGACTCGCTTAGATCGAGTCGGTCCCCCGATGGGCGATACGCACCCCCAGCCGCGTGATGGACTTCGCCACCATCACACAGTTCGGCGGCGCCCTGGCCGCTTTGGTGCCACTGGTGCTGATTGCTGGCTTTGCCACCGTCATCTGGCGCACCGTGTCGCTGCACACCCTGCTGCGGCGCCTGTGGCTGCTGGTGCACGGCAGCGAAGACATCTCAGACCCCAAGATCCGTGCGTATGTGGATGAGCAAACCAACCTCATGTCCTTTCGCATGTTCTCTGGCGTGCAGGCGGCCAGCCTGGAAGAAGCGCACCAGCTGATCGCGTGGTCCCAACTCCACAGCGTCGATTTGAGCCAAATCGCTGCTTGCGGGCGCTACTTCGACACCGGGTTGCGGCAAGTACGTAAGCAAGACTTGCCCTCTCGCCCCTACCTTTTTGCCCAGATTGCAGTGTTCGTCGTGTCCCTTGTCGGTTCGCTGGCCTTTGCTTGGCTGCTGCTGATCCCGCAAGTGCCGTTCACCTTCAAATCTGGCGAGCGAACCTTCCTTGCCACAGAGTCCAGCGCTCAGACCTTGTGGCCCCCGGTTCTCTTCAACAGAAACCTATTGAAAAAAGGCGACTGCGATCAGCCGCTGGCCGCGAACGCGGCGCGCACCTCTTTCACGGAGGCTGAGGTGAAAACGTTGTGCGAGTTTTTGCCAACGGACGAGTGGCCGCCGCATCTGGCAAGCAAGCTGAAAGAACAGCGCTGGTCTTTGTTTACCTGCCTGCTGTTCTTTCTAGTGCTGCTCGGCTACGTGGCCGTGGTGGTGAACAAAGTCATTGCGGCCAAAGTCATTGCGGCCAAAGACCTTGTGGCCCGTGGTCTGCCGCCCGCTTTGCCGGGGACGCAGGCGGAGCTGGATTTCACCAGTGCGAAAGGCTGACATGACGCACTTTGAATATTCAAAACCGACGCGAATGGGCGCGACTTCGCTCAGCGGCAACGCGGTGCTGTGCGCAGACACCAAGACGCGCGACCTGTGCGCCCGAACCCTGGCGCAACGCAAGCTGCCGGTAGAGAACCGGCTGGGCTCTGGCGACTTTGACCCCACCAGCAACAAGATCAAGGTGATGACCATGAAGGTCAGCAAAGGCCTGGAATTCCCCGTGGTGGCGCTACCCGGCGTGGGGCATATGCCTGCGGCTGGGGAGGACGAGAAGGAAGCGGCGCGGGTGTTTTATGTGGCGGCTACTCGGGCGACGCAGAGGTTACTCATCGCAGCTAATGGGGGCAACTCTTTTTCTCACAAACTGGTCAATTGAAAAGCAAACTTGAACAAGTATTCGTTAAGGGCAGGGAAAACAGAATGAAACTCGAATCGGTGTCTATCAAAAATTTTCGTTGCTACGCAGAGGAAATATCTGTCAACTTCCAGGACTTGACGACCTTTGTAGGCAAGAACGATATAGGGAAGTCTTCGGTCCTTGAGGCACTAGAAATTTTTTTCAATAACGATACCGTTGCGATAGAACAAAGCGACGCAAACATTCTTAGTGACCAAAAGAAGGTGGAAATCACCTGTGAGTTTTCAAATCCACCGAAGGAACTTACCCTGGATGCTGGTGCTGAGACTTCTCTTGAAGCGGAATACCTTCTGAGTGCAAACAAAACATTGAAGATTCGTAAAGTGTTTGACTGCAGCTTGAAGAAGCCTTCTGTCGAGGTTTTCGTTATTGCATTTCATCCAACTGCGCAAGGCGTTAGCAATCTTTTAGAACTCAAGGAAAGAGAGCTTCAAGCAATTGTTAAGGAGAGAAAACTAGAAGTTGCACTCAAAGGTAATCCAGGTATGCGCCGCGCGATATGGGCAGCCGCAGGAGAGCTAGGTTGCGCAGACGTAGCGATTCCGGCGAGCAAAGCAAAAGAAGATGGAAAGCGGATATGGGAGCAGATAGAAGCGCATCTGCCGATATTTGCACTGTTTCAAAGTGATCGCAGTAGTCGCGACTCCGACGATGAAGTGCAAAACCCAATGAAAGCCGCGGTGGCTGCGGCAATCGCCGAGGTACAGGATGACATTGCTCGAATTCAGGCACGCGTACAAGAAAAGGCCGAAGAAATAGCGAAAAGTACCCACAGAGCATTAACGACAATTGATGCTAGCCTAGCGAGCGAGTTGACGCCCGAATTCACTGCGCCGACTCTTTCAAAATGGATATCCCTCTTCTCATTGGGTCTCAATACCGACTCAGGCATTCCGTTGAACAAACGCGGCAGCGGCGTAAGGCGCTTAGTACTGGTTAGTTTCTTCAAAGCTGAAGCTGAACGTCGATTGAAGACAAGCAATAAACGCAGCATCATTTATGCAATAGAAGAGCCTGAGACTGCTCAACACCCTAACAACCAACGCATCCTCATTGATTCGTTCAAATCTTTATCTAGCGAGGCAGGCTGCCAAGTCATATTGACAACGCATAGCCCCGGTTTTGCCTCTGAACTGCCTGTAAGCAGTATTCGATATGTAAGCCGAGATCTTGAAACGCATGTACCTCAAATTAGAGATGGGGTTGATGTTTTCGGTGCTGTAGCAGACGCACTGGGTGTGACACCAGATAGCCGGGTAAAGGTTTTACTTTGTGTCGAAGGGCCAACCGACGTTTCAGCCTTGAAGTGCCTCAGCAGGGCACTGCACGCCGCAGACCCAACGCTTCCGAACCTAGAAACAGATGAACGAATTGCGTTCATCCTTTTGGGAGGCTCCACGCTAAAGCATTGGGTAGACGAGAACTATCTTCAGACCCTACGCAGACCCGAAGTTCATATTTACGACCGGGATGTGCCGGCATATGCAGCAGCAGTGGAAAAGGTGAACTTGAGGGCCGACGGGTCGTGGGCAACGCAAACGAATAAGCATGAAATCGAGAGCTACCTGCACGCTGATGCCATTCGTGAAGCCTTTGGCGTCAACGTCTTGGTTTCTGATCACCCGGTGGACGGCAAGGCCGTGCCAAAAATTTTTGCGGAAGCTTACTCTGCCGCGCAAGGATTTGACGGCGTAATGAAAGATTCAAATGCAAAGATTCGTCTGGCCGATAAAGCCTTTCCATTGATGACTGCTGATCGCATCAATGAGCGCGATCCAGATGGAGAAGTCTCAAATTGGTTGCGCCGAATTGGCCAGTTAGCCGCCGCCTAGTAGGCTTAGTGCGCGACCTGCCCAACCAACAAAGAGAGTTTTATCCACATGCACGAGATCATCTGCCCCCACTGCAGCAAAGCCTTCAAGATCGACGAGGCGGGGTATGCCGACATCCTCAAGCAGGTGCGCGATGGTGAGTTTGAGCAGCAGTTGCACGAGCGCCTCGAATTGGCCGAGCGGGAAAAGCGCGACGCGATTGCCTTGGCCAAGGCGGGGGTGACCAATGCACTGCAAAAGGCTGCGGCCGCCAAAGACACCGAGATTCAGGCGCTGAAGGCCCAGCTGGACGCGGGCGAGGTGGAGCGCAAGCTGGCGGTGGCAGAGGCTTTGGGCACGGTGAGCAAAGAGCGCGATGCGCTGGCGAATGAGCTGGCCCAAGCGCGCAACGCGCAGCAAGCCGCAGCCCAGTTGGCCGAGGCCAAGCTGGCCCATGCGCTGCAGGCCGAGGCCGCCAAAAAGGATGCCGAGATTCAGGCCCTGCAAGCCAAGCTGGCGGCCAGCGATGTGGCGCGCCAGTTGGCGGTGACGGAGGCGGTGAACCAGGCCGTGGGCGTGGTGGCCCAAGAGCGGGATGCCTTGAAGCATGACCTGAGCCTTATCACCGTCAAAAACCAGCTGGAAGAGAAAGCCATCAAGGAGCAGTTCGCCCTGCAGTTGCGCGACCGTGAAGGCGAGATTGAGCGCCTGCGCGACATGAAGGCGCGGCTATCGACCAAGATGGTGGGCGAGACGCTGGAGCAGCACTGCGAGATTGAATTCAACCGCATCCGTGCGGCGGCCTTTCAGCGCGCGCATTTTGAAAAAGACAACGACGCGCGCACTGGCAGCAAGGGCGACTACATCTTTCGTGAGTCTCATGAAGACGGCACCGAGATCGTTTCCATCATGTTTGAGATGAAGAACGAGAGCGACGAGACAGCCACGAAAAAGCGGAACGAAGACTTTCTGAAAGAGCTGGACAAGGACCGCACCGAGAAGGCGTGCGAGTACGCGGTGCTGGTGTCTCTGCTGGAGCCGGAGAGCGAGCTGTACAACAGCGGCATCGTCGATGTGTCGCACCGCTACCCCAAGATGTATGTGGTGCGGCCGCAGTTCTTTGTGCCGCTGATCACGCTGCTGCGCAATGCCGCGTTGAACTCGCTGAAGTACAAGTCCGAGCTGGCGCTGGTACGTTCGCAGAACCTGGACATCACCAAGTTTGAGACGCAGCTCGACGAGTTCAAAACAGCGTTTGGCCGCAACTGGCGCCTGGCGTCAGACGGTTTGAGGAGGCCATCAAGCGCATTGACGAGGCCATCAAGGACCTGGAGAAGACCAAGGAGGCGCTGCACAAGTCAGCCAACAACCTGCGCCTGGCCAACGACAAAGCCGAAGACCTCACGATCAAGAAGCTGACACGCGGCAACCCGACGATGGCGGTCAAGTTTGCGGAGCTGAAGCAGGTGGAGATTTCGGACGGGGAGTGATGCTGGCCCGCATGGGGGCTCGTGGCGCATCCGTGCGCCGGGGGCGCAGGTAAAGCCGCCCCGGCCCTCGGAGCGTGCAGGTGCCCGGCTGGGCACTTCCACTCAGATCTTGACGAACTGGGTTGCCGACAGCGCGCCAAACGGCAGCTCAGACAACCGCCCGCCCACCGCCAGCGTGCCCAAATCCACCGGGAAGTAGCCAATGGTGTCCAGCACCTTGCGCACTTCGCCCTTCGCGGCGGCGTCGTCGCCCGCGTAGAACATGGCGCGCTGGCCGCCAGACACTTGGGGCTGGGCCAGCAGATTCACGTCGAGGTGGTTGAACGCCTTGACCACGCGGGCGCCGGGCACGAATTCGCTGAACACTTCGCTGGACGAGCGCCCGCCCAGGTCGATGGCCTTGATGCCGTAGGCCGCCAGCGGGTTGCTGGGGTCTTTGGCGGCGGGCGAGTTGGGGTCCAGAAACTCCACGGGGTTGGTGCCGTCGATGACGATGCGGCCGTTCCACGCAGGCAGGCCGCCCAAGGCCTGGCCCAGGTCTTCCCAGCGCACGGCGACGAGCACGATGTCTGCGGCGGCCGCTTCTGCCACGGTGCCCGCTTTGATCGTGGGGCCCAGTTGCGCTACCAGCGCGGCCAATGATTCCGGGCCTCGCCGGGTGGAGATGGTGGCCGACAGACCCTTGCTAGCCAATGCGCGGGCCACGTTGGAGCCGAGAGCGCCTGAGCCGATGATGCCGATGTTCATGGTGTTTTCCTTGGTGAATGAAGTGGGTTGAGAGAACGTGATGGAAAGTGAGTGGGGCTATGCCAGCCGCCCGGCTTGGCGCAGTTGCGTGGCAATGCGCCGGATTTCTGTACTGCCCTGCCGCAGCGCCGCCTGGCTGGTGTGCACTGAGTAAGTCCCCATGACCAGTTCGTGCGGGTGCGGCACGGCAGAGCCCAGCACGAAGCTGCTGGCCTGGGTGGCTACAAAGTCAATGCTTTGGCCGGAGGGCTCAAACGCCACCAGTTCGCCTGCCGCAATGGGTTCGCCCGCCGTCAGCGCGCCAGTGGCCACCGCCGCCCACGCTACGGTGTGGCCTGGGGGCGGGGTGTAGGTCCAGCGTTCGCCCTGGGCCAGCTGCACGGCCAGATAGGTGATGCCCTCGGGCGCAGCCACGGGGCTGTGCGCTGCGCCGTACTCGCCCAGCAGCACCCGCACCGGGCCGACCTGGGGCACCAGCTCGGGGGCGAGGTACTGGCTGTGTGCGGGGGCGTTTTCCAGCGCGGCGGGCAGGGCCACCCACAGCTGAAAGCCCCGGCCCGGTGTGTCGCCCACGGGGGCGCCGGTGTGCCACACGCCGCTGCCAGCACGCATCCATTCCACGCCGCCCGCAGGCAGCAGGCCCGCCTGGCCGGTGCTGTCTTCGTAGCGCACATCGCCTTCCGACAAAAACGTGACGGTCGCGATACCCGAGTGGGGGTGCATGCCAAAGCCCTGCTGCGCTGCGCCCGGCTGAAAGTGAACCAGGTCCAAGAAGATGAAGGGCTTGAGCACCTGGCCCAGGTCCCCGGGGCTCATGAGGCGGGTGATGGGGCCGTGCGTGGTGCCACGGGTGCGGTGGGCGATGGCGCGGG
>Ga0187845_1001472_pt1 | contig 13466 bp, 13 predicted proteins | sample SpaLakP09_SKY_68_FD_134515 | JGI IMG/M metagenome (GOLD analysis project Ga0187845, IMG submission 134515) | Oligotrophic lake water microbial communities from Sparkling Lake, Wisconsin, USA - SP09_SKY_68 | ecosystem: Environmental > Aquatic > Freshwater > Lake | place: USA: Sparkling Lake... | reverse complement strand
GCAGGCCAATCTGGATGCGGGCCTGCTGCTGCGCCGGCGCCTGACCATCACCGGCTCGACCCTGCGCCCGCGCAGCCTGGTCTTCAAGGCGGCGCTGGCGCAGTCGCTGCGCACTCGGGTCTGGCCTCTGCTGGACCAGCGCGTCATCAAGCCGGTCGTTTACAAGACCCTGCCGGCCGCGCAAGCGGCCCAGGCGCATGAGCTGATGGAGTCGGGCGAGCATGTCGGCAAGATCGTGCTCACCTGGCATGAGACCTCTGGGAGAGTTTGAACATGCGCAAGAAACTGGTGGTTGGCAACTGGAAGATGCATGGCTCGCGGGCCAGCAACGCGGCCCTGCTGTCGGGCTTGCGCGAAGCCGGCCCGTGGAATGCCGATGTGGCGGTCTGCGTGCCCATGCCCTACATCACCGAAACCGCGCTGGCCTTGACCGGCCAGGCCATGAGCTTCGGCGCCCAGGATTGCTCGGCGCACGAGCAGGGCGCTTACACCGGTGAGGTGTCGGCCGCGATGCTGGCCGATGTCGGCTGCCGCTACGTGATCGTCGGCCACTCGGAGCGACGCGCCTTCCATCATGAAAGCGACCAGTTGGTGGCCGACAAGGCCAAGGCGGCTTTGGCCCATGGCGTGACGCCCATCGTCTGCGTCGGCGAGACCCGTGCCGAGCGCGAGGCCGGCCAGACCGAGGCGGTGGTCAAGCGCCAGCTGGCCGCCGTGATCCACACGCTGACGCATTGCATCGGCGAGATCGTGCTCGCCTACGAGCCGGTCTGGGCGATCGGCACGGGCCTGACGGCCTCGCCGGAAGAGGCTCAGGCGGTGCATGCCGTGCTGCGCATGCAGCTGCATGCCGCGACGCAGAAGGCGGATGCGATGCGCATCCTGTACGGCGGCAGCGTCAAGCCCGACAACGCCGTCAGCCTGTTTGGCCAGCCTGACATCGACGGCGGCCTGATTGGCGGCGCGGCCTTGAAGGCCGCCGACTTCAGCGCCATCTGCCGGGCTGCCGGCTGATAGACCAACACAACGAATGACTGGCGTGACCCGACGGGCGCGCCAACACTGAATATCGAACTTGGAGTGAGTTGAAATGCAGATCTTGATGAACCTGGTGCTGGTCGTGCAAATGCTGAGCGCGCTGACCATGATTGGCCTGGTGTTGATCCAGCACGGCAAGGGCGCCGACATGGGCGCATCCTTCGGCAGCGGCGCCTCGGGCAGCCTGTTCGGCGCCACCGGCAGCGCCAACTTCCTGTCGCGCACCACGGCCATCGCGGCCACGCTGTTCTTTGCCTGCACCTTGGCCATGGCCTACTTCGGCAGTCACCTGATGGCTACGACGGGTGAGGCCAGCTCCATCCTAGACAAGGCCGCGCCGGCCGCCAGCGCGCCCGCAGCCAGTGCTGTGAACCCGGCGGTCCCGACCGGCATTCCGGGCGCCCTGCCTGCTGCGGCCGCCTCGAAGTAAGAGACGCGGGCCGCGCGAGGCCGTCTCCGGCACTGCCCGTGCGAATGGAAGACAGCCTCGCGATTCAGCGCATATTTCAGAGGAAAGTGCCCGGACCCAGGGCAATTTCGGTCTAGAATACAAGGCTGTTTGAAACGCCAGCCTCATGCGCTTCAAGCACACAAAAATGCCGTCGTGGTGAAATTGGTAGACACGCTATCTTGAGGGGGTAGTGGCGAAAGCTGTGCGAGTTCGAGTCTCGCCGACGGCACCAGTTTCGAAATTCTGAGCAAGCGCACGCAAGGGCCTGATCCGGCGCTTTGCATGCGGGGTTCAGCTCAAGTGCAGCGCCCGGTCATGACGCCAATCAAAAAGGCGTAGCGGGAGACAAGCGGGCGTAAGCCGCAAGCGACCATAATGGGCGTTGGCGGCGCGCCCGTTGCGCTTGATGGGTCACAGGTTCTGTGCGTGGTGCATGGACCTTGCCGGATGATTGAAGTTCTAGCCAACGCCAAAAAAGAGCATTCCCCATGAATCTGGACCAGTACCTGCCTGTCATCCTCTTCATCCTGGTCGGCACGGCGGTCGGTATTGCGCCCCAGGTGCTGGGCTTCATCTTCGGCCCCAATCGCCCGGACGCCGCCAAGAACTCCCCCTACGAATGCGGCTTCGAAGCCTTCGAAGACGCGCGGATGAAGTTCGACGTGCGCTACTACCTCGTCGCCATCCTCTTCATCTTGTTCGACCTGGAAATTGCCTTCCTGTTTCCGTGGGCGGTGTCGCTGCGCGAAATCGGGGCCGTGGGCTTCTGGTCGATGATGGTTTTTCTGGGCATTCTGGTCGTGGGTTTCATCTACGAGTGGAAAAAAGGCGCTTTGGACTGGGAATGACGGCGTCGTCCGATCGATGTTCGCATCGGCCCCGGGCTCTGTCCTGCCTCGACTGAATGGAAACTAGACATGGGTATTGAAGGCGTTCTCAAAGAAGGCTTTGTCACCACCTCGGTGGACACGCTGATCAACTGGTCCAAGACTGGCTCGCTGTGGCCGATGACCTTCGGCCTGGCCTGCTGCGCGGTGGAAATGATGCATGCGGGCGCGGCCCGCTATGACATCGACCGCTTCGGCATGCTGTTTCGCCCCAGCCCTCGCCAGTCCGACCTGATGATTGTGGCCGGCACGCTGTGCAACAAGATGGCGCCGGCACTGCGCAAGGTCTACGACCAGATGGCCGAGCCGCGCTGGGTGCTGTCTATGGGCTCCTGCGCCAATGGCGGCGGCTACTACCACTACAGCTATTCGGTCGTGCGCGGCTGCGACCGCATCGTGCCGGTCGATGTCTATGTGCCCGGCTGCCCGCCGACCGCGGAAGCCTTGCTCTACGGCATCCTGCAGCTGCAGGCCAAGATCCGCCGTGAAAACACGATCGCGCGCTGAGGGCCGGTACAGATGAGCAAACTAGACACCCTCCAGCAGACCCTGCAGACCGTGCTCGGCGAGCGCATCCGGTCGCTGTCCAGCGCCCTGGGCGAGCTGACCCTGACCGTTGCCCCCAAGGACTACACCGAGGTGGCCACCACCCTGCGTGACCATCCCGAACTGCGCTTCGAGCAGCTGATGGACCTGTGCGGACTGGACTACAGCACCTACAAGGATGGCCTGCACGAGGGGCCACGTTTTGCCGTGGTCTCGCACCTGCTGTCGATCAGCAAGAACTGGCGCCTGCGCCTCGTCGTCAACTGCCCGGAAGACGATCTGCCCCGCGTCGATGCGCTGACACCGGTGTGGAACTCGGCCAGCTGGTTCGAGCGCGAGGCCTTCGACATGTTTGGCATCATCTTCGACGGCCACGAAGACCTGCGCCGCATCCTGACGGACTACGGCTTCATCGGCCACCCGATGCGCAAGGACTTCCCCGTCACCGGCCATGTGGAGATGCGCTATGACGCCGAGCAGAAGCGGGTCATCTACCAGCCCGTCACCATCGAGCCGCGCGAGATCACGCCACGCATCATCCGTGAAGACAACTACGGCGGTCTTCATTGACATGATGCTGACGCCGCATTCCGCTTCCCAAGGTATTTCCGGCCGCCGCGCGTTGCGCGTTGCCTGAGGCTTCTATGGCTGATATCAAGAACTACACCCTGAACTTCGGTCCCCAGCATCCGGCCGCGCACGGCGTGCTGCGCCTGGTGCTCGAGCTCGATGGCGAGGTCATCCAGCGCGCCGACCCGCACATCGGCCTGCTGCACCGCGCGACCGAGAAGTTGGCCGAGAGCAAGACCTTCATCCAGTCGCTGCCCTATATGGACCGTCTCGACTATGTGTCGATGATGTCCAACGAGCATGCCTACTGCCTGGCGATCGAGAAGCTGATCGGCGTTGATGTGCCGCTGCGCGCGCAGTACATCCGCGTCATGTTCTCCGAGATCACGCGCCTGCTGAACCACCTGCTGTGGCTGGGTGCGCACGGCATCGACTGCGGCGCGATGAACATCCTGATCTACTGCTTCCGCGAGCGGGAAGATCTGTTCGATATGTACGAGGCGGTGTCGGGTGCGCGCATGCACGCGGCCTACTTCCGTCCGGGCGGCGTCTATCGCGACCTGCCGGACAGCATGCCGCAGTACCAGGTCAGCAAGATCAAGAACGCCAAGACGATCGCGCGCCTGAACGAGAACCGCTCGGGCTCGCTGCTGGACTTCATCGAAGACTTCTGCAAGCGCTTCCCGAAGAACGTCGACGACTACGAGACGCTGCTGACCGACAACCGCATCTGGAAACAGCGCACGGTCGGCATCGGCACGGTCACGCCGGAACGCGCACTGAACCTGGGCTTCAGCGGCCCGATGCTGCGTGGCTCCGGCATTGCCTGGGACCTGCGCAAGACCCAGCCCTACGAGGTCTACGACAAGATGGACTTCGACGTGCCGGTGGGCACGAACGGCGACACCTACGACCGCTATCTGGTGCGCGTCGAGGAAATGCGCCAGTCCAACCGCATCATCCAGCAGTGCGTGGCCTGGCTGAAGGCCAACCCCGGCCCGGTGATCACCGACAACCACAAGGTGGCACCGCCGTCGCGCGTGGACATGAAGTCCAATATGGAAGAGCTGATCCACCACTTCAAGCTCTTCACCGAAGGCTTCCACGTGCCCGAAGGCCAGGCCTATGCCGCCGTCGAGCATCCCAAAGGCGAGTTCGGCATCTACATCGTCAGCGATGGTGCGAACAAGCCGTATCGACTGAAGATCCGCGCGCCTGGCTTCTCGCACTTGGCGGCGTTGGACGAAATGGCCCGTGGCCACATGATTGCCGATGCCGTGGCCGTGATCGGCACGATGGACATCGTGTTTGGTGAGATTGACCGATGAACGACACAAACTCGAACAATGCGCGCACGGACGCGTTGACGCTTTCAGCGGCGACGCTTGCCAGGTTTGACCGCGAGGTTGCCAAGTACCCGGCCGAGCAGCGCATCTCGGCCGTGATGGCCTGTCTGTCCATCGTGCAGCAGGAGCAGGGCTTCGTGTCGCGCGAGAGCGAAGACGCGATCGCGGCCTATATCGGAGTTGCGCCTATCGCGGTGCACGAGGTCACGACCTTCTACAACATGTACAACCAGCGGCCGGTGGGCAAGTTCAAGCTGAACGTCTGCACCAATCTGCCCTGCCAGCTGCGTGACGGCCAGACCGCACTGGACCATGTCTGCAGCAGGCTGGGCATTGAAGAGGGCGGCACCACCGCCGACGGCCTGTTCACCGTGCAGAAAAGCGAATGCCTGGGCGCCTGCGCCGATTCGCCGGTGCTGCTGGTCAACGATCGCCAGATGTGCAGCTTCATGAGCGAACAGCGGCTGGACGAGCTGCTGGACCTGCTCAAGACCAACGCCAACGCCTGAACGGACCATGACGATGTTGGATCTCTCCAAATTTCAGGCCACGGGCACCGAGACCTGTTTCCATGACCGCCATGTCGGCGCGCAGATCTATGCGGGCCTGGACGGCAAGAACTGGTCGCTGAAAGACTATGTCGCGCGCGGCGGCTACGAAGCGCTGCGCAAGATCCTCAAGGGTGATGGCGGCGAGGGCACGACCCAGGACCAGGTCATTGCCGAGGTCAAGACCTCGGGCCTGCGCGGCCGTGGCGGTGCGGGTTTCCCGACCGGCCTGAAGTGGAGCTTCATGCCGCGCCAGTTCCCGGGCCAGAAGTACCTGGTCTGCAACTCGGACGAGGGTGAGCCCGGTACCTGCAAGGACCGCGACATCCTGATGTTCAACCCTCATATCGTGATCGAGGGCATGGCCATCGCTGCATATGCCATGGGCATCTCGGTGGGCTACAACTACATCCACGGCGAGATCTTCGAGGCCTATGACCGCTTCGAGGCGGCGCTGGAAGAGGCGCGCGCCGCCGGTTTCCTGGGTGACAACATTTTGGGCAGCGGCTACAACTTCCAACTGCATGCCTTCCACGGCTTCGGCGCCTATATCTGCGGCGAAGAAACCGCGCTGCTCGAATCGCTCGAAGGCAAGAAGGGCCAGCCGCGCTTCAAGCCGCCGTTCCCGGCCAGCTTCGGCCTTTACGGCAAGCCGACGACGATCAACAACACCGAGACCTTCGCCGCCGTGCCCTGGATCATCCGCAATAGTGGCCAGCAATACCTGGAAATCGGCAAGCCGAACAATGGCGGCACCAAGATCTACTCGGTTTCGGGCGATGTCGAGCGCCCCGGCAACTACGAAGTGCCCATGGGCCTGCCGTTCTCCGAGCTGCTGAAGCTCGCCGGCGGTGTGCGCAAGGGGCGTACCTTGAAGGCGGTGATTCCCGGTGGATCGTCGTCGCCGGTCTTGCCGGCCAGCGTGATGATGGAATGCACGATGGACTATGACTCCATCGCCAAGGCCGGTTCGATGCTGGGCTCGGGCGCCGTGATCGTGATGGACGACACCCGCTGCATGGTCAAGAGCCTGCTGCGCCTGAGCTACTTCTACATGCACGAGTCCTGCGGTCAGTGCACGCCTTGCCGCGAAGGCACGGGCTGGATGTACCGCATGGTCGAGCGCATCGCCAACGGCCACGGCCGCATGGAAGACATCGACCTGCTGAACTCGGTGGCCGACAACATCCAGGGCCGCACGATCTGCGCGCTGGGTGACGCAGCGGCGATGCCGGTGCGGGCCATGATCAAGCATTTCAAGCACGAGTTCGTGCACCTGATCGAACACAAGACGGCCCTCGCGGCGGCCTGACGACGCAACGGATTGAGGCCTGGACTAGCTATGGTTGAAATTGAACTCGACGGCAAGAAAGTGCAAGTGTTGGAAGGCAGCATGATCATGCATGCAGCCGAAAACGCGGGTACCTATGTGCCGCATTTCTGCTATCACAAGAAGCTCTCGATTGCGGCCAACTGCCGCATGTGCCTGGTGGACGTCGAGAAGGCGCCCAAGCCGATGCCGGCCTGCGCCACGCCGGTAACGCAGGGCATGATCGTGCGCACCAAGAGCGAGAAAGCCATCAAGGCCCAGCAGGGCGTGATGGAGTTCCTGCTCATCAACCACCCGCTGGACTGCCCGATCTGCGATCAGGGCGGCGAGTGCCAGCTGCAGGACCTGGCCGTCGGCTATGGCGGCAGCAGCTCGCGCTACACCGAAGAAAAGCGCGTCGTGTTCCACAAGAACATCGGCCCGCTGGTCTCGATGGAAGAAATGAGCCGCTGCATCCACTGCACACGCTGCGTCCGTTTCGGCCAGGAGATTGCCGGCGTGATGGAACTGGGCATGACCAGCCGCGGCGAGCATGCCGAGATCCAGACCTTTGTCGGCCGCTCGGTGGACTCCGAGCTGTCGGGCAATATGATCGACATCTGCCCGGTCGGCGCGCTCACCAGCAAGCCCTTCCGCTACAGCGCCCGCACCTGGGAGCTGTCGCGCCGCAAGACCGTCAGCCCGCACGACTCGACTGGTGCGAACCTGATCGCCCAGGTCAAGAACAACCGCGTGATGCGCGTCGTGCCGCTGGAGAACGAGGACGTCAACGAGTGCTGGATCGCGGACCGCGACCGCTTCTCGTACGAGGCCTTGAACAGTGATCAGCGCCTGACCCAGCCGATGGTCAAGCAGGGCGGCCTGTGGAAGGAGGTCAACTGGACGGCGGCGCTGGAATACGTCGCCAACGGTCTGAAGCAGATCAAGACCCAGCATGGCGCGACCAGCATCGGCGCGATCGGATCGGCCCACAGCACGGTCGAAGAATTGCATCTGTTGGCTGCGCTGGTGCGCGGTCTGGGCAGCGAGAACATCGACTTCCGCACCCATGCCGCTGATTTCAGCAACGCCGCACCCGCCGGCAAGGCGCAATGGCTTGGCCGATCGGTGGCCTCGTTGTCGCAGCTCGACCGCGTGCTGGTGATCGGCTCCTTCCTGCGCAAGGACCATCCGCTGTTTGCCCAGCGCCTGCGCCAGGCGGCTCGCCATGGCGCCAAGATCCACAGCGTCCACTCGACGGCCGATGACTGGCTGATGAATTTGGCGCAGCGGGTCACCGTGGCGCCCAGCGCCTGGGCGCAGGCGCTGGCCGATATCGCCACCGCCATCAGCCAGAGCACCGGCGTGACAGCACCCGCCGCCGGCACCGCGACCGAACAGGCGCAGGCGATTGCCGCCTCGCTGCTGTCCGGCCAACGCAAGGCCGTGCTCCTGGGCAATGCCGCGGCACAGCATCCGCAGGCCGCCAGCCTGCTGGCACTCGCCAACTGGATCGCCGCGCAGACGGGTGCTACGGTCGGCTATCTGAGCGCCGCCGCCAACACGATCGGTGCGCAACTGGTCAATGCGCTGCCAGGGCAGGGCGGTCTGAACGCTGGTCAGATGTTGTCCGCCGCCTCGCCGCTGAAGGCTGCGCTGCTGCTCAACGTCGATCCGCAGTTCGACAGCGCCAACACCTCGGCCGCTCTCCAAGGCGTGGCCAAGGCCGATATGGTCGTGATGTTCAGCGCCTTCAAGACCGGCTTCGAGCAGGCCGACGTGCTGCTGCCGATCGCGCCGTTCACCGAGACATCGGGCACTTTCGTCAATGCCGAGGGCCGCGTGCAGAGCTTCGTTGGCGTCGTCAAGCCGCAGGGCGAGACCCGTCCGGCCTGGAAGGTCCTGCGCGTGCTGGGCACGATGCTGGGCCTGCCGAACTTCGACTTCGAGACCTCAGAGCAGGTGCGCAGTGCCGCGCTGGGTGTGGACATGGACATGAGCTCGCGGCTGGACAACAGCACGCACGCTGCGATCACGGTAGCCACCGCGCACGCCGGCATCGAGCGCATCGCCGATGTGCCCATCTACAGCACCGACGCGCTGGTGCGCCACGCCACCTCGCTGCAGCTGACGGCCGACGCAAGGAATGCGGCCGTCGCCGGTCCGCCGACCGCACTGTGGACCCAGCTGGGTCTGCAGGACGGCGACAAGGTCGCGGTCACGCAAGACGGCGCCTCGGTGCAGCTCCCCGCCCGCCATGACGCAGCCCTGCCGGCCAACACCGTGCGTGTGCCGGCCGGCCTCGCAGACACCGCCGCACTCGGTGCGATGTTCGGCGAACTCTCTATCGCCAAGGTGTGACGATGATAGACAGCCTGAATCAATTCGGATCTTCGCTGCTGGGCGGCTTCTGGCCCGTGGTCTGGAACCTGATCAAGATCGTGGCCCTGGTAGCGCCCCTGATGGGTTGCGTGGCCTACCTGACCCTGTGGGAACGCAAGGCCATCGGCTGGTCGCAGATCCGCCCCGGCCCCAACCGTGTCGGCCCGTTCGGCCTGCTGACCCCGATCGCCGACGCGGTGAAGCTGATCTTCAAGGAGATCATCATCCCGACGGCGGCCAACAAGGGCCTGTTCTTCCTCGGCCCGGTGATGACCATCATGCCGGCGCTGGCCGCCTGGGTGGTGATTCCGTTCGGCCCCGAAGTCGCGTTGTCCAATATCAACGCCGGCCTGCTATTCCTGATGGCCATCACCTCGATGGAGGTCTATGGCGTGATCATCGCCGGCTGGGCCTCGAACTCGAAGTACGCCTTCCTGGGCGCGCTGCGTGCGTCCGCGCAGATGGTCAGCTACGAGATCGCGATGGGCTTCTGCCTGGTCGTCGTGCTGATGGTCGCCGGCACGATGAATATGAGCGAGATCGTGCTGGGCCAGGGCAAGGGCATGTTTGCCGACATGGGTCTGGGCTTCCTGTCCTGGAACTGGCTGCCGCTGCTGCCCATCTTCGTTGTCTACTTCATCTCGGGCCTGGCCGAAACCAACCGCCACCCGTTCGACGTCGTCGAAGGCGAGTCGGAAATCGTCGCCGGCCACATGATCGAGTACTCGGGCATGGCCTTCGCGATGTTCTTCCTGGCCGAATACGCGAACATGATCCTGGTCTCCATCCTGGCCGTGACCCTGTTCCTGGGCGGCTGGCTGTCGCCGATCGCCGCGCTGGACTTCATCCCGGGCTGGATCTGGCTTGGCATCAAGACCTTCGTCGTCGTGACCACCTTCCTGTGGGTACGCGCCACCTTCCCGCGCTTCCGCTATGACCAGATCATGCGTCTGGGCTGGAAGATCTTCATCCCGGTCACCCTGGTCTGGCTGGTCGTCGTGGGCCTGTGGATACAGTCCCCGTTCAACATCTGGAAGTGATGTGATGGCCCCCACGCTCACTTTGTTCACTGCCCCCCGAGGGGGCGCGAGCCTCCTTGAGACGGCTCGGCGGAGTCTCTGATATGTCGTCTGCTGTGACCTCCTTCAAGCACTTTGTGCAGAGCTTCATGCTCACCGAGCTGTTCAAGGGCATGCTCTTGACCGGCCGGCATTTCCTGTCGCCCAACATCACGGTGCAGTTCCCGGAAGAGAAGACGCCGCTGTCGCCGCGCTTCCGCGGCCTGCACGCGCTGCGCCGCTACGAGAACGGCGAAGAGCGCTGCATCGCCTGCAAGCTGTGCGAGGCGGTGTGCCCGGCGATGGCCATCACCATCGAGTCCGAGGTTCGTGACGACGGTTCGCGCCGCACGACGCGCTTCGACATCGACCTGACCAAGTGCATCTTCTGCGGTTTCTGCGAAGAGAGCTGCCCGGTCGATTCGATCGTCGAGACCAGCATCTTCGAATACCACGGCGAAAAGCGCGGTGACCTGTACTTCACCAAGGACATGCTCTTGGCCGTTGGCGACCGCTACGAACCGAAGATTGCCGCCGAAAAGGAGGCCGATGCCAAGTACCGTTGATCGAGCCCCTAACCTGGCCTGATCACCGACCGCTTGCTGGAACCCCATGGATACCACGACCGCGCTGTTCTATGTTTTCTCCGCCATTCTCTTGCTGGCGTCGTTCCGGGTCATCACGGCGCGCAGCACCGTGCACTCGGCGCTGTTCCTGATACTGGCTTTCTTCACCGCGTCCTGCATCTGGATGCTGCTGAAGGCCGAGTTCCTGGCCATCACGCTCGTGCTGGTCTATATCGGGGCGGTGATGGTGCTGTTCCTGTTCGTCGTGATGATGCTGGACATCAACACCGACAGCATCCGCCAGGGCTTCTGGAAGCACCTGCCGCTGGCCGGCATCGTCGGCGCGCTGATTGCGCTGGAGATGGCCGCCATCCTGATGGGAGGCTTTCGCCTGACCGAGGCCCCGACCCTGAGCGCTGCGGCGCAGAAGCTGGGCAATACCAAGCTGCTGGGCATCGACCTGTACACCAACTATCTGTACCCGCTGCAGATCGCTGCGGTGCTGCTGCTGGTGGGCATCATTGCTGCCATCGCTTTGACCCTGCGCAAGCGCAAGGACTCGCGCGCAATGAACCCGTCCGAGCAGGTCAAGGTGAAGAAGGGCGACCGCCTGAAGATCATCAAGATGAAGTCTGTGGTGGAAGCTCCCGATGCTCCCACCGCTCCCGACGCATCGAACAAGGGAGCCGCGTGATATGGGCGCTTTGACACTGGGCCATTTCCTGACCTTGGGCGCGATCCTGTTCGCGCTGTCGGTGATAGGCATCTTCCTGAACCGCAAGAACCTGATCGTGCTGCTGATGGCCATCGAGCTGATGCTGTTGGCGGTGAACCTGAACTTCGTCGCCTTCTCGCATTACCTGGGCGATATGGCGGGTCAGATCTTCGTCTTCTTCATCCTGACCGTGGCGGCGGCGGAGTCGGCCATCGGCCTGGCCATTCTGGTCGTGCTGTTCCGCAACCGTTCCACCATCAATGTCGATGAACTCGACTCCCTCAAGGGCTGAGCGAGGCGCACAAGAACATGTCTGCACAACTTTCACAGAACATGCTGCTCGCGGTGCCCATGGCGCCGCTGGTTGGCGCCGTCGTCGCCGGTTTGTTCGGCAAGCAGGTGGGCCGCCGCGGCGCGCACACCGTCACCATCCTGGGCGTTGCCATCGCCTTCATCCTGTCGGCCATGACGCTGTGGAGCGTGGTCCAGGACGGCGCCCGCTTCAATGCCACCATCTATGAATGGATGAGCGTCGGCAGCCTGAAGATGGAGATCGGCTTCCTGGTCGATGGCCTGACGGCGATGATGATGTGCGTGGTGACCTTTGTGTCGCTGATGGTGCATATATACACCGTCGGCTACATGGAAGAGGACCCCGGCTACCAGCGCTTCTTCAGCTACATCTCGCTGTTCACCTTCAGCATGCTGATGCTGGTGATGAGCAACAACTTCCTGCAGCTGTTCTTCGGCTGGGAGGCGGTGGGCCTGGTGTCCTATCTGCTGATCGGTTTCTGGTACACCAAACCGACGGCGATCTTCGCCAATATGAAGGCCTTCCTGGTCAATCGCGTCGGTGACTTCGGCTTCATCCTGGGCATCGGCCTGATCGTCGCCTATGCCGGCACCTTGAGCTATGCCGAAGCCTTTGCCAAGGCGCCGGAGCTGGCCAAGCTGAGCTTTGCCATGCCGCTGTGGGGCAGCGAGTGGATGCTGATCACCGTGACCTGCATCTGCCTGTTCATCGGCGCCATGGGCAAGAGCGCCCAGTTCCCGCTGCACGTCTGGCTGCCCGACTCGATGGAAGGCCCGACCCCGATCTCGGCGCTGATCCACGCCGCCACCATGGTGACGGCCGGCATCTTCATGGTCGCCCGCATGTCGCCACTGTTCGAGCTGAGCGATACCGCGCTGAACTTCGTGCTCGTGATCGGTGCGATCACGGCCTTGTTCATGGGCTTTCTGGGCATCATCCAGAACGACATCAAGCGCGTCGTTGCCTACTCGACCCTGTCGCAGCTGGGCTATATGACGGTCGCGCTGGGCGCCTCGGCCTACTCGGTGGCCGTGTTCCACCTGATGACGCATGCCTTCTTCAAGGCCCTGCTGTTCCTCGGCGCCGGCTCGGTCATCATCGGCATGCACCATGACCAGGACATCCGCAATATGGGCGGCCTGCGCAAGTACATGCCCATCACCTGGATCACCTCGCTCCTGGGCTCGCTGGCACTGATCGGCACGCCGCTGTTCTCTGGCTTCTACTCTAAGGACTCCATCATCGAGGCTGTGCACGCCAGCCATCTGCCGGCCGCGCAGTGGGCCTACTGGGCGGTGATCATCGGCGTGTTCGTCACCGCCTTCTATTCGTTCCGCATGTACTTCCTGGTCTTCCACGGCAAGGAACGCTTCCACCACAAGCCCTTCCCGGGCGAGCACGACCATCATGACGACCATGGCGAACACCATGATCCCCATGAGTCGCCCTGGGTGGTGACGGCGCCGCTGGTGCTGCTGGCCATTCCCTCGGTGGTGATCGGCTATCTGACGATTCAGCCGATGCTGTTCGGCGATTTCTTCAAGGACGCCATCATCGTCAACGCCCACGCCCACCCGGCGATGGAAGAGCTGGCCGAAGGGTTCCACGGCGCGGTGGCCATGGCCATCCATGGCCTGACGGCGCTGCCGTTCTGGCTGGCGCTGGGCGGCGTGGTCACGGCTTACGTGTTCTACATGGTCAAGCCGGCGATTCCCACCGCGATCAAGAACGCCTCAG
>Ga0187845_1001467_pt1 | contig 13491 bp, 10 predicted proteins | sample SpaLakP09_SKY_68_FD_134515 | JGI IMG/M metagenome (GOLD analysis project Ga0187845, IMG submission 134515) | Oligotrophic lake water microbial communities from Sparkling Lake, Wisconsin, USA - SP09_SKY_68 | ecosystem: Environmental > Aquatic > Freshwater > Lake | place: USA: Sparkling Lake... | reverse complement strand
TTTCCACTTCCATAAAATCTGCATCAAGCATGTGCCGACGCAAGGAGGCAATCGTATTGCTTCGCGCTCTAAAGGTATTACGACTTTCTGGATTAACGATCAGATCAACATAGCGTTGACGGTATTTCGTTTCTAAATCAGAGAGGCCATGAAACTTGTCTGGAAGAGGACGAAGAGACTTACTCAATAAGCGAAGATTGCTACATTCAACTGAGAGCTCACCCTTATTGGTCTTAAATAAATTGCCTTCAGCAGCAATGAAGTCACCCATATCCCAGTGTTTAAATGCACCATGAATATCGGCGCCACTGATTTCATCATTGATATAGAACTGAATTTGACCACTACGATCCTGAATGGTAGCAAAGCTGGCTTTACCCATTACACGTTTAAGCACCATACGACCCGCAACTTTGACATGTATTTTTTTAGCTGCTAACTCTTCTTTAGTCAGGCTGTCGTAGTGGGTATGAAGATTCGCAGCCAAGTGAGTTGGCACGAAGTCGTTCGGAAATGCTACACCGCTTGCTCGTAACTTAGCTAACTTTTCGCGACGTTCTGCAATGATGTGATTTTCATCCACAACCTCAGTAGCAGGAGTTTGATTTGAGCTAGGATTCGTTTGATCGTTCATATATTTTTTAAATAACTGGAATAGGGGTAATGAGTCAGACGCCTTGCTTTAGGCTGGCTTCAATAAAGACATCCAGATCGCCATCTAATACTTTTTGAGTATTGGAGATCTCAACGTTAGTGCGTAAGTCTTTAATACGGCTCTGGTCGAGAACGTAGGAGCGGATTTGGTGACCCCAGCCCACATCGGTTTTAGTGGCTTCTAATTTATCCTGCTCTACACGACGCTTTTGCATCTCGTGCTCATATAGACGTGACTTCAACATCGTCATCGCTTCAGCTCTATTACGGTGCTGACTTCGATCATTCTGACACTGCACCACAATCCCCGTTGGGAGGTGAGTGAGACGGACGGCAGAGTCGGTCTTGTTGATGTGCTGACCACCAGCACCAGAGGCGCGATAGGTGTCTGTCCGAATATCCGCAGGATTAACATCAATCTCAATGGAGTCATCAATCTCTGGATATACATAAATGCTGGCGAAAGACGTATGACGACCATTGGAAGAGTCAAAAGGAGACTTACGTACCAAGCGATGTACGCCAGTTTCTGAGCGCAGGTGCCCATAGGCATACTCACCATCGACTTTGATGGTAGCACTTTTGATGCCGGCAACATCGCCATCAGATTCTTCAAGGATCTCTGTTTTGTAACCTTTGCGCTCGCAATATTTTAAGTATTGGCGATAGAGCATGCTGGCCCAATCGCAGGCTTCAGTACCACCAGCTCCCGCTTGAATATCAATAAAGCAACTACATGGATCCATTTCATTGTGGAACATGCGGCGGAACTCTAAATCATGAATGATCTTGCTATAGCTCTCGACATCATGCTCGATCGCTCTAATCGTTTCAAAATCACTTTCTTCTTTAGCCATATCGAATAACTCGATGGCACCAGTGATATTGCTATTTAAATCAGTGAGGGTGGAAACCACACCATCAAGCAATTTCTTTTCTTTGCCGAGGGCTTGTGCTTTCTTTTGATCGTCCCAGATGGTGGGATCTTCAAGAATAGAGTTAACTTCAGTAAGGCGTCGTGACTTTACTTCGAAGTCAAAGATACCCCCGAAGTGCTTGCTCGCGGATGAGTAGATCGGAGAGGGTATTTGAAATAATATTAAGTTGTTCGGCTTCCATCCCCTGATTATAAGGGGGTTATTCCTACTTAGCCCTCGTCATGGGCCTCGATCATGAGTTGCACACGAGCCTGGCCCTGAAAGCGATCTGTGACTAGGCGGTAGGCTAGCTTTGCCTTGACTGGCAATGGCTGGGTCCGATTGAACCAAACGCCGGTAAATGGTTTGCTAGCCAGTTGCCCATCCCCTATGGGGCGAAGCTGCAAGCGCAGATGTTTTTCTTTCATGAGGCTTTGCTGGCTAATCTCAAATTCTCCATAAAAAACCGGCTGAGGAAAGCCTTGGCCCCAGATTTCTTCCGCAAGGAGATCGCCAGTTTCAGCAGTAAATTCTGATAAATCTAGTGGGCCATCATGGATATGTTTTCTTTCAAGAAGCTCGTCGTTTAATAGCTCGCTTGCGGCTTGCTGAAAGAGAGCATCAAACTGCTCGAAATCTACTTTTCTGATGGATAGTCCGGCAGCCATGGCATGACCGCCAAATTTGAGGATTAGGTTAGGCTCACGTTTAGAGACGATATCTAAGGCATCACGAAGATGAAAGCCAGTAATCGATCTTCCAGAGCCCCGCAACTCTTCCCCAGTAGCGCCATCTGCAGGAGCAAACACAATCGCAGGGCGATTAAAGCGTTCCTTAAGTCTTGAGGCCACGATACCGACAACACCTTGATGCCATTCTGGATTCCACAGGCAGATGCTAGAGCGGCTCGCCATGCTACCTGCGAGTTGATCTTCGGCGAGGTGGGCGAGGGCTGCCTCTTGCATACCAGATTCAATGACACGTCGCTCACGATTAATTCGATCGAGCTCGTACGCTAGCTCAATCGCTTCGTCTGGTTTATCGCTTAGTAAAAGTCGAATACCTAAAGTCATATCGGCTAAGCGACCTGCAGCATTGAGTCGTGGACCAATGGCAAAACCTAAATCGAAGGTATTGGCTTTGCGGGGATCGCGAACCGCTGCCTGAAACAGTGCCTGAATGCCTGCTTGCGATACCCCAGCACGAATGCGCTTTAAGCCATTGGAAACGAGGATGCGATTATTGCGATCGAGCTGTGCAACGTCAGCAACCGTGCCTAAGGCCACGAGGTCGAGTAGGTTCTCAATCTTAGGCTGAGTCTCGGCGGTAAATTTCCCGCGCCTGCGAAGCTCTGCACGCAATGCAACTAGCAAATAGAACATTACCCCAACACCGGCAAGTGCTTTGCTAGGGAAAGTGCAACCTGGTTGATTGGGATTAACGATTGCAGTAGCTTTTGGGAGTCGATCCCCTGGCAAGTGATGATCGGTCACGATCACTTCCATTCCCAACTCGCGAGCCCGATCTACCCCGGCCTCGCTAGCTATGCCGTTATCAACCGTAATAAGGTATTTAGGTTTAGGGATTTGCTGAGCAGCTAAATCAACTACCTCTGGCGTTAATCCATAACCCATCGTAAAGCGGTTAGGTACTAAGAATTGAATTGCGGTCTCAGGCCCACCCAACATCTTCAAACCACGAAGTGCAACGGCACAAGCAGTAGCGCCATCGCAGTCATAGTCAGCTACTACCAGCATGGAATCTTTACGCTCCAGAATCTCAGCTAGCAGGGTAGCAGTGCTGATGCAATTTTTAAGTTCGACTGGGGATAGTAGTTGCTTGAGATCTAAAGAAAGCTCATCAGGTTTAACAATGCCGCGGGCTGCATATAGTCTTGCCAGCAATGGATGCAGGCCACTTTGTTGAAGCCATGAAGCAGTGCGATCAGAGAAGGGACGTTGTGAAAATACGCTCGTCATCATGATGAAATGATTTCTTGCCAAGTTAAGGGCTCTGATTTTTTCCAGAAGGCCCATGATTTTTTATGTAAGTCTTTGGCTCCAAAGATTCTATGACGGGGCAACCCTTTGGGGAAGTCAATGATTTCAATCGAATCTAATTCTTTATTTAATAAAGCATTCTTCAAGCTATCCCAAACAATCTTTGGCTGATCTAGCCAAGCAAACCCGTTCACTAGCTTTGAAACATCAATTTCATCCTGTTGAGGAATGCCAAGGTATTTAGCTAATCCAGCCAATAGGGGGTGATCTCCATAGATCTGAGTAACGTTCTCAAATAGCCCAGGTGCTCGAACATCCTCTAACTTGCCGATACCACTAATCCATAGAGAATTAATGCTAGGCAGCCCGCCTTGTGCGCGCACTTCATTAACTGGATCAATATGCCATAGCATCTGAATTTCATTTTGGAGTTTGCGCCAGAGTTTGGCTATGCCTATTTCATTTGTATCGCGTGGCATCCACCAGTCGATATTGCGGCCATGCGCTTGATCAATAGAGTGCGTTGCAAGGCTAGCGAATGGACCAGCTGAAACAAACCAATCACGCTGGCCCTGGAACAACACCTTGCTTCTAAAATCTTCTTCGATGAATGGCAGGGCAACTTTTAGCAAGTCGGCAGATTCATTTGCCGTTAGATCAATCTGACTTTGTGCCATCAAAATTAAATGATCTCGGGTGGCATGCAGGTGGACTGGCTGTAAACAGGCAATCACTTCATTGGGATTTAGTGGCAGGCTGCTTTGGCTCAAGAGCAGGATCGGAGCAATTGGTAACTTATCTCCCAAGAGGAGACGTTCTTGCGGAAGCCCAGCGGGAGGGTTATCTTGGCCTAAGCTTAAATCAAGAGCATCCTCCCCCGACACCATTAGGGTAAAGCGCCTCAGAGAGCTTTGTTGGGAGGGTAAATTCGTAGTCATTCCCCTGATTTTAGGTGGCATTTACAGAATCCATCAGTTTGTCCATGTGATTGTCTAAACTGTGGCTATGTTGAGACTTCCTATTGAGCTAGAAATTGGCCTGCGCTACACCCGATCTAAGCGTCGCAAGACGGTGGGTAAGCGTGATGGCTTTCTCTCTTTTATTTCTGGGATTTCCACTGCGGGTATCGCTTTAGGCGTTGCTGCCTTGATTGTGGTGCTCTCAGTCATGAATGGCTTCCAAAAAGAAGTGCGTGATCGCATGTTATCCGTGCTCTCCCATGTTGAAATTACTGCCCCAGATGGATTGGCAAACTGGGAGCCAATTGCTCTTAGAGTAGCTGCTCAGCCTCATATAGTTGGCGTTGCTCCCATGGTCAGTTCACAAGGTTTACTCAGTCGCGAGAATGTCATGCGCGGCGTCTCAATTCGTGGAGTGTTGCCCAGTGAAGAGGGTAAGGTTTCTGACTTACCCAAGCAATTTGTGACAGGTAGCATTGAAGATCTCAAGCCTGGTACTTTTGGAGTGGCCTTAGGTGCGCAACTAGCCAATATGGTTGGTGCACGCGTAGGTGATCGTATAAGACTTATCGTTCCTGAGAGTGATCTCACTCCGGCGGGTGCCATGCCCAGAATGCGGACACTGCAAGTAGTGGGTATTGTTGACAGTGGCCATTATGAGTATGACAGTTCCCTAGCCATCATGCATTGGAAAGATGCTGCTGCTTTATTGCGCTTGCAAGACCCATCTGGTTTGCGCGTCAAGGTGGACGACATGCAGCGTGCCCCCGAGATTGCCTCTGAGCTAGCCCAAGTTGTGCCACAAGCCCTGTGGGTTAGTGACTGGTCTCGATCCAACCGCAATTGGTTTGCTGCTGTTCAAACCGAAAGAAAAATGATGTTCATCATCTTGACCTTAATTATTGCGGTAGCCGCATTTAATTTAGTTTCTACCTTAGTGATGACCGTCAATGATAAGCAGGCTGATATTGCCATCTTAAGAACGATGGGCGCGAGCCCGGGATTGATTCAACGGATCTTTTTGGTACAAGGTTTAGCGATTGGTTTACTAGGCTCTCTAGCTGGTGTGGGCTTAGGACTTCTTATTGCCTTAAATATTGACGTCATTGTTCCAACAATTGAAGCGATCTTCCGAGTACGCTTCTTACCTCGCGATATTTATTTCATTAGCGAATTGCCTTCGGATGTTCGTTTATCAGATGTTGTCACGGTAGGTTTAATGGCATTTGGTTTATCAGTGCTAGCTACCTTATATCCAAGTCGGCGGGCTGCTCAAGTGCAACCAGCGGAGGCACTACGTTATGAGTAGTTTAAAAAATGAATCCACCAATGTAGTGATCCTGAGGGCATCCGGTCTTGCAAAGACTTACGGTAAAGGATCAACTGCAGTTGATGTCCTCAAAGAAATTGATTTACAGGTGAGTGCTTCTGAGAAGGTGGCAATTGTCGGTTCTTCCGGTTCAGGTAAAAGTACTTTGTTACATTTATTGGGTGGTTTAGATACTCCTAGTGCGGGTACTGTGATTCTGGCTGGAGAGAATCTCCACAACTTATCTATTGGTAAATTAGACCAACTGCGCAATCAGAGTCTAGGATTTATTTATCAGTTCCATCATCTCTTAGATGAATTCAGTGCTGTTGAGAACGTGGCTTTACCTTTACGTATTCGTGGACTGAGTAATGAAGAGTCTATGGAGAGAGCAAATAAGATGTTGCATTCAGTTGGTTTAGCTAAGCGTGTTCAGCATACTCCGGGTGAATTATCCGGAGGTGAGCGTCAGCGTGTTGCAGTGGCACGCGCCTTAGTAGGCAATCCTTCTTGCGTGTTAGCCGACGAGCCTACTGGCAATCTCGATACCGAAACAGCTGATGGTGTGTTTGACTTAATGTTGGATATTGCCCGTGAGCAAGGCACTGCTTTTGTGATTGTGACCCATGATCCTATCCGCGCCAAACGTTGCGACCGGATTTTGCATTTAGAGCGTGGAGTATTAAAGACTTTCGTGCAATGAGCGAAGCCAAAAAAGATCTTGCTTGGGTAGACACGCACTGCCATGTGGATGCTCTGGAGTTTAAAGACATTCTTATGGAGATGATGGTAAGAACGGCAGGTGAGGGGGTTCAAGCCATTTTGCTACCAACAGTCCAAGCCTCTGATTGGGATCAAGCCAAAAACCTAGCAAAACAATACAGTAAGCAAGTTCCAGGCTTGGTTTATACCTTAGGCATTCATCCCCTGTACATCAATCAAGCTCAAGAGAGTGATATTGATTTTCTGAAAATTCAGATTGAGAAATCATTAGATGATCCTCGGTTTGTTGGCGTTGGGGAGATTGGGCTCGATTATTTTGTTGAAGGGTTAGATCCTCAGCGCCAAGAGTATTTCTTTCATGCGCAATTAGATTTAGCTGAGCAATTTCAGTTGCCAGTGATTCTGCATGTGCGCCGTTCACAGGACGCTATCCTCAAAGCCTTACGTAAAAGGAAAGTAACCAGTGGTATAGCGCATGCTTTTAATGGGAGTCATCAACAGGCCGAGCAGTTTATTGAGCTTGGTTTCAAGTTAGGGTTTGGTGGCGCAGCAACCTATGATCGCGCATTGCAAATTCGACGCCTTCTGCAAGAGATGCCGCTAGAGTGCATCGTTACCGAAACCGATTCTCCTGATATTCCGCCAGCTTGGTTAAAAGAGGAGGGCGGTAAGTTCAATGAGCCTGCTCTACTCCCCAGAATTGCGAGCCAGTTGGCGAAAATTCGTGGTGTCAGCGATGAAGTATTCGCTAATGCAGTTTGGCAAAATGCGATGCAAGCATTACCTCGTTGGTCAAATTTGATGACCAATATTTCAAACCCACAATCCGCTTCTTAAGAACTTGCGCATCAATATTGCGGCGTTCATCGCCGGGGGTGCACTCCTTCTATTTTTATCTGAAGTACTAGAATATTGGCAATGGATTTGTGCGGCAGTCGTCAGCGTCTCCTTGCTTGGCATCTATTTCAATTGCTCACTGATTCGTAATCGCTATCTCAATATGGTACTCGGAGTGTTCTGTTGCTTGTCATTAGGTTTTGCATGGAACGCCTATTACGCTCAAAGCCGTCTAAGTAATATTTTACCGATTGAGTATGAGGGCAAAGATTTACTGTTGGAGGGCAGAGTAAATGCCTTGCCTCAAAGCTCTCCTAGCGGCGCAAAGTTTTCTTTTGAAGTAGAGCAAGCATTTCTTGGGCAAGAAAGAATTGAGTCGTTTCCCCCGCAGGTATATTTGAGCTGGCAACCTGCTTGGCGTAATCCCCAGAAAGTTCCCGAAGTCATACCGGGTCAGCGTTGGAAATTTAAAGTCAAGATCAAGCGACCTTATGGCTCCTTAAATCCTCATACATTTGATTTTGAGCGTTGGTCTTTCCATCAAGATTTTGGCGCTAGTGGATCTATCAGATCAGGCGAACTATTGTTTGAGAAAGATATTGGCTTAGCAGAATTTTCTTTAGCAATGGAATATCAACGCTGGAAATTGAGGCACAAGATCCTATACCTGCTACCGGAGGATGCGCGCTATGGTGGTGTGATTGCCGCATTGGTGATGGGTGATCAAAACGCAATTGATCAAGAAGATTGGCGGGTATTTAATGCTACCGGAATAGGACATTTAATTTCTATATCGGGACTTCACGTAACCATGCTAGCTGGATTTGCTGCCATGATTGCAGCGTTTATTTGGCGCCGTAATACTCTGCCACTCGTAATTCCTGTTGGTAAAGTTTCAGCAGCAGCTGGGTTTCTGATGGCATTTGTCTATGCCTGGTTGGCGGGTTTTCAGATTCCGGCGCAGCGCACGATGTATATGGTGGGGGTAGTCGCCTTCGCTTTATGGTCTGGCCGAAACCCTCGCTCATTTGATATTTGGTGGTGGGCACTGGCTTTCGTACTTCTGATTGATCCTATGGCGGTCTACACGCCAGGATTCTGGCTATCGTTTGGCGCTGTTGCTGCCATTTTGTATTCGATGCAAGGTTCTGAAGGTCTTCTGGGTATACCTACTGGTAAAGAGCTTGAAGTGCATTGGCGACAAAGGCTTATTCAAGCGCTACGTGAGGCTTGTCGTGTTCAGGCAGTTGTCACTATTGCTCTTTTGCCATTGACCTTATATTGGTTTTATCAAGTATCGATCGTGTCACCTCTGGCAAATGCATTCGCTATTCCTGTGGTTAGTTATATTGTGACCCCCTTGGCTATTGCAGGCGCCTTGTTGCCTGACTTTATTGGTAAATGGTTATTGCTACCTGCCCATACCACGATGGATTACTTGGCCATCATGCTAGCTTGGATGGCTAATTGGAAATGGGCAATTGCCTGGTCCAGCCAACCTGCATGGTGGGCGATAGCTTTATCGACTATCGGCATCGTAATGTCGATTCGCCCCGGAATAATTGCAGAGAGCTGGGTCTCGAGAGTAGCTGGCCTTGCATTATGTATCACTTTATTTATACAGCCATCTGCCAATACCAATTTAGCTAAGGGCGAATTTCGGGCGACGGTGCTAGATATCGGTCAGGGCACAGCGGTTCTAATTGAGACCGCTTCCAAGAGATTGCTGTATGACACTGGGCCCATTCAAGGGAAAGACAATGCAGGCCAAAGAATTATTCTGCCGTATTTGAGAGGGAGGGGGATCAATCATATTGATCGCATGGTGACAGCCACAGTGATAGCGATCACATTGGTGGAGCCGCTACTTTGCTTAAAGAAATATCGTTTGATTCCATGATGGGATCCTTGCCGAGTACCAACCCCTTACTCACCAATCTAGAAGATAGAAGAGTGCTTAGTATTCCCTGTCGCTTTGGTCAGTATTGGTCATGGGACGGGGTGGACTTTCATATTTGGCATCCGCATGAGAACACTCTTTTTGAAGTTCAGCAAACCAGAAAGCCTAATGAGATGAGTTGCGTACTAGAGGTACGTAATCACGACTCTTCATTCTGGTTAACTGGTGATGTAGAAAGGCAGGGTGAGGCAGACATCACCGCTCGTCTAGATCAAGCTGCTTTAAATGATCTTCAAGATAAGAGGTTGATATTCATGGCACCACACCATGGCAGTAAAACATCCTCATCGCAAGAATTGCTAACAGCATTAAACCCAGATGAGGCATTTGCACAAAACGGCTATCGTAATCGTTATGGTCATCCGCATCCGACAGTCACCGCGCGCTATCAAGGTATGAGTATTCCGTTTTATCAAACCCCAGATACGGGCGCGCAAGTTTGGACTTTTTCTAAAAAAAGCAATTTACATGCAAGACCAATATTTTGGCGGGACGATTTTCAGAGACTCTGGCATCGCCCTCCAATAGATGCGGGTAAGTGAATGCCAAGACGGGTTTTTACTTAACAGGCTGGCATTGGGACTCTTATTTCATCATAAATTGTGTAACATTTTACACAATTTATGATATGATCAACGCATGAACTTACGTGAAATTGGTCTCAAAGTTGGGCAGCGTCGAGCTGATCTGGGTTTATCTCAAGATCGGCTAGCAAAGCTTTGTGGTCTCTCTAGGTCAACTATCCATCATTTGGAAAAGGGTAGCCTAAAGGATCTAGGTGCGGCTAAATTACTATCCTTACTCTCTTTAATAGGGATGGATGTTATTACCCAAGAGCATACAAAAACCTCTCATGGCCTTGACATGGCATGCAAGACAGCGAGCGTGAGCTACAAGACAAAGCTCCAAAGTAGCGACTTATCTTATTCACTGGCATGTGGAGAGTTACCTGAGAGGATTTATCCCCATGTAGCGACATTGCTAGATGAGGCACCGATAGCGATTATTATTTCTGCTGTTGAAGAGGCTGCAAAAATTAATCACATTACACCTAAAGCAATTTGGAAAAATATTCATCGGTGGGCGCAAGATATGCATTCTCCAAGACCGGTCTGGGCCTAATTAATGAATAAGGTGATTGAGCGCGAGTTGCCTGATGGTGCATGGAAGGATTTACTTCCCCATGCGCTTAGTATTATTGAGAATATTAAGATTCACGGCAATAAAGATCCCTTCTGGACTTTTGGTGGGGGTACGGTTTTGATGTTTCGTTACCAACATCGACTGAGTAAAGATATTGATATCTTTGTTCCGGACCCACAATATTTAGGATTTGTTACCCCACGCTTGAGTGATGTTGCGGCTGCAGTAACTTCTCAGTATGTCGAGGATCAAAGCTCTTTCGTGAAATTGATTCGTCCAGAAGGGGAGATTGATTTCGTTGCTTCCCCTAACTTAACCGAGTCACCATTTGAGATATGGAATATTGGCGGTGAACACATCAGGGTAGAAACTGCTACAGAGATTGTTGCTAAGAAATTATGGCATCGTGGTGATAGGGCAACAGCCCGTGATCTCTTTGATTTATCTTTAGTCATTGAGCGAGATCCAGATGCGCTAATTAAGGCCAGCAAGTTCCTACTAAAGAATGCTGAATCATTTATGAGTCAAATTACTGGTAGGGCGGAGGTATTAAAAATGCAGTTTGCGGAAATTGATGTTCTCAATTACAGGCCAAAATACGATGAGGCAGTTCAGCGAGCAACTATATTCTTGAGAACGCTGAAGTAAATCGTTGGTCATCTGGATAGTACTGTCCGATTGTAAACTTGAGATCAGGAGTGATATCCTCATGCGAAGAGTCTACAGAGTCGATTAATGTGTGATAAGAAGCAAAAAGGCTTCTGAGTCAATTGACCTAGAAGCCTTCTACTTATCTGGTTGCGGGGGCAGGATTTGAACCTACGACCTTCGGGTTATGAGCCCGACGAGCTGCCAGACTGCTCCACCCCGCGTCTGAAGCTGTGATTCTAGCATTTTTTCACCCCCTCTGTCGAGATATTCCTGAATTTGGTGCTTAAAAAAGCGGTTTTTAAACTGAAATAAGACTTCTGAGTCAGCCTGCATAAGGTGTAACATACCGCAACGCAATATTACTCATAGGTGATGAGATGTCCATTAGCAATCCTGAGTTTTCAAGCTCTGATTTATTAAAGCCCGTTGATCTGCATGGTGATCACGATAGCCATAAAAAAGGCTTGGCAACGATGATGCTAGCAGCCATTGGTGTGGTTTTCGGGGATATTGGTACTAGCCCCTTATATGCTCTCAAAGAGTGCTTTGATCCGCAGCACGGTATCCCATTTTCTCCAGAGGCATTATTCGGCGTAATAGCTATGATGATCTGGTCCTTGATCTTGATAGTGACCTTTAAATACGTGTTATTTGTGATGCGTGCCGATAACAAAGGTGAGGGTGGTGTTTTATCTCTCATGGCTTTAGCGCTCAGATCGTTTGATAGCAAATCAAAAAGCTATTTCTTCTTAATGATTTTAGGCATGCTCGGCGCTTGCATGCTACTCGGTGAGTCCGTTATTACTCCAGCGATTTCTGTTTTATCGGCTGTTGAGGGAATTGAAATTGCAGCCCCTGGATTGCATAAATTCATCATCCCCATTTCCCTTGTGATCTTAGTGGCCTTATTTATGATTCAAAAATATGGCACTGCTGCTGTTGGTAATCTATTTGGCCCAGTAACTCTGACTTGGTTTGTACGCTTGCTGTTCTGGGGCTGATTAATATCGGCGCAGCACCAGAAATTATCGGTGCGATCAATCCAATGTACGCAGTCAATTTTGTAATTGATCATCCAACTACTGCATACATCGTGATGGGAGCAGTAGTTTTGGTCGTTACTGGGGTGGAGGCACTTTATTTAGATATGGGCCACTTTGGCAGAAACCCTGTGCGATATGCATGGCTTATCGTCGTCTTGCCTAGTCTCTTAATTAATTACCTGGGCCAAGGCGCCTTATTACTATCCAATCCAGAGGCTGCTGTAAATCCATTTTATTTAATGGTTCCAGAATGGGCCCTATGGCCTGTCGTGGGTTTGGCTACTGCTGCTACGGTCATTGCATCTCAGGCGGTTATCTCTGGTGCGTACTCTTTAGTGAGCCAGGCGATTTTGCTGGGCTTTATGCCGCGCATGACCATCATGCATACCTCAGACTCTGAGCAAGGACAGATTTATATTCCGGTGGTGAACTGGGCTCTCTTATTTATGGTGGTTGTCACCATTATTGAATTTAGGGAATCAGTGAACTTGGCAGCGGCCTACGGCATTTCTGTTACATCAACGATGATGATTACTGCAATTTTATTAGGTGTGGTCATGTATCGTGAGTGGAAGATGAATCTCTTCTTAGTACTGTCATTGACGACTATTTTCTTTACTTTAGATTTTGCGTTTTGGAGTGCCAACTTAATCAAAATTAAAGATGGTGGTTGGTACCCTCTATTTTTAGGCCTCATCATTTTTACCTGTTTAATTACTTGGTATCGAGGACGCAAACTCTTACGCGATAAATTAGTAGCAGGATCGATCCATTTGCAGGAATTTATTACCAGTTTATTGGCTCACCCTCCACACCGAGTTGAGGGAACAGCAATCTTTTTAACCGCGCACATCGATTATGTGCCAATCGCGATGCTGCATAACTTAAAGCACAACCGTGTAATGCATGAGCGTATCTTTTTTGTCAAGCTCAGCACCTGGGATGTGCCTTACGTCAACGATCAGGAGCGTCTTAGCATCAACGACTTAGGCGGTAATATATTCTTGGTCAGAGCGGTGTATGGCTTTAAAGAATCGCCCGATATCAACAAGGTATTGTCATTACTCAGTGAGCAGAAAAATATTCAATTTAATTTAATGGATACCTCATTCTTTGTTGCGCGTGACACCATTGTTCCTTCAGCAAACCCTGGAATGGCTATATGGAGAGAGAAGTTATTTGGTTGGATGATGCAAAACGCAGCTAAGCCCTCTGACTTCTTCAAGATCCCAACCAATCGTTTGGTTGAGCTTGGCGCAAAGGTTGAGATTTGAGAAAGTCTGTTTTTTTGCGAC
>Ga0187845_1001466_pt1 | contig 13493 bp, 16 predicted proteins | sample SpaLakP09_SKY_68_FD_134515 | JGI IMG/M metagenome (GOLD analysis project Ga0187845, IMG submission 134515) | Oligotrophic lake water microbial communities from Sparkling Lake, Wisconsin, USA - SP09_SKY_68 | ecosystem: Environmental > Aquatic > Freshwater > Lake | place: USA: Sparkling Lake... | reverse complement strand
GTCACGCCCCGGCCATGGTTGCCATCGCTGGGCTTGATGACGACGGGCAGGCCCAGGTCTTGCGCAGCGGCCCAGGCCTCGGCGGCGGTCTTCACCTCCTGGCCCTCGGGCACGGGCACGCCCACGGCCTTGAGCAGGGTCTTGGTCAGGTCCTTGTCGCCGGCAATGCCTTCGGCGATGGCGCTGGTCATGTCGGTCTCGGCCGTCCAGATGCGGCGCTGGCGCGCGCCGTGGCCCAGCTGCACCAGGTTGCCGTCGTTCAGGCGGATGTGCGGGATGCGGCGGTCCGTCGCGGCGGCGACTATTGCCGCAGTGGAGGGGCCGAGATAGCAGTCGTCCAGCTTGTCGCGCACGCGGGCCACGGCGGCGGGCACATCGAACGGCTGGTCGTTGATCATGGCCGTCAGCAGGGCGTGGCCCTCGGCCAGCGCGGCGCGAGCGACCTGCTCGTCGCGAGCCCGGAACACCATGCGGTAGACGCCGCGCTTGGAGGTCGAGCGAGTCTGGCCGAAGCCCGTGGGCATGCCCGACAGGTTCAGCAGCTCGATGACGACGTGCTCCAGCACATGGCCCATCCAGGTGCCGTCACGCAGGCGCTCGATGAAGCCACCGCGCTCGCCGACACCGCAGTGGTGCTCGATCAGCGCGGGCAAGGCAGCGGTCAGGCGGTCGTTGAAGCCAGGCAGCAGGTTGGACGGGAAGTCCTCCAGCTCGCCCAGGTCCAGCCAGACCTCCAGAACGGGCCTGTAGGTCCACATGTTGGGACCACGAAGGTAGTTCACGCGCAAAAGCTGGATGTCAGGGCGGATGTCTTGGCTCATGGGGTAGGGGGTAGGCGCGGCAAGCGCTTGGAATTGTGCGCTGAAGTCATCGGGGAGAATCGCCTCAGCCTCCAAGAGCGAAGAACAACATGTCTGATCAACTTCCCGTCCCATTGCCTCATCCTCAAGCGGCCGCCCTTCATGGGCGACTCATGGCTGGGGAGAACGTGGTGGCGACGCTGGAGGTTGACCTGGACGCCCACGGCCGCTTCGCCCAGGGGCTGATTGCGTTGACAAATACACAGCTGCTGGCTTTCGAGCCCGCCAGCGGCACCTGGAGTGACTACCGGCTTGAGGTCGGCCAGACGCTCAAGCTCAGCGACCACGGCGGCCTGGCCTTCCTGGAGCTGTTCAGCGCCGACAAGCGCCTGGCGCGCTGGCGCTTCACCCTGGCCAGCAACCCGGCGGCGGTGCGGCTGGTGGATGCCTTCGCGCGCGAGCTGCAGCGCCTGGCCGGCCACGTGGCGCCCGTGGAAGAGGATGCCGACGAGGACTTCGACTTCGGCGAGGCCAGCAAGCCGCCCAGCACCTGGGTGCTGCTGCGGCTGTGGCGTTTTGCGCGGCCCTACCAGGGCCAGCTGCTGCTGGGCTTCGCGCTGATGCTGGGCTCCATCGGGGCAACGCTGGTGGCGCCCTACCTGACGATGCCGCTGATGGACAAGGTGCTGATCCCGTTCCAGAACGGCCAGTCCATCGACACCATGCTGGTCGGCTCGCTGCTGGGCGGCCTGCTCGGCGCGGCGCTGTTCTCGTGGCTGCTGGGCTGGGCCAAGACCTATCTGCTGGCGCTGGTGTCCGAGCGCATCGCCGCCGACCTGCGCACCGCCACCTTCGACCACCTGCTGGGCCTGTCGCTGGAGTACTTCGGCAACAAGCGCACCGGCGACCTGATGGCGCGCATCGGGTCCGAGACCGACCGCATCAGCGTCTTCCTGAGCCTGCACGCGCTGGACTTCATCACCGACGTGCTGATGCTGCTCATGATCTCGACGATCCTGTTCAACATCCACCCCGGCCTGGCGCTGGCCACGCTGGTGCCGCTGCCCTTCATCGCCTGGATGATCCACATGGTGCGCGACCGGCTGCGCACCGGCTTCGAAAAGATCGACCGCGTCTGGGGCGAGGTCACCAACATCCTGGCCGACACCATCCCGGGCATCCGCGTCGTCAAGGCCTTTGCGCAGGAGAAGCGCGAGGCACAGCGCTTTCGCGAGGCCAATGCGAAGAACCTGGCCGTCAACGACCGCCTGAACAAGACCTGGAGCCTGTTCGGCCCCACCGTGGGTCTGCTGACCGAGATGGGCCTGCTGGTGGTCTGGGGTGTGGGCATCTGGCTGATCTCGCACCAGAGCATCACCGTCGGCACGTTGACCGCCTTCCTGGCCTACATCGGCCGCTTCTACGGCCGGCTCGATTCGATGAGCCGCATCGTCTCGGTCACGCAGAAGGCCGCGGCCGGCGCCAAGCGCATCTTCGACATCCTGGACCACGTCTCCAACGTGCCCGACCCGGCCCACCCGCAGCCGTTCGAGAGCGCGACCGGCGCCATCTCCTTGCAGGCCGTGAACTTCCGCTACGGCTCGCGCTCCATCATCCGCAACCTGAACCTGGACATCCGGCCCGGCGAGATGGTGGGCCTGGTGGGTCACAGCGGCTCGGGCAAGAGCACGCTGGTGAACCTGATCTGCCGCTTCTACGACGTGACCGAAGGCGCCATCAAGGTGGACGGCGTGGACCTGCGCCGCATCAAGGTGACCGACTACCGCCGCCACATCGGCCTGGTGCTGCAGGAGCCCTTCCTGTTCTTCGGCACCATCGCCGAGAACATCGCCTACGGCAAGCCGGATGCCACGCGCGAGGAGATCGTTGCCGCCGCCCGCGCGGCCCATGCGCACGAGTTCATCCTGCGCCTGGGGCATGGCTACGACAGCCTGGTGGGCGAGCGCGGCCAGGGCCTGTCGGGCGGCGAGCGCCAGCGCATCTCCATCGCCCGCGCGCTGCTGATCGACCCGGCCATCCTCATCCTCGACGAGGCGACCAGCGCCGTCGACACCGAGACCGAGAAGGAGATCCAGCGCGCGCTGGACACCCTCGTGAAGGGCCGCACCACCATTGCCATCGCTCACCGCCTGTCCACGCTGCGAAAGGCCGACCGGCTGGTGGTGATGGACCGCGGCGAGATCGTCGAGCTGGGGCCGCATGACGAGTTGATTGCGAAGCAGGGCCACTACTGGCGCCTGTGGGAAGCCCAGGCCCGGCGCGTGGATGCCGAGGAGGCCGACGATGGTGGCCTGATGGTGGTCGCTCCCAACCCCAGCGCCCACACGGATGCCTGAGATGAAACTGCCCCTCGCCCAGTCTCGCGCCGCTGAACGCGGGCGCGCCTGGTCGGTCCCCCGAGGGGACGGCGATGCTTGCGGCATTGAGCCGCAAGCACATCGCCTGCCGGGCCGGCTTGGGAGCGGCCCGGCGCTCGGCCCGAAAACAGGACAACCGACATGACCCAACTCGACCGCGATCTTGAACTGGCAGCCGCGTGCACGGAGCATGGCTTCGACCTCTCCGCGCCGCTGCAGATCGGCGGCAGCTACACCTCGCTGGTGCGCGATGGCCGAACGCTCTACCTGAGCGGACAGATCCCGCGCATCGGCGACCATGTCGCCGTGGTCGGCGTCGTCGGTGCCGAAGTGAGCCTGGACCGAGCCAAGCGGGCTGCGGCCATCGCCATGCTGCGTGCGCTGACCATCCTGCGGCATGAACTGGGCAGCCTGGAGCGGCTGAAGGGTGTGCTGCGGCTGACCGTCTACGTGCATTGCACGGCCGACTTCACGCAGCACAGCGAGGTGGCGGACGGCGCCTCCGACCTGCTGTGGCGCGTGCTGGGCGCGGCCGGTACGCACACGCGCACCTCGGTCGGCGTGCTGCAACTGCCCAAGAACGCGGCGGTCGAGCTCGACCTGATCGCTGCTGAAGCGGAGTCCTGAATGTCCACCCTTCCTTTTCGCGACCTGCACCTCGACGCCAGTGGCCGGCTGGTGCTGACCGATCTCCACGGCGCCACCCACGAAGGCGTCACGCCCGTGCGCGCCCACCCGATCTCGGCACCCGACGAGGGCCTGTCCCTGGTGGGCGTGCATGGCCACGAGCTAGCCTGGGTCGAGCGGCTGTCGGCCCTGGCTGACGGGCCGCGCAAGCTGCTGCAAGCCGAACTCGCCGCACGCGAGTTCCACCCCACGCTCAAGCGGTTGATCTCGGTCAACACCTTCGCCACGCCCAGCACCTGGCGCATCGAGACCGACTGCGGCGAGGTCGACTTCGTGTTGAAAAGCGAAGAAGACATCCGCCGGCTGGAAGAAGGCCGGCTGCTCATCACGTCCACGCATGGCGTGCAACTGCAGGTGCCGGACCGCTGGGTGCTGGACAAGCAATCAAAGCGGCTGCTGGAACGATTCCTGTAGTCAACGGCCAGGTGCCGGGAGTTTTCATGAAGACCCTGCTCGGCTTTGCACTGATCTGTGTCACGACGCTGGGCCAGGCCGCAGTGCCGACCTGCGATGAGCGCTGGCGACGCGAGGTGCAGTCGCGCCTGGGCGGCGACGGCCATGGCCCGGATCTCGGTTCGGCCGAATGGCAGGGTGCGGTCGAGCATCAGCTGGGCCTGCGTAACGCCCCCGATCGCGCCGGCCCGGCCTGGTGCCAGCACGTGCAGCAGGCGCTGGACGAAGCGCGCCGAGCGCCCATCTGCCGCACGCGCCAAGTGCGCGGCGATGTGGAGGAACTGGTGTGCCAGCGCGCCGGCCTGGCGCGGCTGGATGCGCGCGTCGCCCAGGCCTATGCCGCCGCGCAGCGCAAGGCCGTGAACGAGCGCCCGCGCGTGCTGGCGCCCGAGCAGCAGGGCTGGCAGCGCGAGCGCCATGAGTGCTGGAAGGCCGGGCCGGACGCGGCATCCACCGCCGATGTCGAGGCCCGCGTCGCCTGCGTTCGTGAGTCCTCCCAGCGGCGGCTGCTGGAACTGCAGGCGCGCTACCGCCTGGTGCCGGTGTCGGCCTCGGCGCGCTGGCGCTGCGAGGACCGCAGCGAGGTCGTCGTCAACTTCTTCAACAGCACCGAGCCGCCCAGCCTCATCGCCGAGCGTGGCGACCAGAGTTCGCTGATGACGCAGCAGGCCGCCGCCAGCGGCAGCCGCTACGCCGGGCGCAACGAGAGCTACTGGGAACACCAGGGCGAGGCCCGCGTCGTGTGGGGGTGGCAGGCGCCCGAGCTGCGCTGCACGAAGGTGGTGGCGCCGTGATTCGCCTTCAGGGCCTGGATCATCTCGTGCTGCGCGTCGTCGACCTGGACGCGATGCTGAGCTTTTACGTCGGCGTGCTGGGCTGCTCCATCGAGCGCCGGCAGGACGAGATCGGCCTTGTGCAACTGCGCGCCGGCCAGGCGCTGATCGACCTCGTGCCTGTGGACGGCAAGCTGGGTTGCATGGGCGGCGCGGCGCCTGGCCGCGAGGGCCGCAACATGGATCACTTCTGCCTGCGGGTGGAGCCCTTCGACGGCGATGCCATCCGCGCCCACCTCGCGGCCCATGGCGTGGATTCGGGGCCCACCGAGAGCCGCTACGGCGCCGAGGGTGAGGGGCCGTCGATCTACCTCAGCGACCCCGAGGGCAACGTCGTCGAGCTGAAGGGCCCGCCTGGTCCCGTGCCTGGCCACCTCTGACGCGGGGCGTCATGCCGCCTTGCGGCAGGTCAAGGCAGCACGCGGTTGCCAGGATGATCATGGCGGCATGGACACCCCGAGGAGACCTGCATGAGCACCGGATACCGCGCCCTGGCAGCCGACGTTTCCTCGACGCTGGCCTAGTTGCGGGCCGACGTGCCTGACGTCATGCGCGGCTTTGGCGCGCTGTCGCAGGCGGCCATGCGCAACGGTTTGCTGGACGCCAAGACCAAGGAACTCATCGCCATGGCGATCGGCGTGGCCGCGCGCTGCGACGCCTGTCTGGCCTTTCACGCGCAGGCGCTGGTCAAGCTGGGCTGCACGCGGGCCGAGCTGGAGGAGATGCTGGCCGTCTGCGTCTACATGGGTGGCGGGCCCTCGCTGATGTACGCGGCGCATGCGCTGCAGGCGTTTGAGCAGTTTGGCGGCGAGGCCGGCTCCACGCCCGCCTGACGGAGGCTGCAGCCGGCAGGAGGCGAGGCAACTCGCTTCCTATCCTTGGAAGTGATGCTCCGGAATTGCTTGCTGTGAGCCGCGGTTGCGCGCCCTTAAGTTACGGGCTCCCCCAACCGCTGGAGTTCCGTGATGCAAGTTCTGTTCAAGAGTCGCGCGCCGCATGCCGGCGATGTTCGTGAATTGGCCCAGTCCCGACTCAAGGCGGCCCTGCAGCGGCTGTCGTCGCGGGTACCCAGGGTCACTGTCCAGTTGTCCGACGTGAACGGCCCGCGCGGTGGCGTGGACAAGCTGTGCCAGCTGGAACTGCACACCGCAGGCGCGGGCAAGGTGATCGTGCGCTCGGTAGCCAGCGAGTGGCGCATCGCCTTCGATGACGCACTGGCCCGTGCGCTGCGGCTGCTGCCGCGCCTGCTGCACCGGGCGCCACGCCGTGCCACGCCGCTGCGCCGCCTGAGCGCGGACGCCCAATGATGCATCCGCCCTTTGCCCCGAGATTGAACGAGGTTCGATCATGAAATGCCCCACCTGCCCCGACGCCACGCTGATCATGACCGAGCGCCAGGGCGTCGAGATCGACTACTGCCCAAGCTGCCGGGGTGTCTGGCTGGACCGTGGTGAGCTCGACAAGCTCATCGAGCGCTCCACCGCGGTCACCGCGCCGGTGCCGCAGCCCCAGAGCCAGCGGCGCCCTGATTTCGTCGACTCCGACTACGGCCGGCACGGCGGCCACCGCCGCAAGTCCTGGCTCAGGGACATCTTCGACTGACCCCACCACCCCAAACCCTGAAAGGAGCGTTATCCATGAAGCGAGTCTTGCTGTTCCTGCTGACCAACCTGGGCGTCATGCTCGTGCTGGGACTGGCCGTCAACCTGCTGGGCCTGAACGGCTTTCTCACCGCCAACGGGTTGAACCTGACCAGCTTGTTGGGCTTTGCGCTGGTGATGGGTTTCGGCGGCGCCTTCATCTCGCTGCTGATCAGCAAGCCCATGGCCAAGTGGACGACGCGGCTGCAGGTCATCAACGGCTCGCCGGATGCCACGCATGCCTGGCTGGTGGCCACGGTGGAGCGCTTCTCGCGCGCCGCCGGCATCCAGACGCCCGAGGTGGGCATCTACGAGGGCCCGCCCAATGCCTTCGCCACCGGCGCGTTCAAGAACTCGGCGCTGGTGGCCGTGTCCACCGGGCTGCTGCAGTCCATGACACGCGAGGAGGTGGAGGCCGTGATCGGCCACGAGGTGGCCCATGTGGCCAACGGCGACATGGTGACCATGGCCTTGATCCAAGGCGTGATGAACACCTTCGTGGTGTTCCTGTCGCGGGTCATCGGCTACGTGGTGGACAAGCTGGTGCTGCGCAACAACCAGGACGGCCCTGGCCTGGGCTACTACGTCACCACGGTGGTGATGGACCTGCTGCTGGGCGTGCTGGCGGCGTTGGTGGTGGCCTGGTTCTCGCGGCAGCGCGAGTTCCGCGCCGATGCCGGTGCAGCGCAGTTGATGGGCCGCAAGCAGCCCATGATCAATGCGCTGGCGCGCCTGAACGGGCTGGACCCGGGCGAGATGCCCAAGGCCATGCAGGCCATGGGCATCAGTGCCCGGCCCAGCGGCTGGATGGCCTGGTTCTCCAGCCACCCGCCCATGGAGCAGCGCATCGAGCGCCTGCGGCAGGCGACTGCGCAGTGAGGGTCTGAGCACAGGCTGCCGGGCCCGCGACAATCGCGGGCCCGTGCAGACGTCTTCTCGCCCCATGCCCCAGCTGCCCACCAAGCTGCCCAACACGGGCACCACCATCTTCACCGTCATGTCGGCGCTGGCCGCCGAGCATGGCGCCGTCAACCTCGGCCAGGGCTTTCCGGACTTTGGCGCCGACCCGGCGCTGCTGCAGGCCGTGACGGACGCGATGGCAGCGGGCCACAACCAGTACGCGCCGATGACCGGCGTGCCGGCGCTGCGCCAGGCCATTGCGGCCAAGCTCAACGACCTCTACGGCTGCGCCTACGACGCGGACCGCAACATCACCGTCACCGCTGGCGGCACGCAGGGCATCATCACCGCGCTGCATGCCTGCGTCGGCGCGGGCGACGAGGTCATCATCATCGAACCGGCCTACGACAGCTACGACCCGGCCATCCGCCTGGCCGGCGCGCAGCCGGTGGGCGTGCCGATGACACAGGATTACCGCATCGACTGGCCGGCTGTCCGCGCCGCCATCACGCCGCGCACACGCGCCCTGGTGCTGAACACGCCGCACAACCCGAGCGGCCGCGTCGCGACGAGCGAAGACCTGCTGGAGCTGGAGCGCATCGCTGAGGCGCACGACCTCTTCGTCATCAGCGACGAGGTCTACGAGCACATGGTGTTCGACGGCGCCCCACATGAGAGCGTCGCGCGCTACCCGGCCTTGCGCGAACGCAGCGTCCTAGTCAGCAGCTTTGGCAAGACCTTTCACGTGACGGGCTGGAAGGTCGGCTTCGTCGCCGCGCCGGCGGCGCTGTCGGCCGCCTTCCGCCGCCTGCACCAGTACACGGTGTTCTCGGTGCACACACCGACTCAGCACGCCCTTGCTGCCTACCTCGCCAACCCCGCGCCGTGGCGGGGGCTGAGCGATTTCTATCAAGCCAAGCGCGACAGCTTCCGCGCGGCGCTGGCGGCCACCCCGCTGAAGCTGCTGCCCTGCGAGGGCACCTACTTCCAGACCGTGGACTACCGCGCGGTGTCTGACCTGCCCGAGCTGGACTTCGCCAGGTGGCTGACGACCGAGATCGGCGTGGCTGCCATCCCGCTGTCGGTGTTCTACCAGCAGCCTCAGGAGCGCGGGCATGTGCGGTTCTGCTTTGCGAAGCGGGATGAGACGCTGGCGCTGGCGACGCAGCGGCTGGCGAGGCTGGCATGAGCGAAGGTGATGCACGCCAGCGGGCCGAGGACCTGCACGAGAAGGCGCAGCAATTGGAAGATGAGGACGAGGCGCTGCGCCTGTACCTCCACCTGTTGACGCTGGACCCGGCGCGGCCCACGACGCTCTACAACGTCGGCCTCATCCGCAAGTACCGCGGCGAATGGGCGGAGTCGCTGGACTTCAACCGCCGCGCCGTCGAACTGGCGCCCGAGGACGAGGCATCGAACTGGAACCTCGCCATCGCCGCGACGGCGTTGTGCGACTGGGCGACCGCGCGCGCTACCTGGCGGCGCCTGGGTATCGAGGTGGCTGCGGGGGGCGGCCCCATCGAGGATGACTTCGGCATCACACCGGTGCGACTGAATCCGGACGGTGCGGGCGAGGTCGTCTGGGGCCGGCGCATCGATCCGGTCCGTGTGCGCATCGAGAACATTCCCTACCCGTCCTCGGGGTTCCGCGCCAACGATGTCGTGCTGCATGACGGCGCTCCGACGGGCACGCGGACTTCGGGAGGCCGCGACTACGACGTTTTCAACGTGCTGCAGTTGCATGCGCCCTCTCGCGAGACGACCTTTGAACTGGAGGTACGGGCGGAGGCACCCGCAGATATCGAAGCACTGGAAGCCGCCGCCGATGCCGCAGGCTGCCACATCGAGGACTGGACCGCCAACGTGCGCATGCTGTGCAAGGCCTGCAGTGAAGGCCGGCCGCACGAGCACCACGACGAGGACGGTGGCCGGGACGACCGCTGGGCCGCGCGGCGCGTGCTGGGCGCTGCCGCGCAAGACGAATCCGTCCTTCGCGCCGCGCTTGCGCGCTGGGAGGCGCCTGGTCGTCGGGTGCTCAGCTTGGTGGCAGTGCTGCTGCCGCCGGCCTCGAACTAGCGTGAACTGGCACGCCCCGTGCTAACTCTGAGAGTGCAGGCCGGAACGTCCGCCGTGGGTGGCGCCGGTCGTGAATCAGCTCACGGAGTCCACCATGCTGCACCACGCGCGTGCCCACAACGATGCACCAAACAGGGCGGCCGGTGCACCCAAGCCGCCCGCAGGCGAGCTGTTTGGCAAGCTGATCAACCTGTCCGGCCGGCGCCGCTTCACGTCGCAGCGCGTCGTCCTCTACGCCGTGCTCGCTTCGCAGGGCCGCGAAGGCGCGCTCGCCACGGCGCGTGACGCGCTGAGCACCTTCAGCGACGCCCATAGCGCGCTGCTTGAAGGCGACATGTCGCCGGCTGCGCTGGGGGACGAGCTGCAGCGGGCCTACTTCGGCCCTGACGGCGCGAATGAGCGCATCACCGCCTTCATCACGCTGGCCCGCCGTACGCTGGATGTCGTGTCCACCCAGGCCTTCAACGCACCCGCGCTGCTCGAAGAACTGGTGGAAGCCGCCACGCCGCTGCTGGCCACATTGAACCGGCTGACCCAACTCTACGAAGACCTCGCCCGCCATCAGGCGGCGACGGCCAAGAAGCAGCTCACCGCCGTCATGGGCGACATCGAGCTGATCGCCAAGCATGCGCGCATCGTGTCTTTCAACGCCCAGGTCGTCGCGGCTCGCGCCGGTACCTCGGGACGCGAGTTTGCCGTCGTGTCGGGCGAGCTGACCCAGATCACGGGCAAGCTGGACGGCCTGGTGCGCGAGGCGGTGCGCAGCGCGGTGGCCTGAGCCTCAGCCGCCCAGCAGCGGCCCGAGTACGAACCAGACGAGGAAGTTGTGCGCCGCGTGGGCGCTGTAGGCGGCCGTCCAGGCGACCCAGAACCCGGCTGGCCGGCACAGCCAGTAGGCCAGCGCGATCAGGCTTCCGGTGACGAAGGTGGTCAGCCCATGGCCGAGGCCACCGTTCATCCAGTGCAAGGTGCCGAAGAGCGTCGCGCTTGTCATCACGCACGCCTGCGGCGCCACCTGCCAGCGGCGCAGCGGCTCGATGGGCAGGCACTGGCCGATGAAGGTCTCCAGCGCGGGCATGAACAGCACGCCGATCAGCAGAAAACCAATGCCTCCCAGCTCACCGATGTCTCCTGCCGCCGACTCGCCGAACCAGACCTCGGGCAACAGTGTGTTGGCCAGCAGGGCGGTGCCCACGCTGGCCGGCGCACTGCACAGGGAAAGCGCCAGGCCCAGGCCGATGGCGGCCGCCCAGGGACGCCGGGCCAGCAGTGAAGGCCAGTTCATTCGACGGGCCGCAGCGGGCAGCTGGCACCGGTCTCCGGGGTCGTCTCCAGCCGGTTCGCCAGGTCGGCCCTCAACCCTTGCAGCGCCGCAATCCGTGCGTCGATGTCTGCCAGCTTGCGCGCCAGCGCGGCCCGCAGTGCCGGGCCGGCGTCTTCGCCCTTGGCCAGCAGGGGCAGGTCGGCGGCGATCTCGGTCAGCGTGAAACCGAGCTGCTGGGCGGTGCGCACATAGCCCAGCCATTGCACGGCCTCTTCGGGATAGTCGCGGTAGCCGTTGCTGGACCGGCGCGCCTGCAGCAGGCCGCGCTTCTCGTAGAAGCGCAGGCTGTCGCGGCTCAGGCCGGTGAGGGTGGACAGGGTGCCGATCTGCATGGCAGTGAACCTAGATGCTTGACCCTGGAGCGTAGTCGAGGGTTGAGCATGGCCGCCTTCGTGATTCTTGTTGCCAGCATGCCCTCGTTCAGCCCCTCCCAGTTCCGCCGCGTCGTGCGTGCCAGCGCGGCCTATGACCTCGCCGTCACGGCGCCTTTCGCCACGCCGTGGACTTTTGCCATCGCCTTCGGCCATCTGGGTGCGATCAACCAGGCCCTGGGCGGCCAACCGCTGCCGGCCTTCGGGCCCATGCACATGCTGTTCGCGCTGCTGATGGGCAGCGTGGTCATGGTCTGGTCGGTGCTGCGGCTGCGCGGGCCAACACTGCAGTTTGGTCGCTACGACGCGGCGGCGCGGATGCTGTTCAGCCTGTGGATGGCCTGGGCCTGGATGCAGACGGGCCAGCCCATGCTGCTGCTGTTCCTGCTGCCGGAAGCGAGCTGGGGGGTGGTGCAGACGTGGCGGGTGAGGCGCGAGGGCTGAGTTCAGCGCGTCGGCCGAGCTACTTCGCCCTGCGGCACCTGGGGCAGGCGCGCGCCGAATTGCCTCAGGCGTAGACGTCCAGCTGCGTGCCCAGCGCGCCCTCGGCCGGCTTCGCGGTTGGCGTGGACTCAGGCGCCGTGCCGGCCAGCTCGACGAGATGCTGCCTGTCCTTGATGGCCGTGATTCGCGTGCTGATCTCGTCGATCTGAACGCGCCCCTGCAGCGTCGTGGCCGACTCGCAGTTCACGCATTCGGACAGCTTCTTCTTCAGCTGTGCCAGCTCGTGATCCGTGCCCAAGGAGTGCGTGCCCGCCGCTCCACCGCCTATGCCACCGACTGCGCTCACCATGACCAGTCTCCTTCGGGCACAACACCGGTTCCGGCGGCGCCTGACCATGTTTTCGGCACGGTGCCGGCAATCTGAAGAGCGCGTATCGGCGCGTGCCATTGCGCTCGACTCAAGCAGCGCTGCCGCTGTGCATCGGTCTCTGGCAGGCGTTGCGCCTGCGTTCAACTCAGGCTGGGAGCAGGGCTGGCGAATCAGCGCGCCGCCTGAAGCATCGCCTGCAACAAGACATTGCACCCCGCCTCGATGTGCTCGGGCTTGGCGTCCTCGATCTCGTTGTGGCTGATGCCGTCCTTGCAGGGGATGAAGATCATGCCGGCCGGGGCCAGGCGGGCCATGTAGACGGCGTCGTGTCCCGCGCCTGAGACGGCGCGCATGTTGCTGTAGCCCAGCGTGTCGGCGGCCTTCTGCACGGCGGCGATGCAGTCGGCGTGGAAGGGCTGCGCGGGGTAGGCGCTGACGGGCGTGATTTCGATGGGAAGACCGCTCTCTGCACTCAACTTCGCAGCCACTGAACGGATGTCCGCGTCCATTGCCTCGCACAGCGCGTCGGTCGCATTGCGCAGGTCGATGCTGAACTTCACGCGGCCCGGAATGACGTTGCGGCTGTTGGGGTGCACCTGCACCATGCCCACCGTGCCGCGGCCATGCGGTGGGTGGCGGTGGGCGCAGGCGACAACCTCCTGCATCAGCTTGGTGGCCACCTGCAGCGCATCCTTGCGCAGTGCCATGGGCGTGGGGCCGGCGTGGGCTTCCATGCCGGTGACGACGCAGTCGTACCAGCGGATGCCCAGCACGCCGGTGACGACGCCGATGGTCTTGTCGTGGTCCTCCAGCACCGGACCTTGCTCGATGTGGGTCTCGAAGTAGGCGCCGATGGGGTGGTCGCCGGGCTCCTGGCTGCCGATGTAGCCGATGCGCTCCAGTTCGCTCTTCACCGTCAAGCCTGCCGTGTCCGTTGCCGCGTAGGCGTGCTCCAGCGTGAAGGCCTTGGCGAACACGCCCGAGCCCATCATGACGGGCACGAAGCGCGAGCCTTCCTCGTTGGTCCAGAACGCGACCTCGATGGGCGCCTCGGTTTCGATGCCATGGTCGTTCAGCGTGCGCACGACCTCGATGCCGGCCAGCACGCCGTAGTTGCCATCGAACTTGCCGCCGGTGGGCTGGGTGTCGATGTGGCTGCCGGTCATGATGGGGGGAAGGCTGTTGTTGCGCCCGGGGCGGCGCATGAAGCCGTTGCC
>Ga0187845_1001463_pt1 | contig 13504 bp, 9 predicted proteins | sample SpaLakP09_SKY_68_FD_134515 | JGI IMG/M metagenome (GOLD analysis project Ga0187845, IMG submission 134515) | Oligotrophic lake water microbial communities from Sparkling Lake, Wisconsin, USA - SP09_SKY_68 | ecosystem: Environmental > Aquatic > Freshwater > Lake | place: USA: Sparkling Lake... | reverse complement strand
GGGCGTGCAGCACGACATCAATGCCGGAGACTGGCGCGGCCTGTGGTTCGAGAAGAACCAGATGGGCGCGATGATGGTCCAGGGCGCGCTCGCCGCCGTGGCGGCCCTGGCCGCCGGCAGCCGACGTCGCACGACCCTGATCGCGACCATCCTCCTGTGCGGCTTCATGGTCCTGATGAGCAAGTCCAAGACCTCGCTGGTCTGCCTGATGATCGTTCTGGCCGGGGCCGGCACCCTGACCCTGATGCGGCGCGGTCCGGCGACGGCGATCCTGCTGGTCTGGCTGGGCGTAACCGTCGGCGGATTCGCCGCCCTGATCATGTGGCTCTCGCCAGAGACGGTCTATGCCGCGCTCGGCAAGGACCCGTCCCTGACCGGCCGCACCGAGATCTGGGAATCGCTGCTGCGGCAGTCGGCCAAGGCCCCGTTGACCGGCTATGGCTATGCCGTGTTCTGGCGCGAAGACTCGGTGCCGGCCAACTGGGTTCGGCATGACACCGGCTGGAACGTGCCCACCGCCCATAACGGCTGGCTGGACATGCTGGTCCAGCTGGGCTGGATCGGGGTTTGCCTGATCGCCGTCACCCTAGGCCTGGCGGTCCTTGCCGCGCTGTTCCGCTTCCGGCGGGTCGCCGCCGGCTACTGGGCCACCCTCTATCTGGCGATCTTCCTGCTGGTGACCTTCTCCGAGAGCTTCATCCTCGAGCGCAATGGCCTGGCCTGGGCCATGGCCTGTGCCGCCATCGCCCGGCTGCTGGGCCCCGCTCCCGCCGAGACCCGCCCGTCGCATGACGAGGAGGACGCCATAACCACGCCGCTCCCAGCGACGCCGTGGGTGCCCCAGAGCGTGGAAATCGAGCTGTCGCCTCTGCCAAACCCCGCTTTTTGCACGCAAAGCCCGACGTTTGGCCGTCGGCAAGGCTCGCCTTTCGGCTCCGGGATGGCTACTGGAGCGGCATGACCGACTATACGCCCCAACAGATCGTCGCCCGTGGCGCGCGCGCCGACGCCGAAGCCGCTGCCGACGCCATCGACAACCACCCCGGCCTCGAAGGCGCGACCTACTCGATCCTCGAAGAGGACGAGGACAAGGGCATCTGGCGGATCGACGCCTTCCCGACCACCCAGGACGAGTCCGACGGGCTGATCGCGGTCCTGGCCGGCTATGACGTCAAGGTGACGACCGAGGTCCTGGCCGATGCCGACTGGCTGGCCATGGCGCTGTCGGGCCTGCCGCCCGTCCGGGCCGGCCGCTTCTTCGTCTATGGCATGCACGACCGCGGCCGCCTGCCGGCCAGCACCGTCAATCTGCGCATCGAAGCCGGCGCGGCGTTCGGCACCGGCCACCACGGCACGACTGTCGGCTGCCTTCAGGCCTATGACCGCCTGATCAAGGCCCGCAGCTTCAAGAAGGTCCTCGACGTCGGGGCCGGCACCGGCCTGCTGGCCATCGCGGCTGCCCGCACCGGCAGCAAGCTGGCCGTCGGCACCGATATTGATCGCCCCAGTGTGCGGATCGCCCGCGAGAACGCCAAGGTCAATCAGGCCAATGCCAGGTTCGTCCATGCTTCGGGCCTCGGCCACAAACTGGTCGCCCAGAACGCCCCGTATGACCTGGTGTTTGCCAACATCCTGGCCCGACCGCTGATCAGCCTGGTCCAGGACATCAAGCGGGCGCTCGTGCCCGGCGGCACCGTGATCCTGTCGGGCCTGCTGCGCACCCAGGAACGCATGGTCAAAGCCGCCTATCTGTCGCGGGGCTTCCGGGTAAAGACCCGCATTCACCGCGATGCGTGGGCGACCCTGGTGCTTGAGCGGCCCTGATCGGCGCAAACGGCCTTCCAAAGGCGCGCAGGGGGGCCTAAATCGGTCGTCATGCGCCAGACCTTCGACGAATCCACCGACCCGACCTTCGGCTCCAGGCACGTTCCGCTGATCCGCGCCGCCATGGCGGCCCAGGGTCTGGACGGCTTCCTTGTGCCCCACGAGGACGAGCACCAGAACGAATATCTGCCGGCCGCCAATGATCGTCTGGCCTGGGCCAGCGGCTTCACGGGCTCGGCCGGGGCCGGGGTGATCATGAGCGATCGCGCCGCCGTCTTCGTCGACGGGCGCTATACCCTGCAGGTCCGCGAGCAGGTCGACCAGGACATCTTCGAGATCCGCGACCTCGTGGAAGGCGGCGTCCCGGCCTATCTCGAAACCGCCAGGGCCGGCACCGTGATCGGCTATGACGCCCGCCTGCACAGCCCCCAGGCGCTGGAGGCCCTGAAGGCCGCCGCCGGCAAGGCCGGGGCCCTGCTGAAGGCCGTCGCCGCCAATCCGCTGGACCAGGCCTGGGGTGCCGCACGCCCGGCCCAGCCCACAGCACCCGTCGTGCCGCAGCCCCTTGAACACACCGGCGAAGACTCGGCCTCCAAGCGCGGCCGGATCGGCGAAAGCCTGTCGGCCCTCGGCGCCGACGCCGCCGTGATCACGGCACCGGCTTCCATCGCCTGGCTGTTCAATGTCCGCGGCGGTGACGTCATCCGCACGCCGCTGCCGCTGTCCCAGGCCATCGTCAAGGCCGACGGCACGGCACGGCTGTTCCTCGACCCGGCCAAGGTCACCGACGACCTGCCCGCCTGGCTCGGCAACCAGGTCTCGCTGGAAACGCCCTACGCGCTGGAGGGGGCCCTGGCCAACCTGGCCGGCCAGAGCGTGCTGGTCGATCCGGGCCAGTCCTCGGCCTGGTACTTCGACACCCTGACGGCGGCCGGTGCGACCGTGGTGCGCGGCATGGATCCCTGCACCCTGCCCCGCGCCTGCAAGAACAGCGTCGAGATCGACGGCACCCGCGAGGCCCATCGCCGCGACGGCGCGGCCCTGACCCGCTTCCTGCACTGGCTGGCCACCGAAGGGCAGATCAATCCGCCCGACGAAAAGCAGGCCGTCGCCAAGCTGGAAGGCTTCCGCGAGGCCACCGGCGTGCTGAAGGATCTGAGCTTCGACACCATCGCCGGGGCCAACGGCCACGGAGCCCTGCCCCACTACCGCCCGACCGAGCGCAGCAACGAGCAGGCCGCCATGGGCTCGCTCCTGCTGGTCGACAGCGGCGGGCAGTATCTGGACGGCACCACCGACGTCACCCGCACGGTGGCGATCGGCACGCCCACCGCCGAAATGGTCCAGCGCAACACCCTGGTGCTGAAGGGCCACCTGGCCATCGCCCGCCTGCGCTTCCCGGCCGGGACCACCGGCTCGGCCATCGACGCCTTTGCCCGCGCGGCCCTGTGGGCCCATGGCCTCGACTATGACCACGGCACCGGCCACGGCGTCGGCGTCTATCTGGGCGTCCACGAAGGCCCGCAGCGGATCAGCAAGGCCCCCAACACCATCGCCCTGAAGCCGGGCATGATCGTCTCGAACGAGCCCGGCTTCTACAAGAGCGGCGAATACGGCATCCGGATCGAGAACCTCGAGGTCGTCATGCCCGCCGAGGACATCGTCGGCGGTGAGCGGCCGATGCATCGCTTCGAGGCCCTGACCCTGGCCCCGATCGACCGTCGCCTGATCGACAAGGCCCTGCTGACCGCCGAGGAAATCGCCCAGTTCGACGCCTACCACGCCCGCGTCCTGCGCGAGATCGGCCCCCGGGTCGAGCCGGAGATCCGGGCCTGGCTGGAAGAGGCCTGCGCGCCGCTTTAGTCCCGTCATGCCGCCTCCGAAGGCGTTTCGCCGCAGGCCGCAACAAACACGCTCGTCTTCCTGGGCCTTGTGCCCAGGACCCATAGCGTCAGAAGTACCTGAGCTGGAGCAGAGCCCCGGGATCTTCCGCTGCGGTGATCCTCGGGGTCAGAGCATTCCTCCGGCTATGGATCCTGGGCACAAGGCCCAGGAAGACGGGATCGTGACCGCTAGGGACGCAGCGCCCCTACTTCAGCCGGTTCCACACCTGGGTCTTGCACAGCGGGGCGACGACGCAGCCCTTCAGCTTCAGCTGGCTCTCGCTGACCATTTCGATGGTGCCCGCATAGGTGCCGCCGTCCTCGGGGTTGTAGACCTTGCCGCCGGCCCAGGTCTCGGGACCGCCGGTGAAGTCGTAGAGCATCTGCAGGCCCTTCAAGGGACGGCCGCGCTGGGCGGTATCCTTGTTGCGGATGTCCTTCAGAGCCGGGTCGGTCTTGATGTGGTTCGACGTGACCAGCTTGCCGCAGAGGCTGTTGCCGCAGCGGGTGATTTCCACCTGGCCCCCATTGCCCGGCGTTGCCCAGAGCCCGATCGGATCGGCGGCCAGGGCCGGCGTGGCCAGGGCGGCAAGAGCGGCGGCGGCGATCAATGTAGTGCGAAACATGCGTCTACTCCCCGTATGGCGCGCTCTGACGTCGCGCGCTTCGTGTCTGAATGCGAGTTGGTCCCAAGAAGGACAAGCCTGAGGGCAGATTAAAGGCAAGACGTTCTGAAATCGGCGATCATCCGGCGACCAGGGCCAACCATTCGTCCTCGGTCATGACCTCGATCCCCAGCTCGGTGGCCGTCTTGAGTTTCGAGCCCGCGCCCGGTCCGGCCACCACCAGATGGGTCTTCTTGGAGACCGATGACGCCACCTTGGCCCCCAGGGCCTCGGCCTGGGCCTTGGCCTCGTCACGGGTCATCTTCTCCAGCGCCCCGGTGAAGACCACGGTCTTGCCGGCCACGGCGGTGTCGGTCTTGGGCTTGGCGACCGCTTCGACCGTCAGCTCGGCGACCAGGTTGGCGACCTTTTCGCGATTGTGGTCCTCGCTGAAGAAGCGGGCCAGGGACTGGGCGGCCACCGGCCCGACACCATCAATGGCGGCCAGATGCAGATAGTCCTCGCCGGGCGCGCCGTTGGCGGCTTCGGACAGGGCCTGGGCAAAGGCGTCCCAGGTGCCGCAGCGCTCGGCAAGGGCGGCGCGGGCGGGCTTGCTGAGCTTGGGGACCGCGTGGCCGATCTTGATCTCCAGCTGGTCCGTGCCGGGCCAGGGATCGCTGATCAGGCCGCCCTTGCCGACCTCGACCAGCATGTCGAGCGCCTTGGGCCCGACACCCGCGGCGGTGGAGAGCTCCAGATAGGTTGCGGTCGGCAGGGCCCGGGCGGCAGCCTCGGCGGCGGTCTGCAGATCCTCGAAGCGCTCGAAGTGACGGGCCAGCACAGTCGAGGTGGTCTCGCCGATATCGCGCATGCCCAGCCCATAGATCAGCCGGTCCATGCCGATGGTCCGGCGGGCCTCGATGCCCTTGACCAGATTGGCGACCGAGGTCTCGCCATAGCCGTCTCGCGTGCGCAGGATCTCGAGCTTCTCGGCGTCCCGGGCCAGTCGGAAGATGTCGGCGGGCTCGCGGATCCAGCCCTCTTCGAAGAAGGCGGCGAGTTGCTTCTCGCCCAGCCCCTCGATGTCGAAGGCCCGGCGCGACACGAAGTGGCGCAGGTGCTCCACCCGTTGGAACGGACAGGCGAACTCGCCCGTGCAGCGCCGCACGACCGATTCCGCGCCCGAGGCATTGGTCTCGCGCGCCAGCGGCGTCTTCAGCGGACAGGGGCATTCGTGCGGGAAGACGAAGGCCTCAGGGACCGGGTCGGGCCGGGCATCGAGCGCTACCTCGACGATCTGCGGGATCACATCCCCGGCCCGCTGGATCACCACGGTGTCGCCGATGCGGACGTCGAGGCGGGCGATCTCATCGCCGTTGTGCAGGGTGGCATTGGTCACCGAGACCCCGCCGACGGTCACCGGCTTCAGCCGCGCCACCGGCGTGATCGCGCCGGTGCGGCCGACCTGGAGGTCAATGGCTTCAAGGACCGTGCGGGCCCGCTGGGCCGGGAACTTGCGGGCGATGGCCCAGCGCGGCGAGCGCGAAACAAAGCCCAGCCGGCGCTGCAGCTCCAGGTCATCGACCTTGTAGACGACGCCGTCGATGTCGAAGTCGAGGGTCGGTCGCAGCGCCTCGAAAGCGGCATAGGCGTCCAGCAAACCAGAGGCGTTGAGCGCTCGGCGGGCCGGCGGCGCGGTCGTGACAAAGCCCCATTCGGCCAGCTTCGCCAGCGCATCCCACTGCCCGACGGCGAAGGGCTCCGACACCAGGCCCCAGGCATAGCCGAAGAAGCGCAGCGGCCGCTGGGCGCTGATCTTCGGATCGATCTGGCGCAGCGATCCGGCCGCGAAGTTCCGGGGGTTGGCATAGGTTCGCTGGCCGGCAGCCTCGGCGGCGGCATTGAAGGCGGCGAAGGCGGCCAATTCGACATAGACCTCGCCCCGCACCTCGATCACGTCGGGCCAACCGGAGCCCTTCAGGCGCTGGGGAATGTCGGCGATGGTGCGCAGGTTGGCGGTGACGTCCTCGCCGACCCGCCCGTCGCCGCGCGTCGCGCCCTGAACCAGCACGCCCTTTTCATAGCGAAGCGAGGCCGACAGACCGTCGATCTTGGGCTCGGCCGTATAGGCCAGGGTTTCGTCGGGCCCGAGCCGCAGGAACCGCCGGACGCGCGCGTCAAACTCCTCGGCCTCGTCATTGGAAAAGGCATTGTCGAGGCTGAGCATCGGCACGCCGTGCTCGACCGGAGAGAACTGGTCGGCCCGCGCTGCCCCGACCGCCAGCGACGGCGAATTCTCGCGGACGAGATGTGGAAACCGGGCCTCGATGTCGAGGTTGCGCCGTTTCAGGGCGTCGTATTCGCCGTCGCTGATCGTCGGCGCATCCTGCTGGTGATAGCGCAGGTCGTGAGCGGCCAGTTCATCGGCAAGCCGGGCCAGTTCCTCGGCGGCCTGGGCTTCGGAAAGGTCGGCGACAGGGGTCGTGATCACGGGCGAATCCGGCGGCTGAAGGTCCGCAGGAGCCTAGCATCATGCGCCGGGCCGCGCTGCCGGCTCCTGCTGCCCCCGAGTGGCCCGTGGCTTGCGGGGTCGGGGCCTCAGGAGCCCCCGCCGATGTCACGAGCCGCACCTTCATCCCGAAACGGGGCAACCGCCCTGTCGCGCGACGGAACCCTCGACCTGCTGCGGTTCATGGCGGCCATGTTCATCGTGCTCTATCATGTGGCCGAACGCGCACCCCTGCCGCTGTTTGCGGTCCATCCGGCCTTCAGCCGCGGCTATCTGGCGACCGACTTCTTCCTCATGCTGTCGGGCTATGTCCTGGCCCGGACCTATGGTCCGCGCGTCCTGGCGGGCGGCGTCGGAACCCTGGACTTCCTCAAGCGCCGGGTGCTGCGCATCTGGCCAGCCCATCTGGTAGTCCTGGTCGCCTTCGTCGGCTTCTATCTGGCGACCCGCGCCGTAGGGCTTGAGCCCCAGAACCCGCAGTGGTTCCAGTGGAGCCAGCTGTGGCCGCAGGTCTTCCTGGTCCAGGCCTGGTTCATCCCGGGCCCGTCCGGCTGGAACATCCCGACCTGGACCCTGTCGGCCCTGATCGTCTGCTACGCCCTTTTCCCGCTCGCCTGGCGCTGGGTGAGCCGCGTCCGCTCTCCGTGGAAAGCGCTGGCCGTCGGCCTGGTCGCCTATCTGGCCATTGATTTGGCCGCCCGGGTCACGATCGGCCTGCCGGGCTACCAGCTGCCGCTGCGCTTTGGCCTGATCCGGGGCGTGCCGCTGTTCATGATCGGCCTGCTGATCGCCCGGATCGGCGAGACGGTCGTCCTGAACGGGCGCTGGGCTGATACCCTGTCGATCGGTGCCGCCGTGGGCGTGGTGGCCCTGCAGGCCCTCGGCCGCTTCGATCATCTCAGCCTGGCGCTGCTGGGCCTGCTGATCCTTACCGCCGGAGCGTCACCCGCCAAGGGCTGGCGCTGGGCCGGAGCCGCCGGGAGACTGTCCTTCCCGCTGTTCCTGACCAATCAACTGGTCGCCGTGGTCTGGTTCGGGGTCGCGCGGCTGCTGGCCAACAAGCTGAACCTCGACACGCCTGCCCTGTGGCTGATCTGGGCCATGGCCCTGCCCGCCTGCCTGCTGGTCGCCTGGCTGTTCGAGCGGCTTGTGGATGCGCCGCTGCAGGGGTGGGTGAAGTCGCTGCCCGATAGCCGGGCACGCGCCCGCCAGAGTGGCGGCGCCCGCGAGGTCGATGCCGTTCAGGCGGGCTAAGCCGATCGTCCCAGGACGGCCGTTGCAAAGAAAATCACCGTGGCGGCGGTCATGATCGCCGTCGCGGTCCATCCCAACGCCGTCTCGCCATTGGACAGGGTCAGCCGACCCATGGCCCTGGGATTTCGGACAATCAGCATCATCACCGCCATCAGGGGCGCAGCCAGGACGCCATTGACCACAGCGGCCCAGTAGAGCGCGCGGGCGGGGTCAATCCCTACGTAGTTGAGCGACGCCCCCAGCAGGGTGGTCATGGCGATCGTCGCGTAGAACAGGCGGGCGCGCATGGGCTTGGCATCGAGACTGCCGGCCACGCCCGCCATCTCGGTCACGGCATAGGCCGCCGATCCCGCCAGCACCGGCACGGCCAGCAGGCCTGTGCCGATGATACCCACCGCAAACAGCGCGAAGGCGAAAGGTCCGGCAATGGGCTTCAGCGCCTCGGCCGCCTGGGCCGAGGTCGTGATCGTTGTGATTCCGTGCGCGTGAAGGGTTGCGGCCGTGGCGAAAACGATCGCCAGCGAGACCAGTGTGCTGAAGGACATGCCGACCAGGGTGTCGGTGCGGATACGCTTCAGTTCGGGACCGGCCTCCCTGGGCGTGATGCACAGGGGCTTGGCGTGATGACGGTGCTGCTCCTCGATCTCCTGGCCGGCCTGCCAGAAGAACAGATAGGGACTGATGGTGGTGCCGAGGATCGCCACGAAGGCGGTGGCATAGGCCGCGTTCCACTGGATCTCCGGAACGACCAGGGCCGTCAGAGCCTGGGCCCAGGGCACGCCGGCGACCATCACGACGGCGAAATAGCTCAGCAGGGACAGGGTGGTCCACTTCAGGACAGAGGAGTAACGGGCATAGTCCAGGAAAACCTCCACCACGACGCAGAACACGCCGAACAGCAGCGTGTAGAGCGCGCTGGGTCCTCCGGTGAGCAAGGCCAGGGCCGCGCCCATGGCACTCAGATCTGCGCCGAGGTTGATGATGTTGGCGACCAGCAACAGCAGGACGACGCCAATCAGCAAAGGGCGCGGATAGTGGCGGCGAAGGTTTCGGGCTATGCCGCCCCCGGAGACCCGGCCGATTTCGGCGGCGACCTGTTGAATGACGGCGAGCAAGGGAAAGCTCAGGACGAATGTCCAGGCCAACCCATAGCCGAACTCGGCACCGACCTGGCTGTGGGTGCCGATTCCGCTGGGGTCATCATCCGCCGCGCCGGTGATCAGACCCGGTCCCAGCTGGGCGAAAAACCGTTTCAATCGGGAGGGCTTGGTCTTGTTCACACCTCAGCCCTATTGCGTTGCATGCCTTTCGCCTTGATCAAGATCAAGGCGAGGCTCGCGCGTGAAGCTGGGTCAGAACGATCTGGACCGGCCTAGCCGATCAGCGCCTTCGCCGCCGCCCGCGCCGCCTCGGTCACCTCGGCCCCGGACAGCATGCGGGCGATCTCTTCCTGGCGCTGGGCCGGGGACAGGGGCTCGACGCGGGTGCGAATTGCCTGGTCATCGCCGGACTTGGCGATCCGCCAGTGAGCATCCCCACGGGCCGCCACCTGGGCCGAGTGGGTGACCACGAGCACCTGGGCATTCTCGGCCAGGCGCTTCAGGCGCAGGCCCACGGCGTCGGCTACCGCGCCGCCGACGCCCTGATCGACTTCGTCGAAGATCATCAGGGGCTGCGGGCCACCGCCCTTGCCGGCCAGGGCCGCCTTCAGCGCCAGCGCGAAACGGGCCAGTTCACCGCCGGAGGCTATGGCCTCCATCGGGCCGAACGGCGCGCCGGGATTGGTCGAGATCTCGAAGGCGACCCGGTCCACGCCGGTGGGTCCGGCCCGGTCTTCGGGCAGGGCCTCAACCGCGACGCGGAAGCGGGCCTTTTCGAGTTTCAGCGGGGCCAGTTCCGCCTCAACTGCCTTCGCCAGCCGGTCGCCGGCCGCGCGGCGCTCGGCGGTCAGGGCCTGAGCGGCAAAGATGTAGCCGTCCCGCGCCGAGGCGGCCTCGTCCTCGGCGGCCTTCAGGGCCTCGCCCGAGGTCTCGATCGCCTGGAGCCGGGCAGCGAACTCGGCGCGCAGGGATGGCAGGGTCTCGACGGCCACGTTCAGCTTGCGAGCCATGGCGCGCAGGGCAAACAGCCGCTCTTCGGTCTTCTCCAGCCGGTCGGGCTCGAACTCGAAACTATCGGCCACCGCGTCGATGGCGGCACTGGCCTCCTGGGCCTCGACCAGGGCCCGGTCGACCGAGTCGCAGGCCGCCGTCAGCCGGGTCATGGCTACACCGTCGGCCGGAGCGCCGGCATGCAGGGCCCGCTCGCGAGCCCGCTCCAGCGCCCGGTAGGCCTGGGCCAGCTTGCCGGACAGGGCATCGCCGCCCAGGGCGTCCTGGGCCGAGGCGATATCGGCCAGGGCCTTTTCCGCCGAGCCCAGCAGCGCCCGCTCCTCGGCCAGGGCGGTTTCCTCGCCCTCGCGCGGATCGAGGCGGTCCAGCTCCGACAGGCGAAGGGTCAGTTCCTCGGTCTCGGCCGCCGCATGATCGGCCAGCTGCCGCAGGGCTTCGGCCTTCTCACGGGCCGCGCGCCAGCCGCTCCAGGCGGAGGCCACGGCCGAGACGGCGACACTGCCGAAAGCGTCCAGCAGGGTGCGGTGGGTTCGCGGATCCAGCAGGCCAACCGTCTCGTGCTGGCCATGGACCTCGAGCAGCATGGCCCCCAGGTCCTTGAGCACGCCGACGCTGGTCGCCTGGTCATTGACGAAGGCCCTGGAGCGGCCATCGGCCGACAGCTGCCGGCGCAGGACAAGGTCCTCGTCGCGGCCATAGTCCAGGCCCTTGTCGTCGAGATAGGCGAAGACCGGATGGTCGGCGGTCAGGGCGAAGATCGCGGTGGCCGAGGCCTGTCCGGTCGCGCCGCGCCGGACCAGACCGGCATCCGCCCGGGCACCGGTCGCCAGGCCGAGCGCGTCGAGAATGATCGACTTGCCCGCCCCGGTTTCACCGGTCAGGGCCGTCAGACCCGGCCCGATGGCCAGGTCGAGGCTCTCAATGAGCACCACGTCGCGGATGGAGAGACCGATCAGCATGGCGCGGAGAATCGCTCAGAATCATCGTTTCGCAAAGCGTGTTGAACACGCGATGTTCGACAAGTGTTCTGGTTTGCCGATTTAGAGGCCCAGAAGCCCCCGAACGCCGCCCTTCTTGGCCGGCTTTTCACCGGGAGGAGCCAGGGTGGCGTTCTTGTCGTGCACCAGACGGTCCAGCAGGTTCTTCTTGGCCCCGGGGGTCAGTGGCTCGACGGCCGGGCGCAGGCCCTGGTCATTGAGCAGCTTGTAGGCGTCCGAGTACCAGCGATCGCCCGGGAAGTTGTAGCCGAGCACCGCACCATTGCGCTTGGCCTCTTCGGTGAGGCCGAGGGTCAGATAGGATTCGACCAGGCGGAACAGGGCCTCGGGCGTGTGCGAGGTCGTCTGGTGACGGTCCACCACGGTACGGAAGCGCCCGATGGCCGCCAGGGTCTGACCCTGACGCAGGTAGTAACGGCCGATGGCCATTTCCTTGCCGGCCAGCTGGTCATTGACCATGTCGATCTTCAGGCGGGCGTCCTGGGCATATTCCGAATTGGGATAGCGCTGAACAACGTCGCGCAGCGCCGCAAGAGCCTGCTCGGTCGCGGCCTGGTCGCGGTTCACGTCAACGATCTGCTCGAAATAGCAGACGGCCTTCAGATAGTAGGCGTAGGAGGCCGACGGGTTGCCCGGATAGAGCGAGACGAAGCGGTCCGCATCGGAAATGGCTTCCGAATACTGGTTGCCCTGATAGTGGGCGAAACCGGTCATCAGGATCGAGCGGCGCGACCATTCCGAATAGGGGTGCTGGCGCTCGACTTCGCGGAAATAGTCGACGGCCTCGTTCCAGGCCCCGCGGTCCAGGCGGTTGGCCCCCGTCGAGTACAGGAGCTCTACGGGACGCTCTTCATAGACCAGGGTCGGCTTTTTGGACTTGCCTGCGCAGCCGGCCACCGAAACGGCGACGACGAGGGCGGCGACAGCAATGGCCGAACGTCCCGGGAATTTAAGCAGCACGGACTATCACCCTCGAAGCAAACGCGCGCCCAGAGCGCCATGCAAGGCTTCTACACCACGCCGCTTTGGGCGCAAATGCGAAGGCGGGCCGGCGGCGGTCGCGCTTATTCAGACAGCCTCGGCCAGGACCTGTGCATGATTGCGCAGGCGCCAGGCGCGCGGCTTGGCCAGCAACGCCCGAACCACGGCGTTATTGAGGCCATGACCGGCCAGAACGCCTTCAAAACGGCCGATGATCGGCGCGCCTAGAACATAGAGATCGCCCACGGCGTCCAGCGCCTTGTGACGCACGAATTCATCGGGACGACGCAGGCCTTCAGGATTGAGCACCCGGTCACCGTCGATGACCACGGCGTTCTCCATCGAGCCGCCGCGCGCCAGGCCGATGGCCCGCAGCGCTTCGACATCGCGAACGAACCCGAAGGTCCGGCAATTGGAGAGCTCGGTGCGGAACGACTCTTCATCCACGGTCAGGTCGACGCGCTGCCGACCAATGGCCTTGCTGCCGAAGGCAATCTCGAAGGCTACTTCAAACCGGTCCGAAGGCTCGAGGCTGGCGCGCTTGTCGCCCTCCTCCACCAGGATCGGCTCCAGAATCTCGATGTATTTGCGGGCAGCTTCCTGCTTGCGACGGCCGGCACGGTCGAGGATCTGGACGAAGGGCTCGGAGGAGCCGTCCATGATCGGAACTTCCGGACCGTCCAGCTCGACGACGCAGTTGTCGATCGACAGCGCGGCCAGCGCCGCCATCAGGTGTTCGATGGTCGAGACCCGGACATCGGCCTCGTTGTTGATCACGGTCCCCAGCTGGGTCTGGCACACGGCTTCAGCCCGAACGGCCACGCGATTGTCACGGTCCAGAACATCGGTCCGCACGAAGGTAATGCCCGCATCGACACCGGCGGGCCGCACGGAAACCCGCACGTGCTGGCCCGTATGCAGGCCGATCCCTGCGAAAATCACCGGCCCTGCGACCGTGTGCTGAAAATAAGCCGAAGCCGACACCTGGAACCCTTGTGGTTTGACATCAGCGCCCGATCCGGTCGCTGAACGCCCCACTGCACTCCTAAAACCTATGCCGCACTGCGGCAAAGCAAGTCCTGTTTCGGATTGTTACCATACAAGCCTTTGATATCGTGCCCTTTTCCCGACAAGATTCCGTCACAAACCTTTGGCTGGAACGTTCATGGACCTGAGCACCGTCCGTAGGCGTCGCCTCTGGCATGCGACGCGCGGCAGGACTAGGCTCTGGCCACCTTCAGGACCTCCGTCACCGGGATTTCGCGTTTCATGCTCAAGACCCTGCGTCTGGCCGCTTCGGCCCTCGCCCTCACCGCTGCGCTGGCCGGCGGCGCCGCCG
>Ga0187845_1001451_pt1 | contig 13596 bp, 14 predicted proteins | sample SpaLakP09_SKY_68_FD_134515 | JGI IMG/M metagenome (GOLD analysis project Ga0187845, IMG submission 134515) | Oligotrophic lake water microbial communities from Sparkling Lake, Wisconsin, USA - SP09_SKY_68 | ecosystem: Environmental > Aquatic > Freshwater > Lake | place: USA: Sparkling Lake... | reverse complement strand
TTGACGCCTATGTGTCTCGCTTTGATCGACTGGCCAAGGCTGCATCTGTGAAGACGAGGAGCTAGGGTGCTGCGCGACAAGAACCAGCCACGGCGGATCGTCCCTCGGTGGCGGCCATCGGCGGTGGCTGCTTCCTCCGCCGGATTCGCGTCCTTGAAGAAGACCGAGGCACGCAATGCTCAGGCTGCAGAGGCCAACGGCACGGCATTCCTAGCTTTCAGTGAAGAGCGAAGTCTGGGATCGGCGTCGGATGCCCTGTCTGAAGCGATCCTCGAGCGCAACGCCGAGGCGGCGAAGCATGTGGCCAACTACATCCTTCAGAACAAGTCCAACGCGCCGGCGCCGTTGGTTCGCCTAGCCAGCGATACGTTGGCTAGCGATTCGTCAGCCGCCGGAGCGCTGCCGCCTCCAGGCATCGGCGACGTCGCCCACTGGCGGTCGCTGCTGAAGCTTGCTCCCAACAACCCGGCTGTGTGGGCTGACATGGCCAGGCACTACTCCAGCCTGGGAGACAAGAAGCAGGCGCTCCGGTGCATGAAGACCGCGCTGCAGCTGGCGCCGGACCATCGCTGGATGCTGCGCACCGCGTCGCGGCTGCTGGTTCATCAGGAAGACGCAACTGCTGCGCACAAGCTGCTGGCCAATCATCCTCGGACCAAGCTTGACCCCTGGCTGATGGCGGCCGAACTGGCCTGTGCCCACATCGCGGGCAAAGCGCCCAAGTCCTGGAAAACTGCCAACGACGCGCTCAGGTTTGATCGGTTCCCTGCTGCCCACATCTCTGAATTGGCGACCGCCATCGGGATGATGGAGTTGGAGGGCGGGCAGCGTAAGCAGGCTCGCAAGTTGGTGCAGAGGGCGCTGATTGCGCCGACCGAGAACACCCTGGCCCAGGTCCTGTGGGCAAAGGAGGCCAAGCATCTGGGCGATGGGATCCAAAGTCTGGACAAGCTCATCGGTGCTCGCCGAGATGCCTATGAAGCCGCCTACAGGATCCAGCTGAAGCGCGGAGATATCCAGGATGCCCTCAAGGCGTGTCAGCAATGGGGCATCGACGAGCCGTTCGCGGCAAGGCCAAGAGTCGAGGCCACCTTCGTGGCTTCTCTGCTGGATGACCACTCGCTGGTCATCAGGACCGCAGATGAGGCGTTGCGGATTGATGGAAAGCTTTCATATCCCCTTGAGCTGAACCAGTTGTTCGCCAGACTCAGCTCCGGCCAATTCCCACTTCACGATGCGGAAGCCGTGCATAAGACGGTGGCGCGGCTGGTCACGCTGATCGATCTGGGTGGGCCGGTCGCGATTCATGCCACTGCAAATCTTGCATTGCTTCAATACCGCAGCGGCAAGATCGAACTCGGCACGGAGCTCTATCGCAAGGCCATCGACATGGCTCGCAAGATCGAGGGCTTCGAGAGTGCAGCAATGGCTGCCACGTTCGCGGCGCGCGAGGCGATCCTGGCGGGAGCCCCTGGTTCAGACATCCTGCTGGCCGAAGCGCTCCAATTGGCTGAGAGATCAGGCAGCGAGTCTGCGAGCTTCTACAACAGGAAGTTGCAGGCGCTTGTAGCGGCGCCAGACCGAGCGTCGCTCATCCTATCGCCGAGCGCGACATCGCAATTTCTGAAGCCGCTGAAGATCCTTGGCATGTCCAAAGATCAGGGCGGCTTCGTGCTCACGGTTGGTCGCAGCGAAACCTCCCCAGTTTTTCCAGGCAAAGCTGGCGCCACCATTCAGCGACGAGATTAGGGTATACCCCCCGGATCGGGAGCGCCGGCACTGGCGCTGAAACCAACATCACGCCCATACCGGGAGGAGCTATTGAGCTACGGTCACCTGGAACCGTCATCCACAGGCGTGGGGAGGGCTACCTCGCCAATCCAGCAACACGCCCGAGCTGCATTGACGCGAGTCAGGGGGAGTAGGGCGCCGGCGCATGGTGGCAGGACGCCCGCCTGATCTAGTTCACGGCGACTTCCGCAACGCCCGCACGGGTCAGCATGCCGAACAGCTCAGACACCTTATTTCGCGCGCCACGGCCGGCACAGAACAGGAACACGGCGCGCTGCTTGGCCCGAGAGAGGGCCACGAAGAATGTCGCGATGCCGTCCGGATTGCCCGGCGAGTGACTCCACCATGAGCTGTCGTCCAAACCGACGAAGAACACGGTGTCGTACTCTAGACCTTTGCTCTTGTGGACGGTCATCAGCGGGATGTCGTGGGCGCCGGCGTAGCGGTCAATACAGGCATCCCAGGTTGCGGCACCGTGGGCAGCTTGCTGCAAGTGCAAAGAGAACCCTTCGATCATCACCTCGAGCAGGTCGTTGCGCGTATACGCCGCGAAGGCTGCATTGAGCGCCGGGATGCCGAGGAAGTCGAAGATGCGCTGCGTGATTTCGATGGCCAGCACCTTGGATGGTGCCTGTGCCCGAATGTCCTTGCCCAATTGGCCCAGGAAATCCTGAAGATCCTTGTCGGCGCGGCCACGCCGAAGCTCGTCATCCTCGTCCGCGCCGCGGACTGCATATACGGTGCTGGACAAGGTCAACCAGGCAGCGGCACTGCGCTGACCCGCCGCAAGCCTGAGGGCAGCGATCGCTGTGGATGCAGCTGCGTCGACCATCAGGTCTTGGACGTTGGTCCTGCCGATGGCACGACTCTCGTTGCGCAAGCTCAGGCCGACTGTTGCGAGGGCAGGTTGGAGCTCTTCCTCGAAGTCATCCGCCTTCTGGCGAACAAGCAGCACGTAGTCCGTCGGTTTCTTGCCGCGAGCGGCCATGTCCGCCGCAATCCAGGCTGCCATGCGTTGACGCTCAGTAGCCGGCGACGCGCTGCTCCACACCTGGACGACGTCCCGGTCCACCTGTGCTGCGGCTTGTGACTGAATCTGCGGCGTGTTCTTGTCCAACGCCTCGGCTACGAAATGCTGTACTCGAACCAGTTCCGGGGACGACCTGAAGTTGAAGAGCAGGTTCTCGCGCTTGGCATGGAACTCTGCTTCGAACTGTTCAAACGCGTCTTGCCGAGCGCCGGCCCAGCCCATGATCCGCTGCTTGTGATCGCCGACCGCGGTCACTGTCGTCTGCCCGTGCCCGAACGTGGACAGCAGGAAGTCGTACTGGGCGAAAGACGTATCCTGGAACTCGTCGACGAACACGCAGGGGTAGGTCATGCGCAGGGCGCGTGCGATCTTGGGGTTCGCGCGCACGATCAGCTCAGCCAATCGGTTCAACGTGATGAAGGTGAGCTTCGACGGCTTGACCAGATGCAGTTGTCCATGCATCCAGTGATAAACGGCGAACTCGTCCGCAGTCGTCAGGCCGTTGGGGAGCTCAGTGGCGAGGCGGTAGCCGCCGACGCCAACGTTCTCGAAGTCCGCAGTGGGGTATGAACCGATGCGAGTCTTCCAAGCCGGCTGCGCAAGATCGTAGATGCGCCGCAGTTCGGCTTCGACCTGTCGTCGCGTGGGAAACGCGATGTCGTACGGGCGGGTCGGACGCCACAGCGCGGGAATGGCGCCATGGAACCGATCCACCAGGCTTTTGGTGAACGCGTCGAAGGTAAGCGAGGTGAAGCGGTTGGCCAGTTCCGCCGGCACACGCTTGCGCACACGAGCCGCGAGGTTGGCCGCGGCGTCAGTCTTGAATGAGATCGCCAGGATCTGCTGCGGGGCCTTGCACAGGCCGGTCTCGAGCAGATAGGCGGCGCGTTGAGCAAGGAACTCAGACTTGCCGGCGCCGGGGCCGGCAACCACTGACGTCGAGCCATCGCGGCGCAGAGCCGCCACGCTGCCGGCTCCAGATTCGCGATGCCTCGCGGTCGCCAGTCGCCTGGCGCGATGATGCGATGGTCCACTACGCCGCTGCCTGTTCGAGCGTTTGCTTGACCCGTTGCAGCAGGCGCATGAGCGTCTTCGGCATGCCTGCGAGCAGTTCAGCCTGGGTGAGGCGACTCAACACACGGACGTGTGTGCTGGGCTTGCCCCGGCCGAGAAAGAGGTACCTGTACCACCGCAATGCATCGTCATAGCTGTTGTCGTAAAACGCAGGACTTCCGTCCTCACCAAGCACGGCATCGCGAGGATCCCCCTTGCCCGAGGGGCCGCGCAACCCGGCATCCTTACGGCGGTAGGCAATAGGGAAGCAGTCGAGCATCGTGTAGTCCAAGTCCAGGGGACACGCGTAGAAAACACCAAACTGTTCCAACCAAGTCATCCATCCCTGCAGAGCCGCCACGTCGTCGGCCTTCGTCGCGGCGACCTCTGCGATGTTGGCCTCAGGCCCCTCTGGCCTCAGATTGGTGGTGAACAGCTGTTGGCCAGTGAAGCCGACGCTCAACAACTGTTCAAGCACGGTCTTGATTCGGCCAAAGCCGCCGCCGCTGCGGCCGTAGTCGATATCCAGCAGGGTCGAATTGGGGATGCCGAGCCCGAACAAGAGCTTCCACATGTGATTCACATGGCGCCCGCCCAACGGCACGACCGCGACGAAGGACCGGTCGATCGGGAAGTCCAGCGCCTTGGCCAACAGCGGCAGCACGACTTCTTCGGTCGCGCCTTCGCCGAGGATGACGTAGCGAGCAAAGTAGAGCTCAGGGTAGGCGCGCACCGCCTCACGAATGAACTTGGCAGCGTCTTCATCGCCCTGGGGCAGGACGATGCCACGGACCTCAGTGCAGCGACTGGCCGTGTTCAGGCGAAAGTGACGGACGGCCGATGGTTCGACCCGAGCTAGGATGCTGGGTGAGTGGCTGGAGACGATGGCTTGGGCGTTGGCGCCGGCGGCCATCTCCTGCACCTGCTTGATGATGCGCGAGAGGTAGAAAGGCGCGAGATTGTTCTCGGGCTCTTCCAGCGCGACAAGGGTGAGGGCGGGCAGGGCGACTCCGTCGTCCACGAAGCCTGCAGGCGCATGGGCGCTTGCGAGCTTTGCCTCGATGTCTAGAGGGGCTGCGGCCATGGCCAAGTGAAACAGCGACCGTTGGCCGTCGCTGAGCTCCTCAAGCGCTCGGTCCTGGCCAAGCTCGTTCGGATAGAAAACAACCTCCACGCGACGAACGAACTCCTGCCAGCGCGTGTCGACCGGCCGGAAGATCGGCAACGTGTCCGTGCCGGCAGAGTGGAGCTGCTGCCAGCGCTGCGTCACCGCGGTGCTGATGCTCGCCACCGCAGCTTCAGCGGCGAATGCGGCGTTCACGTTCTCACCCGCGCCTGTCAAGGAGTCCTTGACGCCTTGCGACCAGTTGATGGCTCGCCACAACCGGCCACGCACGAAGGCGGCAACCTGCGAAGCGCCGTCGCGCGTCGCTGGGATGTAGTACAGCTGAATGCGCGACCGGTCCGGGCCTTTCAGCCTTTGCAGGTCGTCATCCTCGAAGTCGCCAAACGTCTGGACGGCGCTGTACGTCTCGTCGATGGAGCCATCCAGCGTTCCATCGTCTGACCAGGTTGCTTCCAGCCGCAACCGGACTTTCAGATTGCCGTTCTCCTCGGCTGCCATGTTCTTGAAGAAGGCCGGGACGGCGTGGCTGTCCTTGTCGTCGTCCAGTTCCGGAAAGGCCACGATGGCCTCAATCACGAGCGTGCGTACCGGTGGTCGCGCGCCCTCGTTGAACGTAACGTGGAAGTCCTGCTTGCGCAGGCGGCGCTGCTCGTTGGTGACCCCAAACATGCGCTGCAGCGCCTGCATCAGTGCAGTCTTGCCGGTGCCGTTGTCGCCGACCAGGGCAACGAGTTCGGGGCCGAGCGCAACCGTCGTGCGGGCGGGTCCAAAGCAGCGAAAACCTTGCAGTTCAATCCGTTCGATATACATGACATTTCTCCCTGCGGGCTTCAGACACGCAAGCGAACAACCGCCATGCGCGTATGCAGCGCCATCGTCTGTGTGTGGAATATGAAGGGTAGCGCGGCACGTCGCCGCACGCAGCCGGGTGGCGCCGGCGGGCTACTGTCAGGTCTTTTGACGCAGTCGGCTCAGCCTGCGTTTGGCGCGGCGCCGGACGCTCCATCCGCTTTTTGCGGCGTGGTCTCGATGGCGTTTGCATAGGAGAACCGCAAAGTCGATGGCTCGTTGCGCCTGAGCTCGGTTGAGGAGAGATCCTCTTCGACATACCTGGCGGGTCCGTACGCTTCGATGTGTTCAGTGGTTTCCCACGGATGCGCGAAATAGACCAAAGACGTCTGAACGGGATCGTTGCCCATGCCATCTTCCTTGGGCATCGGCAGAGCGATCTGATGAACGTGATTGCCGTACTGCACCATGAACATCACGTAGGGGCTACCGGTGACGGTGCTCTTCCTGCGCACCAGCATGAAGCTTACCTTGTCGTTGGGCACCGGGCCGGAGATGAACTGGCTGTACAGCATCAATGGCTTGTACGGGAAGCTCTCAAAGGTGTGCGTCTTCTCAAGGATCCAGTGTTTGAGCTGCTGGCACTTGCTGGCTTCGGGCTCAGGCATCACCGCCAACGCCATCTTCACGAAGCTCTTGAACACGCCCATGGGGATGTACGGCTCGCGCTGAAGCGACATCTCTACACGCTTGGCATCCTCATCGAACTTGAGGCGCGGATCACCGCTGCGCACGGTCACTTTCAATTTTCCGCCCTTGACGTCAATCCGGAGACCGCTGTCGGGGGTCACAAACGAGGGGGCCTTCTTCTTGCCGCGAATGCGCCCCGTGGAGCGGGCCAGCTGTGACCAAGAGCCAAATGGCGTGTCGACTGCTCTGGAGAAGTCCATATTGCAGGTGTCGCACTCTCGAGAATCGATCAGCCACTTGTTGCCGATCTGTTCTGGAAAAGCGTGTGAGATATTGTCGAAGGTCACTTCAGGTGCGGACTTGCCGCAGTACCGGCAGACCTGAGGCTCACCGGCGCCCAGCACCATCTGCTTCGAGGCCTGGTCAAAGTGGTGAGCGGCAATGACGTCGTAGCGCTGCTCAAGCCATTGAAGCTTGAACGCGTTCGTCTGCGTCATCTCCGGCAGCTCGGGCAGTTCAGCTTCGGTCTCCGACTCCAGCTCCGGCGTAAATTCCATGCGCCCAGCATCTGGGAAAGCTGCCAGCGCCGCCGCGTGGTCCGCGTCGGTCTGCGGTACTGCAATGACCATGGCGATGCGTTCGGCCTTCAGCAGTGCGAGTCGGTCCGCACCGACTCCGACGAACAGGATCAGCCCGACGAAGCTGCTCACAGCTTGGTCGTCGATCCAGGCCAGTGGGGCCCAGCTGGTTTCGACCGTTTCGCCTGCGCCCAGGTGTTGCGCGACTTCCGGGGTGAACAGCGCCAGGAGCAGGCCCCGGTGGGATTGCGCTGCGTTCAGGGCCAGCGGGGCACCCGCTTGCTTGGCGAACTGAAATGCAGTCGAGATGGCAGCCGAAAGCGACTCTGGCTGTTTGTCCAGCGAACCGGTCAAGATGGTGGTGCGTGGCGCAGTTTGGTCCGGATATTCAGTCGTTTGCGTCATGTGTCTGTCTCCCTGCAGAAGGATTCTGCTAACGCCATTTTTATGTGAATGCCAAGCCCCCCAAGGTTCTGGAGGACGGAAAAAATCCCCTGAATTGACAACTTTCTATCTGACTTATTGCGTGGACTCAGCAGGAGCAGCAGGCGGGGCCTGCTGACTATGGTCATGCGCCGCCTGGGAACGACAAATGCACCGCCTGCATAGTTGACGATTAGACGGTGGATAGTGCCTGCGGCCTGTGCGCCAGGGATGTCAGCCATGTTGGAAGCTCCACGAGCGGTTCGGCGTTCCTGGCATGGCGAAGTTTGTGCAGCAGACCGGGCGAGGCGGCTAGTACCTGCACGTCGTCATTCTCCGGCGAGGTGAGGGCGGGCAACATGATCGCCGGCCCGCTCGCGGGCACCCACAGTGGCCGAGGTGTACTCGCTGCCGCTCCCCACCGTCGCGAAACAAGCTTAGCGGCTGGATAGCGGGTAGGTGGAGTCCTGGGTACGCCGCCTGGAAACCCGCAGCTGGGCGCGACGTGACTGTCTTAAGCGACAGAACGCCGAGGGCATCTACCCAATACTGCGATGTCGGCGAACGCCGGTTTTGATGCAGAACGTTTTGAAAAAGGAGAGCAAAGCGTGCAGGTGCAGAACAGCCGAATGTCCATGGCAGCGCTAACGCCAAGATCAGCGTCCAAGCCGACCGCACGCATGCGGCGAAGCTCAGACGGGCCCACTCCGGCGTACTTCTGGCGCCACTTGTAGAACGTGGCGCTGCTGATGCCCATCTTGCGACAGACCTCCTCGACGCTGATGCCCAGCTCCGCTTGCTTCAGCGCATAGGCCATCTGCTCCTCAGTGAACTTGCTCGTCCTCATGGCATGAACTCCTGACCCCTTCAGGGGCCTCATCATGCCGGTCCATTCTGTTACCGAACGGTATGGGAACCTGAGACAGGGTCACCTGATCATGATCTCTGGCGACAACCAGAAGGTGGCGGAGGCTGTTGCCCAGAGCGAGGGTCTGACCGAGGCGCGCGGCGACCTGATGCCAGAACAGGAGATCACCAACTTCATGCAGCAGGCCGAGCGCGAGATCGCCCTTGCACGGATGTCTTGGACGACGACTGGTTCAAGTAGCCGGCCCGGTGGTTCCACGGCGCGGCATGCCCGGGCTAGATGACAGATTTGTAATGGGATAGGCATGCATCCCGTCGGGGTCGGATTTCTAAAGTTCTTCCTATGGTGAACGTCTCAGGTGGCGCCCCTGAGCGACCCGTTTGCCGAAGAAGGAATCCTCATGAACCGCACCTCTTCCTCATCCGCGCTGATCGCCAGCCTTCTGTTCGTCGCCACCGCTGCCCAGGCCGCCACCGGTGGCAACCAGGTCATGCTCAATGGCAAGTCGGCGCACGGTGAAATCGTCGCCGCCACGCAAGGCGCGCTCGTCGTGAATGTGGACGCTGCTTCGCGGCTACACAACAGCTTCTGCTCAGCCTGGGAACGCACGCGGCGCAAGTCCCACGACCAGTCGATCCCCAGTCGAGGGTCGCGGGGAGACGGTAGGCAATCGCAGGCAACCAACGTCGGCCCTGTATGAGGTGTGCTCAAGCCGATACCGCCAGGTCGACGATGCGCGCCCCGCGCTGGGGGCCGCATGGCCGGTTGGCTCTGCAGCACCTCACTCAAAAATCTGAAGAAATCACTGACCCGGTGCGAAAAGACCGCGCCGTAAAACGGAGAGAAACATGGGATTCTGGGAACGACTACTGAAAAACGGAACGGGCGGCCACGGTGGCGGCCACCACGGCGGATCGCGCTCACACGGCGGAGGGCACGGCGGAAGCCATGGCGGCCACGGTGGTGGCTACTACCCGCCTGCACCGAGTGCTCCGCCCCCGGGCGGAGCGCCTGCTGGCGCCAGCGGACTCGTCTGCGCCAAGTGCGGCTTGCAGGGCGCGCCGGGCTCGCCCTTCTGCGGTGGATGTGGCGGTCAATTGGTGGCTGCTACCTGCCAGGGCTGCGGCACCGCGCTGGATCCAGGCGCGCGCTTCTGCAACCAGTGCGGCAAACCCGCGCCGTGACGACCATGCGCAGGCGTGTCGCCATTGCGGGTGCTCTGACCATTGGCGGTCTCCAATTGTCCGGCTGCGCCGCGCGTCCGCTCAGGCCACCCGACGATCGCTACTGTTTCAACGCCATGACGCGTTCCGGCTCAAAACCGTCCTGCACGCCAGGGCCAGTACCCGATATAGCTGCGGACGCGAAGGCCAAGCTGTTTGAGCCGGTGCCAGGCAGCTTGGTCGTCTATGTGGTGCGGCGTCGGTGGGGAGACACCGTGAACGTTGTGAACCTCGCCGTCGATGGCGGGGCCCTAGTGGCGACCACGCCCGCATCGCTTGTCAGGTGGGTCGTGCCGCCCGGAGGGCACCGCCTGGCGTTCGAGTGGAAGAAGGGCAAGGGAGACCTTGAACTTCGTGGGGATGCGGGCCAGGTGCTGTTCGTCGACCTGGTGGGCAGCCTCTGGCTTTGGAACGAGTCCTACCGGATGGAGATCGGTGGACCGTCCAGTCGCGACAAGGCATTGAAGAGCCGGCTGGTGGCGGACGTGAAGGTGGGCGAGTGGGAATGATGGACAGGAGGAGACAGGACAACGGGAAGGACGGCATGGCGTCAGACCTCCCGCCCGAGTCCGCGGCCGCGCATCTCGATGCGCTCGGCAAGGACATCAACGACGTGGACGTGATCGTCCATGGACTGCTGGACAAGATTCCGCCTGCCAAGCCTTGGCAGCGGCAGTTGCGCACCCATCTGCGATACGCGGATCGCCACGTCGAGATCCTGAGGCTGGCGATCTCGCGCGAGCGCGAGGGGTCGGAAATCCATGAGGCGGCTCGCCAGCTCAAGCAGGTGCTGGAAGTGGCCAACGTGCATATCGCGGGCGGCCGTGCCGACGGCTGGACCCGCAACGCGCTGATGGTGGCGTACCGGAACGCCTCTCTGGTGAGCGCGCTGCTCGCACCTTGATCGAACGGAGGCCCGGATGAATCCAGACCAGACGATAAAACCAATGGCCGACAGCAAAGCCGCCGCGCACGAGCGGTACCACGCAGCCATGGTGGAGGTGAAGCGCCGACTGCGGGCCGCCAACCGCGTTCTTGGCGCCAAGAAGCCGCGGACCCTGACCGATGGCACCGACAACGAGTTCCTGTGGCTCCAGGTGCGCAAGGTGGTCGAATTGGTGGCCTTCGCGGGCATCTCCTCTGACGAGGCGCGGTACGCCGCCTTGCGCGCGGAGGCCAAGGACAACCCGGACTACACGCGTGACTGGAAGGTCGGCGACATCCTGAAGCGGCTGGCCAAGATCACGCCCCACTTTCTGCCGATCGCGATAAGCAACGTCCAGGTCGTCAGCGAGGGCAGGTGGCATTTCGATGCCGGCCAGGAGAAACAGACTCTGGAGCGTTTTGTCGAGATCTACGAGCGGGCAGGGGAGCACCTGCATGTGCCCAACCCTTTTGGGGAGGCATCGCTGGCCAGGCACCAGGAACTCCTGGCCACGTCTCGCGTGCAATTGGTCGATGACGTCGAGTACCTGACAAACGTGCTCTGGACGCACGCCAAGGTCGGACTGGAATTCGATCCGCAGACCAGCGAGCCGCGCGAGGCCGCCAACCCGATTTCGGCGTGGCTGGTCAGGCTCGGCAAGCCCGACAACGATGACGTGCACGTCCTGCTGGCGGAGGGCGTCGACCATCGGGAGCAGACGCCGGGGGCGGCCACCGAGGAGCCGGCCAATGATGCATGAGTCAGCCCATCCGCCATCCGCGCTTTGGCAGCACGACTTCACCGTCGACAACATCATCGACTTCGCCCGCGCGTCGCGCGAGCTGTCCGACTACGTCCGGGTGCTGGTCAAGGAGGGGTATAGGAACCTCGTAGTGCCGAGCCGGGGCGCCGTTCCGTTCATTCGAGCGGCTGCGGCGGCGTGGCGACTTGATGCGCGATCGCTGCCCACGTTCGAACAGCGCCTCAAGGAGGTCAGCGAGGTGAACAAGTCGCCGTTTCTTCAGCAGCTGATCCTTCCATTTTCGGCTGACCCGCAGGATGCGACGCAGACGACGGCGGCTATTCGTCGCTTCTGGAGCAGGGTCCTGGCCGCCATCGTGCATCGAGAGGGCACCGATCCTTACCTGACCTTCTACAAGGCGCTCGTCGAGAACCTCGCCCACCGCTCATGGCACGCCGCGTTGCCGAGCAAGCTCCCCAACGAGAAATTCATCTTTGTTGACACGGTCGTCTCGGGGCGCGCCGTCTGCGAGATCTTCAAGGCCTTCGAACAGGTCGGCCTCAACCAGTGCCAGTTCATCCTGATCGTCGATGCGCGGGGCGCTGAAGTGGTGCCTCAGTACCAGCGCGTCATCGAGGAGATGTGTGCGCGCCAGCGCTGCACCGTGATCCCGGTGAATCGGCTTTTCACCGAAGACCGCGGACCGGCTGTCAGCGGCGTCTGGAGCACCGTGTATCCCCAGGTGCTCGACGCTTTGCGCCAGAAGTTCGAATGGGCCAGGGACGCGTACGGCGCCGGCACCTTCTATCACCGGGTGTCGAGCTCGCAGGTCGAGGCTCGTGAAGGCATTGGCACGACCGACTACAACATGCCCATCACCCAGATGTTTGCGTCGCTTTCGATTGGTATCTCCACCGCGGTCACAGCCCTGCGCGACGCAGATCTCGCCGAACGGAAGTTGGCAGAGACGGTCGGGCGAGAGTTCGAAGGCTTCTCCGAGATGCTGGAGAAGCGCAGGACCCAGATCGATCTGGACCTACGTCGACAACTCGACTACCAGCTCATCAGCTTCCGTGAGACCGTCGAGGAGATGAAGCCCTACAGCCCCATGGACAAGCAGACCACCCGGACCTTGGCGGAGCCGCGCGTGCTGGAGGCGCATCCCAACGCCGTGGTCGATGTCTGCAGTTCCCACCTGGTGAGGGTGACGTTGCCGGAGCAAGACATCGCCAACTTCATGCGGCAGGCCGAGCGCGAGATCGCCCTTGGCAAGGATGTCTTGGACGACGACTCGTTCAGGTAGCCGGCCCAGGAGTCCCGCGGCGCGGCATGCCCGGCTAAATGACAGATTTGTAATGGGACGAGCAGGCATCTCGTCTGGGTCGGATTTCTAAAGTTCTTTCCATGGTGAACGTCTCAGGTGGCTCCCCCGAGCGACCCGTCCGCCGAAGAAGGAATCCTCATGAACCGCACCTCTTCCGCCTCCGCCATGATCGCCAGCCTCTTGTTCGCCGTCGGCGCTGCCCAGGCCGCAACCGGTGGCAACCAGGTCATGCTCAACGGCAAGTCAGTGCACGGTGAAGTCGTCGCCGCCGCGCAAGGCGCGCGCGTCGTGAATGTCGATGCTGGCAAGGCCATCAACGTCAACTGCGGTGACGTGGTGACTTTCCAAAGCGCTGGCAAGAGCTTCACCTGGAAGTTCAACTCCGCCGCCCACCGCGCCCTCGATGTGCGCGACATCGCTCCTCAAGGCTTCACTGACAAGAAGCAGATGGTCTACGTGTCCAGAAACGAGGGCGAAGGCGCTTGATATCGGCGGCTCCGATCCGCGGTCGGGACCGGGCTGCGGATCGAGGAGACAACCTCCTGTAAGGCAAAGCAACCGCGCCTTGCGAACGATTTCACCGAATCGAAAATCTCCGATTCACCCTCGATTCACAGATTAAAGACACAATCCCGCCCATGCGTCGCTGGCTGACCATCCTCCTGCTGTTTGTGCTGCCCGCCCAGTTCGCCTGGTCGGCAGCGGCAGCCTATTGCCAGCATGAGCAGGTCCCGGCCAAGACGCACATCGGGCATCACGTCCATGAGCATGAGGCCGCCGGAGAAGCCGGATCCAAGGCATCCGGCAAGCACCTCGGCGACAAGTCGGCGTCCAAGAGCATCAAGCTCGTGGGCGACAACGACTGTGGGTACTGCCACCTGAGTTTGGCGAAGCCACTGGTGTCCGTCGCGATGACGTTCGACGCCCGAGCCGCCTTCATCGTGGACACCGCGTCCAACCAGGCCTTCCGTTCGCGCGGGCCGGATCTCCTTGAACGCCCCAACTGGCGCGTCGCCTGATTCGGCGAGCGCAGT
>Ga0187845_1001449_pt1 | contig 13605 bp, 10 predicted proteins | sample SpaLakP09_SKY_68_FD_134515 | JGI IMG/M metagenome (GOLD analysis project Ga0187845, IMG submission 134515) | Oligotrophic lake water microbial communities from Sparkling Lake, Wisconsin, USA - SP09_SKY_68 | ecosystem: Environmental > Aquatic > Freshwater > Lake | place: USA: Sparkling Lake... | reverse complement strand
GCATTTCTCCTGACAAAGAAAGAAGGGTTTGCTGTTCACCGCACACCGGATTCCTAGATTCGGAAGCCCAGCCTTTCGGCTGTTTGGTGCGGTCGGCACGAGGAACCCGGTTGGCCCTGTTGCCACCGTCTTTCCTGAGTTCATCGCCCGCGACGGTCAGGAGCGCGCGGACGGGGGCCGTCAAGGAGGCAAGCGCAGGGTTGGTGCGGCCCGCAGCGAAGCGAGGACACGGCCCTGCGCGCCTTGACGGCGCACGGGCGCGGGCTACAGTCGCGGACAAGGTGATGAAGTCAGGGGAGACGGCTGGACATGGCAACGGCCCCTCAACACGCCGATCGCACGGCAAGCGAAGCGCGCAGGCCCGGATCTAGGAATCCGGGCCGGAGGCGTCAGCCGAGCGGAGCGAGGGAACGATGGAAGCCCGAATGGGGCGAGACGCCGCAGGCGGCTCGATGCGCTACGCGCACGACAGCGCGACCGGCCATGTTTCTTTGCCGGGGACGTCCGGACTTCAAGGCTCGATGCACAAGCTCATGCGCCAGTCATCGGGAAACAGGTTCGACAGCGACTGCCGTGGTCTGGCCGATCCGGCGCAGCCGGTTCGGCGGTCTTTGAGGGGCGCCAAGCCTGCGCGGCGGGGATAGCCCGCAGGGCTTTCCCCTGGAGGGCAAGCGAAGCGCGCAGCGCCGCAGGCGCGGAGATGCCGGCACCGGGCGCAGCAGAAAAAATGGCGCGTCGCCCCGCAGGACAACGCGCCAGATGGATGCGCGATCAGCTCGCCGCCGGCGCCGTCATCGCCTGCAACTGGTCGATCACGCCAGGCTCAACGAACACGCAAGCCTGCTCGTCCGCGATCGGCACGTTGAACACCTGCGCGAACACGGTGCGCCGCAGATGGGCCAGCCGGCCCGTCCGGTACGCCTGCTCGGGCTTCATGCGCCCGCCGGCCTGCGAGCCGCTGCGCTGCGGATCACATTCGACCAGCGCGACAAAGCCATCGTCGGACAGCTTCTGATGCTCGGGGCACAGGCCCCAGCCGGTTGCCGTGCGGCGCTCCATGCTCGCGCGCAGGCGCTTGTCCAGCAGGATCGCGCCGGTGTCGAACGCCGTGCCGCAAACGAGGCAAACGTGCTGTTCGAGGGAAACATGTGATTTGTCGTTCATGACGATCTCCGGTTGCACGGGCGGAATTGCCCGGAACCGTCGCCCTCACGGCGCAGCGCAGCAGTCAGGGGTCGCAGACGGCCGCCAGGACGCAAGCGCGCAAGGCGCGCGCAGCCCTTGCACGGCGAGAACGCCGTGATACGGTGAAGAGACATAGCAAGACCGCCCCCTCACACCACCCCACGCATGCGGGGTTTCCGGTAAGCGGAGCGCGCAGGCCCGGGAGGGCCGGAGGCGTCAGGGGTCAAAGCCGAATGGCCGCGATTCGGCACGAAGCGCGGGGCGCAGCCCGCGAGCCCGCCGGCGGAACGCCGTGACGCCCGACAGGGGGCTCGGCATGAGCTGTAGGCTGCCGTCGCTCTTTCACTGCACAGTAAAAATTGACATTCGGCTGAATTTTCGGTAGAGTTCGCATATTTACTGAACAGTGAACAAGGCTCCGCGCTGCATGTTTGAGTCCACCCTGACTGAACGAGAGTTGATCGCGCGCTTGGTTGACGCCCTGCGGGAGCTACCCGAGGTAGAGGCCGACCTCGCCCAGGAGCCAGCCGCCCAGCACAGCGATCGCGGGTACGACGCCCAGGTCGATTTGCGCGTTGCTGGGAAGCCCTTCGTCCTGTTGCTTGAAGCCAAGAAGGTCGTCTTTCCGCGAGATGTCCGCCAAGTAATCTGGCAACTCCGGGCGGCGAGCCACGGGAGGCCCACCGGGCAGCGGGAGAACCCCTTGCCACTCCTCGTCGCCGAGTCCATCTCTCCCGGCGCGAAGGAACTGCTCAGAAGCGAGCGCGTCGGCTACTACGACAGCGGCGGCAGCCTGTACCTACCCGCCCCCGGTGCGTACCTCTATATCGACAAGCCGCCCCCCAAAGCCCTGGCGAAATCGGTGCGGACGCTGTTCACCGGGCGACGTGCCCAGGTGCTTCACGCCCTGCTGGTACGGCATCAGAAGTGGTTCGGCGTCACCGAGTTGGCGCAGCAGGCGACGGTGTCGCCCGCCACCGCCTCCCAAGTGCTGACCGAACTGGAGCGCTTCGACTGGCTGGTGGTGCGTGGGCAAGGCCCGGGCAAGGAGCGCCACCTTCGCGAGCCGGCGGCCTTGCTGGACGCATGGGCCAAGCAGCTCGTCACCATCCGTCCGTCACCTGTGCGGCGGTACTACGTGCCGGGCACGAAGGCAGACACGCTGGCGACGCGAATCGGCCAGGTCTTCGACGCGCACGAGGTCCAGTACGCGATCAGCCACGAAGCCGCCGCGCAGCGCTATGCGCCGTTCATTTCTCATGTCTCCCAAGTGCGGGTGCGCGTGCTGATCGGCGGGAACGCCGATGCGGCGATCGGTGACCTGGACGCACGTGTCGTCAATGAGGGCGCCAATTTGGGGGTCATCGAAGCCAAGTCGTCAGGCGAACTGCTGTTCCGCGAGCAGATCGACGGCCTATGGCTGGCCAGCCCAATCCAGATCTATCTCGACCTGCTGCGTGGCGAAGGCCGCTCCAAGGAAATGGCCGAGCACTTCCGCAAAGAAAGGATCGGCTTCTGATGGCCAAGCCCGCAACGCTCGACGGCTACAGCGACCAGTACACCGTGGACTGCGAACGTGTCCTCGTGACGCTGCTGCGCGGTCTCGGACCGTGGAAGGATTCGGTCTACCTGGTCGGCGGGCTCACGCCGCGGTATCTCGTCGCCGCACGGCCGCCCGCGGTGCCGGCGCACGCCGGCACGCTGGATGTGGACATCGTGATCGACCTGCAAATCCTGGCCGACACCGAGGCCTATCACACGCTGGAGGATAACCTCAAGAAGATGGGCTTCGAGCGTGCCGAGAACGAAGCCGGGAAGAAGCTCTCGTGGCGTTGGCAGACGCGCACCGAGCATGGTGCGCTGATGGTGCTGGAACTGCTGGCGGATGCGCCGGACCTCGTTGGCGGCAAGGTACAACCGCTGCCGACCGAAGGGACGATCTCGGCCCTGAACATCCCGCACTCGTCCATCGTCTTCGACCTGTACCAAGTCACCGAGATCCAGGCCGAACTGCTGGGCGGCAACGGCATCGCCACCGAGAAGATCAAGCACGCCAATCTCGTCAGCTTCACCTGCTTGAAGTCCTTCGCGTTCGATCAGCGCTTCGAGCGCAAGGATGCGCATGATCTGATCTACTGTATCGAGCACGCGCCCGAGGGCATGGCCGCCGTGGCCGAAGCCTTCCGCAACGAGCGGCGCGGCAAGCACGGTGCCGTCATCGAGGCCTCGTTGGTGATCCTGCGCAGCCGTTTCACGGGCGACGAGAAAACCGAGGGCTATCGCAAGGATGGCCCCGTATCGGTCGCCAGGTTCGAGCTCGGTGAAAGCGACGAGCCAGATCTGCGCGAAGCACGGGCACTGCGGCAGCGGCAGGCCAGTGACGTGATAGAGCAACTGCTGGCCAGGATCGATCAAGGGTCAGCGACATGAGCTTTCCCGCTGACATCAAAGGCTGTATGAAGGACTGCATCCTGTCCCTGTTCTGGCCACGCAAGGATATCGTGGGCTTCTTCGAGAAGCACGGATGCACGAAGGCGGAGATCGCGCCTTTGCAGCTCGAGGGCGAGCATGCGCTCAAGCGGCATGAAGTGGTCGATGCCCTGTTCTCCGCACTCGCAGCACGTTCTGACAACGGCCTTGGCCCGTTCCGGGCGATGCTGCAATCGCTACTAAGCTGGTCGCATTTCGACCCGTACTACTTCGACAAGCTACGCAAGCTGGACCGCAGCACAGCCAACAAGAATCTGGAGCATCTCCGCCAACTGCAGGAAATTCGAGACGCCAAGATCAAGGCCGATCGCGAGCGCAGAGCTGCACAGGATGCAGCTCGCCAGCAACCCACGGCGTCGCTCGATCAACTACGCGCCGAATACCTCGATCTCCTCGCCGACAAGACCTCACGGCAGCAGCGCGGGTACGCGCTGGAACGGATCTTGGCCGAGTTGTCACGCCTCTCTCATCTGGAAACCACCGAGGCTTACGTCGTTGCGATTCACGGATGCGGCGGCGATGATCAACGAGTTCTCCTCGGCGGGCTTGATGGACCTTTGAAGCTGGCGATCAGAGAAGCGATGCATGGGATCGGAGTCGATGCCCAAAGCGAGGATCACCCGTTTCCCGCCACAGACCCGAAGAACATTTGCAATCGGGGACGACGCGGCATCGGTGTGCAGCTCGAACTGACAATAGGACTCAGGCTGCACGGACCACGCGACGCGATATGCAAGGCGATCCGCTCGTTGCTGATGGCGTTGCCGAACGCGGACCGAGGAAGAGGACAAGGGAAATGATCCTGACCGACAACGAAACCAAAGTCGACCTGCTGAACAACGAGGCCATCGCTGCCACGATCGTCGGGCTGCTTCGTGCCAAGCCCGATCATCCGGTGACGATCGGCGTGCACGGCGACTGGGGGGCGGGCAAGTCCAGCGTGCTCGAAATGATCGAGGCGGGCTTTGCAGACAAGAACGATGTCCTGTGCCTCAAATTCAATGGGTGGCGTTTTCAAGGCTTTGAGGACGCGAAGATAGCCCTGATCGAAGGGATCGTCACGGGCCTGGTCGAGAAACGACCAGCGTTGAACAAGGCGGCTGTGGCCGTCAAGGATGTCTTCCGCCGCATCGACTGGCTGAAGGTCGCCAAGAGAGCCGGTGGTTTGGCCTTGACCGCCTTCACGGGTATCCCGACGCCCGAGCAAATCGGAGCCGTCGTCGGCTCGCTCGAAGCGCTGGTGGCAGACCCCGCCAAGCTCGTGACAAAAGAGAACATCTCGACGGCCATCGATGAGGCCAAGGCCCTGCTGAAGCCGGACGAGTCCAAGAATGTGCCGGAGGAAGTGGAGGCGTTCCGCAAGGCGTTCGACCAGCTCTTGAAAGACGCAGGCATCAACCAGCTCGTTGTCCTGATCGATGACCTCGACCGTTGCCTGCCCGACACCGCCATTGAAACGCTCGAAGCCATCCGGCTGTTCGTGTTCACTGCGCGGACGGCGTTCGTCGTCGCGGCCGACGAGGCGATGATCGAGTACGCGGTGCGCAAACACTTCCCCGATCTGCCAGACAGCACCGGCCCGCGCGACTACGCCCGCAACTATCTCGAAAAGCTCATCCAGGTTCCGTTCCGTATCCCGGCCTTGGGAGAGGCCGAGACGCGGATCTACGTCACGCTGTTGCTAACCGGCGCCGAGATCGGCGAGAACGACGCAGACTATGGGAAGCTGATCGCCGTCGCTAGGGAAAAGCTGAAGCGGCCTTGGACCAGCGGCGGTCTGGACGTAGCGACTGTCAAGGCGACACTCGGTAAGCAGGCCGAGAAGGCGAACAATGCGCTTGCGCTCAGCGACCAGATCGGTCCCATCCTGGCTAGCGGTACGAAGGGCAATCCGAGACAGATCAAGCGCTTTCTCAACACGCTTTTGTTGCGCGAGCGCACCGCGATCGCACGCGGTTTCGGCGACGACATCAAGCTCCCCGTGCTTGCGAAGCTCATGCTCGCGGAACGCTTCATCCCGAGGTTGTTCGAGCAGATCGCGTTCGTTGCGGCGGTCCATCCGCAAGGGCTGTGCGAAGACCTGGAAGCGCTGGAAACGGGTTTGGCGACGGCTGGTGACAAAGAGAGTGAGCCCAAGGGGCATAAGACCAGCGAGCCCCCGCCCGCACCCGACAGCGCCGTGTTGACCGAGTGGAAGTCGCTGGAGACGGTGCGCGACTGGGCGCACCTTTCGCCGAAGCTGTCGGGGCTCGATCTGCGCCCCTACCTGTTCGTGACAAAGGACAAGAAGGACTACTTCGGCCCGGTGTCTGTGTTGGGTCACTTGGCTGGGGTGGTGGAGAAGCTGTTCGGGGGCAAGATGACCGTCCAAGGCTACGACGCCGAGTTGAAGCAGCTCGTGCAGCCCGAAGCCGAGAAGGTGTTTGAGGCCGTGCGCAGCAAGATCATGAGCACGGGAGCCTTCGACACCAGGCCGGCGGGTGTCGAAGGCCTTGTTGTCCTCGTGAAGGCCCAGCCCGGCCTTCAGACCCACTTGATGGATTTCCTGGAGGCACTGCCAAGCGGCAAGTGCGGGCCTTGGGCGGTCAGCGGCTGGCAGGGTGTCATCAAAGACACCGAATGCGCCACGCGCCTGACGAAGCTGCTGGGAGACTGGGGCAAGGTCACCAACAACCCCGGCCTCAAGGCAAGCGCCGAAGCAGTGCTCAGGGATCTGAAGGGAGGCCGTTGATGGGAACCTCGACAGCTTACGGCGGCCCTGGCGGCGGAACACCGCTTGTTCCTTCATGGCTGGGCGACGCCGGTGGCGGTGACGCTCCTACTGCCCCTCCGGGCAATGGGGCAGGTCCAGACGGCCAGGCGCCCGCGGATGGTACTGCGCCACCGGTGCCGCCGACCGGCTTGTCCTCGGTGTGGACATAGCGCATGAACATCACCACGGTCTTGTGCGCCGTGAGTGCCATGCCGACCTTGACCGGAATGCCCGAGTTCGCAATGTCGGTCGCCGAGCGGTGTCGAATGCCGTGCGTCCCCACGTGCGTTGCCCCCGCAGCTTTGAGCGCACGGCTCCAGCCGCCGTAATACTCGCCTGTGGTCAGGTGTTGTCCCGGATGGCGCGGCGACGGTAGCACATAGCGAGCGCCTTCTTCGTGCGGCGCTGTCGAAAGCAGCCGGTAGGCTTCCTCGCTCATGGGCTTGGACATGCCGCCGGTCTTGCTGTCAGGCCAGACGACCCGCCGGTTCTCCAGATCGACCCATTCCCATTCGAGCGAGACGATTTCGCCACGGCGGCCAGCGAACTCGAACTGCAGGCGGATCGCCAACGGGACCACGTAGTTCTCCAGCCCGTCGGCCTCGATCTTGTCGAGCTGTCGGAACAGCTTGCCCATGTCCTCGTCGCTGATGAGATGAGTGGACTTGCCAGCCGGAAACAACTGGATATGCCGGCAGGGGTTGCTGCCATCAGGCCGGTAGCCCCACACCTCGGCCAGATTGAACATCTTGCGCAAGATGCTAAACGCCTTGTTCGCCTCGGTGGGCTTGTACGAAAACTTTTCCATCAGCCCGGCAATGTCGGGGCGCTTCACGTCCTGGACCTTTTTGCGGCCCAGCAGCGGGATGATGCAGCGGTCGATGACACGCTGATAGCCGACCTGGGTGCTGGGCTTGTTGCGCTTCTTGGAGTGATCCTCCATGAACTTCTTGCACAGCTCCTCGACGGTAGGTGCTTTGCGCGCTTCGGCCTTGGCTGCGCCGGGATCACCGCCCCGACGTACCTGAGCCAGCCACTCCTGTGCCAAGGATCGGGCCTGTTCGACGGTCAGCTCTCCGTACTGACCGAGCGCGGGCTTGCGGCGCTCGCCGGCGTTCGTCCGGTACTGGAGCATGAACACCTTGCGACCCGATGGGGTAATCTTGCACAAGAAGCCGGGCACCAACGTGTCCCGGAGTTCGACGGCCTGCGCCTGGGGTTGTGCCGCATCGACAGCGGACTTGGTGAGCTTGATCTTTGCCATGATGACTCCTCGGAGAGACCCGGTTCCCAGGAGCCTTCTAGGGGCCAACAGAAGGGAAGTCGGGTCAAGTTTCGGAAAGCACCGGCATATGTTGAATTCGCCTAAGTCCTTGATAAACCTGCTGTATCTGGCTGTGGCGTAGTCCAGCGAAGTCCGGTGCTGGAGTCATCTTGAAATGAAAAAGCCCCGCGCGCCGGGAAAGTCGGCGGCGGGGCAAGCGACGACACCGTACGGCGCCGACAACACCAGCAGGCCGTTCAGACTTCGAGCTCTTCCAGAACCTGGCCCTTGGTCTCGATGCCGAGGAAGAACACGGTGACGGCGGCAATCAGCGGCACCACGGCGAGCCAGAAGAACGCGGTGCTCAGGTTGCCGGTGCCGATGGTCGAGGCAATGATGCCCGGCGCGAAGATCGCCGCCACCTTGAGCCATGCCCCGCCAAGTCCGCAGCCCATCGCCCGCACGCTGGTCGGATACAGCTCGGGCGTGTAGACGTAGGCAGTGATGAAGCCGCTGGCCAGGAAGCCCATCGCCAGCGCACACAGCGTGGCCACCACATAGACCGACGACGCATGGAACACGCCCGCCAGGATCAGCGACGCCGCGCACAGCACGAACGATACGTTGATCACCGGCTTGCGCCCGACCTTGTCGACCAGCAACGCGCACACCAGCGATCCGACCACGCCCAGCACCGATGCGCCGGCCGCGAGGTTCAGCGCCAGTTGCAGCGGCGCGTGATAGACGGTCTTGTAGACGGTCGGCAGCCACGTCGACAGGCCGTACTGGATAAAACCGCAGGTGGCCCACAACGTCCACACTGCAAGCGTGCGGCCCAGATAGGCCTTGCCCACCAGATCGCGCACGCGGCGGCGCGGATGCTTGCCCATTGCGTCGAATTTCGACGTATCGCCGACCGGCGGCAGCGGTGCCTTGGCACGCGCCTCAAACGCGCGCAGCGCATCGTCCGCTTGCGCCAGCCTGCCCTTTTCCGCAAGCCAGCGCGGCGATTCCGGAATCACGCGGCGCAGCACGAAGAACAACAGCAGCGGCACGCCGCCGAGGAAGTACATCACCTCCCAGCCGTAGCGCGGCACCAGCACCGCGCCCAGCGCATTCGACACCATCAGCCCGATCGGAAACACGATTTCGTAGAGCAGCACGAACCGGCCGCGACCGTGCGCGCGCGTGACCTCGTTGATGTAGGTTGCCGCGACGGGCAGTTCGCCGCCCAGGCCCAGCCCCTGCACGACACGCAGCAGCAGAAAGATCTCGAACGACGGCGCGAAGCCGCACGCCACGCTCATCAGGCCGATGATGCCGGCGCTCCAGCCAATCGAGCGCAGCCGTCCGAAGCGCTCGGCCAGCGCCGGAAACAGCAATGCGCCCAGCAGTTGGCCGACCGAGGGCATGGCGATCAGCAAGCCGATCTGCCCCGGCGTCAGCGACCACTTGGCGATCAACAGCGGCAGCGTGGCGGCGATCGCGATCACGTCGAAGCCGTCAAAGAACGTGGCCAGTCCGATCAGCAGCCGGGCACGCACATGCATCGCATTGCCCGGCATGCGTTCGATGCGCGCGACGATCTGGCCGCGGGTGACGGGTGTCGGGTGTGCCTGCGACGGCGCAGCAGCATGGTTCGCGGCGCCGCCGTAAGTCATGGTGCCCGCCTGGGCAGCCTGGATCGGGGGCGCGGTGTCTTGTCTCTGAATCAGCACGGGTATCGTTTCCAGAAATCGTGTAGGGCAGTTACCCGCGCGGCCGCTGTGTCGCAAGACGTGCGGCTCTGCCTGTTGGCGGGCAGTCTTCGTTTGCCGCGCCTGTCACGGCGCGGCGGGCATCGGTCAGAGGTCCAGCACCAGGCGCTGGCCCTTGCAACCTGACACGCAGACCATCATGGTCTTGTTCGTGGCGCGCTCGCTGTTGCTGAGCACGCTGTCGCGATGATCGGGGCAGCCTTCGATCACGGCCGTCTCGCACGACCCGCACACCCCTTCGCGGCAGCTGTACTCGACCGCCACGCCCGACTCCAGCAGCGTGTCGAGCAGCGACTTGCCGGACGGCACGCGCACGGTCTTGCCGGCGCGCTGCAACTGCACGCTGTATTCGCCTTCCTGCACCGCTTCGGTTGCCGGATCGGCGGCAAAGCGCTCGACATGTACGTTCGCGTAGCCGTGCGCGGCGCAGGCCGCCTCGAATGCGTTGAGCATCGGGCCGGGACCGCAACAATAGAAATGCGTGGTGGCGTCCTGGCCGGCCAGCATGGCGTTCAGGTTCGGCGGCACACCCGCTTCGTCGTCGAAGTGGAAGCGCACCGCATCGCCGTAGGCAGACAATTGCTCGACGAAGGCCGCCTCGGCGCGCGAGCGTGCGCAGTACAGCAGCGTGAACGAACGGCCGCGCTCGGCCAGCCGGCGCGCCATGCAGACGATCGGCGTGACGCCGATGCCGCCGGCCACCAGCACCGTATGCGCGGCGTCCTCGTCCAGCGCAAAGTGGTTGCGCGGCGCGGCCACGTTCAGCGTGGCGCCCACACGCAGCTGCTCGTGCACGAAGCGCGAGCCGCCGCGGCTGTTGCGGTCGTTGAGCACGCCGACGGTATAACGGTCGCGCTGCTCCGGCGCGCCACACAGCGAATAACTGCGCACCAGCCCATTGGCCAGGTGCAGGTCGATATGCGCACCGGGCGCGAATTCGGGCAATGGCGCGCCCGCGGGATCGCGCAATTCGATGCTGACGACACCGCGCGCCTCGAAGCGCATGGCCTGCACGCGCAGTGTCAAAGATTGGCTCGCACTCATACGGCTTCCTTCCTTCTACTTCCAGACGCTCAACGCTTTTCCGTCAGGAACTTGCCTTCCGGGCCGCCGGCGTTCTTCTGCCGACGGGTGTTGCCATCGATACCGCCTTCGATCGCCCATTCGGCAAACATGGTCGGGCCCGGTTCGAACGCGCGCGGTTCCCAGTGCGCATCGAGCTGGTCCTCGTCGGCGTAGTACTCGATCAGGCCGCCGGCCGGATTCTTGAAGTACCAGAAATAGGCCGACGAAATCGGATGGCGTCCCGGGCCGAGCTGCGTATCCCAGCCTTTGCGGGACATATTCATGCCGCCGCCAAACACCTCGTGGATATCGCGCACCGTGAACGCCACGTGATTGAGGCCGGCCTTGCCATGCGGCAACTGCAGCAGGAACAGGTCGTGATGGCCGCCCTCGGCGGTGCAGCGCAGGAACGCGCCGCGCTCGGGATAGTTGTCCGACTGCACGAAGCCGAACTTCTCGATGTAGAAGCGCTCGGTGGCCTTCACGTCCTTGACGAAGAACACCACGTGGCCCACCTCGATCGGAATCGCGCGCTCATAGATCGGGCTGCGCTGGTTCATGCGCGGTTTCTCGTTCCATGTGTTCATCAGCGCGCATTCCACTTCGACGGCGTGTTTGCGCGACACCTGAAAGCGCACGGCGAGGCCGTTCGGGTCAGTGCAGCCGATGCGCGCGCCGCCGTCGAGCGACACGAAGGTCGGTTCGTCGGCGATGCGGCTGCGCACCGCGGCCAACGACGCTTCGTCGTCGACGCCCCACACCACTTCGCGCAGCGTCGGGCCATCCTCGATGGCCGACGGCAGCGCTGGGTCGGCCACCTTGCGCACCAGCACGCGGCAGCCGTTGAGCGTTTCGAAATCCAGACCCTGCGCGTCGTCGCGCTTGATCGTCAGGCCCCAGTCGCCGAAAAAGCCGCGGCACGCGTCGAAGTCGTCGGCGCCGTAGACAATCTCGTCAATTCCCAATACTTTCATTTCCATTCTCCGTCCTGCCGTTTGCGATGCGTCGCGATGCGCCTAGTTGGCCCACGGCAGCGGTTGTTCGTTGAGGCCCCAGTACACGCTCTTCTGTTCCATGTACTGCAGGATGCCCAGCCGTCCCTTCTCGCGGCCCAGACCGCTGTCGCGCCAGCCGCCGAACGGCGTCGAGATCGAGAACTGCTTGTAGGTGTTGATCCACACGTTGCCAGCCTGCACGGATCGTGCCACCCGCCACGCGCGCTTGTAGTCGCGCGTCCAGATGCCTGCCGCGAGCGCATAGACGCTGTCGTTGGCCTGCTCGATCAGATCGTCCTCGTCGTCGAACGGCATCGCCACCAGCACGGGGCCGAAGATCTCTTCCTGGCAGATGCGCGCGTGGTTATCGAGGCCCTCGATGATCGTCGGCGTGTAGAAATAACCGTTGGGCAGTCCCGGCACATCGGGGCGCATGCCGCCGGTGCGCAACTGGCCGCCCTCGGCCACGCCCGCGGCCACATACGACTCGATGCCGTCGCGGTGCCGGTCGGTGATCAGCGGCCCCATCTGGGTGCGTTCGTCGGCGGGATTGCCCACGCGCAGTTTTGCCGCGCCAGCGGCCAGGCGATCGATGAACGCCTCGTATTGCGAGCGCGCCACGAACAGGCGCGAACCGGCGATGCAAGATTCGCCCGACGAGCTGAAGATGCCGTACAGCACGCCGTTCACGGCATGGTCGAGATCGGCATCGTCGAACACCATGGTTGGCGACTTGCCGCCCAGCTCCAGCGACACCGGCATCATCTTGTCGGCGGCGATATGCGCGATATGCTTGCCCGTGGTGGTGCCGCCCGTGAACGACACGCGGCGCACCAGCGGGTGTTTGGTGATGGCGTCGCCGATCACGGAGCCCTTGCCGGGCAGCACGCTGATCAGGCCGCGCGGCACGCCCGCTTCCTCGCAGATCGCCGCCAGTTCCAGCGCCATCCGCGGCGTCACCTCGGCCGGCTTGACGATGACCGCATTGCCGGCGGCCAGTGCGGGCGCCATCTTCTGCGCTTCGCTGGCAATCGGCGAATTCCACGGCGTGATGGCCGCCACCACACCCATCGGCTCGTAGACGCTCATCGTCAGGCAATCGCCGCGCTGCGGCGTGATCTGTTCTTCGAGCGTTTCGAGCGCGGCGGCAAAGAACTGGAACGTAGCAGCGGCACTGGCCACCAGCGCGCGGGTTTCGCTGATCGGCTTGCCGTTGTCCAGGCGCTGGCGCTGCGCCAGCGCCTCGGACTTCGCGCGGATCAGTTCGGCAACGCGATGCAGCACCGCGGCGCGTTCGTGGGGCTTGCGGCGCGCCCAGCCGCTCGTGCGGAAGGCGTGATCCGCGCCCTGGATGGCTTGCTCGACATCGGCCAGGCTGGCCGCGTTCAGTTCCGCCACCACCTCGCCGGTTGCCGGATAACGCGTGGCGTAGCGATCGCCGCCACCAAGGCGCCATTCGCCCGCGATCAGGATGGGAAGGACTTGTTGCGTCGTCATGGGATTACGTTCTCTTCAGATCGACACCGCGTGGGCGCGGTTGCCGAGTGCGCGCACCACGCTGAACACGGTCAGCGCGGACGTCTTGGGGTTGGCCGCCAGCGGCTTGCCGCGCATGGTCAGTTCGAAGCCGCCGAACGCGCCGCGCGCCTCAACGTGGTGGACGTTCTCAACGGCGTCCGGATCGGCCAGCAGCTTCACCGACGTGCGGTCCAGGCCCAGCCCGGCCAGCGATACCGTGGCCGCCACGTTGGCGTTCTTCGGATAAAGCCGCGCGGCCTCGCGTGCAGTGCCCTCGAAAATGACGGTCGGCTGCGTCAGCGCATCGAGGTCGAACAGCTTTTCGGCAGGGGTGCCGACCCATGCGCGCGCCGGCTTGCGGCCCGTGTAGACGACCTCGTCGAGCCCGCCCACGCGCGCCGCGGCCAGCGCGTCGATGGCGCCGATCGCGCCGGACAGCAACTGCACCTGCGTGTTGCCGCGGCGCGCCGCGGCTTCGAGCCGATCGGCCAGGCCGGGCTCGGACAACGCGCCCACCGACACCACCAGGCATGGAATGCCGCGCTCCAGCGCCGGCACTACGTGCTCCTGCAGCGCCTG
>Ga0187845_1001448_pt1 | contig 13605 bp, 11 predicted proteins | sample SpaLakP09_SKY_68_FD_134515 | JGI IMG/M metagenome (GOLD analysis project Ga0187845, IMG submission 134515) | Oligotrophic lake water microbial communities from Sparkling Lake, Wisconsin, USA - SP09_SKY_68 | ecosystem: Environmental > Aquatic > Freshwater > Lake | place: USA: Sparkling Lake... | reverse complement strand
GCTGGGAGAGCGCTTGCATGGCATGCAAGAGGTCAGCGGTTCGATCCCGCTTATCTCCACCACTACACAGTCAGCTGACCGATGGCTCCAGACCATCAGACAGACAAAGCAATATGGGGGTATAGCTCAGCTGGGAGAGCGCTTGCATGGCATGCAAGAGGTCAGCGGTTCGATCCCGCTTATCTCCACCAAATCAAAAGCCGGAATCTTGCGATTCCGGCTTTTTTCATTGCAGCACGCTATATATTGCCCTGCTCCGGGCCAATCAACTCATTGATGCGCAATACCTGGTCGGCCGCCTGCAACAACAAGGGATGCTGCGCCATGCCGAACCCATCGCGCACCAGCGCCATGACAAAGCGCATGCCATGCAACACCAGCCGCGCGGCATGTTGTTCATCCGGATGCAGCACATTACCGGCAGCCCGCGGCCGCAAGCGCCGCTCGCGCCCGCCAGCGATCAAGCGCATACCCTCAGCCGGCGGCGCCTGCCGGCTATACAAGCGGTAGGGCAAGGGCCATTCATCCACCACTGGTGGCTGTCGTCCGGTCAGCTCCTGTACCACCTGCTCCAGCTCGCTGGCCAGGCGCAACAGCGCCTCCAGCCCGGTCTTCACCTGACTGCGCCCGCCTTGCATCATCTGCTCGTGCAACAATAGTACGCGGCGGTGCAAAAAACGCAGCTTGGCCAGTGCCAGCCGCCGCCCTGCGTCGTCCTGCCCTTCCCTGGCCTGCCTGGCCAGATCATCCAGATAGGCCACCCAGTCCAGGTATTCGGCCAATACCTCGCTGCCAGGCTGAAAACCGGCCACCTGCGCCGGGGCAGGGGCCGCACGGTAAGCCGGCTGCGGATTCCAGGCCGACGCATTCAACAACACATTCTGCTTGGGTGTGACTTTCACAGTGATTCCTCATCGCCTTGCTTGCCAGCCCCATGCAATTAAAACCATACGCTTATTTTATTTTAAATATATCGGCAAATTATGCCTAAACTTTATGCGTCGCCATAGTCAGCGCGGCAGCCATGAAAAATGCCAGGGCAAAACCCTGGCATGGGTGAACAGCAAGCAAGTAATCGCTCAGGAAAACAGCATGTGACCCAGCTTGGCCGCCTTGGTGTCCAGGTAATGGTCGTTGTGCGGATTACGGCCCACCATCAGCGGCACCCGCTCCACCACATCGATACCAGCGTTTTTCAGGGTTTCCAGCTTGCGCGGGTTATTGGTCATCACCCGCACGCTCTTGATGGACAGCGCATCCAGCATATGGCGCGCCACGCGGAAATCACGCATGTCGGCCGGAAAGCCCAGTTGTTCGTTGGCTTCCACCGTATCCGCACCGCCATCCTGCAGCTTGTAGGCGCGGATCTTGTTGATCAGGCCAATGCCGCGCCCTTCCTGCCGCAGGTAGAGCAAGGCACCACGGCCTTCCTTGGCGATGGCATCCAGCGCCGCCTCCAGCTGGAAGCCGCAATCGCAGCGCAGCGAAAACAGCGCGTCGCCAGTCAGGCACTCCGAGTGCAGACGGGCCAGCACCGGCAGACCATCGGCCACATTGCCCAGGGTCAGCACCACGTGTTCGCGCCGGCTGTCGGTTTCCTCGAAACCATGCATGGTGAACTCACCCCACGGCGTGGGCAGGCGGCAGCTGGCCACATAATCGACAACGGGTTCTACCTGGGGATTGGGAAATTGCACGGCCATGCTTGCTCCGGAATCTGTTCAGAAAGCTCAGCGCTTGCCACGCAAAGCAATGAGTAATAGTGAGTACTATTTAACTGAGGGCAAGTTACATCTTTTCAAGCGGTGGCATGGCGGCAAAGGGAGCGGCCAGAACAATTGCCAATGCTGCCAGCCATACCAGACGGCTTTCATCGAAGAAACCCAGCTGGCTGGATTCGGCATCCAGAATGCCCAGCACGCGGTCGTGCTCGTCGACGACAGGCAGGCAGACTTCGCTTTTTACCTTGGGATCGCATTCGTAATAGCCACCACCCTCTGCCCGCCATGCCGCCACGTCTTCGATCAGCACACCCCAGCCAGTCAGTCCCACCCGGCTGTTATTGCTGGTTTCGGCAAAGGCTTCGGTCAGTGGGAATTCAGCCCGGCTGGGCAGGCCCTGATAAGCCAGCTTGAGCAGACGCGCCTCCTTGCCTTCGCCGGCGCGGCGATAGATGCCCAGCCAGTCGGCACCGATCTTGTGATTCACCGAATCCACCAGTGCGTGCAGATTGGTCAGCAGGGTGCGGGCGGCCTCGCTCTCGCCACCAAACCAGGGGGCCAGGTCATACGGCTCGTCGGCCAGTTCCTCAATCAGCGAGCAAGCGCCATCCTCGCTCAGCTTGGGCACCGGATAGCGGAACAGATCGCGCTGCAGCGGCGCCTTGTCCACGTCCAGAACCGCCTGCAGTGTCATCACGGCGATTTGCAGTTCGGTACGGTCAAGCTTCAAACCCTGTTCGCGCACATAATCATTAAGCTGGCGGTTGGGTATCATCAACACTCCTGGCATTAGCATAAACATTTGTCGGCAGCCATCAGGCCATCGACAAGATCGAACCTGCAAGGATACCAAGACCACCAGCAAAAGTCGCCCCGTTCACCAGCGTGGTTTCCCGCCTTCTTCGGCCAGCGGCAATGGCCAGGCAGCTGCTCTGGACATGAAAAAAGCTCCCTCGCGGGAGCTTTCGGTGTCATGCCAGGTGGGCGCAATCAGCTGGCGCGACCCAGCTTGAAGTTTTGCCACAGACGCGAGTACACGCGCAGGGTTTTCGGGTCAACCGACTTCATGATGAAGCCTTTTTTCACGTCATCTGCCGTCGGGAAGATGCTGCGGTCAGCCAGGTACTTCTTGTCGACAAAGGGACGTGCAGCCAGGCTGCCCGGTGCGTAGGTCACCTTGTTGGCATTGGCGGCGGCCACATGCGGGTCCAGCGTGTAGTTGATGAAGGCCAGCGCATTGGCCACATTGGCCGAATCCTTCGGAATGGTCATGCTGTCCACCCAGAAAGCCACGCCAGACGACGGCATCAGCACCTTGATGTTGACGCCACGCTTGGCTTCTTCGGCACGGCGCTTGGCGATGTTCAGGTCGCCGCCATAACCCATGGCCAGGCAGACATCGCCATTGGCGATATCGTTGATATAGCCGGAAGACGAGAACTGGGTGATGCTGCTGCGGATGGCAGCCAGCTGCGGGGTAACGGCCTTGTAGTCGGCCTCGTTATTGCTGCCGGGCTGTTTGCCATAGTAGTGCAGCACCTTGGGCAGTACGTCGGAGGCGGAGTCCAGGATGCTGACACCGCAAGACTTCAGCTTGGAAACGTATTCCGGCTTGAACAGCAGGTCCCACTCATTGGCCGGCAGCTTGCCGCCCAGTGCCTTTTTCACCTTGTCTTCATTGATACCCAGGGTGATGACGCCCCAGAAATACGGCACCGCGTACTTGTTACCCGGATCGGATGCTTCCATCAGCTTCAGCAGGGCCGGGTCCAGGTTCTTGTAATTGGGGATCTTGCTCTTGTCCAGCGGCTGGAACAGGCCAGCCTTGATGCCGACTTCCAGCACATTGTTAGACGGCACGGTGATGTCATAGCCGGAGCGGCCGGTCACCAGCTTGGCATTCAGCGTCTCCATGCTGTCATATACGTCGTAACGTACCTTGATGCCGGTTTTCTTGCTGAAATCAGGCACCGTGGTCGGTGCTATGTAATCGGACCAGTTGTAAATGTTGACAACCGGTGTACCAGCCTGAGCAGCCAGTGCAGATGCAGCCAACAGGCCGCCTACAAGCATTTTTTTCATTGTTTTCCTACTCCTTTGATACAGGTTTGATGCTGCGTGCCCGTTTAGAATATCAGTACATTTATGATCAAATCTACTATTTCCTTAAACAGCCAGCTTTGACAGGCCGCTTCCAGCGCGCGCCACGCTTGCAGCAAAAATGCAAAAACCGCCAGAATATGGCGGTTTTGCTACAGGCCGGCAAGACGGGGCGGCGTCTAGTGCCGCGCCTCGCGCACCGCAGCAACCAGATCGTAGTCGAACAGTGCATTGGCATCGTCTTCATCGAAAACATAATGCTGATTGCAGTAATCGCAGACGATTTCCACACTGCCCTGCTCCAGCAGGACTTCGCCCACTTCCTGGCCGCCCAGCATTTTCAGCATGTTCCCGACACGCTCCTGGCTGCAGTTGCAGGCAAAACTGACGCCCTCCGGCTCGAACACCCGTACCGTTTCCTCATGAAACAGCCGGTGCAGAATATCCTCTGCGGACAGGCCAAGCAGCTCTTCCGCCTGCAAGGTGCCACCCAGGATGCTGATGCGCTCCCAGCCTTCCGGCTCGCCATGCCCGTCCGGCAAACGCTGCAACAGCATGCCGGCGGCCGTGCTGTCGTTACAGGCCAGCACCAGCCGGGTTTCCAGCTGTTCGGAACGCAGCATGTAGTTTTCCAGCATCTGGCCGATGGTGTCGCCCTCCAGCGCCACAATGCCTTGCCAGGTTTGCGATTTGTCGTGGCGGGGTTCCAGCGTGATGACAAACTGGCCGCTACCGCCCAGCAGTTCCAGAATGGCCGCATCGTCCGCCAGGTCGCCATCCCACTTGGCGGTGGCGCGCACCGTGCGGTCGTGGTTGCACTCCACCACAGCCAGGCGCAAGGGGCCGCTGCCATGCAGCTGCAAAATCATTGCACCTTCAAACTTGAGATTGGCAGCCATCAGCTCGGCGGCTGCCATCATTTCACCCAGAATGGTTTTCAGGGCTGCCGGATAGGCCCGGCGTGCCAGCACCTGCTGCCATGCACCATCCAGGCGCACCAGCGCACCGCGTACCGGTGCGCCATCAAACAGGAAGCGTTGCAAAGTATCGTGTTGGCTCATGCTGTTTTTTCCTTGGCGGCATCCTCGGCCACTTCTACGGTATAGACGGTCATCGGCAGGCAGGAATTGACATCAAACTCGCAGCCGGCACGCACGCCGATTTCTGCGATTTCCCGTGCACTCAAATCCTGCTCATAAGCGGCAAACATTGCCCCCATGGCGAATTTGCGCCCCGACCCTATCGCCCAGAAACGCGAAAACTGGTAGATCTCGCGCATGGGATAGACGCCGAAAATACCGTGGGCATTGGCGATCACCACCATCATCTGACTGGATTCGTATGGATCTTCCTCGTCCTCTTCCGGACGCAGGTAAAACCCGTCTTTCAATTTGGGATGCAGTTTGCGAAAGGTATCGAAAATACCCTTGCGACTGGTGAGATCCTTTTTCTTCAGCTCTTTCAACGCACCTTGCAATACCAGATCGTGGGCGGCAGAACCGGAAATGGCCAGATAGCTGTCGCCATGCTGGAAAATCTTGTTATGAAAACAGTCATATCCGGCCAACAGTTTCTGATCGTCGCCAAAGGTGGTCTGGCTATCGGCGGCAATAGCAATCTGATTACCTTTTCTCACTGCCACAATGGTTGTCATTACTGCGCTGCCTGCTTGCAAGGGAAGGGGCTAATATAGGGACGCACTGCAAAAAAGCAAGTCTGCCGCCCCCGGACAAGCACAAAGCCGACTTGCGTCGGCTTTGTCATCATCCAGCGACGAGCAAGAGCTTACAAAACCACGGCCGGTTTTTTCACCGCCTTCAGCTTGCTGCCGGCAGAGTTGTAGGACTGGGCCGCCGGATCTTGCGGCACCGCCTGCTGCTCGGCAGGAGCCCCCCCCTTGGGCGGCAAGGACAACCAGCGCACAGCAGCCAGCTCACCCGGATTGGCAGTGCCACTCTTGCAGGTCAGACACACCGGCTTGCCACTGCGCTCCTTGAGCGCCTGATCGACCCGCTTGCCCACCACGGCCACCGCATGGGTACGCTGCCATTCCAGCAGGCTATCGGCCAGATGGGGGAAGGACGGATCATCCTGCTTGTAATGGTTTTTGTAGGCCGTCAGCCACAATTCGCCAGCGCTATCCTCGTTTAGCAGGACAGTCTGATAGGCCACGGTTACCGCCGCGCCTCTTTGCACGGTATCTGCCAGATTCAAGGCATCGGGATTTTTCAGCCGGATACAGCCATGGCTGCGAAACCCCGGCACCGAGGCCGGCGCATTGGTGCCATGGAAACCCAGCCCCAGCTTGGCCTCGCCAAAGCGGATGAACACCGGCCCCAGGGGATTATCCGGACCTGGCGGCACCACGGTCAGCACCGGCTTGCCCTGGTTTTTCTGTTCTTCCTGGATAGATTTGGGAACATGCCAGCTGGGATCGCGATACACGCCGGTGATGGCATAGCTACCTGTCGGCGTCTGGGTCAGCATCTTGCCCACGGCCACCGGATAGATTTTTTGCAGACGGCCATCCTGATACAAAAACAGCCGCGCTTGCGGCAGATTCACCACCAGGTGCTGGCCGGTCTGACTGATCAGGATGTCCGGCTCCGGCATGTTGGCAGCCCAGCCCGCCATGCTGCCCAGCAACAGAACCACACCAGGTACAAGAGTAAAAACCGACTGCTTCATCGCGCACCAGACCAATAGTTTTTGATTGAAGGCATCATAACAGAAACCCGATAATCACCGCTCTGGCAAAAATCGCTGCGCAGCGGCGCATATTTTGAGAAAATCACGCTTTTCCGCCTGACTTACCACACGAATACAATGACTCAGCAACAGACCATTGCTCTGGTCGAATCACTTGACCACGAAGGCCGCGGGGTCGCCCACGTCGACGGCAAAACCATTTTCATCGACGGCGCCTTGCCGTATGAAAAGGTAATATACAGCGCCTATCGCAAAAAGCCCACGTACGAAAACGCCAACACCACCGCCGTGCTGAAGGAAAGCTTCATGCGCGCCACGCCGTCCTGCCCGCACTACGGCACCTGTGGCGGCTGCTCCATGCAACACGTCGAATTTACTGCCCAGGTCGCCATCAAGCAGCGCGTGCTGGAAGACAATCTCAAGTTCATCGGCAAGGTAAAAGCCGAACGCATTCTCACCCCGATTGCCGGCCCTACCTGGCATTACCGTCACCGCGCCCGCCTGTCGGCCCGCATGGTGCCGAAAAAAGGTGGCGTACTGGTGGGCTTTCATGAAAAGAACTCCAGCTACATCGCAGAAATGCGCGAGTGTCATATCCTGCCCCAGCATATTTCCGACCTGATCCTGCCGCTGCGCGAGATGATCGCCAAGCTGTCGATCAACAGCCGCATGCCGCAAGTAGAAGTGGCGGTAGGTGACAAGGTGGACGTGCTGGTATTCCGCAATATGGATGCCATCAGCAAGGCTGACGAAAAGCTGCTGCAACAGTTCGCCGACCAGCACCGCCAGCCGCAACGACCACTGCAGATCTGGCTGCAGCCGGCGGGCCCGGATACCTGTTATCCGATCTACCCGCTGGACGCGCCGCGCCTGAGCTACAGCATGCCGCAATACGGAGTGGAAATGCCCTACTACCCCACCGAATTCACCCAGGTGAACCCGCAGATCAATGCGGTGATGGTGGCACGCGCCCTCAGCTTCCTCGACCCGCAACCGGGCGAACGCATTGCCGACATGTTCTGCGGCATCGGCAACTTCACCCTGCCCATTGCCCGCTCCGGCGCCAATGTACACGGCATGGAAGGCAGCCAGGCACTGGTCAAGCGCGCCGTGGAGAATGCCACCCATAACGGCCTGCAAGACAAGGTGACGTATGAAATGGCCAACCTGTTCGATGTCACCCCGGAAAGCTTTGCCGCGCTGGGCAAGTTCGACAAGATGCTGGTCGACCCGCCGCGCGATGGCGCCATCCAGCTGCTCAAGGCCATGACCGACGACACCGCGCCGCAGCGTATCGTGTATGTCTCCTGTAACCCGGCCACGCTGGCGCGCGACGCCAATGTGCTGGTGAACACCAAGGGCTATACGCTCAAGGCCGCCGGCATCATTAACATGTTCCCGCACACCGCCCACGTTGAGTCCGTCGCCTGGTTCGAAAAAACCGGCCCGGCCAAGAGCCTGAAGGAAGTGGCGGAGATGGAAGCGGCGGAAGAAGCCATCCGCGAAGCCAAGCGTCAGGCCCGCAAGCAGCAGGAAGCCGAAGCAGAAGCCCGTAAACAGGCGGACCTCGCGGAAAAAGCCGCTGCCAAGGAAGCCCGCCGTCAGCACTATCTGGATAACAAGGACTATTACGACGCCAGAAGTGCGGCCCAGCAGCAGGCACGCGATGCCGCCACCGCTGGTGAGGAAGCTTCCAGCAAGGAATAAGCTGTTTATAGGTGTTTGCCTGTAGCGTTCGACCCCAGTTGTCACCCCGGAGCGAACGATGCAGGCGCACCTGACCGACAGCTATATCGCCAGAATCAAAACCCCGGATTCACGTGTTGAAGTCAAGGACACGCGGATACCGGGGTTTACTTTGCGCGTGGGAAAACGAGCCAGGGTGTGGTAGTTCCGTAGCAAAGTAGCTTGTACCGCAGCGACCTCAGCCGCCGGCAATGCAGCAGCACTCGACAAGCACGGATTCATCGCTAGAGACCCGGGACAGAGGAGGAAGGGAAGTTGGCTTGCAGCTAAGCCGAAGCAGTGCTTAAACAAACACTTAAGCACTGTGGCGCAAGGGATACATAAGGAAAATCCACATTGCAATACCGGTATTTTCAACTGTAAAATTAGGAAACTTATGGCAAAGCCGGTGAAAGCCGGTGACGCAAAACTAAAGGGACTACCGGACGCATATTGCTCCTATGTCAGCCAGTTGCCTGCTACCGCCCGGTAGCTGACAGCGCCTTTAGCTTTGCTTTGGATCTCCAAAGGAAAACGATGAGCGCCTCAAACACTCTGCCCCGTCAGCAAGACAATACGCTGGCAAACGCGACCTCCGCCAAGACGGCTGATGGCCTGCTGTCTGATGCCGGTTTTCTGGGTCAAAGCAATTTTTCTGCATCACCGGCACTGCCTGTTTATCAGTCGGCCCTGCCCAGTAACAGCCTGATGGCTGCGACCGTGAGCACAACGGCTGCCAGTACAGCAGCGCTGTCCAGTACAACATCCACCACAGCAGCCAGCAGCAGCACGCTGAAAATGAGCACGGCGACAACCGCGCCGTCGTGGATTTCCACGCTGTCCGACTCGGTATTGAAGGCCGACATGAACGCCATGTCCGGCACCGTGACCGAAGCCGGGCTGGCCAAGCTGGTGACCGATTTGTCTGCGGAGCTGACCAGCAACAAGACCACGCTGTCGAGCAGCCAGTTCAATGATCTGAAAACCATCGTTGCCGACCTGAACGTGGGCGAGACGGCTTCCGCTTACAATCTGTATACCCTGAATGCGCTGGTCAACGGCAATGCCGCCAATGCCTCCTGGACAGGTGGCAATGCATCCAGCAGCAGTCTGGGCAATCTGGCTGCAGGTTCTTCCGCCACGCAGCTGAGCAATCTGGATGGCAAGTGGTTGCTGGGCACTGATCTGCCCTCCTCCACCGTCACCGTGGATGGCTCTACCTCAAAAATTACCTATAGCACCAGCACTGCAGCGTTGTTTGGTGCCAGCGGCCCGGCTGCCAGCGATGTCAATCAGGGACAGCTTGGCGACTGCTACTACCTGGCCTCGCTGGCCGAGGTAGCCAGTCAGGATTCGGCCATCATCAAGAACATGATCACGGTGAATGGTAATGGCTCTTATGGCGTGGCATTTCATGTCAAGGGCGCGGTGGAATACGTTACCGTCAACAATGTGCTGCAAACCGGCTGCAATTCCGGCAACAATATGTGGGCTACCCTGCTGGAAAAGGCCTATGCCGAATTGCAGTCCATCAATGTGACCACCGGCAACAGCTACACCGGCAACAGCTTTACCGCCATCGGCAATGGCGGCCTGCCAGAGTACGCACTGGAGTCGATTACCGGGGCATCGCAGATCACCGACTTCAGCGCCAGTGGTTCCAGCTGGCTGTGCCGTACCTATAACGCTTCGCTGTCCGGTACTGGTTCGCAAAGCGGTGTCAGCACGGCTTCGGTGCTGAGCACGCTGAAAGCCGATCTGGCCGCCGGGGATGATGTGGTGTTGTCGTCCAACACCTGGAGCTATGACGCAGCCGGCAAAGTGCAGCTGGTGGCAAGCCATGCCATGTCGATCTATGGCATTGATGCTGCCAATGGCAATGTGGAAATTCGTAATCCCTGGGGCAGCCAGAGCGGCCAGTACTGGGATACGACTTTCGAGGTTAGCCTGGCCACCCTGCTGGCTGCGGGCGACACCATCACCACGGATAATGCCGGCGGCTCGGTGCCGGTTACCCCCTCGGCACCGATTCTCAACGCGCAGACCGCCAACCAGACGCTGGCCGCCAACCATGCTTTCTCGCTGTCGCTGGCCAGTGCCTTTTCCGATCCGCAAGGCCAGACCCTGAGCTACAAGGTGACCCAGGCCAACGGCCAGGCCCTGCCGTCCTGGCTCAGCTTCAATGCCAGCACTGACACCCTGTCCGGCACCACACCGCTGACTTCCAGCTCGACGCAGGTGCTGGTGACTGTGACTGATACTTCCGGCCTGTCGGCAACCGAAACCTTTAGCATCGCCGATACCGTATCGGCACCGGTGCTCGCCAAGGCCACGGCAGCCCAGCAGATCACCCCAGGCCACAGCTTCAGCTTCGCCCTGCCGGCCGGTACCTTTACCGATCCGCAAGGTGAAACCCTCAGCTACACGGCCAAGCTGGCCAGCGGCGCTGCCCTGCCCTCTTGGCTGAGCTTCAATGCGCAAACCCAGACCTTCAGCGGTAATGCGCCCAGCGCCAACACTTCGCTGTCGCTGGTGGTCAGCGCCAGCAACCAGGCCGGCCTGTCCACTTCGGAAACCTTTACCCTTAACGACGGTTATGCTGCTCCCACGCTGCATACCCAGACTGCTAACCAGACCATCAATGCCGGCAAGGCTTTCAGCATCGCTCTACCCAGCACCACCTTTGTCGATCCGCAAGGCCTGGCGCTGACTTACAAGGCCGCACTGAGTGGCGGCCAGGCACTGCCTTCCTGGCTGACGTTCAACGCCCAGACCGAAACCTTCTCCGGCACGGCGCCGACCACCGCTGGCACTTTCGGCATTACCCTGACGGCCACTGACAGCGCCGGTCTGTCCGCATCGGAAACCTTCTCCATCAACGATGTGGCTAGCGTGCTGAAGGCACCGGTGGTCAACCAGCTGCCGCTGGCCATCAGTTTCAATACCAATGGCACACTCAATATCAGCGTACCGCAAGGCACTTTTACCGATCCGCAAGGGCAGACCCTGACTTACGGTGCCACGCAGTCCAACGGCCAGGCGCTACCCAGCTGGATTACCTTCAATGCCAAAACCGACAGTTTTGTCGCCAGCATGGGCAGCCAGACCGAATCGGCCAGCATCACCGTCAAGGCCACCGATACCTCCGGCCTGTCGGCCAGCGAAACCTTCTCGCTGACCTTGGGCGGTACTGGATCGCAAGGCCTGGCTCACGCCAGCGCGCCGGCCATTTCGCTGGTAGGTGTCAACCTGTCGGCAGCCGCTCTGGCCGAGCTGCATCTGGCCTAGTGGCTTAGCACGCAAAAACAGCGCACTGCCTTTGCCGGCAGTGCGCTGTTTTCATTGGGCTGCTGCTCAAGCCTCAGCCCCGGCCAATACTGCTAGGGCTGGCTGCCCTGTGCTGAAAAATTGCGATCCAGCAAAACCATGTCCTCACCACGCAAGGCGCCGCTGTCGGCACGCAAGGCAATCCAGCTGACCAGCTGGTTGTACTGGGCCAGCAGCAGATCGCGGCGGGCCTGGTATAGCTGCTCCTCGCTATTGAGGATGTCGGTCAGGGTCTTGACGCCGGCCCCCAGGCCCAGCTTGCTGGCCTTGACCGTTTCCTCGCTGGAGATCACGGCTTTTTTCAGCGCCGCCACTTTGCGTGCCCCATTGCTGACACCATAAAACTGCCTGGTCACCTCCAGCTCCACCTGCGTTCTGGCATTGTCCAGTTCGGCCAGCGCCTGCCGGTATTGCGCGCTGGTTTGCACGATCTGGGCCGAATTGTAGCCGCCGTTGAAAATCGGCACGCTCAGCTCGATGCCGATCGCATTCTGGGTGATGTGCTGGTTGATGGTGGAGACGGAACTGGCGCTGGAGCGGTCCTTGCTGGCGACCAGATCCAGCGTGGGATAGTTGCTGGCTTTGGCTTTACGCAGTTCCTGTTCGGCGATCTGCACATTCAGCTGCGCTGCGCGGATGTCCGGGCTGTACTGGAGGGCCTTGTCGCGCCAGTCGGACACCGTGCCATCCGCACCCAGGTATTGCCCGATATCACCAGCCGGCTCGGCCAGCCCGGTTGCCGCTACGCCAGTCAGGGCCAGCAGGCTGCGCTCGGCAATGAGCTGCATATTGCGGGCCTCGATCAGCTCCGACTCGGCCATCGCCATGCGCGCCTCGGCGTCGTGGATATCGGTCACCGTGCCATCGCCCTGCTCGAACAGCTTTTGCGCTTGCTGGCGGGCGCTGCTGAGCGCGTGCAGCTTGGCCTCGCTGAGCACGATGTTTTTCTGTGACAGCAACAAACCCAGATAAGCCGACAGATAGCGCACCGCCAGCTCGTTTTCCTTGCGGGAAAAAACCGCTTCGCTGTAGTCGGCGCGGGCATTGCCTTGCTGGTAGATGGCCCAGCGCTGCAGATTGAACACCGGCTGGCGCAGCTGGATGGCCGCGTCCTGGCTCATATACTTCAGCGGCGAGGTGGACAGCGTGCCAAAAAAGTCGGGGGCGGTATCCGAACCGGTGACCTTGCTGCGGTTGAAACTGGCACTCAGCGTAGGCAGCAACTGCGCCTGCCCCAGCTGGCCGTTGGCCGCGCCGGCTTCGCGTTCGGCGTTGGCAGACTGGTATTGCGGGTCGTTCTGCCGCGCCAGCTGAAACCCCTCCAGCAAGCCATAAGCATGGACAAACGGCGGCAGCAGCAAGGCAGAGCTGAGCACTAGCGCATAAAGACAACAAGGCCTGCGTACGGCCATTCAGCTCTCCTTGAAGGCGAGGTTCATGCGATCCAGGATGGGCTTGAGCAGATAGCGCAACATGGTACGCTCGCCGCTCTTGATGACGATGGTGGCCGGCATGCCTGGCTTCACCTGCTGATTGCCCAGCAGCTGCATGCCAGCCGGTGTGACCTTGATTTGCGCCAGATAATAAGGCGTGCCGGTTTTCTGATCGAGCAAGCGGTCGGCGGAAAAGGTGGCTACCACGCCAGGTATCACCGGGGTGCTTTGCTGGTTCAGCGCCGGAAAGGTGATGTCTACCGGCAGGCCGGGATGCACCTTGGCGCTCATGGCCGGATCGACCGAGGCTTCGATCAGCAAGGGCTGATGTGTCGGTACGACATCCATCAGGGGCTGCCCCGGCTGCACCACACCACCAACGGTATGCAGCTTCAGCCCCACCACCAGTCCGTCAATCGGCGAGCGGATGATGCTGTTGGCCACGGCATAGCGCTGTGCGGTGAGCCGGTCGCGCAAGGCGTCGGTTTCTTTCTGGATGTCCGTCAGCTGCGACTCGACTTCTTTCTGGTAATCCTGCTGACGCGCAATGCGGCGCAGCCTGGTTTCGGCGATGCTGTCCTGCACCCGGC
>Ga0187845_1001441_pt1 | contig 13641 bp, 12 predicted proteins | sample SpaLakP09_SKY_68_FD_134515 | JGI IMG/M metagenome (GOLD analysis project Ga0187845, IMG submission 134515) | Oligotrophic lake water microbial communities from Sparkling Lake, Wisconsin, USA - SP09_SKY_68 | ecosystem: Environmental > Aquatic > Freshwater > Lake | place: USA: Sparkling Lake... | reverse complement strand
CCAGACTCCGGCGCGCGACTGCGCTTCATATTCGTCCAGACGGCGGAAGTAGCGCAGCACGGCGTAGCTCACGTATTCGGCCATCTGCGCGGCCATGCCGGCGTCTTCCAGCCGGATCACGGGGATGTGGGCGGGAATGTCATCGTTGTAGCGCATCAGCGCATCGACTCCGGCACCGGTAAGGAAAATCGCCTTGACCTGCGCCAGCTGGGCCAGCATGGCCTGGGGCGGCGACCATACCACGGCGTAGTCATACGGCCCCTGGCTGTGCTCCTCGCTCCACACTTCTACCCGTGCCTCCGGCAGATGGCGGGCAAAGTCCTCTATCCATGGCCCTGTGTTGCCATCCGCGCGATGCAAAAGAATCCGCATACCTGCTCCTTAAGCTGTTTTAAACGCCAGCAGCGGTGCGCCGTCGGCAACCTGATCGCCTACACCATACAGCACTTCTTCCACCACGCCATCATGCGGCGCAGCGATGGTGTGCTCCATCTTCATGGCTTCCATGATGACCAGCGCATCGCCCTTCTTCACGCTCTGGCCGGCGCTGGCCATCACGGCCACCACCTTGCCCGGCATAGGCGCCGTGAGGCGGCCGCCTTCCGCTTCGTTCTCGCCGGCGTGGGCCATCGGGTCATGATAGCTGAGCGGATAGTGGGCGCCGTTGCAGAACACATGCAGCACGTCGCCATCGCGCCGCACGCTGCCGTGGACGGCGAGGTCGCCGAGCTTGATGCTGAAATCACAGCCCTGCTGCGACATCAGGCTGAGAACTTGCGGTTCAGCTTCGCCCACGCCAAACAGCCAGTCGTGCGCGCGGTAGCTTACGCCCACGCAGTAAGGCTGCTCTGCGCTGAATTCATCGCTGAAGGACAGCTTGCGCAGATAAGCCTGATTCATGCGCCAGCCCAGCGCCTGACCCCACGGATCGGCCGCGTTGGCGCCCGACTGGGCGGCCGACACTTCCTTCTCCGCTTCGATCAGCGCCACGGCGGCCAGTGCAAGCACGCAGGCTGGTGCCGCTGTTGCAGCAGGGAACAGGCTGGCGTGGTGGCGCTCGATCAGCCCCGTATCGAGATCGGCGCTGGAGAAGGCCTGCCCTTCCACCAGACGTTTGAGGAAGGCGATGTTGGTAGCCAGGCCGACGATCTGGTATTGCGCCAGCGCCTGCGCCATGCGGGCCAGCGCCTGCTTGCGGTCAGCACCCCAGACGATCAGCTTGGCGATCATCGGATCGTAGAACGGCGAAATCGCATCGCCGCTGCGTACGCCTGAATCCACCCGCACACCGGCCGGCGCGAACGCCGTGCCACCGAGCTCGAAGCTGACTGCGGCTGGCGTCTGCATGTGGCGCAGCGTACCGATCGAAGGGAGGAAACCTTTTTCCGGATTCTCGGCGTAGATACGGGCTTCGATAGCGTGGCCGTGGATAGTCAGCTGGTCCTGCTTTTTTGGCAGTGCTTCGCCAGCAGCCACGCGCAGCTGCCACTCCACCAGATCGGTGCCGGTGATCATTTCCGTTACCGGATGTTCTACCTGCAGGCGGGTATTCATCTCCATGAAGTAGAACGAACCATCCTGATTGGCGATGAACTCCACCGTACCTGCACCCACATAGCCTACCGCCTTGGCAGCTGCCACCGCGGCTTCGCCCATCGCGGCGCGGCGCTCGGCTGTCATGTTGGGCGCAGGCGCTTCTTCCAGCACTTTCTGGTGGCGGCGCTGCACCGAGCAATCGCGCTCGAACAGATAGATGCAGTTGCCGAGCGTGTCGGCAAAAACCTGAATTTCAATGTGGCGCGGGCGCTGCAGATACTTCTCTGCCAGCACCTTGTCGTCGCCGAAGGAACTGATCGCTTCGCGCTTGCACGAGGCCAGCGCGTCCTTGAACTGTTCCGAGCTTTCGATCACGCGCATGCCTTTGCCGCCGCCGCCAGCGGACGCCTTCAGCAGCACGGGATAGCCGATGCGGTCGGCCTGCGTGTGCAGGAAGTCGGCATCCTGCTGGTCGCCGTGATAGCCCGGCACCAGCGGCACATTGGCTTACTCCATCAGCGACTTGGCGGCGGATTTGGAACCCATGGCGCGCATGGCCGAAGCTGGCGGGCCGATGAACACCAGCCCTGCTGCGGCGCAGGCGTCGGCGAATTCCGCGTTCTCGGAGAGGAAACCATAGCCGGGGTGGATGGCCTGCGCACCGGTAGCCTTGGCCACTTCGATGATCTTGTCGGCGCGCAGATAGCTTTCCTTGGCGGCGGCCGGGCCTATCAGCACGGCTTCATCGCACACGGCGACGTGCTTGGCATTGGCATCGGCTTCGGAATATACGGCGACGGTCTTGATGCCCATGCGGCGTGCCGTAGCGGCCACTCGGCAGGCGATTTCACCCCGGTTTGCGATCAGTATTTTTGTGAACATGGTCTCTCTCTTTGCAGCTTATGGCTGGAAGTTTTTTTATTGTGAGTCGATAGGCGTGGTGCAAACTGCCGCTTAGCAGCCGCACTTCTCCTTCGGTGCCGATTCCAGCACCGTGCCGCGGGTTTTCAGGCCCAGTTTGGCCAGCAGTTTGCGGTCGTCATCGGCTTCCGGATTGTCGGTGGTGAGCAGCTTGTCGCCGTAGAAGATCGAGTTGGCGCCAGCCAGGAAGCACATGGCTTGCACTGCTTCGCCCATCTGGCGGCGGCCTGCGGACAGACGCACGCGTGCCTTCGGCATGGTGATACGGGCCACGGCGATGGTGCGCACGAATTCGAACGGATCGAGCGGATCGAGGCCATACAGCGGCGTGCCTTCTACCTGCACCAGATGGTTGACCGGTACCGATTCCGGATATGGGTTCAGGTTGGCCAGCTGGGCGATCAGGCCGGCGCGTTGCAAACGGCTTTCGCCCATGCCGACGATGCCGCCACAGCAGACTTTCAGGCCGGCTTCGCGGATGCGGCCCAGCGTGTCCAGACGGTCCTGATATTCGCGGGTGGAGATGACGTTGTCGTAGAACTCGGGCGCGGTGTCCAGATTGTGGTTGTAGTAATCGAGGCCGGCGTCCTTCAGGCGCTTGGCCTGCTCTTCTTCCAGCATGCCCAGCGTGGCGCAGGTTTCCATGCCCAGTGCTTTTACTTCGCGTACCATTTCTTCGACCTTGTCCATATCGCGGTCTTTCGGGCTACGCCATGCGGCGCCCATGCAGAAACGGGTAGCGCCGTTGTCCTTGGCCTGACGGGCAGCTTCCAGCACGGTGTCGATATCGAGGATTTTTTTTGCTTCCACGCCGGTGTCGTAGCGAGCAGCTTGCGGACAGTAGCCGCAATCTTCTTCGCAGCCGCCGGTCTTGATCGACAGCAGGGTCGCCAGTTCCACGTCCCCATCCGGGAAGTTGGCACGATGGGTGTCCTGAGCGCGCGCCATCAGCTCGGTGAACGGCAGATCGAACAGGGCCATCACTTCGTCCAGCGGCCAGGTGGCTGCTTCCGGCAGCTTGATGGCGGCGGCAGGACGGTGCAGCTCGACGGTCTTGGGTTCTTGCAGGGTGTTCTGGGACATCGTGTTTCCTTCTTGGTTCAGAGTTTGGTGTGAGCTGGCCAGTTGGGCAGCTGCGTAAAATCGAGATGGGCCGCTGCCGCTCGCGCTGTCGGCTGGTCGAGGCGCGGCACGCGCCCCAGCAGCGGAGCTTCGATACGCTGCTGCAGGGCGGCGATGTTTTCATCGGCAAAAGCCATGTCGGCCACGGTTTCGTTGGCGACCCAGCCGGCCAGCTTGAGGCCGCGTGCGGCGATAGCTTCCACCGTCAGCAGCGCATGGCTGATGCAGCCCAAACGCAGGCCAACCACCAGCACTACCGGCAGTTCTAGCTGTGCGGCCAGATCGGCCGTATCGAAAGTGTCGTTCAGCGGTACGCGGAAGCCGCCCACGCCTTCCACCACGGTGGCGTCGGAGGCGGCATTGATTTCCACGAACGCGGCCAGTATCGGCACGGCGGTGATGGTTTTGCCTTCCAGCGCAGCGGCGATGTGCGGTGCCGCCGGTTCTTTCAGCAGAAACGGCGTGGTGATGGACTGCGGCAGGTGCACATTGCCGGCAGCGGTCAGCTGGTCGCAATCATCGTTATGCCATACGCCGTCGCGCAGTTCTGCGCCGGCGGCGACGGGCTTCATGCCGCAGGCGCGTACGCCGCGCTCCACCAGCGCATGCAGCATGGCCGAGGAGATCAGGGTTTTGCCGATTTCCGTATCCGTGCCGGTGACAAAGCAGCTGAAGCGCGGTGGCAGACCGGCAGCGGCGGGCTGGGTCTGGGCTTGGGGTTGGGCGATTATCGGATCATCGAGACTCATCTCAAGTCCTTTCCAGCGCATTGAGCGCGACTATCAATTGTTCTACATCGGCGCTGGTGTGGCCGGCGCACAGCGTTGCACGCAGGCGCGCCGTACCGGCTGGCACGGTGGGCGGGCGGATAGTGCCCAGCCACAGACCCTGCTGGTACAGGGCGGCGCCAGCGCGCATGGTTTCAGCATTATCGCCGATCACGATGGGCTGGATGGCGGTGTTGGACGGCATGCGCTGCCAGCGCTGTAGTTGCAGGCCGCGGTCCAGCTGGGCGATCAGGCTTTGCAGGTGGGCGCGGCGGGCTACGCCCTCGTCGCCTTCCAGCAGAGCGAGGCTGGTGAGCAGAGCGTGTGCCAGTGCCGGCGGCGTGGCCGTGGTGAAGATGTAGGGACGGGCTTTCTGGATCAGGGTTTCGATCACGGTTTCGTGGGCGGCCACGAAAGCGCCCGCAACACCGGCGGCCTTGCCCAGAGTGCCCATGTAGACCAGATATGGCGAGCGCAGATCGAAGTGTTCCAGTGCGCCGTGGCCGCGTGCACCGAGCGTGCCGAAGCCGTGGGCATCATCGACCACCAGCCATGCGCCGTACTGCTCGCACAGCGCCAGCAATTGCGGCAGCGGTGCCAGATCGCCGTCCATGCTGAACACGCTGTCGGTCACCACCACTTTGGAGGCGGCGTTGGAATCGGCCAGCAGCTGCGACAGCGCGGCCAGATCGGCGTGCGGATAGACTTGTACCCGCTTGCGCGACAGCCGTGCGCCGTCGATCAGCGAAGCGTGGTTGAGCGATTCGGAGAAGATGGCGGCGTCGGGGTCGGCAGCAGTCAGGCCTGTAATAATGGCCAGATTGGCCATGTAGCCGGTGCAGAAGGTCAGCGCGCGTGGTGCTTCCAGATGCGCACCAACAAACGCGGCCAGTCGTTCTTCCAGCTGCACGTGAGCGCGGCCATGGCCGCTGATCAGGTGCGAAGCGCCGCTGCCGGCGCCGTACAGGGCTACGCCTTCCTGCAAGGCCTGTGAGATGGCCGGATGGTTGGCCAGGCTCAGATAGTCGTTGCTGCAGAAGGCCAGCAGCTCGCGCCCGTCCACCTGCACGCGCGGGCCGCAGGGCGAGTCCACCGTACGTCGCTTGCGGATCAGGTTGTGCTGATCCAGCGTTTCCAGTTGCTGGTTTAATTGTCGGAGCAGTTCCATCGTTACGCCGCCATGACCTGATTGAACACGGCCAGTGTGTTGTTGGCCAGCGTGTCGATTTCCTCGTCGCTCAGTACATACGGCGGCATCATGTAGACACTGGCGCCGATGGGACGCATCAGCAATTCGTGCTCGACGGCGGTAGCGAAGAAGCGGCGCGAGAAGTCCGGTGTTGCATCGATGGCGTCGAACGCCCAGATCATGCCGCGCTGGCGGAAGTTGCGCACTTTTTCATGCTGCGCCAGCGGCTGCAATGCAGAGGTCAGGCGTTTCGCCTTGACGCGGTTGGTGCGCAGCACATCGTCTTCTTCAAAAATCTGCAGCGTGGCCAATGCGGCGCGGCAGGCCAGCGGATTGCCCGTGTACGAGTGCGAATGCAGGAAGCCGCGCGTGACGTCGCTGCTGTAGAAAGCCTGATAGATTTCGTCGCGCGTCAGTACCAGCGAGAGCGGCAGATAACCACCGCTGATGCCTTTGGACAGGCACAGGAAATCAGGCCAGATGCCGGCCTGCTCGCAGGCGAAGAAAGTGCCGGTGCGGCCACAGCCGACGGCGATTTCGTCGAGGATCAGGTGCACTGAATAGCGATCGCACAGTTGGCGCACCAGTTGCAGATACAGGGGATCGTGCATGGCCATGCCGGTAGCGCATTGCACCAGCGGTTCGATGATGATGGCGGCAATACGCTCGCCCTTTTCCATGAACAGGCGTTCTACGTCAGCAGCGGCGCGGCGCGCTACATCGGCTGTCGTTTCGCCTTCCGTGGCCTGACGCGCATCGGGCGACATTACCGTTTGCGAGGCGCGCAGCAGCGGGCCGTATGCGTCCTTGAACAGCGCCACATCGGTGACGGCCAGCGCACCGATGGTCTCGCCGTGATAGCTGCCCTTGAGGCAGACGAATTCCTGCTTGGCGCCTTGGCCTCGGTTGCGCCATGAGTGGAAGCTCATTTTCAGGGCGATTTCTACCGCCGATGCGCCATCGCTGGCGTAGAAGCTGTGGCCGAGCACATGGCCGGTGAGAGCCGAGAGTTTTTCCGATAGCTCGATTACCGGCTCGTGGGTAAAGCCGGCCAGCATGGCGTGTTCGAGCGTATCGAGCTGCTGTTTGAGCGCCGCGTTGATGCGCGGGTTGGCATGACCAAACAGATTGACCCACCACGAGCTGATGGCATCGAGGTAGCGTTTGCCCTGATGGTCATACAGCCAGACGCCCTGCCCCCGGCTTACCGGGATCAGGGGAACGGTTTCGTGGTGCTGCATTTGCGTGCAAGGGTGCCATACGCTGCGCAGGCTGCGGGCCACCCAGTCACTCTGTTGATTCAATTCCAAAACGACTCCAGACTCTGTTCTACCGCGCTACAGCAGCCACGCGGGTTTGCGCTTCTCGAGGAAAGAGGCAACGCCTTCGCGGCCCTGTTCCGAAGCGCGGATATGGGCAATGCGCTGGGCCGTATCGGCCAGCAGTGCATCGTTGACGGTTTGCCCGCTCACTTCGCGCACCAGCACTTTGGCTTGCTGCACGGCGTGTGGGCTATTATTTACCAGCGCCTTGACGATCTCCGCGACCTTGTCATCCAGCGCTTCCACGGCCACTACCTCATGGGCAAAGCCGAGGCGCAGCGCTTGCGCAGCGTCGAAACGCTCCGCCATGAGGAAGTAGCGGCGTGCCGCCTGTTCGCCCATGGCTTTGATCACATACGGCGCGATGGTGGCCGGGATCAGACCCAGACGCACTTCGCTCAGGCAGAACTGCACCGGCTCGGCAGCGACCACGATATCGCAGGCCGCTACCAGCCCCATGCCGCCGGCATAGCAATCGCCCTGCACGCGCGCCACCACAGGGTGGGGGCACAGGTAGATGGTACGCAGCATTTCCGCCAGCTGCAGTGCGTCGGCCTGATTTTCGGCGTGCGTATAGCCCGCCATTTTCTTCATCCAGTTCAGATCCGCACCGGCGCAGAAGGCCGGACCGTTCGCGGCCAGCACGATGGCGCGCAGGTCGCGCTGTGCACCCAGTTCGCGGAACGCACGGGTAATTTCCGCGATGGTCAGTTCGTTGAAGGCGTTGCGTACGTCGGGCCGGTCCAGCGTGACAGTGGCAAGGTGGCCCGCGTGGGTAATGTTCAGGGTGGTGTAAGTCATGGTCAGCCCCCTATTACATCCGGAATACGCCGAATTTGGTATCGGGGATTTCCGCATTTAGCGCTGCGGACAGGCCCAGACCCAGCACCATGCGGGTATCGGCCGGATCGATCACGCCGTCATCCCACAGACGTGCCGTGGCGTAATAAGGATGGCCCTGATGCTCGTACTGTTCCTTGATAGGCTGCTTGAAGGCGGCTTCTTCTTCCGCGCTCCAGCTACCGCCTTTACCCTCGATACCGTCGCGCTTGACGGTGGCCAGCACGGACGCTGCCTGATCGCCGCCCATCACGGAAATGCGCGCATTTGGCCACATCCACATGAAGCGCGGCGAGAAAGCACGGCCACACATGCCGTAGTTACCGGCGCCGAAGCTGCCGCCTATGATGACGGTGAACTTCGGTACAGCGGCAGTGGCAACCGCCGTCACCATCTTGGCGCCGTTGCGGGCGATGCCTTCGTTTTCGTATTTGCGGCCCACCATGAAGCCGGTGATATTCTGCAGGAACACCAGCGGGATTTTGCGCTGTGCGCACAGCTCGATGAAGTGGGTGCCTTTCAGCGCCGACTCCGAGAACAGAATGCCGTTGTTGGCGATGATGCCGACCTTCATGCCGAAGATGTGGGCAAAGCCGCAAATCAGCGTGGTGCCATAGCGGGCCTTGAATTCATCGAACTCGCTGCCATCGACGATGCGGGCGATTACTTCGCGCACATCGAACGGTTTGCGGGTATCGACCGGGATCACGCCATACAGTTCTGCGGTGGGGTACTTCGGTTCTTCGGCCGGACGCAGCGCACCCTGCTGCGGCTTGCTGCGGTTCAGATTCGAGACGATGGTGCGCGCCAGCGACAGCGCATGCAGATCGTTCTGCGCCAGATGGTCGGCTACGCCGGACAGGCGGGTGTGCACATCGCCGCCGCCCAGGTCTTCCGCCGTCACCACTTCGCCGGTAGCTGCTTTCACCAGCGGCGGACCGCCGAGGAAAATCGTACCCTGTTCCTTGACGATGATGGACTCGTCGCTCATGGCCGGCACGTAGGCGCCACCGGCAGTGCAGGAACCCATCACCACGGCGATCTGCGGTATGCCTTTGGCCGACAGATTGGCCTGATTGTAGAAAATCCGGCCGAAGTGGTCGCGGTCGGGGAATACGTCGTCCTGATTGGGCAGGTTGGCGCCGCCCGAATCGACCAGATAGATGCAGGGCAGATTGTTCTGGTCGGCGATTTCCTGCGCGCGCAGGTGTTTTTTCACCGTCATCGGATAGTAGGTGCCGCCTTTGACAGTGGCATCGTTACAGACGATCACGCATTCCTGCCCCGCCACGCGGCCTATGCCGGTGATGATGCCCGCTGCCGGTGCCGCATCGTCATACATGCCGTAGGCGGCCAGTTGCGACAGTTCAAGGAAGGGCGTACCGGGATCGAGCAGCATCTGCACGCGGTCGCGCGGCAGCAGTTTGCCGCGTGCCACATGTTTGGCACAGGCTGCGGCGCCGCCGCCTTCGGCCATGCGCGCCACCTTGGCGCGCAAATCGTCCACCACGGCCTGCATGGCAGCGGCGTTGGCCTTGAAGTCCTCACTGCGGGGATTGAGTTTGCTTTCGATCTGCGGCATTGCTTTTCCTTTGTGCGCGTGGTCTCCGACGCGTCGTCTGATTTATTCTGGAAAACTACCGTCAACGTAAAACCAGCGCAGTCCGCCTTCAGCTGGCTCGCGCACGAAGTTGCTGATTTCGTGCAGCCGCTGGCCGCGTCCATGGCTCCGCAAGCGGGCGACAAATTCGACCGTATCGCGGTTTGCATCATCGTCTGCTTTACGTTGACGTAAACGTAAAGCAGATTTTACCTCAAGTCCCAGCCACTGCAATTTTTCTTCGCTATTGATGATGGGCTCGGTGGGGCGGGTGCTGGCATGCCAGGTTGATAACAGATATGGCTCGTTGCCCTGCACATAGGCCGTATAGCGCGAGCGCATCAGGGCTTCGGCCGTGGGCGGGATAGCGTAGCCGCTCAGATACGGGCCGCAGCAGGTGGCCAGTGTGGCGCCGCCACAGGGGCAGGCAGGGGCGGCGGAGGTCTTTTTGGACATGGCAGCAAGGTCGGACTGGTGAAACAAGCCAGCATTATCCGTCAAATGGCGGCCCCGCGCCTTGCTGCCCCGACTGGTAGTTGAATAAATATTGCTAAATTCATGGAGACGGGGTCACACCTTTTCTGTAACGCTATTACACTAGAGGCGTGAGGAGAATTTTTGCATGAGCCAGACCAGTTTCGAATTCAAAGCCGACGCCAACGACAGTTCGCCCCTGTATATGCAGATTGCGCGCAAGTTGAGCGAAGATGTGCACAATGGCCGCTATCAGGTGGATCAGGCGCTGCCGTCTGAGCGCACCCTGTCGGAGTTGCTGAACGTATCGCGCGTGACGGCACGCAAGGCCATCGACCAGCTGGTCGACCAGGGGTTGGTGGTGCGCCGTCGCGGTTCGGGCAACTATATTGCTCCCCGCATCGAGCAGCCGCTGTCCAATCTGACCAGTTTTTCCGAGCAGCTGCAGCAGCGCGGTCACGTGCCGGGCTCGCGCTGGCTCAAGCGCGCCGTGGTGACGCCCACGCCGGAGGAGCAGCTGAGCCTGGGCCTGTCGCCCTATTCCAAGGTGGCGCGGCTGGAACGTCTGCGTCTGGCCGATGATGTGGTGATGGCTTACGAAGTGTCGGTGCTGCCGCAGACGGTGCTGAATGATCCGAACGCGGTGGGCGCTTCGCTCTACCAGTATCTGGAAAGCATAGGTCAGGCGCCCGTGCGCGCCCTGCAGCACATCCGCGCCATGAATGCTTCGGCTGATCTGGCGCGCCAGCTTGGAGTACCGGAAGGTCAGGCGGTGCTCTACATTACCCGTATCGCCTATCTGGAATCGGGCGAGGCGATGGAACTGACCCATTCCTACTGTCATAGCGACCACTATGACTTCGTTGCGGAGATGCGCCGCGCCACCTGAGGCCCGGCAGACTGCCACCATGCTCAGGACCGAAACCACCAGCGTAGAACACGCCGACCTCGATCTGTACGGTGTGGATCAGCTGGTGGCGGCGCTGGTGGACGATCACGCGCTGGCCGTGCGTGCCGTGCAGGCTGCCGCGCCAGCCATCAGCGCAGCGGTGAACGCCATGGCGCCGCGCATAGCGGCTGGCGGGCGGCTGATCTATGTGGGCGCCGGTACTTCCGGGCGGCTTGGCATACTCGATAGCGTTGAACTGTTCCCTACTTTCTCGTGGCCGCATGAACGCGCAGTGCCTCTGCTGGCGGGCGGCCTGGGCGCCATGTTCGATGCGGTGGAGGGCGCGGAAGACAATGAGGTCAAAGGCGCTTCCGATCTGCGCCTGATATATCCCGTGTATAACGATGTGGTGCTGCTGATCGCAGCATCGGGTACTACGCCGTATGTGCTGGGCGCGCTCAGGGCTGCGCATACAGTGGGCGCGCTGGCGATAGGCATCGCCAACAATCCTGATACTCCTTTGCTGCGTGACGCCGATGTGGGCATCTGCCTCGATACGGGGCCCGAGGTGATTGCGGGCAGCACGCGACTGAAGGCGGGTACGGCGCAGAAGATCGTGCTCAATACCTTATCGAGCGCGCTGATGGTGCGCTTGCATAAGGTGTACGGCAATCTGATGGTGGATCTGCATGCTACCAATGCCAAGCTGGTGGAACGGGCGCTGCGTCTGACCATGCGGGTTGCGGGTGCAGATGAAGCCAGTGCACGCGCCATGCTGGAGCGCTGCCACTATCAGGTGAAGCTGGCCATCGTGGCGCTGCGAAAAAATCTCGCTGTGGAGCAGGCGCAAAGCCTGCTGGAACAGTCAGGCGGCGACATGCGCCGCGCGTTGCGTTAGGCGCATTGCATCGCCATCAGGGCGAGATGGCAAATAATTCCAGACGTAGATCGGTGAGTGTGGCCGGTGCATAGATGGCGATGGACTGCGCCTTGAGTATGGCGTCGTACAGGTCGCCACGATGTTCAAGCGAGAAGTAGTAAGTCTCGGGACGTACCGGTACTTCCATGGGCACCTGCGGCATGTGCGAGAGTGGCACGCCGGGCAAGGCGCTGCGTACCAGTGCGTCGATCTCGTGTGGCGAGGCGATCTTGAGCTGGCGCGGCACTTCGGCGACCAGATTCAGAGCGGGCATGCTGGCATTGACGGCAATGTAGAGTGCAGCCTTGCGCTCGAGCAGAGTCGGGTCCAGTGCCGCGTGATGGTAGCGCATGCCTTGATCGCTGATGGTCAGCGGTATGCTGATGTATTTCGATGAAACCACAGTGTCGAGCAGATCGCGAATGATGTCATTGAGTGTGTGGAAGCCGCTGGCAGGTTCTTCGTGCTTGTAGGTGGGGAGATCGGTGATGGTGTATTTGCGTGAGAACGCCATCAGACCGCCCGCCAGTGCCATCAGGCGTTCGAACAGACGTTCCGGGTGACAGTGGCCGCTGCGTGACAGATGCATCAGCGTGGCGCTGGCCGACATGATGGTCTGCAGCATCCAGAATGTGGCGACGTCGCCGGCATGCAGTTCCACCACGTGGCCGCGCGGTTGGCGTTGCAGGCGGTGCAGCGATTCGCATTTGGCACCTAGCCTGGCCAGTACGCTGCGCAGCAGGTCCTGCATGCTGGCGTCGGCGGAGATGCTGACGCACGGTGGCATGAAGTGGGGATCGAGATCGAAGCTGCCGTCGGCGCGGCGTTGCAGGCGGATGACGGGCAGGCAGTCGTAGCCTTCGCGCACGTCGAGATCGGATAGCAGGCGTACGGCTTTGCGCAGGTAGCCGATATGAGCAGGCAGGCTGTCCGAAAAGAGGTCGGGCGTTGCGCTATTCACGAGCGTGTAGCGGGCTTCGTTGCGCGCGTTGTCCTCAGGTGCAAGGTTGCCGCCGTGTGTGCGCGTTATCGGGAGCGCAGCGTAGAAGGTGACGCTTTGCGCGTCGGCGGGAAGTTTGCTCAGATCGATGGGCAGCGGCAGCGCATCGGCTAATGGCGCCTGATAGATTTCGCCGTCTTTGAAAATAAGGGTGAGTGCTTGCGCGCAGAGCGTGTTGCTGGTGATGTCGGGCAGCGCCCAACGTGCGTGCTGCACACCCCAGTGGTGCGGCTCAATGGTGGCAGCGATGTGCTGCAGGCGGGATTCGTGATAGCGGTCCTGCTGCTGCAGGTGCTGAGCGTCGAGCGTGAGGCCTTCGGTCCACAGGACTTTGAGGGTTGCGGTCATGGTTTATTCCTCGGTTGAGGATGACTTAGGCAGTGAGTCGCTCTGATTGGCGCTCGTTGCTGTACTAGGTGCCATAGCATTCGGACGGACACGTATGGAGTTGAGCAGACTATCCCAGAGAGCGAGTGCTTCTTCGTCCGAAAGAGTAGGCTTTTGTGCGGTGGACATATTGCCTTTGACTCCAGTATCCAGAGTCATTTGAACAAAGGGATAAAGTGCGGCGTTGGCTTTTCCGCTGGCTCTGAACGTGAATTTATGAACGGAAGGTTTTCCATAGCCGCTGGGAATTCGAAGTAGGGCCTCCTCTCCCTCCCAATTATTCACTACACGGTTTCTAAGCCTGAGAACTTTGAGATGACTTGCCCATGCGCCAAGTCCTTTTTCCGCAGCTTCTTTTTGTCCAATAGCAATATCTTTTGCCAGATCAAATTTCTGTAAAAAATCGCGATTCTTCATTATGGTTATCGAGAAATGAACATCAGGATGATCATGCAGTCTGAGTCCCATTTCGATGCCCTCGTAAGGCGAATCTATGGTTGAAAGTACTCCGTCAAGGCATATTCCTGGAATGTCTGGAATTGTTTTCTCTTTCGGAGCTATTAAATGCTCTGCGGTGGAAAGATTTTTTTCCAAATACTCCCTGACCAGGCTCTTGGGCATGCCCTTCGCTTCAATTAAATAAGCATCGTTTCCGATTTTTATAAAGGTGTATAT
>Ga0187845_1001438_pt1 | contig 13650 bp, 14 predicted proteins | sample SpaLakP09_SKY_68_FD_134515 | JGI IMG/M metagenome (GOLD analysis project Ga0187845, IMG submission 134515) | Oligotrophic lake water microbial communities from Sparkling Lake, Wisconsin, USA - SP09_SKY_68 | ecosystem: Environmental > Aquatic > Freshwater > Lake | place: USA: Sparkling Lake... | reverse complement strand
ATTGTCGATTTCGGCAATGCTGATGCGCTTGGGCGCCGTGACGCGCAGCCCTTCATCGTCGATCATGAAGCCTATCGAGCGGCGGGTAGAGCGGCGCAGCGAATATTCGAGGACGAAGTCGCCTACCATGAGCTGGCGCTTGGGCGGCTGCTCCGTCGTGGGTGGGGTAGCGCTGCGCGGCTTGAGGGGAACCGCAGTTTGCGGTGGTGCGACGTAGGGAGAAACTGGTGGTGGCCGGCGCGCTGCGCCGCCGGATGGGGTAGTCCATACCGGTTCGGTATAGACTGGCCGCGCAGGCGCTGCTTCGCGGCCGAACAGATCGAGCTGGCTGGTGTCCGGCTTGGCCGGCTGCACCAGCGTCGCCAGATCGTCTAGCCAGCGTTGTAGACGTGGGGCGAAATGACGCGCATTTCTGATTCTATCCAATTTTCCACCTGTTGCATCATCGATTCCGGGGTCTGGCCCTCCGGAGAAATCGGTTTGCCTATCGATACTGTAACAAGACCGGGGCGCTTGATGAAAGAGTTTTTTGGCCAGCATTCGCCGGAATTATGCGCGATTGGTACGACCACGGCGCCCGTTTCGATGGCGAGGCGGGTGCCGCCGCTTTTGTATTTGCCGGCCTGCCCAACCGGGATGCGGGTCCCTTCCGGGAACATGATGATCCACTGGCCGTCGGCGAGGCGGCGCTTGCCATGACGGACCACGTGCTGGAAGGCGTTCTTGCCCTGCGAACGGTCGATCGGGATCATGCGCAGCAGCGCCATGGCCCAGCCGAAGAAGGGAATGTAGAGGATCTCTTTTTTGAACACGAACACCAGCGGGCGAGGCAGGTTAGGCAGCAGGAAGATGGTTTCCCACGCTGACTGGTGCTTGGCCAGCACCACTGCCGGTGCGTCCGGGAAGTTCTCGGCGCCCTTGATTTCATAGCGGATGCCGCAAATGACCTTGAGGCACCAGATCATGAACACGTTCCAGCGGGCGGTGACGTAGAAACGCTGGTTATAGGGCAGCGGCGCCACCAGGAAGCACACGCAGGCCCAGACGACGGTGGATATCACCATGATGATGGTGAAAATCAGGGAACGCAGAAACAGTACGGGATGACCCAATGCAGACTCCAAAAACAGTTTAGCTGGCCGAGGACGAGGCGGCGGCCTGGTTACTCTTGAGCAGATGGTTGACCATGGCGGCGAGGTCGGGGAAGACCATGGTGCCGGGCGGCAGACCGCCGGTAGCCTGAGTCTTTTCGCCTTTGCCAGTCAACACCAGATAGGGAATGCAGCCGCTGACAAAGCCGGCCTGCAGATCGCGCAGCGAATCGCCCACGGTGGGCACGCCTTTCAGGCTGATCTTGTAGCGCTGCGAGATTTCAGTGAACATGCCCGGCTTCGGTTTGCGGCAATCGCAGTTATCGGCGCCGGCGTGCGGGCAGAAGAAAATGGCATCGATGCTGGCGCCTACCTGCTGGGCTAGATTGTGCAGCTTCTGGTGAATGGCGTTGAGGGTGGCCATGTCGAACAGTTCGCGCGCAATGCCGGACTGGTTGGAGGCCACCACCACCTTGTAGCCCGCCTGATTCAGACGGGCGATCGCTTCCAGCGATCCGGGTACAGGGATCCACTCGGCCGGCGATTTGATGAAGTCCGGCGAGTCGTGGTTGATAACGCCGTCGCGATCAAGAATGATCAGTTTCATGGACGGCGTTCCCATTTAGGCCGCCAGCTTGGAAATGTCGGCCACGCGGTTCAGCATGCCGTGCAGCGAGGACAGCAGCGCCAGACGGTTGTTGCGCAGTGCGACATCCTCGGCCATCACCATCACGTCGTTGAAGAAGGCGTCAACGTCGTCACGCAGCTGGGCCAGGGTTTTCAGTGTGCCGGTGAAATCGCCCTTGGCGAAGGCCGCGTCGACCTCCGGCAGTACGCGCACCACAGCGGCATGCAGATTTTTCTCGGCCACGTCCTGCAGCAGCGCGCTGTTCACACCTGCGCCGCCAGTGGCAGCCAGCGCTTCTTCGTTCTTCTTCAGGATGTTGGTGATACGCTTGTTGGCGGCGGCCAGCGAGCTTGACTCCGGCAGCGCAGCGAAAGCCTGTACCGCTTCCAGACGCTGCACGATGTCGTCCAGACGGTCCGGATTCTGAGCCACCACGGCTTCGATCTCGTTGGGCGAGAAGCCGCGTTCGCGCAGGATGCCGCGCAGACGGTCGATCATGAACACGGTGACGTCGGCCGACGGGTCTTTGAACCCGGCCACATCGCCAAACAGGGCAGCAGCTTGCGCCAGCAGGGTGCTGATGGCCAGCGGCAGACGTTTTTCGATCAGCATGCGCAGCACGCCCAGCGCGTGGCGGCGCAGCGCGAACGGGTCTTTGTCGCCGGTAGGCGCCAGACCGATGGCCCAGATGCCGACCAGGGTTTCCAGCTTGTCGGCCAGTGCCACAGCGGTGCCGGTCACGGTCGAAGGCAGGGCGTCGCCAGCGAAACGCGGCTGGTAGTGCTCGAAGCGGCCAGTGCCACATCTTCGTGCTCGCCGTCGTTGCGGGCGTAGTAGGTGCCCATGATGCCTTGCAGCTCAGGGAATTCGCCCACCATTTCCGTGACCAGATCAGCCTTGGATAGTTTGGCGGCGCGGGAAGCCAGTGCAGCGTCGCCGCCGATGGCGGTCGCGATAAAGGCGGCCAGCTTGGCCACGCGTTCGCCGCGTGCAGCCTGAGTACCGAGCTTGTTGTGATAGACGATTTTTTCCAGCAGCGGCAGACGCGATTCCAGCGTTTTCTTGCGGTCCTGCTCGAAGAAGAACTTGGCGTCGGACAGGCGCGGACGCACCACCCGCTCGTTACCGTCGATGATGGCGGCCGGCGTGTCAGTGGCGATGTTGGAAACGATCAGGAAGCGCGAGCGCAGCTTGCCGTTGCTGTCGGTCAGAGCGAAGTATTTTTGGTTGGTCTGCATGGTCAGGATCAGGCATTCCTGCGGCACGGCCAGATATTCTTCTTCGAATTTGCATTCATAGACCACCGGCCATTCGACCAGCGCGGCCACTTCGTCCAGCAGGGCTTCCGGCATCAGCACGGTGTCGGCGCCGGCTTTGGCCAGCAGTTCGGCACGGATTTTTTCCTTGCGCTGCTCGACGCTGGCCAGCACTTTGCCGGCGCTTTCCAGCGTAGCGGCGTAGCTGTCGGCATCGGCGATGGTGACCATACGCTGGCCCGGCGCGGTCAGGAAGCGGTGGCCTTCGCTGACGTTGGATGCGGTCAGACCCAGCAGGGTCAGCGGAATCACGCTAGCGCCATGCAGCGCGATCAGGCTGTGGGCTGGACGCACGAACTGCACGGTGCTGCCGTCAGGACGCTGGTAGCTCATCACTTTCGGAATCGGCAGCTTGGCCACGGATTCTTCCAGCGCAGCCTGCAGGCCGCTTTGCAGCGCGCTACCGGCTGCGGTGTAGGTGTAGAAGAAGCTTTCGGCCTTGCCGTCCTGCGCGCGTTCCAGATCGGCCACTTGCAGGTCAGGGAAGCCCAGCGCTGCCAGTTTCTTGGCCAGCGGAGCGGTGGGGTTGCCATTGGCATCGAGTGCCACGGCAACGGGCAGTACTTTTTCGCGGATAGATTTATCCGGCGACGTAGCGCGCACTTTGGTGATGGACACGGCCAGACGGCGTGGCGAGGCGAACGGGGTGGCGACGCTGTCGGCTTCGAGGAAGTCGCGCGATTTCAGGCCGTTGACGATGCCGGCGGCGAAAGCTGCGCCCAGTTTGGCCAGCGCTTTCGGTGGCAGTTCTTCGGTCAGCAGTTCGATGAGCAGAGTTTGAGTCATAAGATGTATACGGTTTATTCAGCGGCGGCAGCGTTGGCCTGGGCCGGCAGCATAGGGAAGCCCAGACGTTCGCGCGAATCGTAGTAAGCCTGTGCAACCAGACGCGACAGGGCGCGCACACGGCTGATGTAGGCAGCGCGTTCGGTCACGGAAATGGCGCCACGGGCGTCCAGCAGGTTGAAGCTGTGCGATGCTTTCATGATCTGCTCGTAGGCTGGCAGGGTCAGCTGGGCTTCGATCAGGCGCTTGGCTTCCGATTCGTGATTGTTGAACTGGGTGAACAGCAGTTCCGTGTTCGAGTGTTCGAAGTTATAGGCCGATTGTTCCACTTCATTCTGGTGGAAGACGTCGCCGTATTTGAGCACTTTGGTTACGCCGTTTTCTTCCCACGTAGTCCAGATCAGGTCGTACATATTTTCGACGCCCTGCAGATACATGGCCAGACGCTCGACACCATAGGTGATTTCGCCCAGCACGGGCTTGCAATCCAGACCGCCCACTTGCTGGAAGTAGGTGAACTGGGTCACTTCCATGCCGTTCAGCCAGACTTCCCAGCCCAGACCCCAGGCGCCCAGCGTGGGCGATTCCCAGTCATCTTCGACGAAACGCACGTCATTCTGTTTCAGATCCAGCCCCAGCGCTTCCAGCGAACCCAGATACAGGTCGAGGATGTTTTCCGGCGCCGGCTTCATCACAACCTGATACTGGTAGTAGTGCTGGCCACGGTTAGGGTTTTCGCCATAGCGGCCATCTTTCGGACGGCGCGATGGCTGCACATAGGCAGCGCGCCAAGGTTCCGGGCCGATCGCGCGCAGGAAGGTGCCGGTGTGGAAGGTACCCGCACCCACTTCCATATCGTAGGGCTGGAGCAGGGCGCAGCCTTGCTTGTCCCAGTAGGTTTGCAAGGTCAGGATAATTTGTTGAAATGTCAGCATCTTGTGTCGTCAAAGGCGCGGCCTGTGGGCGCGCGGTGTGAGTATCGCTAAAAAAACAATTTTAGCGGGTTTTACTAGGAGCCTGTAGAGATTAAGCGGCTTTTGGCCCCTTTTTTGTGCGCTGCGACCAAAACCATGCCGCTCCCAGCGACACGAGGGTGAGCAGCAGCAACAGGCGGTTGCCCCAGAGAATGTAAGGGGTGTTGCCCTGCATGCCTTGCACGCGGGCGGCCAGGGTACCGGTCTGGTTGACCGGCAATTGATGCAGCACCTGTCCCCGGCCGTCGATCACGGCGGTGGCGCCGGTATTGGTGGCGCGCAGCATGGGGCGGCCCGTTTCCAGCGTGCGCATCTGCGAAATCTGCAAATGCTGGGGGATGGCGATGGTGTCGCCAAACCATGCAAGATTGGAAATATTCAGCAGCACGGTAGCCGGCTGCTGGCCCGCAGCGGGCTGATGCAACTGGGCGGCGATTTCTTCGCCAAACAGGTCTTCGTAGCAGATGTTGGGCAGCACGCGCTGGTCACGCACGCTGAAAGCGGGCTGGATGGCGGCGCCGCTGGTCTGGTCGCCGAGCGGAATGGCCATCAGGTCGACGAACCAGCGGAAGCCTAGCGGTATGAATTCGCCGAACGGCACCAGATGGTGCTTGTCGTAGCGGTAGTAGCTGGCGCCCGGCTGGCCGGTAATGCCCAGCACGCTGTTGAAATAGGCGGTCTGGCTATCGGCCACGGGGATGCCGAGGATGAGCTGGCTGCCGGTGCGCTGGAGGAATTCCGTCACCGTCGGCAGGTAGTCGGTGGGTAGTTGCTGGGGTAGCATGACGATGGCGGTTTCCGGCGTGGCAATCAGGTCGGCCGGGGCTTCCATGATGGCGCGCCGGTATTGCATGATGGCTGCAGCCACATGGGCGCCATTGAATTTTTCATCCTGCGGCACATTGCCTTGCAGCAGGCGCACGCTGATGGGCTGGCCTTGCGGCGTGGTCCATGTTACGAAACTCAGGGCGCCACCACCGGCCAGCGTGGCCACGGCTATACCGGCGGCCATCAGACGGGTGCGGTGGAAAGTCAGCAGCAGGGCGCCGGCCAGCGTGGCGGCCAGCCAGCCCAGACCGTACATGCCGATAATTGGGGCGAAACCGGCCAGCGGGCTGTGGTTGTGCGCATAGCCGGCCGATAGCCACGGGAAACCCGTGAACAGCCAGCCGCGCAGCCATTCGGCCAGCGTCCAGCAGGCCGGCAGTACCAGCAGATTGGCCGCAGCCAGCGGCAGCGCCCAGCGCTGGCGCAGCCAGGCCGCGCCGCCCATGGCCAGCGCCACGTACAGGCCCATGGCGGCGGCCAGCAGCAGTACGGCCAGTGCCGCCAGCGGTGCGGCCATGCCGCCGTAGGTATGCAGGGAAACGTACAGCCAGTGAGTGCCGGCAGCGGTCCAGCCCAGGCCGAAGGCCCAGCCGATCAGGGCCGCGCTTTTCACGCTGTCGCTGCGCAGCACCTGATAGAACAGGGTGGCCAGACCCATGATCTGCAGCGGCCACCAGCCGAACGGGGCAAAAGCGAATACGCACAGGGCGCCGGCGATGGCCGTGATGGTCATGCGGCCGCGGGTGGAGCGCTGCGGCCGCGGCTGGTTCGGGTCGGTACGGCGAAAACGCATCAGGCGTCGTCGCCTGCGGTGCTGACAGGCGGCAGTTTTTCTACCAGCAGTACGTGAATTTGACGTGCATCAGCGCGCAATACTTCGAAACGCATGCCTTCGTAGTCGAACACGTCGCCTTTGTGCGGCATCCGGCCTAGGTGATTGGCGACCAGTCCACCGATGGTATCGACGTCGTCATCGGGCAGGGCGGTATCGAGCGCCTCGTTGAACTGGGTGATCTCGGTGAGGGCCTTGATGCGCCAGCGCGGGCCGTGGGCGCCTTCCTTGATCGACAGGATGTTGTCTTCTTCTTCGTCGAAATCGTATTCATCTTCGATGTCGCCGACGATCTGTTCCAGCACGTCTTCGATCGTGATCAGGCCGGCCACGCCGCTGTATTCATCTACCACGATGGCCATGTGGTTGTGGTTGGCGCGGAAATCGCGCAGCAGCACGTTCAGGCGCTTGGATTCGGGAATAAAGATGGCGGGGCGCAGCATGTCGCGCACGTCGAACGATTCTTCGGCGTAGTAGCGCAGCAGGTCTTTGGCCAGCAGGATGCCGATCACCTTGTCGCGTTCGCCTTCGATCGCGGGGAAGCGCGAGTGGGCCGTCTGCAGTACGGTGGGCAGCCATTCTTCTATCGGTTTGGCGATATCGATCACGTCCATCTGGGAACGGGGAATCATGATGTCGCGGGCAGACAGATCGGAAACCTGGAACACGCCCTCGATCATCGACAGGGCGTCGGCATCGATCAGGTTGCGTTCGTGGGCGTCGTGCAGAACTTCCAGCAGTTCGGCGCGGTTCTCTGGTTCGGGGGAAATCAGTGCGGTCAGGCGTTCAAACAGTGACCGGTGGGGTTTAGCGTCAGTCTTGACGCTACTAGAGTGCTCTTGCATAGGAGGCGTGAGCCGTTGTTTCGATGGCCTATAGGATACACCAAATGGGAGTGGCTAGCCGATTTTTGCCAGAATTGCATCACTTTCACACTGTTGCGCTAGATCAGAGCAGGAGCATCCTGCGCGCCCATGCTATCGGGATGTTCGACCAGACATGGGTGCACGATGAGCCCTCAGCGTGGCGCCTACGAGCAAAAAGTGGTCGTATACTCCAAAGCGATTACACGCTCGATACGGCAAATCAATTCTATCGGTGGTACTGAGAACTGCATTAACTGTGCAATTGCGCTGGACGCAATGTTAGCCGGATTTCCTGCATGGGCTTTGGCTGGCGGTCCGGAACGTATTACGGTGCTCGAAGAGTATTTCTCAGCGAGATTTGGTGCGCCTTGTAGTTTGGGGAGTGTGCAAGACCGTATGGTGTCAGCAGGTTTTGCGGCCCGAGGTATCGTGTACGGATATCGAAGCAGTGGGGTAGGCCACGTGTTCAACGTGGTCAACCAACGTGGACTCATTCGTTTTCTGGATGGTCAAACTGGCCAATCGGCCCGCCTTGATGGATATTTGCAATTCCAGTTATTGAGGACGAATAAATGAATAACGTTGATGCGGTACGCGCGCGCGCGCTGGCTGAAGCTAAGGTCTATGGAATGGGACGTGCAATGGGAGAGGTCTTCGCGATCTCACACGTCTCTACCCAGACGATCGATAAGGGCTGGGTGTTTTTTTATAACACAGAAGAGTTCCTGAAGACCGGCAATCCTTTGAGTGCGCTGGCAGGAAACGGTCCCTTGCTGGTGCTGCGGAATGGTCAGGTGAAAGTTTTGCCCACCTCTCTGCCATGGCAGGAGGCGGTGCAGAATATTGATACGTCAACGGACGGCCACGCACTGTAAGCCCTACTCGGTATTGCTTTAGGCGTAGGGATCGGCGTAGCCGAGTGCGGCCAGCAGTTCGGTTTCTATGCCTTCCATTTCCGCCGCTTCCTCGTCTTCGAGGTGGTCATAGCCTTGCGCGTGCAGCACGCCGTGGATGATCAAGTGGGCGGCATGTTCTTCCAGCGTTTTCTTCTGCTCGGCCGCTTCTTTTTCCAGCACGTCGGTGCACAGGATGATGTCGGCGCGGGTCGGTTCGTCCTCGGCGAATTCTTCGCCTTCGTTGTAGGCAAAGGTCAGCACGTTGGTGGCGTAATCCTTGCCGCGGTATTCGCGGTTCAGGCTGCGGCCTTCTTCCGCATCGACCAAGCGGATGGTCAGCTCGGCCGGTGCGAACAGGGCGGCCTGCACCCAGCGGCGGATTTTTGGACGGGGCAGGGCTTGCTGCAGACGGGTGTCAGCGTACTGGACGGACAGGGAAAGTTTATTTTTTGCGGACATTTTTGATCGCAGTCGCTTTGATTAAGGGGGCGATTTCCGCCTCGTGGGTTTGCGCCGTTTAGTAGGCGTCGACGATGCGCGCCACCAGCGGGTGACGTACCACATCTTCACTGCCGAAGTGGCTGAAGGCAATGCCGCGCACGTCTTTCAGTACCTGCATGGCATCGACCAGGCCGCTCTTCTGGCTCTTGTGCAAGTCCACCTGCGTCACGTCGCCCGTGACCACGGCCTTGCTGCCGAAACCTATGCGGGTGAGGAACATCTTCATCTGTTCCACCGTGGTGTTCTGGGCTTCGTCGAGGATCACAAAAGCATGGTTGAGCGTGCGGCCGCGCATATAGGCCAGCGGGGCAATCTCGATTACCTGCTTCTCGAACATTTTCTGGGTGCGGTCAAAGCCCAGCAGGTCATACAGTGCATCGTACAGGGGACGCAGATAGGGATCGACCTTTTGGCTCAGATCGCCAGGCAGGAAGCCCAGCCGTTCGCCCGCTTCCACTGCCGGACGGGTCAGGATGATGCGCTTGATGGCGTCGCGCTCCAGTGCATCGACCGCGCAGGCCACGGCCAGATAGGTCTTGCCGGTACCGGCCGGTCCCACGCCGAAGCTGATGTCGTGTTCAAGGATATTGCGCAGATAACGGATCTGGTGCGGCGTGCGGCCACGCAGATCGCTGCGGCGGGTTTTCAAGATCGGGCTATCGATGCTCGGTTCGACGAACGGCGCCGCCACCACTTTGGCTAGCGCTTCGGCGTCGCTGCTGGCGACTGCCGCCACCTGCTGGCTGGTGCGCTGTTCTACCAGTGCCAGCTGCACCTCTTCGATAGGAATGATTTTCTGCGCCACGGCGTAGAACTGTTCGAGGATTTGCACCGCGCGTTCGCCATTGTGGCCGCTGACGATGAATTTCTCGCCGCGGCGGAAGATGGTGACGTCGAGTGCGGCCGAAATCTGGCGCAGGTTTTCGTCGAGCGGGCCGCACAGGTGCGCGAGGCGCGTGTTGTCGAGCGGCTCGGGCACAAAGTAGTGAGGCTGAACAGGTGTTTTGGTTTTCAAGGTCGTGCTTTTCAGTAAGGCTGCCTGGCGCAGCGCAGGCGCTAGTTTACCGTACTTTGCCTTGCCCCCGCCTATGTAAAGACAGGCATGCCGGATGTAACAGTTTCCTACAAGTTCTTGCGTGCGCCGCCCCCCAGTCCCATGTGCTGAAATAACCATGTTGCCAAGCTTTCTAGCTTGCGCTTGATGCGGCTTAAGTTCGGCTCAGCGAGGGATGCTGAAACGCACGCTAAAGCGCATAGAATTAAATTGCGCAAATGGCAACTTGGCGCGGTCGGACTTGGTACGAAAGGCATCGCATTCATCTAAGTTGCACTTAAGTTCAGGCTTGCACACTCCATCCACCTAACCAAAGAAGGAAACATCATGGCACATCATGCACTTGCTTCGCAGGAAAGCTATAACCCCAACCACTTGCTCGATATTTTGCTGGGCAAGATGCAACTGAAAAACGATGCGGCCCTGTCGCGTCTGCTGGAAGTGGCGCCGCCTGTCATCAGCAAAATCCGCCACCACCGCTTGCCGGTTGGCGCTTCGCTGCTGATCCGCATGCACGAAGTGACGGGCATGAGCATCCGCGATCTGCGCGACCTGATGGGCGACCGCCGCACCAAGTACCGTCTGTCCGATGCGCAGGGCCGTCCCAAGCCGGAAGAGCGTCAAGAGAAGGCCGAGGCCGGAAACTATGCGCGTCACTGATGCGCGCTGATCCGGGCGGGCTCAAACGCTGCGCTGGCCGGTACACCGTGCCAGCGCAGCTGCAGTAAGTGTTTTAGCTAAGCAGTACCATGGAAATTTCTTCATACTGCAGCTCGGTTTCGCGGAACAGGTGCAGATAGGCTGCTTCGTCCAGCCCCAGCGCGTTCCAAGCCACGCTGGAAATCGGCGGCACCAGATCGTCTTCGTCGTCGACCAGATCGAGCGCATGTACCACTGCATTGGCGATATGGATGATGGCCGCGAGGAAACCGGCGCCCGGCGTTTCCGGATCATGGTGGCCGGCAATGGCGAGCCGCATGGTGTCGGAAAAATTCCAGTGTTCGGCCAGTGCCAGTCCTGCATCCACGTGGTCCACCCCGAGCACGCTGCGCTCGGCCTCCAGCATGTAGCAGTCATGGGCTTTGCGGTAGGCCAGCGCCTGCCCGTACTGCTGCGGGAAGCAGGCCACCAGTACCAGCCGGCCTATATCATGCAGCAAGCCTGCCGTGAAAGCATAATCCTGATTGAAGCGCATCTGTCTGGCCAGCACTCTGGCACAGGCGGCTGTGGCGATCGAGTGGCGCCAGAAGGCCTGATGATGAAAACCGGGGCAATGTCCTTCGGCAAAACAGCCGGTCAGGGCCGCCGCCGTGATCAGATTGCGTGTGGTCTGAAAGCCTAGAAAGGTAATCGCCTGCTGGATGGTGGTGACTTTGACTTGCAGGCCATACAGCGAGGAGTTGGCCAGACGCAGGGTCTTGGCCGTGAGCGCCTGGTCATGCGAGACTTTTTTGGCCAGCACGGCAATATCGACGTCTTCCTGATCTATGCTGTTGAGCAACTCCATCACGACTGCCGGCAGCGACGGCAGGTCGTCGAGATTGCGCACCACCTCTTCGTAGCTGACGATGCTATTCATCGTATTACTCATGTTGGGGCGCCTCCTCTGCGCCATGCCGGTAGTCGCTGATAAAGCGCTCCAGTTGCGAAGTGGCCCAGTGCGTGTCGAGGTCGGCGTCGCTCTTGCGGAACAGCCGCGCCAGCCGGGCTTCATGGTGGTGCAGTGTGGCTTCGATCGCTTCGGGCGAATATTCGGCCTGCTGAATAGGCAGCACGTGGATGCCATGGCGCGGCATCAGCGTCAGCATGGCCTCGGTCAGCACGGTTCCCTGCGGCAGGAGCACCTGCCCTTGCAGATCGAGCAACTCATCGGACAGAACCATGCCGGGCTGGACATCCGCTAGTGCCATCTGGTGAAAATTTCCGCTCATGGAGTCCTCCTTGGGTGTACTGCAAGATTGCCGTATTGCCACATTGCCTGATCTTGGGGCCGGGTGCAAGCAAAGTCTGTCATACAGCACACCGGCGCAGGCCGAACTTGCCAAGTTGCATGCCATACCGTACATTTGGACCTAATTCCTTCTTGTCTGCGAGGCTGGTCGATGTTTGGTATTCAAGGCCGTTTGACGCTGCTGTTTGTGGTCATCGTGACCCTGGTGCTCGGCATTTCTGGTACCTATGCCCAGTATAGTCTGGGACATGAACTGGAAGTGGCCAACCAGCGTCTGCGCGAAGGGGTGCTGACGCGACTGCAGACCAGCCTGCCTTCGGCGCTGTGGGATCTGGACAAAGCCAAGGTCGATAACATCGTGGCGGCGGAGATGTTGCCGCCGGAATTGGTATCGATCCGTGTGTATGACACCTCGGTCGGGTTGTTCTCGGGCAAATTGCGCAGCGAGAATGGCTCGGTCAGTTCCATTGAAAACGATCTGAATGTAGCGGGAACGCCGGTGGTGGCCGATTTGGCCTACCGTGATTCCGGCGCGGCCGGCGCTACGCTCAAGCCGGTGATCGTGGGCCGGGTGGTGGTGAATTTCAGCCGTGCCCAGATCGATGCCACGCTGGCCGCGGAAGTGCGGCGCAAGGTGACCGAGGTGCTGCTGCTGGACCTGATACTGGTGGCGGCGCTGGCGCTGTCGCTGCGTATCGTGTTCGACCCGCTGAAGCGCCTGCGTGACGGTCTGTTTGATCTGGCCACCCGCGGCAGCGATGAAGTGGAAGAGCTGCCGGAGAACCGGCAGGATGAACTGGGCGAAGTGATTCGCGGTTTTAATGCCATCCAGCGCAAGATTAAATCGAATATCCAGCGTATCCGCGAGGCGGAAGATGAAGCGCGCAAATCCGCCCAGACCACTACCAAAGCCCTTGATGATCTGCGCCGCACGCAGGAATCGCTGCTGCAGGCGGAACGGCTGGCTTCGCTGGGCGGCCTGGTGGCAGGCGTCGCACACGAAATCAATACGCCGGTGGGCATCGCCCTGACCAGTGCTTCAGTGCTGCTGGAAGCGACGGAAAAAGTCCATCAAGCAGTCGATGGCGGCAACGTCAAGAAATCCGACATCATGCGCTATCTGGAGACGGCGTCGGAAAGCACCCGCCTGATCATGAACAATGCCTATCGCGCGGCGCATCTGATCCATAGCTTCAAGCAGATTGCGGTGGACCAGGTCAGCGAAGCTCGCCGCCGTTTCGAGTTGCGCGACTATATCAACGAGGTGGTGTCCAGCCTGCAGCCCAAGCTGAAGAAGACCCGTATCACAGTCAGCATCAGTTGCCCGGCGGATGTGATGCTTGACAGCTACCCCGGTGCGCTGGCCCAGGTCATCACCAATCTGACGCTGAACTGCGTCGAGCATGCCTTCGACCCCGACGACGAGGGCCAGATCCGCATTACCGTCGTGCAGCAGGCGGACTGGATAGAAATGCAGGTGGCCGATGACGGCAAGGGCATACCGCCGGAAATGCTGGACAAGGTATTCGATCCCTTCGTGACCACCCGGCGTGGCCAGGGTGGAACCGGGCTGGGCCTGAATATTGTGTTCAATCTGATCGTCAAGCAGTTCTGCGGCACTATTTCGGTAGCGAGCAAGCTGGGCGAGGGGGCCAGCTTTACGCTGCGCATACCCTGCATTACGCCGACTGGCGAGCAGCACCAGGCAAGCCCTGCCGACCAACACTTGCACGAATAGAGTGAGCCAACATGCCTAAAGTATGTGGAGAATTCAGCGTCCGGATTGCCCCGGAAAGTCTGTCCAGCGTTGCCAACGAGAGCAGTATCAGCCGGATGTCGCTGGACAAGCAGTACACCGGCCCGTTGTCTGCCAGCGGTCGCGGCGAGATGTTGGCGTTTATGAACCGCGATATAGGCTCCGGCGCCT
>Ga0187845_1001434_pt1 | contig 13666 bp, 10 predicted proteins | sample SpaLakP09_SKY_68_FD_134515 | JGI IMG/M metagenome (GOLD analysis project Ga0187845, IMG submission 134515) | Oligotrophic lake water microbial communities from Sparkling Lake, Wisconsin, USA - SP09_SKY_68 | ecosystem: Environmental > Aquatic > Freshwater > Lake | place: USA: Sparkling Lake... | reverse complement strand
GTTGTAGACCTCGTCCGGCTGGGCGCTTTGCATCAGGCGGATCGACGACGACAGGTCGGTCAGGTCGTATTCGACCAGTTTCAGGTTCGGGTGAGCTTCGATGCCGAGCTCTTCAATGCGCCAGAAATTGACCGAGCTCGAACGGCGGTAAGTGCCCGTGACCTCGTAACCTTTTTCAAGCAGCAACTGGGCCAGATAGGCGCCGTCTTGACCAGTGATCCCGGTAATCAGGGCTTTTTTTGTTGTGAGCATGTTCTAGATAATCTTGGGTAAACAGGGATCGCGGGTAGGCAGCGCCCCAATTTGGGCATTAAACAACCTGACATTGTAACAGAGGCGCCAAACCGGCCCGCTACAGGCGAAGAGGTGCTGCAAATTAAGCAACATCCAGCGCGGACATTATGCCTGATATTCCTGGGCAGGCGGCGCACCATTACACGTGGTTACCTTCGTGATGAACACTTGCGACAGACTTCCAAAGCCTGGTTTGATATGTATCAAATGCAAAAAAAGGGAGGCGGCCGGAAAACGGCGGCCTCCCCCTCCCCCGCGCCGCCGTTAACGCTCGGCGACGGCGTCCACCACGCACAGGGCGGTCATGTTGACGATGCGGCGCACGGTCGCCGACGGGGTCAGGATGTGCACCGGCTTATTGCATCCAAGCAATACCGGGCCGATGGCGATGCCGTTGCCGGCCGCCGTCTTGAGCAGGTTGTAGGCAATGTTGGCGGCATCGATGTTCGGCATGACCAGCAGGTTGGCGTCGCCCTGCAGGGTCGACTGCGGCATCATGGACTTGCGCAGCTTGGAGTCGAGCGCGGCGTCGCCATGCATTTCCCCGTCCACTTCCAGGCCGGGAGCCTGCTGCTGCACCAGGGCCAGCGCGGCGCGCATCTTGCGCGCCGATTCCGAGTTCGACGAGCCGAAATTGGAGTGCGACAGCAGGGCCGCGCGCGGAATCAGGCCGAAACGCGACATTTCCTCGGCCGCCATGATGGTGATCTCGGCCAGCTGTTCAGCGCTCGGGTTTCATTGACGTGGGTGTCGACGATGGCCATCTGGCGTTCCGGCAGGATCAGGAAGTTCATGGCCGCGTAAACATGGGCGCCCGGACGCCGGCCCAGCACCTGGTCGATATAGTGCAGGTGCAAATTGGTGGTGCCGAAGGTGCCGCAGATCATGCCGTCGGCATCGCCCTTGTGGATCATCATGGCGCCGATCAGGCTGTGGCGGCGGCGCATTTCCAGCTTGGCGTACTCCTGGGTGACGCCCTTGCGGTTGCTCATCTCGTAGTAGGTCTGCCAGTAGTCGCGGTAGCGCTCTTCGTGGTCGGGATTGATGACGTCGAAATGCTCGCCACGCTTGAGGCGCAGGCCGAATTTCTCGATGCGCTGTTCGAGCACGCTCGGACGGCCGACCAGGATGGGGCGCGCCAGCTTTTCATCGACCACCACCTGCACCGCGCGCAGCACGCGCTCTTCTTCGCCCTCGGCGTAGACGATGCGCTTCATCTCGGCCGGGGCGGCCTTGGCCACCGCGAACAGCGGCTTCATGAAGGTGCCGCTGCGGTAGACGAATTGCTGCAGGCTGTCGGCATAGGCTTGCAGGTCGGCGATCGGGCGCGTGGCCACGCCGGACTCGAAGGCCGCCTTGGCCACGGCCGGCGCGATCTGCATCAGCAGGCGCGGGTCGAACGGCATCGGAATCAGGTATTCCGGCCCGAAGGACAGGTTGCTGATGCCGTAGGTGGTGGCCACCACGTCGGACTGCTCGGCGTGGGCCAGGTCGGCGATGGCGTGCACCACCGCGATTTCCATCTCGCGCGTGATGGTGGTGGCGCCGCAATCGAGGGCGCCGCGGAAAATATAGGGGAAGCACAGCACATTGTTGACCTGGTTCGGATAATCCGAACGGCCGGTGGCGATGACGGCGTCGCCGCGCACGGCCTTGACGTCTTCCGGCAAGATTTCGGGGGTCGGGTTGGCCAGCGCCAGGATCAGCGGATTGGCCGCCATGGCCATGACCATGTCCTGCTTGAGCACGCCGCCGGCCGACAGGCCGAGGAAAATGTCGGCGCCGGGCATGACTTCGGCCAGGGTGCGCATCGGCGTGTCCTGGGCGAAGCGTTCCTTGTCCGGATCCATCAGCTCGGCACGGCCCTTGTAGACCACGCCGGCAAGGTCGGTGACGAAGATGTTTTCGATCGGGAAGCCCAGGTCGACGATGAGGTCCAGGCAAGCCAGGGCGGCCGCCCCGGCGCCGGACACCACCAGCTTGCATTCGCGCAGGTTCTTGCCCACCACCTTGACGCCGTTCAGGATGGCCGCGCCCACGATGATGGCGGTGCCGTGCTGGTCGTCATGGAAGACGGGAATCTTCATGCGGTCGCGCAGCTGGCGCTCGATATAGAAGCATTCGGGCGCCTTGATGTCTTCCAGGTTGATGCCGCCGAAGGTAGGCTCGAGCGAGGCGATGATGTCGACCAGCTTGTCGGGATCGGATTCGTTGATCTCGATGTCGAACACGTCGATGCCGGCGAATTTCTTGAACAGCACGCCCTTGCCTTCCATGACAGGCTTGGAAGCGAGCGCGCCGATATTGCCCAGTCCCAGCACCGCGGTGCCGTTGGTGATGACGGCCACCAGGTTGCCGCGCGCCGTGTATTTATAGGCGTTGGCCGGATCCTTGACGATTTCCTCGCACGGCGCCGCGACGCCCGGCGAATACGCCAGGGCCAGGTCGCGCTGATTGGTCAGTTGCTTGGTGGGGGTGACGCTGATTTTGCCTGGGCGGGGAAATTCATGGTACTCCAGCGCTGCGCAACGCAGCTGCTGGCGCAATTCTTCCTTCTTGTCTGATGACGAATCCATGCTGATGCGCTTCCTGTTCTGTCTCGGGAGCCAATGATTCTAGCAGAGCTGAGAAAACAGCAAGCTACGTATTTCTACCAACAACCGGTTCAAACCCCTGTCTAGACAGATATTTCATCACTTTCCCAAAAAAAACTATCGCAGGAAGGAAAACACCGAAACGTCAATACGTCGCCCTCGCGCAGGCGGGGGCTATGGCACGTCTGCCCACAGGTGCTATGGGCCCCCGCCTGCGCGAGGGCGACGGCCGCGAGGGCGGCCGTCGGTTGTACAATCCCGCCATGCTCTCCGAATTCGACCTGATCAAGAAGTTCTTCAAGCGCGCCCGCCCTGGCCGCGCGGTGCTGGGCATCGGCGACGACTGCGCCCTGCTCGCCCCCACGCCCGGCACCCAGATGGCCATTTCGTCCGACATGCTGGTCGAAGGGCGCCACTTTTTCGCCGGGGCGGACGCCCGCATGCTGGGCCACAAATGCCTGGCCGTGAACCTGTCGGACCTGGCCGCCATGGGCGCCAGGCCGGTCGGCTTCACGCTGGCCCTGTCCCTGCCCTCGTCGGATGCAGACTGGCTCGACGCGTTTTCCGGCGGCCTGTTCGCCCTGGCCGACGCCTTCGACTGTGAACTGATCGGCGGCGACACCACGCGCGGCCCGCTCAATATCTGCATCACCGTGTTCGGCGAAATCCCCCCCGGCCAGGCGCTGCGCCGCGACGCGGCGAAGGAAGGCGACGACATCTGGATTTCCGGCACCCTGGGCGACGCGCGCCTGGCGCTGGCCTGCTACTGGAACCAGTACGCCCTGGACGGCGCCGGCCTGGCGCAAGCCGGCCTGCGCATGCACATGCCGTCGCCGCGCGTGGCGCTGGGCATGGCGCTGGGCCGGCTGGCGCACGCGGCGATCGACATTTCGGACGGCCTGGTGGGCGACCTGGGGCACATCCTGGACGCGTCCGGCGTGGGCGCCACGCTCGACGTGGATGCCCTGCCCGCCGGCCCGGTGCTGGCGCACCAGGCGAGCGCATTGCGGCGCCGCTTCACCGCCGCCGGCGGCGACGACTATGAACTGTGTTTCACCGCGCCCACAGACAAGCGCGACGCCATCATCGACGCCGCGCGCCTGGCCGGCACGCCCGTGACCCGCGTGGGAACCATCGACGCGCAGCCCGGCCTGCGCCTGGTCGACGCCGGCGGCACGGAACTGTCACTGGGACTGAAAGGCTTCGACCACTTCGCGGCCTAGGCCTGGCCCTCGCGCGCCACGCGGCGTTCGTCGCGCGCGCCATTGACCAGCCAGTAATGGTGGAAGGCCAGGCGGATATTGTCGCGCAGCTGGGTGTCGTCCCACGGCTTGGTGTAGAAGCGGTAGATGGCGCCGCGGTTGATCGAATCGAGGACCGATTCAAGCCCCGTATAGCCGGACAGGATGATGCGCACCGTCTCCGGGTACATTTCCTTGACCTTGGAAAGGAACTCGGTGCCGCTCATGATGGGCATGCGCTGGTCGCACACGATCACGTGCACGTGGTGCAGCGCCAGCAGCTCAAAGCCTTCGGCCGCCGACATCGCGGTCAGCACATGGTAGCCATCCTTGTTGAACAGCCGGTGCAGCGCCGACAGCACGTTGACGTCGTCGTCCACGATCAGCAGCGTCTGGCGGTTCGACTCGGTGGCCGCCGGTTCGTCGGGCAGGGCGCGGTTGGCCAGCACCAGCGCGCCCAGGTCGGCGGGCGGCAGCGGACGGCTGAAATGGAAGCCCTGGATCTCGTCGCACTTGTTGCGCCGCAGGTAAACCAGCTGGGCCCGCGTTTCCACGCCTTCGGCGATCACCCGCATATGCAGGCTGTGCGCCATGTTGATGATGGCCAGGGCGATGGCCGCGTCGTCCGGGTTGATGGTGATATCGCGCACGAAGGCGATGTCGATCTTGAGCTTGTCGATCGGGAAGCGTTTCAGGTAAGCCAGGCTGGAATAGCCGGTGCCGAAGTCGTCGATGGAAATCCGGATGCCCAGCGCTTTCAGGCGGCCCAGCACCTCGATGGTGTTCTCGGCGTTGGTCATCAGCGCGCTTTCGGTCAGCTCCAGTTCCAGCAGCGCGGGGTCGATCCCGTGGCGCTGCAGCGAACCGAGGACGTCCGCTTCCAGGTCGCCTTCCACGAACTGGCGGGAAGACACATTGACGGCCACCCGCAGTTCGCCCACTTCGGACTTCGACCACTCGGCGATCTGGCGGCATGCTTCGTCGATGACCCAGGTGCCGACCGGGACGATCATGCCCGTGTCTTCCAGGATCGGCACGAATTCGGCCGGGAAGACCATGCCGTAGCCCGGCCGGTTCCAGCGCAGCAGCGCTTCGGCGCCGCTCACGCGTCCTGTTTCCAGGTACAGCTTGGGCTGGAAGTGCAAGCTGAATTCCTGCTCTTCCACCGCGCGCCGCAGCGCCATTTCCAGGTCCAGGCGCGCCAGCACCTGGACGTTCATGCCGGCCGTGAAGAAGCGGTAGCCGTCGCGGCCCGCCTCCTTGGCCCGCCCCATCGCGGTGTCGGCGTATTTGATCAGGGTGTCGGGATCGGTGGCGTCGTCGGGATACATGGCGATCCCGATGGAGGCCGTCAGCGTGGCCGGCTGTCCGTTCAGGTCGAACGGCGCGCGCAGGGTGTCGCGCACGTCGTTGGCCACATACACGGCTTCCTGCTGGTCGCGCGTCATGGTCAGGATCAGGGCGAATTCGTCGCCGCCCAGGCGGCCCACGGTATCGCGGATGCGCACGCACTGCACCAGCCGGGTGCTGAACTGGCGCAGCAGTTCGTCGCCCAGTCCCGCGCCCAGCGAGTCGTTGACGATCTTGAAGCGGTCCAGCGAAATGAACAGCACCACGATGCGCCAGTGCTTGTCGTGCGCCAGCTCGATCGCTTCGCGCAAGGTCTGGTAGAACAGGGTGCGGTTGGGCAGGCCGGTCAGGCTGTCGTAGCTGGCCATGTGGCGCAGGCGCTGCGCGGCCAGCAGGCGTTCGCTGATGTCGCGCGCCACCGCGATCAGGGTGTGGGTGCCGCCGGCGTCCTGCACCTGCCACGACGTTTCGACCGGCACCGGCACATGGTCGGCGCGCAGCAGCTCCGCTTCGACCTTGTCGGGCTTGAGCCCGATCGTGGAAGGCGCCAGCGCCAGCATTTCCGCATGCGTGTAATGCAGCATGCGGCAGGCGCCGTCGTTGACGTCGACGATTTCCATGCTGGCGCTGTCGATCAGGAAAATGGCATCGGCCGTGGAATCGACGGCGCTGCGAAAGCGCTGCAGTTCGGCGGTGCGTTCGCGCACGGTTTGTTCGAGCACGGTGCCGTAGTTGCGGGCGGCGCGGTGCAGCAGGCGCACTTCGAGCATGTTGCGGATCCGCGTGAGCACCTCGACCGGGTCGAAGGGCTTGCCGATGAAGTCGCGCGCGCCGGCGTCAAGCGCCGCCAGCTTTTTTTCCGGTTCGGCCGTCACCACCAGCACCGGCAGCCAGGTTTCCGTTTCCAGGGGCTTCAAGGCTTGCATCACCTGGAAGCCGTCCATGCGCGGCATCTGCAGGTCGAGGATGATCAGGTCATAGCGGTGCTGTTCGTGCAGGGCGGCCACCGTGGTCGGGTCGGTGGTGCTGCTGACATTGCTGTAGCCGGTATTGGTGAGCAGGTATTCGAGCAGCTGCACGTTGACCGTCTGGTCGTCGACGATCAGGATGGCTGCTGCATGAATATCGGCCAGCGTGGTCATTTTTGGCGTCCTGCTGTCGGGTGGGCCCGCCGTTGGTCGGCATAGGCCAGGGTGCTGTCGATCGCGGCGTTGAATTCGTCGATATTGATCGGCTTGGTAAGGTAACGGAAGAAGCCTACCTCCATTCCCCGCTCCACGTCGCGCGGCATGGCATTGGCGGTCAGCGCCAGCACCGGGATATGGGCCGTGCGCGGATCGAGCCGCAGTTCGCGCAGCGCATCGGTGCCGCTCATGCCGGGCAGGTTCAGGTCCATCAGGATCAGGTCGGGCTGGTGGGCCCTGGCCATCTCGATGCCCAGGTGGCCGTCCGGCGCCGCCAGCAGGCGCAGGTCGGCGCGGAAGTTCACGATCTCCTGGACCAGTTTCAAGTTCGCCGGGTTGTCTTCCACGTACAGCAGGGTGTGGGTGATGGCCGTTTCCACCGGCGCCGATCGTCCCAGCGACAGCACCGTGCCGGGACCGAGCGCCGACGGCGCCGGTTCGGTCAGGGCCAGTTCGATCCAGAACACGGTACCCACGCCGACGCTGCTCGATACGCCGATGGTGCCCCCCATCAGTTCGACCAGGCGCCGCGTGACCACCAGGCCGATGCCGGTGCCTTCTTCGGTGCCGTTTTCCTGCCCCAGCCGGTTGAACGGCTGGAACAGGGACCCCAGCTGTTCATTGGTCAGGCCATGGCCGGTATCCTGCACCGACAGGCGCACCCGGTCGGAACTGACGAACTTGCAGTCGAAGACCACGGCGCCCATGTCGCGGTTGTACTTGACTGCATTCGACATCAGGTTCAGCAGCACCTGCTTGAGGCGCGTGCGGTCGGCCAGCAGCACCGCGCCGGTGGTTTCGGGGAACAGCATGCGGATCTTGCGCGGGCCGCCCATCGGCTCGATCATGCCGCGGCATTCGCCCAGCATGTCGTCCAGCGCCACCGGTTCCATCGACAGGGTCATCGTGCCCGATTCGACCTTGGCCAGGTCCAGGATTTCGTTGATCAGGGTGAGCAGGTGGCGCCCCGACTTCAGGATATGGCTGGCGAATTCCTTCTTCTGGGTCAGCGTGGTGGGCAGCGACTCGGACGTCAATATCTGGGCGAAGCCGAGGATGGCGTTGAGCGGCGTGCGCAGTTCATGGCTCATGGACGACAGGAAGGCCGACTTGGCGGCATTGGCGCTCCTGGCAGCTTCCACCGCCAGCTCCAGTTCATTGTTGGTCAGCTCCAGCTGCATGGTGCGCTCGTGGACGCGCTCTTCGAGTTCTTCGTTCAGGCGCATCACGTCGCCGGTGCGGCCTTCGATTTCGGTGAGCATGGCATTGAAGGAGTCGACCAGTTCGCCGGCTTCGTCGTCGCTCATGCGGCTGGCGCGGCGCGAATAGTCGCGCGTGGTCACCACTTCGCGCGCCACCTCCGTGATCGACGAGATGGGCGTGGTCAGGATGCGCCCGAGCCGGCGCGTGAGCAGGTAGGCGATCAGCAGCGCCAGCATCATGACCACGCTGGCCACCAGCAGGTAGTCGAGGGCGCGCGAGACCAGGGCGTATTCGGCGCGCAGGAACACTGTGCCGATCAGTTCGCCGTTCTCGATCACCGGCTGGTACAGCAGCATGTCATTGCCCTCGACCGTGACCTGCCCGGACCTGGCCATGGCCGGCACCACGTATTTTTCGCCCGGCGCCAGGTAGGACGCGAACAGGGTGCCGCTGGCGCCGTAGATGGCGCCGGCCCGCATCGAGGGACGGATGCGCAGCAGCGCCAGGTTGTCGGTGGCCAGGCGGCGGTCGTCGAAGGCCAAGGCGGCAGAGGTCATGCGTCCCAGCAGTTCGGCCTGGGTGCGCATGTCGCCCAGCAGCGAACGGTGATAGTTGCGCAAGTCGTAGGCGATCAGGGCGCCCACCGACACCAGCAACGCGGCGAAGGTGGCCAGCAGCACCACGGCCACCAGCTTCTGGCGTATCGAGCGCAAGGCAATCATGACGCCCCCCCCTGCACGCGGTGGGCCACGGCCAGCATGCGCGCGCTGATGCGCAGGCCGCTGGGCGCAACCTGCCTGAGTCCGACATCGAAGCGCAGGCGTTCGCCGGTCAGCACGAAGCTGATCATGAAGCCCTGCGCCAGTCCGTCATCGGCGTCGGTCACGGTCAGCAGCGAATAGCTGCGCGCGGCGGCAAGCAAGTCGGCCTGGGTGTTGCGGTCGATGCCGCGGTCGATGAACAGGATATGCAGGCCGGCCAGCGATTCGCCGCGCTGCAGGCGGCGCACCGTGACCGGATGGCCGGCCACGCTGCGCCCCGCCACCATGCGCTCGAGCTGTTCGGCCACCATCTCGCTGCCCACCACGCCGATCAGGAGGGGGCTGTCGGGTTTGGCGAAACTCTTTTCCGGCCATTCGACGAAGCCGGCGAACTTGTACAGATAGGCGGCCATGACCTGGCGCTCGAGCGGCACGGCCGGCGCTTCGGCCTGGGCCAGTCCGACACAGGCGGCCAGCAGCCATGCCATCGTCCAGCGCAACCATGCAGCCATCCTGGCAACTACTGGTGCGGCGTCTGTTGGCAAACGTGCTGGCGACATGACGTTCCGATTCAAAAACACGGGCACACTGGACTTACCCGTACGCAATAGGAGAATAGCAGTCCGCGGCGCAGGAATGGCGCACGGCAGAACCGCTTACCTTTGTGAATTATCAATATACTTTACCCGTGTTTATGCTCTCCGAGTATAAATTTTGAAACGTTGCAACACCTCGAAAGGACAAGCCCGGAAACCGCATGGTAAAGTAGCCATTCCGATCCGACGACCAGTTACAAAGGAGCCTCCCGTGACCAATGACCTTATCGATCTTGCCACCAGGGTGGGCCGTGCGCTGCAGGCCAAGGGACTGCTGCTGGCGACCGCCGAATCGTGCACCGGCGGCGGGGTGGCGCAAGCCATTACCGAAGTGGCCGGCTCGACCGGCTGGTTCGACTGCGGCTTCATCGCCTACTCGAACGCGTCCAAGACCGAGCTGCTGGATGTGTCGGCAGCCCTGATCGCCCAGCTGGGCACAGTGAGCGAGGAAGTGGCGGCCGAAATGGCCAAGGGCGCGCTGGCCAACAGCAACGCCCACGTGGCCATTTCCACCACCGGCATCGCCGGCCCGACCGGCGCCGTGCCGGGCAAGCCCGTGGGCACCGTCTGCTTCGGCTGGACCCGGGGCGAACATACCCACACCGAACGGTTAGTTTTTTCGGGTGACCGACAGGCAGTACGCGAGCAGACCGTGGTGCATGCCTTGCAAGGGCTGTTGCGCTTCATTGAATAGCTAGTGCGCAACCTGGTCCTGGCCTGTGCCCTGTTGCTATCGGCAGGGAACGCGGGCGCTGCCGTATTTACCGTCTACGCGGCGGGCGACATCGCCAACTGCGCCGATCCCGACCCGCGCTGGTCGGGCGCCTTTGAAACCGGCCGGCTGGTCGAACGCGAACTGGCCGCCAACCCCGACGCCGCGGTGCTGGCCCTGGGCGACAACGTCTACCGGGGCGCCAGCCTGCAGGATTTCATCGCCTGCTACGGCCCGACCTGGGGCCGCTTCAAGGACCGCACCTACCCCGCGCCCGGCAACCACGAATACCGCACCCCCGGCGCGCGCGGCTACTTCGACTACTTTGGCAAGCCCGCCTGGTACAGCGTGCAACTGGGCGACTGGCGCGTCATTTCCCTCGACAGCAACCTGACGGGCGCCGCCCGCGCAGCCCAGCTGGCATGGCTGCGCCTGGAGCTCGACACCAGGCCGGCGCGCTGCACGCTCGCTTACTGGCACCACCCGCTGTATAGTTCTGGCGGACATGGCAGTATTTCCGTGATGCGGGACGCCTGGGAACTGCTGCACCGGGCCGGCGCGGACATCGTCCTGTCTGGCCACGACCACGATTACGAACGCTTCGCGCCGCAGGATGCGCATGGCAAGCTGGACGCGGCGGGCGGGATCCGCCAGTTCGTGGTGGGCACCGGGGGCGCGTTTTACACGCCTTTCCGCTGGCCTTTGCAGCATAGTGAAATGCGCGACAATAGCCGGATGGGCGTGCTCAAGCTGGTGCTGGGCGAGTCCGGCTACAGCTGGGAATTCCTGGAAGCGTCGTATGACGGCTTCCCGAACGGCCAGCCGCCCGACCGCGGCAGCGGCCAGTGTCATTAAATTTTATCGCAACAACCTGGAGCTTTTCGATGCAAAATTCGGTTCACTTCATCCTGCAGGGCAAAGGCGGCATCGGCAAGACCCTGGTGTCGACCATCCTGGCGCAATGGCTGGCCAGCAAGGACGACACGCCCCTGCGCTGCTACGACACCGACCAGGAAAACGCCACCTTTTCGCGCTACAAGGCGATGGACGTGAAGCACGTGGAAGTGATGACCGACTCGCGCACGATCGACCCCAAGCGCTTCGACGCGCTGATGATCGACATCCTGGAAGAAGAAGGCAACTGCGTGGTCGACAACGGCGCCAATACCTTTTCGCCGCTGATGGGCTACCTGCTGGAAAACGACTGCTTCGACCTGCTGCAGGAATCGGGCCGCAAGGTCTACATCCACACCATCGTCGGGGGCGGCGACACGCTGCACGACACGGCCATGGGTTTCGTCTCCACCGCCAAGTCGACCAATGTGCCGCTGGTGCTGTGGGAGAACGAGCACTTCGGCCTGCTGCAATCGGCCAGCGGCAAGGTGTTTACCGAATCGGCCACCTTCGAAGAGCATTCGAAGCGCGTGGTCGGGCGCATCGTGCTGTCGCAGCGCAATGCCGACACCTTTGGCGCCGACATCAAGAAAATGAACATCGCCCGCATGACGGCCAACGAAGTGCGCGAAAGCGAGAAGTTCAACGTCATGGAAAAGCAGCGCATCAAGGTGGTGTTCCGCGACCTGTACGAACAGCTCGACAAGGTGCAGTGGTAAGCCATGGACCAGCAAAAACTTCGCACACTCGTCTTCGAAAAGACCGGCGTCAAGATCGACGTCGACGACCCCATTTTCGCGCTGGTGGCCCTGAACGAAGCCGTGCTGGCCGAAGCCGTGGAACGCCACGTGGCCCTGCTCGACGACGCCACTGCCGACCTGGCGGAGCAGGCGCAGGCGCTGGCCGACAGCGGCAGCGTGTGCCGCTTCAATGGATCGACGACGGAACGCCCGGCGCTGGTGAAACCCAAGTCCACGCAGGCGCCGTCGATGCAGGAAAAGCGCATACTGGCCGTTGCCGGCGGCGCCGCCCTCCTGTGCGCCCTGGTGGTGCTGGCCGGGCAAGCCCTGTTCTTCAAGGCGCCGGCGATTCCACCGTCGACCGTGATTGCGAAAGAGCTCACGCCGGAACAGGCGCTGGCGATACAGAACGGTGAGAAGCTGACCAAAATTATCCAGAAGCTCGACCAGAAAACCCGCAACACCATTCAGGCAGAAATGCAGAAACCGTGACACCAACATCCTTCGCAACACTGCAAGTCGCCTACGAAAAATTCGCGCTGCCAAACGGCCTGGAAGTGATCCTGGTCGAAGACCACAAGCTGCCCATCGTCGCCGTCAATCTCTGGTACCACGTGGGTCCGGCCAATGAGGCGCCGGGCCTGACCGGCTTTGCCCACCTGTTCGAGCACATGATGTTTTCGGCCACCAAGCACGCGCCGCGCGGCCTGGTGGACCAGCTGTTCGAAGGCGCGGGCGCCACCGATTCGAACGGCAGCACCGATTTCGACCGCACCAATTACTATGACACGCTGCCGTCGAACCAGCTGGAACTGGCGCTGTGGGCGCACGCCGACCGCATGGGCTACCTGCTCGATGTGCTGGACCAGAAAGCGCTGTCGAACCAGCAGGACGTGGTGCGCAACGAGCGGCGCCAGGTGGTGGAGAACGAACCGTACGGGATCGTGCATGAAGCGTTCATGCAGCAGCTGTTCCCCAAATCGCACCCCTACCATGCGAACATCATGGGGTCGCACGCCGACATCCAGTCCGCGAAGCTGGGCGATATCCGCGACTTCTTCACGCGCTTTTACGCGCCCAATAATGCCAGCCTGGTGATCGCGGGTGACATCGACAAGGCCGCCGCGCGCGCGCTGGTCACGAAATACTTCGGCACATTCAAGCGTGGCGCCGACGTCGCGCCGCTGGTGGTGGTGACGCCACCCATCACGTCGGAACGGCGTCTGGTGGTGGCCGACCGGGTCGAACTGCCGCGCGTGATCATGGGCTGGCTGACCAGCCCTGCCTTCACGGCGGGCGATGCCGAACTGGCGGTCGCGGCGCAGATCCTGTCTGGCGGGAAGGCCAGCCGGCTTTACAAGTCGCTGGTGTACGACAAGCAGCTGGCGCAGGACGTCGGGGCCTGGCAAAGCGCGTACGCGCTCAGTTCCATTTTCTCGGTCGACGTGACGGCGCGCCCGGGCTTCAGTGCGGACGACGTGGAAGCGGCCATCGACGCCGAACTGGCGGCGCTGTGCGAGCATGGCCCGACCGAGGCAGAAGTCGAACGCGCACGCAGCCAGATCGAAACCGAGCTGCTGACGTCCGTCGAAAAAATCGGCGGCGACGGGCTGGCCGATACCATGAACCGCTACAACCAGTACGTGGGCGATCCGGGCTACCTGGGCAAGGACCTGGAGCGCTATCGTAGCGTGACGGCGCTTGACGTCCAGCGCGTGCTGAACGAACAGCTGCGCAAGGAATCCCGCGTGGTGGTGCATGGCGTGCCTGGCACGCCGGTGCTGCCGGCGGAAGTGCCGACGCCGCCCGCGCCTAAGGGCAAGCGCGTGAAAAGCGAAGGCATCAACCCGGACGAGCCTTGGCGCCACAAAGTGCCTGCGCCTGGTCCGGCGCCACGCATATCGCTGCCGGTGGGCGAGTCGTTCAAGCTGGCCAATGGCCTGACCGTCATGCACCATGCGAACCATTCGCTGCCGCTGGTGGCGGCTGAACTGATCGTGCGTTCCGGCGCAGGGGCCAATCCCGCACACCTGCCGGGGTTGGCCGATTTCACGGCCAGCATGCTCGATGAAGGCACGCTCACGCGCAGTGCGCCGC
>Ga0187845_1001421_pt1 | contig 13713 bp, 14 predicted proteins | sample SpaLakP09_SKY_68_FD_134515 | JGI IMG/M metagenome (GOLD analysis project Ga0187845, IMG submission 134515) | Oligotrophic lake water microbial communities from Sparkling Lake, Wisconsin, USA - SP09_SKY_68 | ecosystem: Environmental > Aquatic > Freshwater > Lake | place: USA: Sparkling Lake... | reverse complement strand
GCTGCCTTTACCCATGGCGGCCACACCGGGCAGGCCGGAGAGGTCCGGCGTGGTTGGTGCAGCGACGGGCAGCATGCTGCCGGTGCCATTCGCCGTGCTGCCGGTCAGCGCGGCGCTGGCCTGTGCCATGGCCTGGGCAGGCAGCAGGGCTGCCCCTGCCGTAGCTGCCGCAGCGCCGAGGAAACTGCGCCGCGACAGGCGCGCTTGCATGGTCATATCACGCATCAGAAGTCCGCCATCAAAGTCAGGAAGCCCTGACGTGGAGCAATCGGATAGGTATTGTAGGTGCCGCTGGCGGCGCCCACGACCACGTTGAGCGGACCTTCGCGGTTGGCCAGATTGCTGACGTTCAGGCGGTAGCGCGCATTCTTCAGCACATTGCTGTTCAGGAAAGGCAACTTGCCCGAAACGCCAAGGCTCATCAGGAAGTAGCTCGGTACTTCGAGGTCGTTGGTGTAGGTGGCGTAGCGTTTGCCCACGTAGTCGCCGATCAGCTGGAACTCGGTGTCGGCGATGTTCAGCGTGGCCACGGTCTTGTTCATCCACTCAGGGCTGCCCGGTACGGACTTGCCGGCAGTCGGCACCAGATCCTTGCCGTTGTTGTAGTTGTCCGAGTAGGTCGAGCGGTTGAACGATAGCGCGTTGTAGAGCGAGAAGCTGCGGCCCATGTGCGCGGTGCCGGACAGGTCGATGCCGTTGGTCTTGACGCTGCCGACGTTGGCCAGCACAGGATTGCCGCCGATGATGGAGGTAATCACTGGCGTCGGGCTGATGGTCAGCAGACGATCCTTGAAGTCCACGTGGTACAGGCTGATCTGGCCGTCAAACGCGGTGATGGCACCCAGATCGACATTGTGGCTGCTGCGCAGGCCCAGTTCGTAGGTGATCGACGTTTCCGGTTTGGCCGTGCTCTTGAACAGATCGAACGCCGCCTGGCTGGCCAGACTCCATGGCGAAGCACCGCCGCCGCCGTAGGTGACGAACTGGCGCATATTCTTCTGCACGTTGACAAAGGCCTGATCCTGCGTGCTGATGTCCCAGCGTGCGCCGACTTGCGGCAGCAGCCATTTTTTGGTGTCGATGTTGCCGACCGGCAGAGCCAGCGAGCCGTTGGCGATGGCGCCTTTGGCCGGCTGCACGGGGAACTGGCCGTCAGCGAATTGCAGGCTGGATTTGAAGCCGGCCTGCAGTGCCAGATCCGGCTGCATGCGCCATTCATCCTGCAGGTGCAGCTGCACCACCTTGTTGTCGATCTCGCTGCCGTACTGGGTGATCAGCGGATTGCTGGGACGGCTGTAGGGCGAGCTAGGATTGTTCACATCCAGCGCGTACCAGCGGCGGTAGGCCGAGGAGCGGTTATGTTCGAACCACAGGCCGCCCTGTACGGTGTGGTTGCCGAATTCGCTGCGCAGGGTGGACAGCCAGCCGTTGCGGTTGATGGCGTATTCGGTGGTACGGGTGGCGTAGCCGGAATTGCCGAACACCTGCTTCAAATTCTGGTTGGGGTAGTACACGGCGAACAGGCCGGGCAGACCAGCCACGCCGATGGGACCGGCCACCACGCCCACGCCGTCATCGTTGTGGTAGTAGATCTGGTTGGACCAGGTGGTGTTCTAGCCCAGCGCCATGTCGTACTTGGCGTAGGTCAGGTAGTCGGTACGCTGCGCGTCGCTGTAGTAGTTGCGGTAGTTGTTGCCTTCTGCCGCAGGCGTGGCGCTGGTAGGCGACAGGTAGGCCAGTGCCGTGGCAAAGTCCGGATACATGAACGGACGGGTGTAGGGCTGGAATTTCTCCGTGGCCGAGTGCACGGTGGCGTCTTCGTTCGGCTCGATCTTGTCGGAATAGTTGAAGAACAGTGTCAGCTTGCCGGCGTCGTCGTTGTGGACGAATTTGGCGTTGACCTGATTGCCGCCCTGACGGCCATTGAAGTCCCAGGCTTTCTGTTCGTGGTGGATGGCCGACAGATAGGCGCTGTTGCCGTTGCCGAAGTCGCCGCTGTCGTAGCGCAGGAAGGTGCGCGAGGTCTTGTAGCTGCCTACGGTCTGCTGCACGGCCAGATTGCGCTCACGTGCCGGATCGCTGGAGAAGGTTTCGATGGTGCCGCCCAGATTGCTGGTCGAGGCGGTAGCCAGATCGCCGGCGCCGGACGACAGAATCACGCGGCCCACGTTTTCGCTGATGACGGCGCGCTGGGGCGACAGGCCGTTGTAGTTGCCGTACTGCTGGTCGCCCAGCGGCACGCCGTCCATGGTGTAGCCCAGTTGTTGGCCGCTGAAGCCGTGCACGAACAGCGACAGATTCTGTTCGTTATTGCCCCATGGGTCGGCAGTCTGGAAGCTGACGCCAGGCAGGGTTTGCAGGGCTTTCAGCGGATTGATGCCGGGCAGGATCTTCTGCATGTCGGCTTTGCCCAGCGCTACCGAGGAACGGGTTTTGCGGGTCGAGATTTCCACCGTGGCCATCGGTGCAGCCATGGCGCCCACGCTGGCATCGGCAGCGCTTTGTGCGCCACTGTCGGCAGCAGTGCCGGCTGCAGTGTCGGCTGCCAGCGCTGCTGCAGCGACGGCATTGGCAGCGGCGGCTTCGCCGGAGAATTCAGCCACGGCGGCAGCCACATTGGCTGCCATGGCCAGCATCGGTACGCTCAGTACCAGCATGCGCACGGTGGAAAATGGTCGATTCATGATGTGCCTTCAAGACAAGTTGGTGGAATTTGTAACGTCGGCAATGATAGTGACCAACTATTACCGGAGCGTGACGCGATTGCGCTACACTCCAGTATCAGTACAGCGGGGAACCGGGAAGGAAGCAGGATGGGAGAAATTACATGGCGCCGGAACACTCTGGGCGCGCTGGTTGTGGTGGCGGCGCTGGCGGGATGCACCACGGTGAATCAGGGCGCGTTCAATAACTACGTGGCGCAGACCGTGCAGCCGGGAATGGCGCTGGACGAGGCACTGGTGCGTATGCGGGCGGAAGGCTTCAGCTGCAATGCCAGTACGTCAGGTAGCGTGACCGTGTGCACGCGGCCACTGGAGCGCACGCTGCGCACGGACTGTGTGGAACGGGTGGATCTGGTGCGCAGCGTGAATGCGCCCAAGCTGCTCGGCAAGGTGGATGTGCTGGAGACGCGCTGCGCCAAGCTGTGGAATTAGCTGCATCCCGAGAATGGGGCGCCGACAGTGCGCTGAATGCTTAGTGCTTGCGGCTCAAGGCTTAGAGCTTAGAGCCTAGATCCTGGAGCTTGTAACGTAGCGCTTGGCGAGTAGCGCTCGGCGTTGAGTGCCCGGCGCTGAGGCCGGGCGTTCAGGCTTAGTGCTTGGCGTCGCTGGCAGGCAGCAGCGCTTCGCTAGGGGTGATGAACAGCTGGGCGCAGTCGACGGCGTCGTAGGCGTAGTGCTGGCCACAGAAGTCGCAGTTGATGCCGACCTTACCTTGTTCGGCCAGCACGCTTTCTACTTCATCGCGGCCCAGCATCTGCAGCATGTTGCCGACTTTTTCGCGGCTGCAGGTGCAGTGGAAGCGCGGGTGCACGGGATCGAACACGCGGATGGTCTCTTCCCAGAACAGGCGCTGCATCAGCACTTCGATGGTGGTGTTCAGCAGTTCTTCCTGCTGCAGCGTGGAGCCCAGTATCACGGCGCGGTTCCAGGTTTCCAGTGCTTCGTCAGCAGTGATAGGTGCCGCTTCGGCGGTGCCGCCATGCAGCGGCAGCTTTTGCAGCAGCAGGCCGCGCGAGCTATGCTCGTCTGCCGCCAGCCACAGTTTGGTGTCCAGCTGTTCCGAGCGCAGCATGTAGTTTTCGATCACGGTGGCGACGTCGCCGCCATCGAGCGGCACGATGCCCTGATACGGTTGCTGGCCCGGCAGCTTGTCGGCCGGATCGAGCGTGATGATGAAGCGGCCCTTGCCGTGTGCATGCAGCAAATCGGTCAGGGTAGCGTCGTCGGCAATCACGGCATCCGGCGCCAGCTTGGCGGTTGCGCGCAGGCGCAGCTCTGCATCGCATTCGACGACTAGCAGACGCACCGGACCGTCGCCATGAATCTGCATGATGATGGAACCGTTGAACTTCAGATTGGCCGACAGCAGCGCCGCGGCGGCCACCATTTCGCCCAGCAGCTTGCGCACGGCAGCAGGGTGGTGCTGGCGTGCCTGCACTTCGCGCCAGGTGGCGGAAATGTCGATCAGCTCGCCACGTACGGCAGCATTCTCGAAGATGAATTTTTGCAGGGTGTCCTGCCCGGTGTGACTCATGGTGTTCCTATCTTTTTCAGTTGCGACTTGAATAGCTGGCCGCGTTGTACATAATTGTCTGCATTGGCGCGCATATTGGCGGCATCCTGTTCCGTCAGGGTGCGCACGGCCTTGGCGGGCGAACCGATGATCAGGCTGTTGTCCGGGAATTCCTTGCCTTCCGTGACCAGTGCACCGGCACCGACCAGGCAGCCTTTGCCGATCTTGGCTCCGTTCAGGATCACCGCCTGTATGCCTATCAGCGCGCCATCGCCGATGGTGCAGCCGTGCAGCATGGCCTGATGGCCAATGGTGACGTTTTCGCCCACGGTCAGCGGATAGCCCATGTCCGTGTGCATGACCGTGCCTTCCTGCACATTGCTGCCCGCACCCACGGTAATGCGTTCGTTATCGCCGCGGATGGTGGCGCCGAACCACACCGAAGTGTTGGCATGCAGAGTGGCTTTGCCGATTACAGTGGCGGTGTCTGCAACAAATGACGATGCATCGATCTCGGGCGCGTGTTCGCCCAGTTGATATATAGACATTGGAAACCTTTGTGGCGTTGTGGATACGGAAGGGCGCCGCGCCTGCCCCGCAACCGCCGGAATGCGGCTGTCGGTTGATGACCGGCGGCTGGCGCGCCAGAATGTCGCTATTTTACGCTTGTGCAGCTATCGAACGGTCGTGCTATTATTTTGCAGCGCCGCCGCTAAGCTGATTTGTCGTGCTTGCAGGCTGATATTGCGCCAATTTACGTCTTTTCAAGGACTGCCATGACCTACACGCCATCCCGATCTGAATTTCTGACCATACGCGGCCTGCGTAGCCATGTGCGGCACTGGGGGCGCGCAGGGGCGCCTAAACTGTTCATGCTGCATGGCTGGATGGATGTAGGGGCTTCGTTTCAGTTCGTGGTAGATGCCTTGCAGGGCGACTGGCATGTGATCGCACCGGACTGGCGCGGCTTTGGCCTGTCCCAGCGCAACGGCAGCGATACCTACTGGTTCCCCGATTATCTGGCCGATCTCGATGCCATACTCGATCATTATGCCCCGGGCGAGGCCATCAACCTGCTTGGCCACAGCATGGGCGGCAATGTGGTCAGCCTGTATGCCGGCGCCCGTCCTGAGCGTATCCGCAAGCTGGTCAATCTGGAAGGGGGCGGGCTGAAGTCCAGCAAGCCGGAGCAGACACCGCGCCGCTATGCGGCCTGGCTGGACGGCCTGCACACGCCGCCCTCCCTGCGTACCTATACTAGCGAGGCGGAAGTGGCGGCACGTTTGCAGAAAACCAACCCGCGCCTGAGCAATGAACGGGCGGCCTTCCTGGCCCAGCACTGGTCGGCGCAGACGGCGCCGGGGCGCTGGGAAGTGCTGGGCGATCCGGCGCACAAGCAGCATGGCCCGCTGCCTTACCACTCGGAAGATGTGCTGGCCTGCTGGAGCGCCATCACGGCGCCGGTGCTGTGGGTGGAAGCGGCCCAGACCGACATGTGGAGCTGGATGGGCGGCGAAGCCGAAGGGCGCACGGAACTGGACTTCCGTCTTGGTCATTTGCGCGACGTTGAACGCCACATCCTGCCCGATGCCGGCCATATGCTGCATCATGACCAGCCGGAAGCGCTGGCCCGCCTGATCGAGCAATTTCTGCAGAGGTAAGAGTCATGACAGGGTCTAAGTGAATTTTGTGCAAGAGGCGTACAATGCAGGCTTCATTGCTGCGTTTTATGTACCCGTATGCCTAATGCCTTAAAAGTCGATTTGCACTGTCATTCCAATGTTTCTGATGGCGTACTGGCACCCGCTGCCGTGGCGCAAACGGCGCGCAAGGCCGGCGTCGATGTCTGGGCGCTGACCGATCACGACGAAGTCGATGGCGTGGCCGAAGCCCGCGCTGCCGCGCTGGCGCTGGGCATGCAGTTTGTGAGCGGAGTGGAAATTTCGATCACGTGGGCCAAGGAAACCGTGCACATCGTCGGCCTGCAGATCGATGAAACCCATGCGGGACTGTGTGCCGGTCTGGCTGCCACCCGTGCCGGCCGCGACAACCGTGGCCGCCAGATTGCTGCGGAACTGGCCAAGGTAGGCATAGCTGATGCCTACCAAGGCGCGCTGAAATTTGTCGGCAATCCCGATCTGATGTCGCGCACCCATTTTGCCCGCTATCTGGTGGAGCAGGGCGTGTGCGCCAGCATTCCCGACGTGTTCAAGAAATATCTGTCGGAAGGTAAGCCCGGCTATGTGCCGCACCGCTGGGCCACGCTGGAAGACGCGGTCGGCTGGATACGGGCGGCCGGCGGCATCGCTGTGATTGCCCACCCGGGCCGCTATAAATTCAATGATATGGCGCAGGGCGTGCTGTTCGACGAATTCAAGCAGCTGGGCGGCACCGCCATCGAGGTGGTGACGGGCAGCCATACGCCGGACCAGTATCCCGAGTACGCCGAGCTGGCTCGGCGTTACGGTTTTCTGGCCTCGCGCGGTACGGATTTCCATGCGCCGGGCGAGGCGCGGGTGGATTTTGCCCTGCTGCCGCCACTGCCGGCCGGTGTAACGCCGGTCTGGCATGACTGGTTCTAGCCAGGGCGCTGCGGCCACTTGAAAATCGGCCTGACGAGACTCATCTATTCGCCGCACGAGTCTGCAGTGTCTGCAAGCCGTTCCTTAATTCCGTGGGAGAGCAAGCAATGAAACGTATCGTCCTGTTTATTCTGACCAATCTGGCGGTAATGCTGGTGCTGTCCATCGTGCTGTCACTGCTGGGTATTGGCCGTCCCGGCAGCGGCAATACGCTGCAGTTGGGCAGCCTGCTGGCGTTTTCGCTGGTGGTGGGCTTTACTGGCGCCATTTTCTCCTTGCTGATCAGCAAACCGATGGCCAAGTGGTCGACCGGCGCGCGCGTGATTAGCTCGCCTGCTTCGTCGACCGAGCTGTGGCTGGTCAACACTGTGGCTGGTCTGGCGCAGCGGGCCGGCATCGCCACGCCGGAAGTGGCCGTGTATGTAGGCGAACCGAATGCCTTTGCTACGGGCGCCTTCAAGAATTCGGCACTGGTGGCGGTTTCCACCGGCCTGCTGGAAAGCATGAACCGCGACGAAGTGGAAGCCGTGCTGGGCCATGAAGTGGCCCACATCGCCAATGGCGACATGGTGACCATGACCCTGATACAGGGTGTGGTGAATACCTTTGTAGTGTTTCTCGCGCGCGTGGTGGGTTTTTTTGTCGATAAGATGCTGCTGAAGAACGACGATAGTGGCCGCCGTGGTCCCGGCATCGGCTACACCATCACTGTATTTGTGTGCGAAATCATCTTTGGTCTGGCCGCTTCGCTGATCGTGGCATGGTTCTCGCGCCAGCGCGAATTCCGGGCCGATGCCGGTTCGGCCCGTTTGCTGGGCAGTTCCGTCCCCATGCAGCATGCGCTGGCACGCCTGAATGGCATGACGCCGGGCGAACTGCCGCAGTCGATGGCAGCCGCCGGGATCAGCAATTCGCCCGGCTGGAGTGCACTGTTTTCCACCCATCCGCCGTTCGAACAGCGTATTGCTGCCTTGCGTAGCGTACAATCTTGAACTTACTTCACAGCGGCCTCAGCCAGTGCAACCATGAGTCAGTTTTTTCAGGTCCATCCCGTCAATCCGCAGCCGCGCCTGATCAAGCAGGCGGCGCAGATCGTGCACGACGGCGGTATTGTCGCCGTGCCGACGGATTCCTGCTATGCGCTGGTGTGCCACCTCGATGACAAGGCGGCGGTGGAACGGCTGCGCCGCATCCGTGGCGTGGATGAAAAACACCACCTGACCCTGCTGTGCCGCGACCTTAGCGAAATCGGCGTGTATGCGCGCGTCGATAACCAGCAGTTCCGTTTGCTCAAAGCGGCCACGCCGGGGCCGTTCACCTTCATTCTGGAAGCGACCAAGTGCGTGCCGCGCCGCCTCAGCCATCCGTCGCGCAAGACCATAGGCTTGCGGGTGCCGGAAGACGCCATCGTCCATGCGCTGCTGGAAGTGCTGCAGCAGCCGCTGCTGGGCACCACCCTGATCATGCCGGGCGAAGCGGAAGCGCTGAACGACGCCGACACCATCGTCGAACGGCTGGGCAAGCAGGTTGATCTGGTGATCGACGGCGGCGCCTGCAGCATGGCGCCGACCACGGTGATCGATCTGACGGGGGCGCAGGCCGAGCTGGTGCGGCAGGGCCGCGGCGACGCCTCGATGTTCGGCCTGTGACAGCGCACGCGCTGCCTGCAGCCTTTTCTAAGCAAGAACTAAGCTGGTACTGGCATGGTCTGGTGATTAACTGGGTATCTGTGCCGGCCCCTGACGGCACTGCTTGGGCTGAGTCCGCCCTCTGGTAGAATCCCCCTCATGAACGAAACTGACAGTCTGATCCAAACCATCGCGGTGTATCTGATCCCCGTGCTGTTTGCCATTTCCCTGCACGAAGCAGCGCACGGCTATGTGGCCCGCTATTTCGGCGACCCGACGGCGGCCCACGAGGGGCGCTTGAGCCTCAATCCGCTGCGCCATATCGATCCCTTCGGCACGATTATTCTGCCGCTGATCCTCAGCCTGCTGCATCTGCCTGCGCTCGGCTATGCCAAGCCAGTGCCGGTCGATTATGGCCGTCTGCGCAATCCTAAAAAGCAGATGGCTTTTGTGGCCGCTGCCGGTCCGGCAGCCAACTTTGCCATGGGCTTGGGCTGGATGACGCTGTGGGTGGTGCTGGTGCATGGCCTCAACTTGGAACTGAGTAATTTCTTTGTAGCCATGAGCATGGCCGGTTATGGCGTCAACTCCGCCATGTGCGTGTTCAACCTGATTCCGCTGCCGCCGCTCGATGGCGGCCGCATCGTGACCGGCATCCTGCCGCTGCCGCTGGCGCGCCAGTATGCCCAGATCGAACGTTACGGCATGTATGTGTTCATCGCGCTGATCCTGATGATGCAGTTCGGCCTGCTGACCGACTTCCTGGTCGGCGGCATGCATATTCTGCAGAGTATCTTCCGCGTCCTGCTGACACCCCTGATTTTCTTACTTAGCTGAGCCCTCTATGTACCCCGATCGTGTAGTTTCCGGCATGCGTCCCACTGGTTCCATGCATCTGGGCCACTACCACGGCGCTTTGAAAAACTGGATCAAGATGCAGTCCGAACTGCCTTGTCTGTTTTCGTGGCCGACTGGCATGCCCTGACCACGCACTACGACGACCCTAGCGTGATCGAACGCAGCACCTGGGATATGCTGATCGACTGGCTGGCCGCCGGTATCGATCCTTCCCAGGCCACGCTGTTCATCCAGTCGCGCGTGCCCGAACACGCCGAACTGCATCTACTGCTGTCCATGGCTACGCCGCTGGGCTGGCTGGAGCGGGTGCCCACCTACAAGGACCAGATCGAGAATCTGTCCAATAAAGATCTGGCAACTTACGGCTTCCTCGGCTATCCGCTGCTGCAGGCTGCTGACGTGCTGATCTACCGCGCGAGCCAGGTGCCGGTGGGCGACGATCAGGTGCCGCACATCGAAATGATGCGCGAAATTGCCCGCCGTTTTAACCATATGTATGGCAAAGAGAAGGGTTTCGAAGAAAAAGCGCAGGAAGCCGTGAAAAAGCTGGGCAGCAAGCGCGCCAAGCTGTACAACGAACTGCGTACCGAATTTCAGCAGGATGGCAAGGAAGAGGCGCTGGAGCAGGCCAAAGCCATGCTGGACGATGCGCAAAGCCTGTCCATGGGCGACCGCGAGCGCCTGTTCGGCTATCTGGAAGGCAGCCGCAAGCTGATACTGGTGGAGCCGCAAGCCCGCCTGACGGCTGCTTCGCGTCTGCCTGGCCTGGATGGCCGCAAGATGTCCAAGAGCTATGGCAATTCCATCGCCCTGCGCGAAGACAAAGCGTCGGTGGAGAAGAAAATCCGCACCATGCCGACCGACCCGGCCCGCGTGCGGCGTACCGATGTGGGCGATCCGGGCCGCTGCCCGGTATGGCAGTTCCATCAGGTGTATTCCGACGCGCCGACGCAGGAATGGGTGGTAAAAGGATGTAAATCTGCCGGTATTGGCTGCATCGAGTGCAAACAGCCCGTGATTGACGCCATCGTCAAGGAACAGGAACCCATGCACGGGCGCGCCCAGCAGTATCTGGACGATCCGTCGCTGGTGCGTGCCATCGTGGCTGACGGCAACGACGCCGCCCGCAAACTGGCGCTGGAAACCATGCGCGATGTGCGCGAAGCCATGGGACTGGCCTATACATGAGCTACAGCAGCGACCTGATCTCGCCATGGGTACAGCGCTATGCGCCGCTGATACCCAGTGGCGCCGTGCTGGATCTGGCCTGCGGCCATGGCCGCCATGCGCGCCATCTGGCGGCGCTCGGCCATGCCGTGGTGGCAGTGGATCGCGATCCGGCGGCGCTGGCCGCGACTGCGGGCGATGGCATCACCACCACGGAAATCGATCTGGAAGAAGCCGGGGCGCCATGGCCGTTCGGCGCCCAGCGCTTTGCCGGCATTGTGGTGACCAACTACCTGCACCGGCCGCTGCTGCCGGCCATGCTGGCCAGTCTGGCGGCCAATGGCGTGCTGATCTACGAGACTTTTGCAGTAGGAAATGAGCAGTTCGGCAAGCCCTCGAATCCGGCGTTTCTGTTACAGTCTGGCGAGCTGCTGGGTTGGGCGCAGCGCCATGGTTTGCAGGTCGTTGCCTATGAAGAAGGTGTGATCGATACGCCAAAAGCTGCCATGGTGCAACGACTATGTGCCGTGCAGCCGGAGTTCCCCCGTATGGCGGCCTTGTTGCCACCATTTTGACGGTTGATTTGTCGCCGCGAATGCACCACGGCGGCGGCCTATCGACTACAATCGTTGTTTTAATTCTTTACGCAGTGGTTACCTATGATTAAGGGCAGCATCGTAGCAATCGTCACCCCGATGCACGCAGACGGAAGTCTGGACTTCGAGGGTTTGAATCAGCTGATCGACTGGCACATCGCCGAAGGTACGGACAGCATCGTTATCGCCGGTACGACCGGTGAATCGGCCACCGTCAGCGTGGAAGAGCATTGCGCGCTGATCAAGGCCACCGTGGCCCACGCGCGCGGCCGCATTCCTATCATCGCCGGCGCTGGCGCCAATTCGACGGCAGAAGCCATCAAGCTGACCCGCTATGCCAAAGAGGCGGGTGCCGATGCGACCCTGCAGGTAGTCCCTTACTACAACCGTCCTACCCAGGAAGGCATGTACCAGCACTTCAAGGCGATTGCCGAAGCGGTGGACCTGCCGGTGATTCTGTACAACGTGCCGGGCCGCACCGTGGCCGACATGAGCAACGAAACCATCCTGCGTTTGGCCGAGATTCCTAACATCGTAGGCGTCAAGGATGCGACCGGCAACATCGGCCGCGGCTATGACCTGCTGCGTCTGGCGCCGAAATCGTTCGCCGTGTACTCGGGTGATGATCCGACTGCGATGGCGCTGATGCTCGCTGGTGGCGCCGGTAACATTTCCGTGACGGCCAACGTGGCCCCGCGCGGCATGGCCGAAATGTGCAAGGCGGCCATCGCCGGCGATATCGCCAAGGCACTGGAGTGGAATAACAAGCTGTTCCCGCTGCACCAGAAGCTGTTCATCGAGCCTAACCCAGTGCCGGTAAAATGGGCGCTGGCGGAAATGGGCAAGATGCCAGCCGGCATACGTCTGCCACTGGTACCGCTGGCGCAAGACTGCCACGCTGCCGTGCGTGCCGCCCTGAAAGAATCCGGCGTTCTGTAATTAATATCACTACACTAGCCCCGACTACGGTTCGGATCGTTTTTGATTTGCTGCTATTCAGCTTTTTAAATAGTTACCACATGACTAATCGCAAGACAGTTTCTATTTCCTCGCAACGCGCTGTGCTGGTGGGCGCCCTGATGGCCAGTTTGACCGGTTGCGGCATGATTGGTTCCGTGGTCGGTACGGACAAGGTCGATTACAAGGCCGCGAAAAAGGCCAGCACGCTGGACGTGCCGCCAGATCTGACCCAGTTACAGAAAGATAACCGCTATTCGCTGCCGGATTCGAACAACGGCATCGCTACCGCTTCCGGCTACAACGCCACGCGTGGAAATGGCGGCAATACTGCGGCCATTGTGCCGGGCACGCCGGCCGCCGGTTCGGTTGCTGTGGCTGGTGTAGGCGATATCAAGGTGGAGCGCGATGGCAACCAGCGCTGGCTGGTGGTCAAGCAGACGCCTGAGCAGCTGTGGCCGCAGCTCAAGCAGTTCTGGGAAGATTCGGGCTTTGTGCTGGCCAAGGAAATGCCGGCGGCAGGCCTGATGGAAACTGACTGGAACGAAAACCGCGCCAAGATCCCCCAGGACTTTATCCGCAACACGCTGGGCAAGGTGTTTGATTCCATGTATTCGAGCGGCGAACGCGACAAGTTCCGTACCCGTATCGAGCGCCGCGCTGATGGCAGCAGCGAAATCTACATCAGCCACCGTGGCGCCAAGGAAGTGGTGACCGGCCCGCAGAACGAAACCACCTCGTGGACGCCGCGCGCCAATGATCCCGGTCTGGAAGCGGAATTCCTGGCCCGTCTGATGACCAAGCTGGGCAATGTCAGCGAAGTGGCTGAAGCCCGTACGACGGTCGAGAATGCACCGGCGCAGGCTCAGCATGCCACGCTGGTGGCTGGTACCGTACAGGTGGACGAAGGCTTCGACCGCGCCTGGCGTCGCGTCGGTCTGGCGCTGGACCGTGCCGGCTTCACGGTGGAAGACCGTGACCGCACCCAGGGTACTTACTTCGTGCGCTATGTGGATGACAGTGTGGAAGGCAAAGGCTTCTTCGCCAAACTGTTCAGCTGGGGTTCGTCCGAGGCTGACAAGGAAGCCCAGCGCTACCGTATTCTGGTGAAAGCTGGCGCTGGCAATACCAGCGTGGTGACGGTGGCGAATAATGCCGGTCAGGCTGATACCGGCGCAGTGGGCGAGAAGATCCTGACGCTGCTGCAGGAACAGCTGAAGTAATCGCAGTGCCAGTTAATAGCTGGCACTAATAGAAAAGCCGGCAATTGAACTGAACCCCAAAAGTTGGACATCAACTTTTGGGGTTCAGTTCACAATTGCCGGCTTTTTTTATTTAAAACTGCAGGGATAAAACTGCTCCCGATAATATCGGCAGGTTTAGCGCTGGAGTTTTAGCGAATTATAAAAGTAACAGACGTAAAAAAACCGGCCCGCAGGCCGGTTTTTCTATCGAGCTGATTACTTCGAAGCAGCAGGAGCAGCAGCGGCTGGAGCAGCAGCAGCGTCCGAAGCGGCTGGAGCAGCAGCAGGAGCAGCAGCGTCCGAAGCGGCTGGAGCAGCAGCAGGAGCAGCAGCAGGAGCAGCAGCTTCAGGAGCAGCTACTGGAGCTGGAGCAGCAGGAGCTTCTTCTTTTTTCGAGCAAGCAGCCAGAGCAACAGCCAGCAGGGAAACGATCAGCAGGGACTTT
>Ga0187845_1001418_pt1 | contig 13730 bp, 7 predicted proteins | sample SpaLakP09_SKY_68_FD_134515 | JGI IMG/M metagenome (GOLD analysis project Ga0187845, IMG submission 134515) | Oligotrophic lake water microbial communities from Sparkling Lake, Wisconsin, USA - SP09_SKY_68 | ecosystem: Environmental > Aquatic > Freshwater > Lake | place: USA: Sparkling Lake... | reverse complement strand
GAGCTTTCGGCCTCGGCGATCGACATCCAGCTTCGGGCCCTCGAGACCGGGGCCAGTGCGCGGGGCCAGTCGCTCGGATCCGGCTTTGCCTATCCGGTGACCATCAACCAGGTCCGGACCTGGGCGGCCGGCCTGCCTGCCCGGGGCCTGCAACTGGCACCGGCCTCGGCCCTGGCGCGCCGATGAGCGCGGCGTCCCTCGAAGACGACCTGCCGCAGCACAGGCCCAATGTCGGCGTAGTCCTGTTCCACTCCGACGGCCGCGTCTGGCTGGGCCGGCGCCACCAGCAGGAGCCGCCCTACAACTGGCAGTTCCCGCAGGGCGGGGTCGATGACGGCGAAGACCTGCTGGACGCGGCGCGGCGGGAACTGGCCGAGGAGACGGGCGTCACCTCCGCGGCTTTGCTGGGCCGGACCCAGGGCTGGATCGCCTATGACTTTCCGGCCGATTTCGCGGGCAGCAAGAAGGCGCGCGGCTGGCTGGGCCAGAAGCAGGTGTGGTTCGCCTTCCGTTTCACAGGCGACGAGCCCGAAATCGACCTGGAAGCCCATGGTGAGGTCGAGTTCGACGCGTGGCGCTGGGGAAGTCTCGACGAAACCCCGGAACTGATCGTACCCTTCAAACGCAGCGTCTATCAGGCGGTCGTCGCTGCGTTCCGGGGCTATGCGCAAGGTGATGCTTAAGTCACCTGCGATGGGGAGGACTTATGGCGCGAACCATTCTGATGATCCACGGCTATGGCTGTGCCGGTGACTGCTGGGGAAGCGTCGCCGCCCGCCTGAAGGCCGAGGGCTATCGCGTCGAGACCCCGACCCTGCGCGCCGAGCTGCGCCGCACGGATGCGCCGGGCAAGGGCCTGGCCGGCCTGTCCCTGGCCGACTATGTCGCCGACATGAGCGCCCTGGCCGCGAGCCTGTCGCGCGAGACGGGTGAAGCCCCCATCGTGTTCGGCCACTCGATGGGCGGCATGATCGCCCAGAAGCTCGCCGAGGCCGGGCTGGCGGCTGGTATCGTGCTATTTGCACCTGCTTCACCTGCCGATGCCCGGGCCAAGCCCAAGCTGTCGCCTGTCATCACCTTCCTCAACATCGCCCTGTCTTTCCGGCCCGAGACCCGCGCCGTGAAGATGTGGAAGACCGGCTTCAAATGGGGCGTCCTGAATGTCGTGCCCGCTGCGCGGCACGACGGCCTCTATGCCCGCGCGGTCTATGACTCCGGACGCGCCCTGTCGGACCTGGCCTGGCCCGACAAGGATCCCAACCGGACGGTCCATGTCGATGCGACTCGGGTGAAGGTGCCGGTGCTGGTCGCCGCAGGGGCGCAGGATCGCACCACGCCGGTCGAGGATCTGCGTCTGGTCGGGGCCAAGTATGGCGCAGACTATGTGGAATACCCCAACAACGCGCACTGGCTGATCGACGAGCCCGGTGTCGAGGTCATCCTTGATGACGTCATCGGCTGGCTGAACACGCGCGGCCTGTCTGCGGTGCCCCAGGTCCCGTCCCGGAGCGTGCCCAGGACGGCTCCGAAGGCCAGGATCCCCGCGGCCATTCTCGAGCCCGCACCCGCGCCCGCGCCCGCTATCGAGCCGGCGGTGGCCGAGACCCCCGGGGGGCAAGCCCCGGTCGTACCGGTCGCAGCGGCCAAGGCCCGTGCACCCCGTGCCGTTGCCAAGCGCCCGGCCGGAACGGTCGCCAAGGCCAAGGCTGAGCCTGCTGCGCCCCCGACGTCTGCGCCGGAGCCCAAGGCCAGGGCTGCAGCCAAGACGGCTCCGAAGACGGCTCCGAAGTCCAGTCCCAAAGCGGCAACCAAGGCAGCCCCCAAAGCGGCGGCCAAGCCTGCCGCAGTGAAGGCCGCCAGCAAACCCTCCCCGAAGGCCCGCAAGAGCGTATAGGATCAGGCGGGCCGATCCTGTTCGTCGGCGGAGTATGAAAGGCGGCCATGCCCGCACCGGTCATCATGGTCCACGGCGCCTTTTGCGGCGGCTGGACATTCGACGTGTTTCGCCAGCCGTTCGAGGCGGCGGGGCATACGGTGCAGGCCCCGGATCTGCTGGGACGTGGCGGCCAGGGCGCGGTCGCCGGGCGCTCGATGACCGACTATGCGCGGCAGATTGCCGGGCTCTGTGCGGCCTGTGACGAGCCGCCGGTGCTGATCGGCCATTCCATGGGCGGCCTTGTCGCCCAGATGGCGGCCGACCGGGTCAAGCTTTCGCGGCTGATCCTGCTGGCCCCGTCGCCCCCCTGGGGTGTGGCCGGGGCCAGTCTCGAGGAAGCGGCGTCAGCCATGAGCCTCTTCGCCCTCGGACCCTACTGGCTGCAGGCCGTTGACCCCGACTACGGGGTGGTCCGGCGCTACAGTCTCGCTCGCCTGCCCAAGCCGGACCGGCGGGCGCTCTATGCCCGGATGACCCCGGAAAGCGGCCGGGCGCTCTGGGAAACCCTGAACTGGTGGCTGGACCCCTTCATGACCACCAGCGCCCGGCCCAGCGGGGTTCCCACCCTGGCCATCGCCGGCGGCAAGGACGTGATCCACCCCCCGGCCACCGTTCGCCAGGTCGCCGCCCGGCTGAACGGCCAGTTCGAGGTCTTTGACGACATGAGCCACTGGCTGCCCGGTGAGCCGGGCTGGGAGGCTGTCGCACAGCGCTGTCTGGCCTTTGCCGGAGCCGAAGCCCTGGCCTGACGGGCCCTGAGAACAGAAACGCCCGGGACGATGTTGCCATCGTCCCGGGCGTCGACGGCCGGAGCCGCCGGAGGGGTTAGACCAGCCAGAAATCGCTGAGCGAGATCCCGGCCTTGTTGGTCAGGGTGGCGATCTGAACCTTGTCGCCGCTGTCGCCGCCATTGGCGTCGTAGAAGAGGCCGCCGGTCTTGGTGTCGTACAGCAGGGCCGCGTGGCCGTCGGCCGCCTGGGGCGCAACACCGCTGACGAACGAGAGGTCCGAGAGGGTGGTGATCCCGAAGGCCGTGGCCTTGAGGGCGATGTGGTCGACGCCGACCTGGAAGTCGGTGATCCGGTCCACGCCGCTGCCGAGGTTTTCGAAGCGGAAGACATCTGCGCCGGCCCCACCGGTCAGGACGTCGTTGCCGCCCCGGCCGCTGAGAATGTCGATCCCGGCCCCGCCGGACAGTTTGTCATCGCCCGCGCCGCCGGTGATCGCCGTGCCGGTGGCATTGGCATAGCCGACGAAGTTGCCGGAGCCGCTGTAGGTCAGGGCCTCGATATTGGCCCGGGCCATGGCGGTGGTCAGGCTGGTGACCTGGGTGTCATAGCCGCCATCGGCGGTTTCAACGATGGCGTCGCTGGCATTGTCGATGATGTAGGTGTCGTTGCCCGCGCCACCGACCAGCCGGTCGGCACCCGCGCCGCCGTCCAGGGTATCGTTGCCGACGCCGCCGGTGATGACATTGACCAGGCTGTTGCCGGTGCCCGCGAAGTCGCCGGTGCCGGTATAGGTCAGGGTTTCGACATTGGCGGCCAGGGTGTGCGACGACAGGCTGGTACGGACCGAGTCGTAGCCGCCGCCGGCCTCCTCGACGACCGTCTCACCGACATGGTCGATGATGTAGGTGTCGTTGCCTGCACCACCGATAAGGGTGTCGGCTCCGCCGCCGCCATCGAGCAGGTTGGTGCCGGCGTTGCCGACGATGACCTGGGCGAACTCGTTGCCGACGACATTCATCGCGGTCGAGCCGGCGGCCATGACGACCCGCTCGATTTCAGCGCCGCTCGGCAGGGTGTAGCCGATGACCACATTGACCGTGTCGAACCCGCCACCGGCAGCTTCGACAACGACGTCGGCGCGGTTGTCGACGGTATAGGTGTCGGTGCCGGCACCACCGTTGAGCAGGTCGGCACCCTGGCCGCCGTCGAGCGTGTCGTTGCCGGCCCCGCCGTTCAGGGTATCGGCGCCGAGCAGGCCCGAGAGGCTGTCATTGCCGGCCCCGCCGTTGATGACATTGTCCGCCGTATTGCCGACGCCGGTGAAGGCGTTCGAGCCGGCATAGGTCAGGTTCTCGAGGTTCCAGCCCAGGGTGTAGCCGTCGAGGGTGGTCCGGACGGTGTCCGTGCCCTCGTTGCCCAGTTCCAGGATGGTGTCGCCTGCGCCTGCAACATAGGTGTCGTCGCCGGCACCGCCGAACATCACATCATCGCCCGCGCCGCCGGTCAGGGTGTCGGCACCGATGCCGCCCATGAGCACGTCGTTGCCGCTGCTGCCGTTCAGCTGGTCATCGCCCAGGCCACCGATCAGCAGGCCGGGGGTCGACGCGGTCAGGACATCATTGCCGGCGCCGCCGACCTGGGCCTGGCCCGAAGACAGGGCGGTGGCGGTCTTGAGGACATCGGTGAACTGCAGCTGGGCGGTCGAGGCCAGGTACTGGACGGCACCGGTCTTGATATTGACCATCTGGAAGCCGCCGTCGGTGCCGGCATAGATGCGGAAATTGGCCGAGGCCTCGCTGATCACGGTGGCCGGATCCAGGGTCACGGTCTGGGTCACAGCCTGGGCCGCTTTGGCGGTGGTGGCGGGCAGGGCGGTCTTGGGCGCATCCAGGCTGTAGGCGCGGACATAGTCGACCTTGAACGCGGTGGTCAGGTTGGCGTTGTCCACTTCGCCCGCCCAGCCGCCGACCGCCATGTTGACCAGCAGGTACATCGGCTCGTGCATGTTGGCCGGGGTCGGGATCTGATAAACCGCCGTCCCGTCGATGTAGTAGGTGATGGTTTCGGCGGTCCACAGGACGCCGTAATTGTGGAAGCTGGTCGCCGCATCCGGAACATAGGCCAGGGACGTCACGGCCTTGTTGGGCAGGGACTTGTCGTGCGTGGTCATGTTGATGGCGTTCGGGTCTTTCGAGTTGACCTCGAACACATCGATTTCATTGGCGCTGGTTGGCGACAGCAGCCAGAAGGCCGGCCAGCCGCCTGATCCCGTCGGCATCTGGGCCCGGATCTCGAAATAGCCGTACAGCTGGGTGAAGGTCGTCTTGGTGGTCAGCAGGCCCGACGAATACTCAAAGCCCCACAGAGCAGCTTTCTGCGCTTCGGTATTCACCGAAGCATTGATCGAAAGGACGCCGTTGTTCAGCGAGAACGGGTTCATGCCGAGCGCGGTCGTGCCCGAGCCCTTGAAGCTGGGGTCGACATAGATCTGGTCTTCACCGGTGTAGTAGCCGATGAAGTGGCTGGCCTTGCTGCCGTAGCCGCCGAAGCCGTATTCGGCCGACCAGACCCCGGTCGAGGCCAGGCCGTTGGTCTGCAGGCTCAGGGTGTTGAATTCTTCGGCGAACGACAGGGTGTACTTGCTCGTGTCGATCGGCAGCTTGAAGTTGGAGGCCGTGAAGGCGTCGACCGTGGCATTGCGGAAGGTGATGTCCGAGGTCGCCGAGATCTTCAGCACCACGTCGGCACCGACCTGGGTCATGGCAGCCTTGACCTGGTCGAAGCTGGTGAAGGCCACGCCGTTCAGACGGACGGCATCCGCTCCGGTCCCCGTACCCGCCAGGAAGTCCGTAATGACGTCGCGGCCCGAGTTTACGTCAAAGACGAAGGTGTCGCTGCCGCCGCCGCCGACCAGTACATCGTGGCCGCCCATGCCCATGAAGACTTGGGAATTGGCATCGCCGATCATCAGGTTGTTGAGGCTGTTCCCGACCCCGGTCATCGTGCCCTTGTTGCCGTAACCCATCAGCATCAGGTTTTCGACATTGGCCGACAGAATGTAGTTGTTGGTCGCCTTGACCGTGTCGATGCCGCCGCCAGCGGCTTCGATGACCGTCGTGATGCCGTTCTGGATGACATAGGTATCGTCACCGGCCCCGCCGACCAGGGTATCAGCACCACCGTTGCCGACGAGCGCGTCGTTTCCGGCCGTTCCCGTCAGGCTGTCCGCCGCGGTTGTGCCGTTGAACAGCTTGAGTGCGCCTGCGCTCTGCTGGAGCGCGATGCCGTCGTATCGGAGATAAGTGACAGTTGCCATGAAAGCCCCCTTGGTCACGAGTAATCTCGCAGCGACCTGTAAATGGCCATTCAATAACAACAGTTAATTCTCAATATACCAAAAGTATTCGAGTGTGCTTTATTTCGGTTATTGGTTATCGCAAGATTAGTTATGCTTGCGTCGGGTGTTATGGAAATTTAAACCAAAAATGCTCAGGTTGCCGGAACGCGGGCTTTGGGGGCAGGGCACGGGCCGTCAGGTGAGAAGTCATGCAGATTTCACCCTGATTGCCCATTTCCGGAGATGTGACGCGCCGGCTTCCGGCTTTCGCGTTACGGTCTTGAGGTTCCGCTATGACGGTCCGGCCTGGTCTTCGTCAGGTTCGATTTCTGATTTCTCATAGACGCACGAGGCGTGGATGATCGCTGTTTCAGCCTGCACTTATAAGCGCCCGGACCAATTGGCCCGGCTGCTTGACAGCTTCATGCTGATCAAGACTCCCGCAGATGTGGAGTTTGTGATCGTCGACAATGACGGCGCCGATCCCGAAGTGGAGCGCGTCGCGCAGGATTTCCGCGACCGCAGCGGCAAGACCCTGCATCTGGTCGTTGAGACCCGCGCCGGAATTTCGGCAGCCCGTAACGCGGCCTTCGCCAAGGCCCGCGAAATCGGGGCCGAGAAAATTGCCATGGTCGATGATGACGAGTGGGTCACCGAGGCCTGGTTGCCAGAGCTGCTGAAGACCCAGGCCGAAACCGGTGCGGTGATCGTCGGGGGCCCGGTGCGGCCCGTCTTCTCCGAAAATCGCCAGGACATGGCCCGGCACGCGACGCTGTGGTCGGTCGAGCGCGACTATCTGGGCGGCAAGCCGTTCGTCTTCTGCACCTGCAACTTCATGCTGGATCTCGCGATCGTCGAGCCGCTGGGTCCCGAGCCCTTCGATCACGCCTATGGCCTGACCGGCGGCGGCGACACGGTGTTCTTCCGGACCCTGGCCCTGCGCGGGGCCGAGATGGCCTGGTCGGAAGAGGCCTTCATCTATGAAGAGATCCCCGACAGCCGGGCCACGATCAAGTGGCTGCGCCAGCGCCGCTATCGCGCCGGCAATGTGGCCTATCGCTGGGAGACCGAATTCCCGACCCCCAGCGACATCAATCCCAAGCTCAAGACCCTGGCCGCAGTGGTCCGTCTGCCGCTCTTCCCCCTGCTGGGCAAGTGGCGGGGACCGCTGTTCCTGGCCTGGTATCTGGAGTTCGAAAAGGTTCGGGGCCGTCTGGCCGCCCAGTTCGGCTCGCTCTATGCCGAATACGGCCGTGGCGACACCCAGAAGGCCTGCCGCTGATCAGACGTTTCAGGATTCCCTGCTCATGAAAATGCTGACGCCGACGTCCCGACTGCGGACCCTGATGGCCCTGGTCGTGGCCTGGCTGCCCACCAACGGCCTGCGCAAGGCTTTCTACAAGGCCCTGTTCGGCTACAGCTTCGGCCCGGGCTCGGGCGTTGGCCTGGGAACGGTCATCACCTGTGCGACCTTCAGCATCGGCGCGAAGACCTTCGTGGGGCGCGACAACCGCTTTATCGGTCCGTTCCGCGCCGAGATCGGTGACAATGTGATCATCGGCCGTTTCAACCGCTTCACGGCCGGGGCGATGGCCGCCGATCCGTCGAAGGCCCATATGGGCTATGCCCTGCGCCTGGTGGTCGGCGACAAGGCGCTGATCAACGATGCCCACTATTTCGACGTCTATGGCGAGATCAGCATCGGGGCCGGCACCTGGGTGGCCGGGGTCGACAGCCAGTTCTGGACCCACGGGGCCAGCGTCATCGACCGCGACATCCACATCGGCGCGGGATGCTATCTGGGCTCAGCCGTGCGCTTTGCGCCGGGCGCGGCCATCGGAGACAACTGCATTCTCGGCATCGGCTCGGTCGTCGTCAGCCGCCTGACGGAGTCGTCGTCGGTGCTGGCCGGTTTCCCCGCCCGCAAACTTCGCGATATCGACGCGACGGACGACCGGCAGTTCGTCTTCGAGATGCAGTAAAAAAGGACGCCCGCGCAAGGCGGGCGTCCCTCTCTATGTCCTGCGGTCTGTGAGCCGGAGTTCGGCTCCCGATGCAGGAAGGTTCTAGACCAGCCAGAAGTCGCTGAGGCTGATCGCCGCCTTGTTGCCCAGGGTGGCGATCTGGACCTTGTCGGATCCGTCTCCACCATTGGCGTCGTAGAACAGGGCCCCCGTACCGGTGTCATAGAGCAGGGTTGCCTGGCTGCTGGTCGGCTGCGGTGCGACGCCGCTGACGAACATCACATCGGCGAGGCTGACGATCCCGAAGGCCGTCGCCTGCAGGCCGATATGATCGACCCCGACCTGGAAGTCGCTGATGCGGTCCACGCCCTGGCCGAGATTGGCAAAGTGGAACACGTCGGCTCCGCCGCCGCCGGTCAGGGTGTCGTTGCCCGCGCCGCCATTCAGGATGTCGATGCCCGCTCCGCCGACCAGGGTATCGGTGCCGGCCCCGCCGGTGATCGCCGTGCCGGTCGCATTGGCATAGCCGACGAAGTTGCCCACGCCATTGAAAGTGAGGGCTTCGATATTGGCCGATGCCAGCGCGCTGTTGAGCGTGGTGATCTGGGTGTCAAAGCCTTCGCCGGCATTCTCGACCACGGCATCGCTGGCGCTGTCGGTGAAATAGGTGTCGTTGCCCAGGCCGCCGATCAGGCGGTCGGCCCCGAGGCCACCGTCGAGGGTGTCATTACCGGCACCGCCGGTGATGACATTGCCCAGGCTGTTGCCGGTGGCCGCGAAGGTCCCGCTGCCGAAATAGGTTAGATTTTCGAGATTGTTGCCCAGGGTGAAGCTGCCCAGCGTTGTCCGGACCAGGTCCGTACCCTCGCCGGCCGCTTCAATGACCGTGGTCGCGGCATTGCGCACAACATAGGTGTCGTTGCCGGCAAAGGCCTTCAGCACGCCGGCACCGCCGCCGTCATCGAGGGTGTTGATCGCCGAATTGCCCTCGAGGGTCATGGCGAACAGGTTGCCGGTCAGGTTCAGGGAGGCCGTGCCGGTCAGGATGACCCGCTCGATCTCGGACCCTGCGGTGGCGACCCAGCTCCTCGAGGTTTGGACGGTGTCGGACCCGCCGCCGACCGTCTCGATCACAACGTCAGCCGAATTGTCGAGAATATAGAGGTCGTCACCTGAACCGCCGACCAGGGAGTCGATCCCCGCGCCGCCGTCCAGGGTGTCGCCCGAGGTCGTCCCGGTCAGGGTGTCAGCCGCTGCGGTACCGACGAGGGATACGCCGGGCAGGGGGCCATTGAGGCTCACCAAGCCGTCGGAGAACTGCACGGCCTCCATGTTGAACAGATAGTCGACCGCCGAGCTGAGCGTGTCCTGGACATAGAAGCCGCCCAGGCCGTCACTGGTGACAACATAGCGCGCCGTGGCTCCGGCATAGACCGCCGTGTCCGTTCCGGCCCCGCCGTCCAGGCTGTCCGAGCCGAAGCCGCCGTCGAGGGTGTCGTTGCCGCCGCCGCCCAGCAGGGTGTCGGCATTGGCTCCGCCCGTGATCAGGTTGGCCAGGCTGTTGCCCGTGCCCGCGAAGGTCGCGCCGCCGGTATAGACCAGGGTCTCCAGCTCGGTGCCCAGCGTATAGCTGCCCAGGTTGGTGCGAACCGTGTCGGTGCCGCCGCTGGCCGCTTCGGTGATCCGGTCGCCGACGTTGTCGACGATGAACACGTCGTCGCCACCGCCGCCCGTCAGGGTATCGGCCCCGATGCCGCCGTCGAGGGTGTCTTTGCCGACACCGCCGATCAGCTTGTCCGCGCCGATCCCGCCGGTCACAGCCGTCCCGGCCGCATTGGCATAGCCGGTGAAGTTCGCCGTCCCGCCATAGGTGAGGGCTTCGATATTGGCTGCCGCAATGGCGCTGACCAGGCTGGTGACCTGGGTGTCGTAGCCTTCGCCGGCGTTCTCGACGATGACGTCGCTGGCATTGTCGACCACATAGGTGTCGTTGCCGAGCCCGCCGATCAGGCGGTCGCCGCCGGCCCCGCCGTTCAGGGTGTCATTGCCGGTTCCGGCCGTGATGACATTGACCAGGGTATTGCCGGTCGCCGAGAAGTTGCCGGTGCCCGTATAGGTCAGGTTCTCGACATTGTCGGTCAGGGTGTAGGCGCCCAGGGCGGTGCGGACCAGGTCCGTGCCCTGGCCGGCCGCCTCGACGACCGCCGTGCCGGCATTGCGCACGATATAGACGTCGTTGCCGCCCATGCCCTTGAGCAGGTCGGCACCGCCGCCGTCGTCCAGGGTGTTGATGCCGGCATTGGCTTCCAGAACCATGGAGTACAGGTTGCCGGTCATGTTCAGCGGCGCAGTGCCGGTCAGGACCACATACTCGATTTCCGAGCCGGCGGTCGCGGTCCAGGCACGGGCGGTGATCACCGTGTCATAGCCGCCGCCGACCGCCTCGACGACCACGTCGCCGGCGTTTTCGATGTAATAGAGGTCGTCGCCGCCGCCACCGACCATGGTGTCGGGGCCCCAGGCGCCGTCCAACGTATCATTGGCCGAGCCGCCGACCAGAGAGTCGGAGGCATCGCCGCCCAGCAGCGAGGCTCCGGCCACGGCGACGGCCGAGGTGGAAACGGTGCCGTCGCTGAAGCGCAGGGTCTCAATGCCGGAGATCCGGTCGCGGCCCTCATTGGTCAGGCCGGTCAGTTCGTCCTGGATGAAATAGCCGCCCGATCCGTCCACGGTGATGGTGTAGCGGGCCCGGGCCCCCGAATAGACGGCCACATCGTTTCCGTCGCCGCCGACGAGGGTGTCGTCACCGGCACCGCCGATGAACAGGTCGTTGCTGGCCGCGCCGATCAGGCTGTCGGCCGCCGAGGTGCCGATCGCCGCCGTTCCGCCGGTGGCCGCCGAGAGGGCGACCGTGCCGTCCGAGCGGCGGATGTTTTCAATATTGACCAGACGGTCCAGGCCCTCGTTCGCGGCACCGGCCAGCGTGTCGAGGACATAGTAAGCCCCGTCGGTGCCGGTGAAGACCGCGTACTGGGCGCGGGGGCCGGCATAGGTGGCGACATCAGTCCCGGTCCCGCCGTCCAGGCTGTCGTCGCCGAGGTTGCCGGTCAGGACGTCGCCGCCGGTGCTGCCGGTCAGCAGATCCGCAGCGGCGGTGCCGCGCAGCATCAGGCCCGACATGGCCGCAGCGGGGGTGACCTTGGTCGCCGAGAACTGCAGCGACTCGATATTGACCAGGTGGTCGAGGCCTTCATTGCCGCTGACGGCCGTGTCCTGGACATAGAAGCCGTCGGCCCCGTCGCCATAGACAATGTAGGTGGCCTGGGCGCGCGCATAGTTGGCCGTGTCGCTGCCGGCACCGCCGTCCAGCTCGTCATTGCCGCCGGCCCGATCAGGACGTCGGCCCCGGTGCCTCCGGTCAGGGTTTCCGCCGCCGCGCCACCCTGCAGCCACAGGGCCGTGGGCGATGCCGGCAGGTTCGAGACGATGCCGGCGAAGCTGATCTTTTCAAAGCCGATCAGGCGGTCGAAGCCTTCGCCGCTCGAATTGGCCCTCACATAGAAGCCGCCCGCGCCGTCGCCATAGATCGTGTAGGTGCCTGCGGCACTGGTGTAGAAGGCCGTATCGACCCCGTCGCCGCCGTCCATGACGTCGTTGCCGGTACCGCCGTTTATGGTGTCGTCGCCCTCGCGGCCGAAGATGTAGTCGGCACCGTCATAGCCGAAGATCTGGTCGTTGCCTGTGCCGCCATACAGGACGTCGAAGGTGGTGCTGCCCTGGATGTACTTGCCGGTGAACAGGGTCCTGGGATCGAGGACCGCCGTGTCGCTGAACTTGACGCGCTCGATGCCGTTCAGGTGGGTGCTGCCTCCCGACTTGGCGATGACGAAGAAGCCGTCGCTGTCGTCGCTATAGATCGAGTAGCTGGCCAGGGTCTTGTCATAGATCACCGTGTCGATGCCGTTGCGGCCGTCCAGGATCTTCATCTTGCCGTTCACGGCACCCGGCGCGCCGCTGATGATGTCGTCGCCGGTGGTGCCGACATAGGTCTCGGAATAGCTGGTCGAACCGGTCATGACGACCGAGGTGAAGTCGCCGACCGTTACGCCCGGAATGGCGTAGGAGCGGACATAGTCGATCTTGTAAGACGAGTCCGAAATGGTCGCGGCGTTGATGTTCGGATCGATACCGCCCAGCGCCAGGTTTACCACCATGTACATCGGCTGGTTCATGTCGGCCGGGGTCGCGATCTGGAAGACCGCCACGCCGTCAATGTACCAGGTCAGGGTCTGGGGCGTCCAAAGCAGGCCGTAGGTGTGGAAGCCGGTGCCCGCCCCGGGGATATAGGTCAGGTTGCCGACCTTGCCGCCGCTGATGCCCACATCGTGGGCGACCTGCTTGGGGTTGTTCGGATTGGAGCCGGCGGCCTCCAGGATGTCGATTTCCGGCGGGTTGCTGCCGCTGGCCGGGATCAGCCAGAAGGCCGGCCAGGTTCCGGCATTGGTCGGCAGCTGGGCGCGGATCTCATAGAAGCCGTAGGTCTGGATCGCAGACGGCTCCGAGGTCAGCAGGCCCGAATAGTAGTTATAGTTGAACAGGAACTGCTTCATGTCGGTCGGCACCGCACCTGCGGTGATCGACAGGACGCCGTCGTTGATCGAGAAGGGGTTCAGGCCGAGGGGTGTCGTGCCCGTGCCGGCATAGTCCGGATCGACATAGAACTGCTTTTCGCCCGTGCCCTGCAGCGTGTGGCGGCTCAACTGGCCGGCCCCGTTGAAGCCGTAGGTCGTGCTCCACTTGCCGCTCAGGCCGTCGGTGAGGCTGAGGGTGTCGAACTCGTCGGAGCACGTCAGGGTCAGGCCGCTGAGATCGATCGGCAGCTGGAAGTTGGCGGCGGTGAAGGCCGACAGTGTCGTGTTCTTGAACAGGACCGTGCTGTCGGTGTTCAGCGACAGCAGGACGTCTGAGCCAATCTGGGACAGCTTGCTGGAGACCAGGCTGAAGTCCGTGAGGCCGAAGTCGGCGCTCAGGCGGACCTTGCTGGCGGTGTTCCAGCCGTTGATGACGTCATTGCCCGAGGCCGGGCCGTCGAAGATGTAGATATCCGAACCGCCACCGCTGGTGATGGTGTCGTTACCGGCTCCGCCGTTCAGCTGCTGTGATCCTGCGTCGGCGATGAACGTATTGTTCATCGAGTTGCCGATGACGGTCAGGTTGTTGCCGAGGCCGTTGCCGAAGATGTAGGCGTTCAGAACGCCTTCCGGCATCTTGTAGCTGAGGTTGGTCGAGATCGTGTAGGTGCCGGCATTGACCGGCACGATGATCGTCGTATTGGAATTCTTGATGATGAAGGTGTCGTTGCCGGTGCCGCCCACCAGGGTGGTGGCCCCCAGCGAGCCGTGCAGCACGACGTTGCCGGTGCTGTTGGATACGCCATAGAAGCTGCCTGAGCCCGTATAGATCAGCTGGTCGGTGTTGGCCGGCATCACATAGTAGGGCAGGGCGGTCCGGACGGTATCGAAGCCGCCATTGACCAGCTCGACGACCACGTCGCCGGCGTCATTGACGAAATAGGTATCGTTTCCGCCGCCGCCGACCAGGGTGTCGACGCCGGTCGCCGAGGTCAGGGTGTCGAGGCCGCCGGCCCCGATCAGCGAGGTGCCGGCTCCGGCCGAGACGAGGGCCGCGCCGGTCGCCGTGGTTGCGGGGGTAAACAGGCCGTCCGTGAACTGAAGCTGCTCGATGCCGGTCAGGCGGTCCTG
>Ga0187845_1001410_pt1 | contig 13767 bp, 14 predicted proteins | sample SpaLakP09_SKY_68_FD_134515 | JGI IMG/M metagenome (GOLD analysis project Ga0187845, IMG submission 134515) | Oligotrophic lake water microbial communities from Sparkling Lake, Wisconsin, USA - SP09_SKY_68 | ecosystem: Environmental > Aquatic > Freshwater > Lake | place: USA: Sparkling Lake... | reverse complement strand
GGCGCAGGCCTGCGCCAGCACGCGCAGGTCTTCGTTGTTGACGGCATCGGCCACGGCCAGGCGCACGCCCTCGCTGCGCAGCGCCGTGATGCGCTCGCGCGTGGTCTGCAGGCCCTGTGCCAGTGTGTCGTAGCGCAGCAGGCCCACTTTGCTATTGACCTGGGCCTGAAGCACGGCCACCAGGTTGGCGTCGGTCATCGGCGTCAGCGGATGGCTGCGCATGCCCGAGTCGCTGAGCAGTTGGTCGCCAACGAACAGATGGCCACGGAACACGGTGCGGCCGTTCTCCGGGAAGGCCGGGCAGGCGATGGCGAAATCGGCGCCCAGCGCGGCCAACAAGGCCTCGGCGACCGGGCCGATATTGCCGGCCGCGGTCGAGTCGAAGGTCGAGCAGTATTTGAAATAGAACTGGCGTGCGCCTGCCGCCTGCAGCCAGCGCAGGGCGGCCAGCGATTCGGCCACCGCCTGCGCGGGCGGCGTGGTTCGCGACTTCAGCGCCACGACCACAGCGTCGGCATCGGGCAGCGCGGCATTTGCTGCAGGCACGCCAATCACCTGCACCGTGCGCATACCGGCGCGCACCAGCATGCTGGCCACGTCGGTGGCGCCGGTGAAGTCGTCGGCGATGACGCCGAGGATGATGCTCCTGCTCATGCGGCGGCCTGCTCTTTCGCCTTGGGCAGCTCCAGCCCGGCCAGCTGGGCATAGAACTTGATCACCGCTGAGTCGTCCTCGCCACCATGGCCGGCAGCGGCCGTGGCCAGATACAGCTGATGCGCCTGCGCGGCCAGCGGCAGCGGGAACTGCAGCTTGCGTGCGGCGTCGAGCACGATGCCCAGGTCCTTGATGAAGATGTTCACCGCCGACAGCGGCGTGTAGTCGCCGGCCAGGATGTGGGGCACGCGGTTCTGGAACATCCAGCTCATGCCGGCCGAGTTGCAGATCACCTCGTAGAGCTGATCCGGGTCGGCCCCGGCGCGCATGCCCAGCGCCATGCCCTCGCAGGCGGCGGCGATGTGCACGCCGGCCAGGTGCTGGTTGACCATCTTCACCGTCGAGCCGACGCCGGCCTTGTCGCCGAGCCGATAGACCTTGCCGGCAATCGCATCGAGTAGCGCGCCGGCGGCTGCAAAGGCCTCGGGCTTGCCGGAGGCCATTACCGTCATCTGCCCCTCGGCGGCCTTCCTGGCGCCACCCGACACCGGGCCGTCGATCAGCCACAGGCCGCGCTCGACCAAACGGGCCTCCCACAACGGCGGCAACGTCGGATCGACCGTGGCCGAGGTGACGACCACCGAGCCCGGCTTCAACGTGGCGGCGAGGCCGCCCTCGCCGAACAGCACGTCCTCGGTCTGCGCGGCATTGACCACCAGCACCACCACCACATCGCAGTGTGCGCCCAGCTCGGCCAGCGAGGCAGTGCTGCGGCCACCATCGGCGACGAAGCGTTCGCGGGCCTCGATCCGGGTGTCCAGGCCCCAGGTCGGCACGCCGCGTTTCAGTGCGGAGACGGCGGCACCATAGCCCATCGAACCGAGACCCACCACACCAAGAGTCTTGCTTGTCATTTCCGTTTGTCCTTTGCTGCAGCAGGCTTGGTGAGCACGCCGGCAATTTCGAGCCGGCGCGCCGCCTGCACCATGTGATTGCTGGCCGCGCGCCGGGCGGTGGCAGCGTCGCGGGCGGCGATGGCCTCGACGATGGCGTGATGCTCTTCACGCACCGCGGCCGCAAAGCCCTGGTGGCGGGCCTCGTTGCCACGCGTCACGCGCATGGCCTCCCGCAGGTATTGCTCCAGAAAGCCCAGCAGCCGGCCGAACTGCGGATTGCCCGAGGCCTCGGCAATGGCGCGGTGCAGGGCCAGGTCTTCATCGACGCCATCGCGCCCGGCGGTCACGGCCGCGTCCAGCGCCTTCTCGGCCCGTTTGATCGCGGCCACCTGGGTGCGGCTGCCCCGCCCGGCTGCCAGCGCGGCGATCTCACCCTCCAGCGCCCTGCGCACCTCGACGATCTGCGCCACCGCCTGCACCGACTCCAAGACCTCGGGGTCGAAGGCCAAAGGCTTGTTGGTGGCCGGCGGCGCGACATAGACGCCCGAGCCCTGGCGCGAGATCAGCAGCCCCTGCGACTTCAGCTGGTGCACCGCCTCGCGCACCACGGTGCGCGACACGCCATGCAGCTCCGACAGCTGCTGCTCGGTGGGCAGCCGGTCGCTCGGCGCCAAGGTGCCGGTCTCCACTTGCTCGCCCAGTAGCGCCGCCAGCCGGTCCGACAGGCGGCTGGCCTGCAGGCGCGGGCCGGCCGGCATCAGCGTGCTCATGAAGCTATGATCCGGGAAACTGAATTCATCGGGTCATCATACAAATGTAGTCTTGGCCACGAACCCGGGCAAACCCGGGGGTGCCGCCTTCAACCGCTCACTGCAGTGCTTCGATGGGCCTCAGCGCCAGTGCCAGGCGCACATGGCGCAGCGCCGCCAGCGCGGTGATCGCCAGCGTGGCCGCGCTGGCCGCGGCCAGCGGCAGGGCCAGGCCGCTGGCCGGATCGATACGATCGACAAAGTCGCTCAGATAGAGATGGCCGAGCCAGGCCGCCAGAGGCAGACCGAGCGCGGCGGCAATCGTCAGCGGCGCGACGAATTCGGCGGCCACCTGGCGGGCAATGGCACGGTGGCCGGCGCCATGCAGACGGTGGAGGACCAGCTCGGTACGGCGGCGGCGCAGAGTGTCGGCCACCAGCGCATAGGCGCCGAGCATGGCCACGCCCACGGCCAGCAGCGACACGGCGGCCAGCATCCAGGTCAGCTGCGCCTCCTGCTGATAGGCCTCGGCGAGTTGCTCGTCGGCTGTGGCAATGACGGTCAGCAGCGGCGGGCCATGGGCCTTCCAGATCTGGTCCAGCGCCTGGCGCAGGGCTGACAGATCGGGGCCATGCACGGTCAGGTCCCACTGCGGTTCGTCGCTCAGCAGGAAGCCCTGCGGCTTGGCCGGATCGCGGGCCGACTCCTGCTTCACATCGGCTATCACCGCAACGACGCGGCGTTGATCCTGGCCCTCCTGCAGCCAACCACCGCCACCGCGCAGCAGCGTGCCGATGGCGTCCTGCGGCCTGGCAAAACCCAGCGCGCGCGCCGCCTTGGCATCGAGCACCAGCCGGCCCTCGCTGCTGCCGGTCAGCACGCTGCCGGCCAGCAGCTTCATGCCATAGGTGTCGAAGTAGCCGGGCGAGACGGTGGTCAGGCGCAGCATCAGCTTGTGCGGGCTGCCACCGGCCGGCGCGGCGTCCCGCACATGCAGCTCGGCCTGGCCGTCGGTGTCTCGCGCCGGCCGTGCGCTGCTGAAACCCCAGTGCTGGATCGCCGGGTGCTGGCGTATCGCCGCCACGAAGGCATCCAGCTTGGGCACGAACCCCGGCTCGACCATGGCGCTGAGAACCAGCCGGTTGTGGGTGGCATAGCCGCGGTCGGCCTGCAGCAGGTGCTGGTGCTGGAGGGCCAGCACGCCGGTCATGGACAGCAGCAGCAGGGCGCCGCCCAGTTGCAGCGTCAGCAGGGCCTGGCGCACGCGCCGGCCCCAGGGGCCCTCGCTGGCGGTGCGGCCCTGCAAGGCCGGTGCGGGCGGGCGGTGCAGGGCCATCCAGGCCGGCAGGGCCAGGGTCAGCGGCAACAGGGCCGCCACACAGGCGGCCAGGCCCAGCAGGGCCGCTGCGGGTATCGGGTCTGCGATCGGATGGGCCGGCGACAGGCCCACCCAGTTGGCCATGGCCGGCGCCGCCCACCAGGCCAGCAGCAGCGCGCCACCGGCGCTGGCCAGCAGGGGCAGCAGCGTCTCCAGCGCCCACAGCCGCAGCAATTGCGTGCCATCGGCGCCGAGGCTGCGCCGCAGCGCCGTTTCGCGCTGGCGCTGCAGCAGGTGGGCGGTCTGCAGATTCATATTGTTGAAGGCTGCCAGCACCAGCAGCAGCAGGCTGGCTGCGGCCAGGGCCCCGAGCAGTTGCCAGCGCAGCGCATTGCCCTCGCCCTCGAAGGGCAGGTCGGTCAGCCCCACGCCGCGGAAGTAGGCGGCCTCGCGCGGACCCTTGGCGTCGGCCTTCCAGTCCGCCGGCAGCTGGGCATAGAGCGGATTGGCGATAAAGGCCTCACGCATCCAGCCGCCGATCTGCCCGACACTGATGCCGGGCCGCAGCCGGCATAGACGCGACCGTTGACCAGGAAGATCGCCTGCTTGGCCTCCTCGGTGGCGATATTGCCGACCAGATCGACGCCGACGCGGGCATAGCCGACCATCGCGTCCTGCCTGCCCAGCGGGTTGCGCGGGTCGGCCCTGGGGATGATGGCGGCCACGGCGTAGACCTTGCCGCGCGAGTTGAAGCTGCGACCCAGCGCCTGGGCCGGCGGCAGATCGCCCCAGAGCTTGCGCACCAGCTCGGGCGTGATGGCAATGCCGTCGCGCTGGTTCAGCGCAGCCAGCAGATTGCCATGCAGGGCCTTCAGTCCCATCAGCGGCACCAGATCGGGGTCGGCCGCGAGCACGCGCACCAGCTGCAGGCTGCCCTGCATCGTGACACTCAAGGCCTCTTCGCTGCTGCGGCTGATCAGGTCCAGCGGTACCTGGCGCTCCTTCAGCATGGGCCCGAAAGACACCGGCGAAGCGGTGAACCAGGGGCTGGGCTGGCCCGGCGGATTGCCCCTGAAGTCCAGCATCACCACCCGCCCGGGTTCGGGAATGCCCGGATCGGTGGCCGCCAGCGCCAGCGCCAGCAGGCCCACCAGCAGGCACACGGTCTGGGCCAGCATCAGGCCGCCCACGGCCACCGCGGTGGCGCCGCGGCGGGCGCGCAGGCTGCGCAGCGCATCGACCAGCAAGGCTTTCATGCGTACTGCTCCGCCTGGGCGTCCACCAGCACACGGCCGTCGAGCAGGCGCACGGTGCGCGACGCCAGGGCCGCATGCTCGGCGCTGTGCGTCACCATCACCAGGGTCGTGCCCTCGTCATTGAGTTCGCGCAGCAGGCGCATCACCTCCTGGCCATGGGCGCTGTCGAGGTTGCCGGTGGGCTCGTCGGCCAGCAGCAGGGCCGGGCGCGCGGCGATGGCACGGGCAATCGCTACGCGCTGCTGCTGGCCGCCGCTGAGTTGGCTCGGGTGGTGGGCGGCGCGGTGGGCCAGGCCCAGGCGCTCCAGCACCTCGGCCACACGGGTCCGCTGCGTCTGCTCGCTCATGGGGCCATAGCGCAACGCCAGCTGCACATTGGTCTGCACGCTCAATTCATCGACCAGGTTGAAGCTCTGGAACACAAAGCCGATGCGGCCGCGGCGCTGCGCCGCCAGCTCGCGCTCGCTCTTGGTGGACACGTCGTCACCGAGCAGCAGGTAGCGGCCGCTGCTGGGTCGGTCCAGCAGGCCCAGCAGGCCCAGCAGGGTGGACTTGCCGCAGCCGGAAGGGCCGGTGATGGCCACGTACTCGCCGGCCTCGATCTGCAGATCGATTGCGTCCAGCGCGGTGGTTTCAACGTCACCGGCTCGGTGGCGTTTGCTCAATTGGCTCAGTTCGATCATGGCAGGGCAAGCCTTTCAGCTTCGGAAGGGGGTTGAGAAATCAAGACCTGGTCGCCGGCCTGCAAACCGGCCAGCACCTCGACCTGGCCGGCCGCGCGCCGGCCTAAGCGCACGCTGCGGCGGTGCAGCTCGTGGCCCTGCCGCACATAGAGCAGGGCCTGCACACCGGGGCCCTCGGGCAGCAGCAGGGCGGGTGTCGGCTGGCTCAGCTGCAGGCGCAGCTCGATGGCCTGGCCGGGGCGCAGGTCGACGGGGGCTTTCGACTCGGACCATCGCAGCAGCACCCGCACCTTGCCGCCCTGCACCTGGGGCAGGGTCTGGGCCAGGCTCAGCGGGCCGCTGGCGCTACTGGCCATCAGGCCCGGCCGCAGCCGCGGCAGATAGTATTCATCGACCTCGGCCACCAGCTGCGTGCCGCCGTTCGGGTCGTCGATGCGGCCCAGCCGGTCGCCCGAACGCACGCTGGCGCCGACCTGCAAGGTGAAGCCGCTGAGCTGGCCGGCCAGCGGTGCCCGCTGCTCCAGCCGTTCGCGCGAACGCTCAAGCAGCTGCAGGCCGCGCTGCAGGCCGTGCACGGCGCGGCCCATCTCGGCCAGTGATTGCTCGCGGGTCTCGGCCTCTAGCCGCTGATCAACACGGGCCTGCTGCAGCAGCTGCGCGGCCAGGCGCTGCCGCGCTTCAGCCTGCTCCAGCACGGCCAGCGACACAAAGCCCGCCGCGGCCAGCTGGGCCTGCCGCTCCAGCTCGGCCTCGGCCTGCTGAAGCGCCGCCTGCAGCTGGGCCAGCTCGCGCCGGTTCTGCGCCAGGCTGGCGGCCTGGGCGCTGCGCTGAACCGACACATTGGCCATCTGCTGGGCCACCTCGGCACTGCGCTGCATCAGCAACTGCTCCTGCTCGGGGCTGTGCAGCCGGTACAGCGATGCACCGGCCGCGACCCACTGGCCGTCGTGGGCCAGCACGGCCTCGACCCGGCCGGCCTCGGTGGCGTCGAGCTGCACCGAATGCATCGGTTCCACGCGCGCGCGCAGCGCCAGCTCGTCGCGGAACTCGCCCTGGCGCACCGGCGCCAGTTGCGCGCCCGAGGCTAGCTTCTGCAGCTGCGGCACGCGCTGCCAGGCCAGCAGCAGACCGGCCAGCACCAGGGCCGCTAGCACGACCCCTGGCCACCAGCGGCGCCAGCGCGGTGGCGGCGGCAATGCGCGGTCCATGGCCACGCCGCTGGGCAGGGCGTGGAGCTTGGGGCTGGGTTTGGCAGGCGAGGTCGTCACGCTTCGCAGCTTCGGGCCTGGGCGGGCCAGGGCCAAGCCCCCTGTCCGCTTCCGGACAGCGGGCTGGCGCGCGGGCGCACAGGCCTGCGAAGATGTGCGCCGTGAGCGAAACCACCATCCTCCTTCTCGACGACGACCCCGACGTCGGCCTGGCTGCCCAGCTGCTGCTGCAGCGCCGCGTGGCACCGCTGAGCTGCCTGCGTCGACCGGCCGAGCTGATGGCCGCACTCGACCGCCTGCAGCCCGCCCTGCTGCTCCTGGACCTGAATTTCGGCCCCGGCCGCACCGATGGCGAACAGGGCCTGCGCCTGCTGGCCGAGGTGCAGGCGCGGGCGCATCCGCCGGTCGTCGTCGTGATGACGGCCTATGCCGACATCGACCTGGCCGTGCAGGCGCTCAAGCGCGGCGCCTTCGACTTCATCACCAAGCCCTGGGACAACGTGCGCCTGCTCGCCACCTGCCGCGAGGCCCTGCAGCGCGCGCTGCCGGCGGTGGCCGGCGAGCCTGCACCGGCCGCCGCCGAGCCGCTGCGCTCGCTGGCAGCGCAGGAACGGGCCGCCGTGCTGGCGGCTGTTGGCCAGGCCCAGGGCAATCTCAGCGCAGCGGCACGGCTGCTGGGGCTGTCACGCGCGGCGCTGTACCGGCGGCTGGACAAGCATGGGCTGTGACCATGGTGCTTGAGCTGCTGCGTCTGCTCGCCGCCGCGCTGTTGTGGGCCGCAGCCGGTGCGCTGGCCTGGGCCGAATCCGGCGCCGGCTCTTCCCGGGCCTGGGTGGGGGCGGCACTGCTGGCGCTGCTGGGGCTGGTGCTGAGCTGGCCGCTTGCGCTGAAGGCCTCGCGCGGCCGCGCCGTCACGCCTGCCGCACCCGAGCCCGCGCAGCCGCCCGATCTGCACCGGCTCACCGTGCTGCAGGCCCAGCTTGAGCATCTGCCGGTGGCCGCCTGGGCCCAGGTCGGCGATGGCCTGCTGGCGCTGAGCAGCCGTGCCCGCCGCCGGGCCGCGCCCGGCGGCGTGCGTGACATCCAGGCCTTGCAGCAGCTGCTGCGCGGCGCCAGCCACAGCGGCCCGGTGGTGCTGGACACCGAGCGCGGCAGCGAGCGCTGGCAGCTGCAGCGCCAGGCGCTGTCGCTAGCCGGCCGGGCCCAGACCCTGCTGGTGCTGGTGCCGCTGGAGAGCGAGCTGGAGTCCGAGTCGCTGCAGGCCTGGCAGCAGCTGGTGCAGGTGCTGACGCACGAGATCATGAACTCGCTGACGCCGATCAAGAGCCTCAGCCAGACCGCGCAGATGCTGCTCGACGAGCCCGGCGGCGAGCAGGATTTGCGCATCGCGCTCGACGCCATCGCGCATCGCGCCGAGGGCCTGTCCAGCTTTGTGCACACCTACCGCCGCGTCAGCCAGTGGCCGGCACCGGAAATGGCACCGGTCGATCTGCGCGAGTTTTTTCAGCGGCTGCAGCAGGCGGTGGCCCCGGCCTGGGCGGCGCGTGGTGGCGGGGCGAGCTTCGAGTTGGCCTCGCCCAGCCTGCGCCTGCAGGCCGACGCCGGCCAGCTGGAGCAAGCGCTACTGGCCCTGCTCAACAACGCCGAGCAAGCCACCCTGGGGCAGGCCGCGCCGCGCGTGTGGGTGCAGGCCCGCCAGGGCCGGGGCGGGCGCCTGCAGATCAGCGTGCGCGACAACGGCCCCGGTGTGCCCGCCGGCCTGGAGCGCAAGATCTTCCTGCCCTTCTTCAGCGCGAGCGAGGGCGGGCAGGGCATAGGCCTGACGGTGGTGCGTCAGCTCGTGCACGGCATGGGCGGCCGCGTGCGCCATGTGCGGCCGCTGGAGGGCGGGGCAGCGTTTGTCCTGAGTTTCTAGCGATACGCCCCCAGCACCCGCTGCAGGCTGCCGTCGGCCTGCAGGGCCGAGATCGCCTGATTCAGCTCACCAAGCGACACCTGGCTGCCCGGCGACAGCGCGCATTGCGTCTTGTAGCTGGAGATTTCCAGAGGCCGGTGCAGCTGCAGTGCGAAGTCGCCGCGCCGAACAAGGTATTCGAAGGTGGTGCGGCCTATGATGGCGTGCTGCATGCGGCCCGCCCGCAGCTTGCGCAGGTTGGCCTGCGCATCCGGCGCGTCCTCGCGTCTGAAGCGTGCGCCCAGCTTGCGCTCGAAGCTGGGGTAGACGAAGCCGTTGATGGTGCCGACCGGCCGATCGGCCAGATCGGCAATCGCCATCGGCTCGGGGGCCGAGGCGGCGCTGATCACCAGCTCCGCGTCGGGGATGAAGGGCTGGCTCCATTGCAGGCCCTTGGGCAGCCATTCGGGCAGGTAGTTGCAGAGTAGGTCGGCCTCGACTCCCGCCAGCAAGGCCTGTGCCACGCGTTTTCGCGGCAGCACGCGGAACACCACCTCGCGCTTGAGTCGGGTGCCAAGCTGCAAACCCAGATCGCGCGTGAGTCCGTCCAGCACCTTGCCGTCGACGATTTGGGCCTGTGGCATCTCGGTGCTGTTGTCGAGCAGCACATGGAGCTTGTCCTGCGCGTGCGCCGGCGCACGGGTGAGCAGCATCACCAGCAGCAGCAGCCCTGCAAGCACCGGACCGCGCCGCATCACAACCGAACTGCTGGTGACCGCTGCATGGGGTGAATCCTAGCAGCAGCCGGGCCGGACGATTGCCCGCTCAACCGTTCTTGATGCGGCTCACCAGCGCCTGCGCGTAGGCGCTCGTGCTGGCGCTGCCGCCCAGATCGCCGGTGCGCACCTTGTCGATATTCAGCGTCGCGTCTATCGCCTGGCGCAGCCGCGTCGCTTCCTCGGTCAGCTTGCAGTGGTCCAGCATCATCGCCGCGGCCAGCAGCAGGGCGGTCGGGTTGGCAATGCCCTTGCCGGCAATGTCGGGGGCGGAGCCATGCACGGCCTCGAAGATGGCCGCATCCGCGCCAATATTCGCGCCCGGCGCCATGCCCAGGCCACCGACCAGGCCGGCCACCAGGTCCGACAGGATGTCGCCGAACAGATTGGTCGTCACCAGCACGTCGAACTGCCAGGGGTTGAGCACCAGCTTCATCGCGCAGGCATCGATGATGACGGTGTCGAGCGCGATGCGGTCCTTGTACTTGCGTGCCCACAGCTCCTCGCCGGTCTCCAGGAACAGGCCGGTGAGCGCCTTCATGATGTTGGCCTTGTGGACGATGGTCACCTTCTTGCGCCCGGTGGCAATCGCCAGCTCGAAGGCGTACTCCAGCAGGCGGCGGCTGCCCTGGCGGGTGTTGACGCCGGTGGCCATGGCCACCGCATGGGGGTCGCCATCGATCGGCACATAGTGCTCATGGCCGATGTAGAGACCCTCCAGGTTCTCGCGCACCACCAGCAGATCGATATTGTCGAAGCGGCCGCCCGGGACGATGGTGCGGGCCGGGCGCACATTGGCATAGAGCTGGAACTCCTCGCGCAGCCGCACGTTGGACGAGCGGTAGCCGCCACCCGAGGGCGTTTCCAGCGGGCCCTTCAGCGCCAGCCGCGTGCGGCGGATGCTGTCCAGCGTCGCCTGCGGCAGCGGGTCGCCATGGGCATGCACACCGCCCAGGCCGGCGATCTGCCGGTCCCAGTCGAAGGGCGCTTTCAGCGCATCGAGTGCGGCCAGGGTGGCATCAACGATTTCGGGGCCGATGCCGTCCCCGGGGATCAGCGTGGCGGGAATGGGTGTGGTCATGGTGTCGGTGGGGCAGGGTTGATGCGTGGTGTTCGCGGCCATGGTGATTCGGGCACAGGTTACTCCAGCCCGTCGGGCCGTTCAGTGCGCCCGGGTCGTCATGCCGGCCCGAGCTATTTCACCAGCGGCCGCACGGTGGTGAAGCCGCCATCGACCGCAATGATCTGGCCGGTCAGCCGGGCCGCACCCTCACCCAGCAGCCAGGCCATCACCTCGGCCACCTGCTCGGCCGTCTGCACGCCGCCCAGCGGGAACTGGCGCATCGCGCCTTCGCGCATCGCCGGCAGCTTCAGCATGCCGGCCGTCATCGGTGTTTCGGTCATTCCCGGCGCGACGGCATTGACCCGCAGGCCCTGGGCGGCGTAGGTGGCCGCCGCGCTGCGCACCAGGGCCTCGACCCCGCCCTTGGCCGCGGCGATGGCTTCGTGGTTGGCCACGCCGATGCGCGCCACCACCGAGCTGGCCAGCACCGCCGCGCCGGGCCCGCCCTTCAGTGCCGTGATCCAGGCCTGCAACATGAACACCGCGCTGTCGAGGTTGACGCGCATCAGCTCGCGGTAGGCCTCCGCACGGGTGCGGTGCAGCGGCGCGATCAGGGTGCTGCCGACGCAATGGGCCAGCCGCGCGGGCGCCGCCCCGAGCGCTTCCTGGCAGGCGGCGACGGCGAGTGCCGCGCCCTCGGGGGTGGTGGTGTCGGCGACGATGCGCACGGCCGCGTCGACATCGGCCAGGCGCCCGGTATCGCGACCCACGGCAGCCACCTGGCAACCCTGGGCGTGCAACTGCCGGGTCAGGGCGCGGCCGATGCCGCCGCTGGCGCCGGTGATGAGGACGATAGCAGTCATGGCGTGTTCTCGGGGTGAGGCAAAGTTGGGATGAATGGCTGGGGGCGGTTCAAGCCGACCGGTCCAGGCGGGCGGCCCAGCGTTGCAGCGCCGGCCGCCCGCGCAGGAACAGCCGGTACAGCCGCTCCATCAACCAGACGGCGCCCGGCAGCCGGCCGATCACGGCCAGCCAGCGCCAGCCCGGCAGGACGGCCCACAGGGCCAGGAAGGCTTGCGCACCGCTGAGCAGCTGGCCGTCGGCGCGGCGCACATGGAAACGCGCCAACAACTGCTCGCGTGTGGTGTCGCGGGGCAGGGCCTGGGCGGTGTCGCTGACGTCGGCAAAGCAGACCGGCGTGTGCGGCCGCAGGCCGCGGTAGACGCCGATCTCGCGCCGGCACAGCGGGCAGGCGCCGTCGTACAACACGGTCAGTGGCTTGGGTTCATGGGTAGGATCGGTCTGCATGCGTCTGCTTTGGTGAAGGTATCAGGCACATTGCCCGATCCCAGGTCTGCTCTCGGCTGAAATGCCGACCCCGCCGCTGCGCTCGGCGGGGTCGAAGCTGCAGTCCTTGCCGCGCGGGCTCATGTGCTGGAAGTGGTGGGCTTGACCGGCCGTGGGTCAGGCTCAGCAAGATGGCCTTGCGCTGCGCTTGCCTTGACGGGGGGACTCGGAGCAGAACTTCGCCTCGCTCGAGTTCTTCGCCCAGCGCTTGCGCCAGCTCATCGACCGCCCGCAGGCGACACAGGGCTAGCTCGGCCGGGCGGCCGAGTTGCCCCGGAAAGACCGGCTCGCCTCGCTCATGCCTTCTTGGCCCAGGCACTGCACCAGCCCTTGCCGGCGACCTGCTTGCCGGCGAACAGCGGGCAGCCGCCGGCGGCGTCTGCGGGCTTGCCCTGGTACAGCGCGCAGTTGGTGCAGACCTGACCGGCGGCGTACTTCGGGAACTTCTTTGTGTCGGTCTTGGTGGCATCGGCCACATAGCCGAGCGCCGCGGCTTGCGGGTCTTTCTCGTCAAGCCTGGCCTGCGCCTGCGCGCGCAGGCTCAAGCCGGCGACGCCGGCGGAAACAGTGATCAGAAAGACGCGGCGGCTGTTGGACATGGGAATGCTCCTGTTGGAGATGGGAGGGGCCTGGAACACGGGAAAGAGTGCACAACGCTGACCCTTCGCGACGGCGCCCACAGCCACAACAAAAGCTGGCAGGCTGTCTGCAAAAGGCGCCGGGTGCACGAAAATTGGGTTCGCGGTTGACGCTATATTGAGTTGATGTGTGTCATTATTTTCTGAAACTGACCTCGAATTGTCTTGGTAATCGCCAATAATATCGAAATAAGCGATTCATATCGGAGTCAAGAGACTATGATCTTCATGCTCTACGACTCGCCGCCTCCCCTTCATGTCTGACTTGCCGCCTGATTTGCCCGAGCCCAACCCGCCGCACCGCCTGCGCAGTGGCACCGCTGCCCGCCTGGCCGGCCTGCCGGTGACCACGCTGCGGGTCTGGGAGCGGCGCTACGGCGTAGTGGCTGCGGCCAAGACCGGTAGCGGTCAGCGCGCCTATTCCGCCCACGACGTGTCGCGCCTGCGGCTGTTGCGCCAGCTGACCCACGCCGGCCATGCCATCGGCACGATCGCGACGCTCGACCTCGAATCGCTGCAGGCCCTGGTCAGCGGTGCGGCGGCGCTTGCGAGCCCCGCGACCGGCGGGCTTGTCCGGGCGTTCGTCGTCGGTCGGAGTGCGGCCCATGCGCTCGAGGCCGTGCCCGGATGCGTGCTGCAGGCGGTGCATGAGGATCTCGACCAAGCCGAATCCGCGCCCCTGCCCGAGGGTGCTGTCGGCCTGCTCGTGGTGCGGTTGCCCTCGCTGCAGGTGGCCTCGGTCGAGCGGGTGCTGGCCCTTGGCGCTGCCCTGGGCGCCGGCTCGGTGTTGGTGCTCTACGCCTTCGGCACCGAGGCCACGGCGCAGGCGCTGCGCGAGGCGGGCGTGACCGTGCGGCGTGAGCCCATGAGCGGACGAGAGCTGGCGCGCTGGGTGCGCGGCGTGGGTCAGATGCCGACGGCAGTGCCCGCGTTCAGCCCCGGGGCCGGCCTGCAGGTCGTGCCCAGACGCTTCAGCGACGAGGCGCTGGCGCGGCTGGCCGAGAGCCCGTCGACGGTGGCCTGCGAGTGCCTGCGCCACATGAGCGAGATCGTGGCGCAGCTTGCCGGCTTCGAGCGCTACAGTCAGGACTGCACCGCTACCGGTCCGGCCGATGCCGCACTGCACCGGCAACTGACCCGCACCGCCGGCGCGGCACGCACGCTGTTCGAACAGGCCTTGCAGCGGGTCGTCGAGGAGCAGGGATTGACACACCGCGCCGATCCCGGGGGCTGAAGGCCGGCCCTGCGCGAACCACAGGCATCAAGCATGCATGCCCGGCGGCGG